>Ga0164308_10001279_pt1 | contig 13368 bp, 13 predicted proteins | sample Whisoiple_246_MG_FD_109983 | JGI IMG/M metagenome (GOLD analysis project Ga0164308, IMG submission 109983) | Soil microbial communities amended with fresh organic matter from upstate New York, USA - Whitman soil sample_246_MG | ecosystem: Environmental > Terrestrial > Soil > Unclassified >...
GAGCCTTGACCGGAGAAATTGGCAACCAAGCCCTCGCCGCTGAAGAACAGACCTTTCATGCCGCCGAAGGTGCCGATTTGGTACTTCAGGCCCGAGGTGAAGCCCACGATGTGCCCGGTGTCCACGGTGTAGCCGAGGCCATTGTCCAAGGTGACCTCGTGCAAGGCTCCGTAGCTCCCGTAAAAGACGGTGCCGGGGCCGACGATGCGCAAGAGAAACAAGCCGACGCCGCTGAAGAAGCCACGCATGCCGCCGAATTTGGTGTCGATGACCAGCCCTTCACCGTGGTGCGCCACGTACGAGCCGCTCTGCAAGAAGAACTCCTCGCCCGCTGCCAGCTGCTTGGCCTTCAGATCGCCCTCCGCGGCGGCAGCGAAGTAGATGCGCTGGCCGGCGCTCTGCGAGCGGTAAGTGTTCTGGAACAAGGATTCGCCGCCGAGCAGCTTGCGCTTTGCCGCGCCGAGCAGACCCCCTCGCATGCTCGTTTCGACCGTGATGTTCGTGTCCATCGCGACCATGGCGCCGCTTTCGGCAACCACGGTCTCGCCCTGAGCGAGGACCAGCTCGAGCAGAGCGAAATCCGGTGAGTCGATGATTTCGTACTTCATGTCGCTCTTTCCTCAGCGCTGACGCGCCGGAAGCAGCCGTCCGACCGACGTGCCGAACTCGGTAGGGTTGCGACTCTGCACGTACACGGTGCCGCGGCCGCGCATGCGCAGGACCAGACCTTCGCCGCTCAAGAAGCTACCGATCCAACCAGCAGAAGCCTTGTCGATCGAGTATTCGATGCCTTCCGTGAACGCGACCAGGTGGCCCGTATCCACGATGTGCTCGCCGTTCAGCTCGAAGCGCTCGATGGCGCCGAACGCATTGAGGAGAACCGGGCCTACACCACTGGCCCTGAGGAAAAACAGCGATTCGCCGCTGAAGAATCCGCGGAAACCCTGCCACTTCGTGTCGAGCGTCACCGACTCGGGTGCCGCCACGTAGCTCGAGCCCTGAATGAAGAGGTCACCCGCGCCGGACAGCTCGTGGGTCACCATGCTGCCGCAGAGCTTGGGCGCCAGGCCGATCTGAGCCTGTGGGCCGATGGCGGTGAAGAGATTCTGGAAGAACGACTCACCGCCGAGAACCCCGCGCTTCAAGGCGCCCATGAAGCCGCCGCCGGCTTTGTGGTTCATGCTGGTGGAGACGGTCACGCCGCTCGACATGGTCACCATGGCGGAAGCCTCGGCGCGGACCGATTCGCCGGCGCCGAGGTGCGCGATGGCCAAGGAGTGGGCGGGATTGTAGCGAATTTCGAAATGCATGAGCGCTCTCCTTTCACGCCGGAAGGAGCGGGGTGATCCAGCCAACCAGCGCGCGCAAGTTGCGCGACTGCACGAACACGGTGCCGCGGCCAGAGAACTCGCAGACCAGGCCTTCGCCCGAAAACAGGAACGATTTGAAGCCGCCAATCGAGCGCACTTTGAAATCCAGGCTGCCGTCGAAGGCCACGATGTGGCCGGTGTCGACCTTGAACGTGCCGTTGACCTCGATGGGCAAGACGCCGCCATACGAGTTGACCCAGAGGTCTCCGGCCCCGCTGCACTCGAGTAAGACCAGTCCCTCGCCGCCGAACAACGAGCGCAAGCCGCCGAAACGCACCCTCGTGTCGATGGCGCCGGCGCTGGCCAGGTACGAGCCAGTCTGGACGAACAGCCGAGCGCCCGGGGTGATGGCCTTGTGGATGATGTGACCGCTGAGCGCTGGTGCGAACACCACCTCGCCGCGACTCGCGGCGCGGAAGCGGTTGACGAACATGGTTTCGCCGCCGAAGACCTTACGCGCCACGGCCACGAAGAAAGCCCCGATCTTCCGCAAGATGCCGGCGCTTCGGCTGGCGTTCAGGTGCGTGGTCATCGTGACCTGGGTCTCACGGCGGACCATGGACCCAGCTTCGGCTTGAATCTCGTCACCCGGGTCCAGGGCGACTCTGAGCCAGGCGAACGATGGCCCATGTTCGATGGTGGTCTGCATCCCGCTGTCGTCTCCAGTTTGCGACCTTGTGACAGCCTCGGGGACGTTGCAAGGTAAGCCGGCGTGACCGGCGATTCGAACCCAGGTGCGCCCAAGCTGGCCCCCGCTCCACCGCCACCGGCCGACGTTGCCCTGGACCTCGCGTCCGGGCGCTCGCCCGGCTACCGCCCCCACCAGGGCCGCGCGCTCTTGGAGGTCGCCGCCTTCTCCGGTGTGGTCCTGCTGCTGGGCTGGCTGGCCTATCATTTTGCGGGAGTGCTCGCGGCGTGGGCGACGCCCGTCTTACCGATCGACGTCGATCGCAAGCTCGGTCAGGCGTCTGCGGGTCAGCTCGCGCTCATGAGGACGGAGTGCTCCGAGCGCGCAACTGCCTACGTGAAGTCCATCACCAAACCGCTGCTCGACGCCGCCGGTCCGTTGCCCTTCGAGTTCGAGTTCGTGGTGAGCAAGGACGAGGCGGTCAACGCCTTCGCCCTGCCGGGAGGCTTCGTGACCGTCAATAGCGGACTGCTCGAGGCGGCCGAGAGTGGTGAGGAAGTCGCCGGCGTGCTCGGTCACGAGATCCAGCACGCCCTCTTACGCCATGGCACCAGACGGATCCTGCGCCAGCTCGGCGGCAGCTTGGTCCTCGGCTTGCTCACTTTTGGCGGCGAACCTACGGGTATCAGCGGCCTTGCCGGTCAGCTCACGTCGCTGTCCTACGACCGCGAGCAGGAGAGCGAAGCGGACGTGCGCGGGGTGGACCTCCTCCTGCGTGCCGGCATCGACCCGCGCGGGCTGAGCGCCTTCTTCGATCGGCTCAGCCGTGAGGGGGGCATGGCGCCACCCGTGTTGCTCTCGACGCACCCGGATCCGGGTGACCGAAGCGCGCGGATCGCCTCACTCGCCGCCGCAGGTCCGTTCACCAAGTTGCCGCCGCCGCCGCGACCCGTGTGCGATCCGTGAGTGTCGCTCTTCGTGTTCGCTACGCAGTGCCGGATCCGGCAGTGCGGGATCCGGCTGGCCTATTTGGGCATCAGCTCGAGCACGAAGTACGCTGCTGCTCCGAGCAGGACGAGCGCTAGGAGGACCAGGGCGCGGGAGTTGCGCTTGGCGTCCTTCTTGGCCTTCTCGCGCGCACAGAGGACGCATTTTCCTTCGCTCGTCAGGGCGGTGCCGTGCTCCTTACAGGTACCGTAGCGGTTGGGCGCGGCGCCTTCGCGACGGGGAGCAATGGAGGTCCGGCCGGGTCCGGTGGACGTCGTTGTGCGGGCGATCGACGCGGTCTCCGCGAACAGCTGTGAGGGAGGCGGAGGCGGTGCGTGGCCCTGCAGCGTCGGCATCAGGTTCGGCACCTGCTTGGGCGCCGGGGCCGGCTTGTTGGGGAGCAGTGAAGAGAACGGCTTCTTCAGCGACTCCGGCGGCACGGCTGGTGAGAAGGATTCACCTTCGGGCTGGGTGCCCTCGGCCTCCGTGATCTTGACCCGCGTGCCCGTCTGTCCACGACCGAGCTCCGACGACAAGACGGCAAACGGACTCTGGGTGTCCGAGCGCTTGGCGGGAGGTACGTCATTCATGAAACTCTCTTTTTGCTGGATCCCGGGGCCAAAGGCAAAGGACCCCTCCCACGCTGCCTCTTGGCGCCCGCTCCCGTCAAGACTCGGGCGAGGGCGGCTTTCGCCAGGTTCGACCGCGCGTGAGCCGAAGTCCGTGTGGCGGCGGGATTTTTCCCGGAGGTGGCCCGCTCTACGGCTCCCGCTCGGAATCTTGCTAAACTTCCGTTTCGCATCGCGCTCGCGCGCCGTTTCGCGGGCCCCACGCTGGCTCGATTGCCTCACGAGCCATCCGACCGGCCGTCACCGCTTCGCCCTCGCCCATGGACTTTCGATACGAACGGAAGCAGCTCGCTGACGACCTGGTCATGTGGGAGACGCACGGCATCCCCACTCCGGCACAGTGGTCAGCCTGTCTGGATGCGGCGCTCGAGTGGTTGACGGAAGCCGAGCGGCGTGGGCAGCGCCTGCGGGTGATCATCGATTCAACGGGCATGTCGCGCGTTCGGGTTCAGACGCGGCGCATGTTCGCCGAGTGGCGGGCATGCCACCTGGCTCTGATCGCAAACTCCGTTGCCTCTGCCGCCTACGTGGCGGACGGTCCGCTGCTTCGTAGCGTACTCATGACGGTGTTCTGGTTTGCGCCCCCGGTCGTCCCCGTGGAGATCGTCTCCTCGCGTCGCGAGGCGCTGATCTGGCTGGGCGGCGAGCCCGAACCCTTCATTGAAGAACGCCCTGCGCAGCACGCTCCATGAGCGCCTCCAGCTCGGCCAAGCCAGCCGGCGTCGGATTCGTCGACAGCGACGGATCGGCCAGGGCAACGGGCGCGAGCCGCTTGGGCAGGTCGGCCGACCATCCCGCCACGCCACCCAGACGGTGAGGCACTCCGAGTGCGGCTCGAGTCTGAATGACCCACTCGAGGAGTCCTTCGAAGTCGGGTCGCTCGAGCTCGAGTAGACGCGCCAGTCGCGTCGCCTTGGGCGAGATGGCGGCGCGATTGTAGATCATGCAGTAGGGCAGCAAGATCGAGTTGGCCAAACCGTGGTGGATGCCGATGCTGCCGCCGAGGGCGTGGGCGATGGCGTGGACGATGCCGAGCCCTTTCTGGAAGGCCGTGGCGCCCATCGAGGAAGCCACCATCATGTCGGTGCGGGCGAGCGCGTCCTTTCCATTCGCGTAGGCACGCGGCAGTGCCGTTTGAATGAGCCGCATGCCTTCGAGCGCGATGCCGTCCGCAAACGGGTGGTAGCCGGGCGCACAGTAGGCCTCGAAACAGTGCACGAAGGCGTCGAGGCCGGTGTAGGCCGTCAGGTGCGGGGGCAAGCCGAAGGTGAGCTCCGGATCGGCGATGACGACCGGCGGCTGCATTTTCGGGTGAAAGATGATCTTCTTTTCGTGTGCGGCATTGACGATGACCGACGCTCGGCCGACCTCCGAGCCCGTGCCCGAGGTGGTCGGCAGGGCGATCATCGGCGGAATCTTGCTCGGATCGGCACGCAGGTAGTTATCCCCGACGTCCTCGTAGTCCATCACCGTGCCGGGGTTCTTCGCCAGGAGCGCAATGCATTTTCCGACATCGAGCGGAGAGCCGCCGCCGATCAGGATCACGCCATCGCAGTCGGCCGAGCGGTACAGGTCGACTCCGCTTTGCACGTCCGATTCGATGGGGTTCTCGTGGACCTCGGAGTGAACCGTGACCCTGAGTCCCGCGGCCTCGAGGTCCCCGAGCGCCTGCGCAAACCAGGGCAGCCCTCGGACACCAGGGTCGGTGACGACGAGCGGGCGACTGGTGCCGAGCTCGCGGCACGTGGCAGAAAGCTCACGAATCCGCCCGCAGCCGAGGCGATAGGAGACGGGGTAGTTGAACTTGGTGAAGGGTGTAGGACTTTGCATCTTGATCAAATGATCTCGAAGTAGCGCGCTAGATCGAAATCACTCACGTAACGTTGGGCGGCTCGGTCTTCCCAGATGCGGGTCTGGGCAAAGTGCTCCACGAACGTGTCACCGAAGAGCTCGCGCGTCAGCTTGGATTCGAGAAAGGCCCGCGTGGCCGCGCCGAGCGTGGTCGGAAGCTCGCGTGCGCCCGCTCCGGGATGCTCGTAGGCGTTGCCCTCGACGGGGGGCAGCTCGAGGCGCTGCTCGATGCCGTAGAGACCGGTGGCCAGGGCCGCCGCGAGGACGAGGTACGGGTTACCGTCGGCCGGCCCGATGCGGTACTCGCTGCGCGTGCCTTTGGCCCCAGCGGGGATGGCGCGGATGGCGGTGGTCCGGTTCTCGATGCCCCAGGTCGCGTGGGTCGGCGCCCACAGGCCTGGCACGAGCCTGCGGTAGGCGTTGACGGTGCTGCAGACCATGGCCAGGACGTCTGGCAAGAGCAGGGCTTGGCCGGCGACGAAATGGCGGAACGTCTCGCTCAGGCCATCGCCGTCCGGCGAGAAGAACACGTTCTTGTCGTCGCGGTCCGTGAGCGAAATGTGCAAATGGCCGCTCTGCCCCGGGTAGTCCGAGCTCCATTTGGCCATGAACGTCGCCATCAGCCCGGCCCGCTGCAAGAGCACCTTGGTGTACGTCTTGAAGAGCGCCGCGCGATCCGCCGCATCCAGCGCGGGGCGGTAACTCAGAGCTGCCTCGATGACGCCAGGACCGGTTTCGGTGTGGAGCCCCTCGATGTCTGCTTCGAGCTCCTGCATGGCTGCGAGGAGCTGATGATAGAGGTCGGCGTGGACGCCGCTGCGCAGCATCGAGTAGCCGAACATGCCGGGCGACAGGGGCTTCAGGTTGCGATAGCCCTTTTCTCGCACCGATTCGGGTGTCTCCTCGAAGACGAAGAACTCGTATTCGAAGGCAGCGTGTGCGGTGAGCCCGGCGGCCGTTGCGCGCTGAATCACGCGCTCGAGCAAGCTGCGCGGACACGCACCGGCGTAGGCTCCGTCGAACTGGCCGAGCACCAGAATGGTATCCTCCTCGAGCGGCAAGCGGCGCACGGTCGATAGGTCGAGCCGCACGGGCGCGTCTCGGTAGCCGGTATGCCAACCAACCAAGTTGGTGTTGTCGTAGAGCTGGTCAGCGCTGTCCCAGCCGAGCACGACATTACAGAAGCCGAAGCCGCTTCGGAGCGCGGAGGCGAACTTGCTCTTGTCCACGTACTTCCCGCGCAGCACGCCGTCGACGTCGACGACGGCCAGCTTGTGGAAACGGATACCGGCCTGTTCCAGGTAGGCCTCGACCTCTTCTGGAGTCTCGAACCTCATATTGCTCTATCAGGGTGCTTCAAGCGCATCTCACCAGCAAGCGCCGCAAGCCTCAGCCGGGACTCTTACGCAAGTGAAAACCCTTGGGACGCGTGAAGGCCAGGAGGCCATACTTCGATAGCGTGCAGCCGAGTCCGGAATCGCGCACACCGTTCCAAGGTAGCTCCGGATCGACGTAGTCGGCGCGGTTGGCCAGCACCGTGCCGACCTCCAGCCGCGCTCCGATCCGCTTGGCCCGCTCCAGGTCCCGAGTCCACACGGACGCCGTCAGGCCGTAGGCGCTGTCGTTGACGAAGCCGATGGCCTCTTCCTCCGAATCGTACGGCACGATGCCGATGACGGGACCGAAGCTTTCCTCTTGCATCAGCCGTGAGCTCTGCGGAGGCGCGAACACCACGTGGGGCGCCAGGTAGCAGGCGGAGAGTGTGACCTTTTCGAAGTCGCTCGCGCCCACGAGCAGGCGACCGCCGAGGGCGACGGCTTCCTCCACCTGCTCTTCACAGCGCCGTTTGGCGGCCTCGTTCACGAGCGGCCCGAGTGTCGTTTCCGCCAGCCGCGGGTCGCCGAAGACCATCTGTTTCTTCGTCTCGGCCACGAAAGCTTCGACGAAGCGCGCCGCCAGCTTCTGGGGCACGTAGATGCGTTCCACGGCGCAACAGCTCTGCCCGGCGTTGTAGAACGCACCGTCCACCAGGTTGGGGACCGTAAAATCGAGGTCCGCGTCATCGAGCACCAGGGCGGCGTCTTTGCCACCGAGCTCGAACCCCGAACGCAGCAAGTGTCCGCCCGTCCGGGCGTGGACGGCACGGCCGCCGGCAACCGAGCCGGTGAAAGCCAGGTACGCGAGCTTGCCCGAGTCAATCAGGCTGCCCGCCGTGTCGTGATCGACGAAACAGTCGAGCACTGCGCCAGCGGGAGCGCCCGCCTCGACGAAGGCGCGCTCGAACTGGGCACCGACGAGCGCGCTTTGTGGCGCGTGCTTCACGAGCACGGAGTTGCCGGCCAAGAGCGCCGGCACGATCACGTTGGTGGCCACCAAGAGCGGGTAGTTCCAGGCTGCGATGTCGAGCACGACGCCCAGAGGCTCGTGCCGGATGAAGCGCTCGAAACCAGCCATCTGGCTCACCGCTTCGTCGGACAGAACGGCCGGCGCGAGCTCGCACATGGCCAGGGTCCGCGCCTTCATGCCACCGAACTCGCCCTTCGCCTGCGAGAGCGGCTTACCCATCATGAGCGTGATGTCGGTGGCGTTTTCCTCCAGCCGATCCGCGTAGCGGTCGAGGAAGCGCTGGCAGAGGGCGATGCGCTCCGCGAGCGGAAGCGCGCGCACCGCGAGGGACGCCTGCTGGCTCTGCTCGAGTCGCTCCAAGGCGCCGGCACGGTCGAGCTCCTGCGCCGTCCGGTGGACCTGGCCATCGATCGGACTCGGAATGGAAAAAGGGGAACGACCCATCGGCCCGAGCGTGCGCCCGGTCGGGGGCCCGCGTAAAGTGCACGAGTTGGCGCCGGGCACGGCAGGCGGCGGCTACTCGGGAGGCGGTGACGGAACGATGACGTCGTTAGGCGAACGCAGTGACAAGCGAGTCGACGAGGCCCACCTGGCGGGCGGCTGCTTCTGGGGCATGCAGGACCTCTTGCGTCGCGTTCCTGGCATTCTCGAGACGGAGGTGGGCTACGCCGGTGGAGAGTCCGAACACCCGACGTACGAGCAGGTGAAGACGGGCAGGACCGGGCATGCGGAGGCAGTGCGCGTACTGTTCGATCCCGACGTGATTTCGTTCGCGGAGCTGCTCGAGAAGTGGTTCTTCCGCATGCACGATCCGACGACGGCCAATCGTCAGGGCAACGACCGAGGCACGCAGTATCGCTCCGCCATTTTCTTTCGCAGCCCCGAGCAGGAACGAGTCGCCCGTGAGGTGATCGAGCGGGTGCAGGCGCGTGGGGTGTGGGGTCGACCTCTGGTGACGGAGGTGACGCCGGCGGGACCCTTCACCCGGGCCGAGGGGTATCACCAGGACTACTTGGAGCGGTACCCGAACGGGTACACGTGCCACTTCCTGCGCGACTTCTGACTCGGGAGCCCAGCTCAGGCAGTACTGCAGCGCTAGGCAGTACCGCAGCTCAAGCCGTACCGCAGCGCTAGGCAGTAATCCGCAGGCCGGTCGAGGCGAGGATTTCCCACGCAGTGGCCAAGAAGGCTTCGCGGTCGGCGCTGCTCTTCAGCTGATGCGCGAGGGCTTGCACGAGCTGGCCGGCCAGGGCTTGGGGAACGCGGCGGTCGGCAGCGCCCACAGTGTCGAGCGCTTCACGGACGGCCCGCAGGGCTGCACCGCGTGCGGGACCCGAGAAGTAGCCGAGGTATTCGGTGACGATGGAGCTGAGTGCGTCCCGGTCGAGGTCGCGTTCAGCCTGGAGCTCTCCGAGCGCGCGCGGCCGTGCAATGCGGTGCGTTCCGCTCTCCGTGCGGCCGAAGGCGGCCAAGGCACGCAAGCCATATTGGGCAGTGACGTCGTTCCAATCTGGGGGTTCAGCGCTCACTCTGTCCTCCGCTCGTCGTTCACCTATTCACTCCGTCTCTCTCACCGCCGGAGTCCCCCACTTCCGGCGGCGATCGAACTTTGGGCCTTGGGCGGCCAGTATCTGATTTTCAGGGTACGGGCGCTACGTTGCCGGACCGAGTCCGGCCCTTTGCGAATTGGAAACGTTCGCGCATCGATTCGCCCTGCAGCGGGCCGTGCGAGGTCCGTGCAGGAAGGAGATAGGAGTTCTTTGTGGGAGCGGCGTCCACCAATGTAGGTGCGCGTGCTCCAGTCTTCTCGAGGGCCCTATCAAAGGCCCGACGAGCTGAAGCTCGTGTTCTGCTCGGCCGACAGGTGCAGGCCGCATTCCTTCTTCGCGCCCAGGAAGCGACCGGAGCGGTCGTCTTCGCCAGGAGCGACGGGAACGGTGGAGTGCCAATCGCCGATCGACCGGTAGCCTTGTTCGTACAGCGGGTGCCGCGGCAAATCGTGCTGGCGGAAGTACTCCTCCACCTGCTCTTTGCTCCAGTCCAGGATCGGGTGGATCTTCACGCGCCCGTCCTGCAGGCCGACTTTGCGCAAGCCCTGGCGATGCTCGGTTTGATTGGAGCGCAGCGCCGCAATCCACGCGGTCACCTTGAGCTCCTGCAGGGCGCGCTGCATCGGCTCCACCTTGTTCATTTGCAGGTAGCGGCTGACGCCTTCTTCCCCTTGCTCCCAGAGCTGACCGTAGAGGGCCTCCTGGCGGGCGGTCGACATCCTCGGTCCGTACACCTCGATCTTCAGATTGAAGCGCTCACGGAGCTCTTCGCCGAAGCGGTACGTTTCGGGAAACAGGTACCCGGTGTCGATGAACACGACGCGCGTTCCCGGAGCGAACCGACTCACCAGGTGCAGCATGAGCGGGGAGTCGGCGCCGAAGCTCGAGGAGAGGACGAGCCCCTGCCCGAACTCGCGACCCGCCCAGCGGATGAGCTCCTCGGCGCCCAAGTGTTGGTAATCTTCCGAGTTGAGCGAACGCTGGACACCCGACGCTGGACGCTCCTCACTAGACCGCTCGGGAAAGCGACTGGGGGAGTGCAGCGCGGCGAGTTCGAGGTTCATCACCCTTCAAAGGTAGATCCGCAGCGGTATTCTGCAAAAGAATAAATAATTCTTGATAAAGAATGTCTAGTTATGGTGGAGCCCCCTAGGGGCACGTCCAGCCCATCTTGCGGAAGGCCCTGCGGGTGGAGCGCTCGAGAGCATGCTCATCCGTGTAGTGCTCGTGGCGCCTGGTCGCGATGAGCTTCCGGCCGCCTTGGAGATCGAACTCGGTCTTGCGGAGCCAAGCGAAGAACCGAGCCGCCGCCTCCGGCTCGGTGAGCTCGGCGCGGGCGACCTCGGCGATCAGCGCGGAGAGCCGACTGAGGTGCGGGAACAGGGCGCCGTTGATCTCGGAGAAGCCGAGCGTGAAGAGCGAATCGTAGCGTCGGCTGAAGGCGGTGAGCGCCTGACCGGCGCCCCACGAGCCATCGAGGTGCTTCACATCGAGGTACGGGATGCTCCTCGTGTAGCCGGTGGCCAGGAGCACGAGGTCCACGTCGAGCCGCGCGCCATCCTTGAGCACCACCTGACCGGCCTCCAGGCGCTCCACGTCGGCCACCAGGCGCACGTCACCGTGGCGCAGGTGCGAGAGCAGTTGGTCGTTCACGAGCGGGTGTGACTCGAGCACGCGATGGTCGGGCTTGGGCATGCCGAGCTTCGTCGTGTCGCCGATGAGCAGGCGCAATAGGAAGCTGAACACCGGTGCTTCGAGCCAGAGCGGCAGGTGGGGTCCATCGTTGGCGAAGACGTCCACCGGCATGCCGAAGATGTGCTTGGGCACGAAGTGGTACCCGCGTCGAATGCTCACCGACGCCGCTTTGGCAACGCGCGCGGCATCGCACGCGATGTCGGCTCCGGAGTTGCCGAGGCCGACGACGAGCACCCGTTTGCCGCGCAGCTCGTCCGGGCTGCGGTAGTCGCGGACGTGGCGCACCAGGCCCTCGGCGCCGGTGGCCCAGTCCGGCACGATCGGATGCCAGTTGGTGCCGGTCGCGCAGATGACGCCGCGGTAGGTGCGCCGCTCATCGCCCAGCGTCACCGTCGCGTCCTTCGCTCTGGGCTCGACCCAGTCCACGCTGCGGCCGAAGGTGACGCCCGCCTCGAGATCGCCGGCCTGTGCGAAGGCGCGGAGGTAGGCGAGGACCTTGTCGTGCGTTGGGTAATCGGGGTAGTCCGCCGGCATCGGGAAGCCAGCGAAGCCGCTCATCGTCTTCGACGAGATGAGGTGCGCGCTTTCGTACATGGGCGAGCCGGGATTCTCGATGTCCCACAAGCCACCAACGCCCGAATGGCGCTCGAAGTGGTCGTAGGGGACGCCCAGCCGGCGCAGGGCGTGTGCCATCGCCAGGCCTGCCGGACCGGCTCCGACGATGCAGTAGCGATCCGTACAGTCGATGCTTTCTGCAGGCATGGGCCCTTCCTACTTGCTTGTAGAGGGCCAATCAAAGAGAAAGGGGCCCCTTCATGTTTGGCCTCACACGCTACCAATGGCTCGTGCTCTTCGCCGCCTGGCTGGGCTGGGGCTTCGACGTCTTCGATGGGCTGCTCTTCAACTACGTCGCCCCGATCTGCGTACCACAGCTGCTCGGCCTCGATCCGGCGGACGCGGCAACGAAGGGTCAGACTCTCTATTACACCGCGCTCTTGACCAGCCTGCTTTTGCTCGGCTGGGCCGCCGGTGGCATCGCCTTCGGCAAGCTGACGGATCGCCTGGGTCGTACGCGCACGCTGCTCCTCACGATGCTCACGTACTCGCTGGCGACCGCTGCGTGCGCGTTTGCTCCCAACCTGCCGACCTTGGCCGTGTTTCGTTTCATCGCCAGCTTCGGCATCGGCGGTGAGTGGGCGGCAGGAGCAGCGCTCGTTGCAGAAACGCTGCCGATGAACAAGCGCGTGCTGGGCGGGGCCCTGCTCTACACATCGGCGCCGGCGGGCCTGTTTCTAGCCACGTTCGTCAACGATCTGTTCACGCGCCAGCTGGACGTGATCGCCGGAAACCCCGAGCTGTCCTGGCGGGCCGTGTTCTTGACCGGCCTGGTCCCGGCCGTGGTGGCCATGATCATCCGCATGAAGGTGAAGGAGCCGGAGAGTTGGTCGCCGGAGGCCAAGCCTCGCCTGCGTGAGCTGTTTTCACCCGAGCGTCGCTCGGCCACCGTGAGCGGGCTGTCGATGGCCATCATTGCGCTCGTCACCTGGTGGAGCTGCAGCGCCTTCATTCCCGTCGTGGCCAGCTTGCTCAGCAGCTCGGCGGCCGGGACCGATCCGGTGGCGGCCCAGGCGCTGCGCACGCAGTACATCACCACGGCCACCACCTGCTTCAATCTCGGTGGCTTGATCGGCACGCTCTTGACCGTACCCATTGCCCTCCGAGCCGGTCGGCGCGCCATGTTCCTCGGCTACTTCTTGGCCAGCGCGCTCGCCATTTGGACGACGTTCGGCATGGAGCATGCCCCCGAGACGCGCCTCTATTTGATGTTCACCGTGGGCCTGACGGTGTTCGGCGTGTTCGGCTCGTTCACGTTCTATTTGCCCGAGCTCTTCCCGTCGCGCTTGCGCGGCACGGGCTCGGGCTTTTGTTACAACGCCGGGCGCATCCTGACCGCGTGCTTCCCGTTTGCCGTCGGCTGGGTCCTCCGCTCGGGCAAGGATCCGCTCGCCGTCTTGACCTACGTCGCCTGCGTGCCGCTCGTCGGGGTCGCCTTGGTGCTGCTGGGCGTGACCGTGGAGACGCGCGGGCGACTCGAGGCGTAGCGCGGAGACACCGAGCCGCGTCTCAGTACGGCCAGAGCGCCACCAAGAACCCCAGGATGGCGCCAACGCACAGCAGAGTGAAGAGGCCGACGAGCACGAAGGCGTCGCGGGCGGCGCCCCGGATCACCTGTGCGGCCGTGGCTTCGTCGAGCCCTCGACCATCCACGAGGTAGGCCAGCATGGCGGGTCTGGGCGCGCGCAGGGCCGAGA
>Ga0164308_10001281_pt1 | contig 13350 bp, 25 predicted proteins | sample Whisoiple_246_MG_FD_109983 | JGI IMG/M metagenome (GOLD analysis project Ga0164308, IMG submission 109983) | Soil microbial communities amended with fresh organic matter from upstate New York, USA - Whitman soil sample_246_MG | ecosystem: Environmental > Terrestrial > Soil > Unclassified >...
AGCCACTTGTTGTAAACGAGCGTGCCGGGGTCCATTTCGCTGCGGTTGGCGTAGCGTGGGTTGGCGTCGATCTCGGCCTGCGCTTCGTCGAACAGGGCGCGGGCCTTGTCCTGCCAGCCGTCGGTGACACCCTCGGGCACGGCGTCGCTGGCGAGCTGGAGGGCGAGCCGCAGGCCGGTGACGCGCTGCACGAAGGCCTCGGTCGGGTCGGCGGGGACTCGGTCGGCCTTCGGGCCGGACGACGTGGTCGAGGCGAGCGCGTCGGTGAGGGCGAGGTAGGCGCGAGCCGTGGCGATGTCGAGGGCGTTCATCGCCTCCTTCATCTTCTCGTTGATCGCGGCCTTGGCCTTGTTCTTGGCCTTGAGTCCGTCGAGGTCGCGGTACGCCTTCTGGACGGGCTCGATGAAGACCGGGGCGACCTCGCCGGTGGCTCCGTCGCGGTTCTCGACCGCGCTGGTGACGGCCTCGTTGAAGACGGTCAGGTCGACCTCCTTGGCGGGCTTCTCGGACGGGGTCTCGGCGACCTCCTCCTCGGTGGCCTGGACGGTGGCCTCGACGGCCTCGGGCGAGGCCTCGGTGACCTCTTCGGTTGCGGTGCTCACGGTGTCCTCCTGGACCTCGTCGGGGGTGCTGTTGGTCGAGCTGTCGGTGCTGCGGTTCCTGCGTGCCATGAGAATTACCTCCGTGGTCGGGTCGGCACTTGTTAGGACGGCGGGCTTGCCATCCCGATATTTGGTACGTTACGAGTGTCGCGCACCATATATCGCGGTGTCAAGCCTTTTTGCGCTCATTCCCTAGATATTTCCTATCGGCCCATCCCGTCCGCCTCGCGTGGGAACGAGGCGGACGGGCGGGTCACGCGCTAAGCTGGACTTGGGTAGTCATGGCTAGCGCATACCCCAATTCTAGCGCACACTTGGGCGCTGACCTAGGGTTTCGGCAAGCGTTTTTAGCGCTCCAGACCGCGCCAATCGAGACTCACCTCGGTCACGACCACCCACTCGCCTTCCTCGTTCCAGACGCCAACGTCGACGTGGTCCGAGAACAGGTCGATTCCCGCGAGGTAGTCGTAGGACTGGTTGAGGCTGACGGCGATGAGCTCGTGGTCATCCTCGCCACGAATCTCGATCAGGGGCCGGCTGTCGAAGTCGTCGTGGCCGAGGTAGGCGAGCTGGTACTGAGTGGGCTCGGGGTCAGGCTCGGGGGCGAGCTTCGTGATAAAGCCGGGGACGGTGTCGCCGAAGGTGAACTGCTCTCCGAGGCCACTGTGGGGGTTCTTGAGCACGTACTTGACGAGGGACGGGCTGACGGGCTCGCCATACGCCTCACCAACGCGCTTCGAGAACACGAAGAAGCGCAGCTGCTCGCCGCCTGTCATCTCGTCGATGACACTCTTGATCGCCTCGCCCACGGTGGGCGGAAGCGCAGTACCGTCGTTGAGTGACCTGTGCTGGTTTGACATGACTGTTCCTCCTAGTGAACTGTGTTCCGACTGAATGCCGGTTGGACTGCCCAGCCTCTCCGTATAAGGCTGGGCAGCCTAATCGAAATTCAGTGATGCTTGCAAGTGGGTGATTTGAGGGCCATGCTGATTACATGGCTTTCACACCGAAGATTCCGCTGCGCCTTGTGAGCACCGAGTTCGACACCAAGACGGGACTTGTCATCCTCAGGTTCATAGACGACACGCCGAACGACGAGCCGAACCCAGCGGACTGGAAGCCGACCAAGAGTTACACGGTCAGCCTCCAGCCCACTGGTGGATTGGCCGAGACGCCTCAGGCGTGAACCTTGCTCCGCTTGATCTGCCCGCACACGCGGCAGCTCGGGTCGGTCTGCATGGGTGCGACATACTCGCCCGGCTCGTAGTCGTGCCTGTCGGGGACCTTGGGCGGAACTGCGTGACCAGTCAACTTCAGTGACATCGTGGCCTTGGCGCGCTCCGAAGGACGAGCGGCGCGCTGCTCAGTGAGCGACTGGTCGACGGGCGGCTCGGTCCACGGCCAGTTGCCGTGAGCCAGTCCGTCGACCAGTGTGCCAGCAAACGCCTTGACGATGAAGTTGTCGGAACAACCTTCGGCCTCCATCGCCCACTTCATCTCGGACACCTTCTGCTGCGCCTTCGCGTCGGGCGCGTAGCCCTGAACGATCTGAAGCAGCATGTCCGCGTAGCGGTCAGGCGTCATCAGTTCTCCTTCGGAATGTACGTGGCGAAGCCGTCGGCAGGCGTGTCGCCGATCATGACAGTGTGGTTGAGCACCCACACGTCGGTGGTCTCGGTGAGAACCTCGGGAACGTCGACGATGAGGCTGATCTTGTCGCCATTGCTGTTGTACAGGTCGAACTCGTAGCGCGCCGCGCCGTCGAGTCCATCCTCGGACGGACGCAGCTGGGCGTTGATCTGAACGGGGAATGACATGACTTTGTTCCTCTTCCTAGCTGGATTCCGACTGACTGCCGGGGGGGATGCCCCAGGGGACTTTGAGTTGCGTCTCCCTGAGGCCGCCCGCTCGTGGGTCAGGCTTGACCGAATGACTTGATGAGGTTTGCGACCACACCTTCGATGCGATCTTCGAGGGGCACGTCACGGCACTTCAGGCCGGGATGAGCTCGTTTTGCCCGCATCGTAGCGAGTGGTGATTTGAGCGGCATGGACTGGCCGCACATGATGCAGCACTTCATGGCTAGAACCGCATCAGCTCGGGACAGCGGGCGAACGCTAGCGTCAGCAACGTCTGCACGTCCTCGCCCATCGGGACGCCGAGCTGGTCGCTGTCGTCCATGTCGTAGCCGGCACTGATGATCGCCTCGATCGCGGCCTCACTTGCCGCGTCGAAGTCCTCCTCGGTAAGCTGGTCGGTTGACTTGACCATCGTATAGTACTCGCCGAGCTTGGTCGAAACCTGCTCAGCCGGCTTCCAGGTGCCGTGTTCGATGTCGGACATCAGGTGTTACCTCCCTTTCGGGGAATTGGGTTGTTCAGATGAGGTCGAGCGGGTGGTGCGTGATGTTCTCGGCGATCCACCTGAGCGCATCGTCGGACAACGAGGCCAGCGCTTGCAGGTAGTTGCCACGGGCGACGAGGTCCTCGACCGACATGGGCTCGACATCGTCGGAAGCCGCGACCGTCAGGGATTCGATTGCGGTGACGAGTGGGTCGTTCAGCTCCTGTGGCACCATGTCCAAGTCGATGGCTTGGAGCGCATCGTGCCACTGGTCCAGTGTGATGTCGAGGAACGACGCGACGAGCGCGCCTCGGTTCATCTGGGCGCGGGTGATGTCAAGTTCCATCTTGTGAAACCTCCGTGATTTCGGGACAGTCGGACTTAGTGGGCATGGGTTGCCCACTAGTACCATTCTACCGCACACTTGCAGGAGAATGGGTGTTGAGTTGAAGTGTTTTTTGAGTGCACTCAAATCAACCTGCGGACACACCTCGATCCGAACATGTCCTCCCACTTGACCCAACCTGTTGCGACGAGCTGGTCGACCGCCTCGATGGTGGCGAGTCGGTCAGTGTGGGCTGGGTCGCGGTGCTGGAACCGCGAACGAAGCTCGTGAACAGTGTTCTCCGTCATGACCTGACCCACATCGAGGTACTGGTCATCGGTGAGCGCTCGTTCGACAGCTTCGAACACGGGCGAGAATTTCGGCTCGGTCTTGAACTGTGACATTTCACACCTCCTAGCTGAATTCCGGACTGATCGCCGGTAGGGTGGCACAGTCCTTACGGATGACTGTGCCACCGTGATCGTGGATCAGTGCTTGACTGACTGGTGGATCGGCTTGAACATCGAAGGGCACGACTTGGAGATGCTGACTTCTTCAGCCTCCCACTCGCGTTGACGTTGGGCCAGCTCCTCGGGGGTCAGGCGACGCGGAACGGGCTTGTCTGTTGACTCAAACATAGTCCCTCCTAGTGGGACTCAGTGTCCGCCTTTTCGACGGGCTTGTGAAGCATGACAGTGGGTCGCTTTGCGACGATGCGGGACCACACCCAGATGAGGCCTGCGGTCCCAACTAGCACGGCAGCCATTCTCAGTAGGCCTTCGCGGGCATGGTCAGCTTGAGCTCGTGGACCCGGTTGGTGATCCACTCACACGCCCTGAAGATGTCGGCGTTCGTCGGCTCAGTGCCGAACGGGAACGTTCCGCCTTCGGCTTCCCAGTCCGGGTAGTCCCCGTCGAGCTGCTCGCTCATCACGTCCATCCACAGGTCTTGGTAGCCGGTGGATTCGTCCCAGCCGATGAGCAGGACGTAGACGCGTTCGCCGTCAGGGTTGGCTGCATTCTCGGGGGATTCGCCAAGCACGACCCTGATGTAGTCGTCGGACCCTGGGGAGCAACCTGGCTCCAACTCGGCGGCGACACCGAGGTGCATGAACAGGCTGAACGCGATGCGGTTGAGTGCCGCGTCAGCCACGTGACCCTCGATGTGGGCGCTGACGAAGCCTTCGACATCTTCGTAGCCTCCCTCGACCTGTGAGGCGCCGACTAGGTAAGTCGGCATCTTCGCCATGTCTCGCTGGTAGATGTGAGTGGTGGGCCAGTCCGTGGGGTGGACGTAGGCCTTGACGGTGTTCTCGGTGATGGGCTGGGTGGTCATGCGAGCTGCTCCTTCGCGTTGTCGTTGATCAGGTCGCGGCTGCAACCGTCGCAGGTGTTGGCAGGGCGACACCAGGTCTCGCCGTGACGGCAGCCCTTGTTGAGTGGACCACCGGGGCACAGCTCGATCTTGATGCCGACGGTTTGCGGCCACATGTGCCTTGGGAGGTGCGGGTTCTCGTCAGGGTCGAGCTCGGTTTCGACCTCGGCCATGATCTGAGCGATGTGGGCTGCCGCCTCGATAGCGGACAAGCCCTTGCCCCAGCCGACGTCGACTGTTTCCGACCCCTTGAGGGTTCGGACGATGTTGTACCTCATTACGACTCCTAGTGTCGTTGATTTGAGTCCGGACTGATTGCCGGTGGCGGGTGCACAGTCCTTACGGATGACTGTGCACCACCATCACGCGGTCAGTCGTTGCTTGCGACGCGCCCCAGCATCTGATCGAATGTCTCGATCGCGGGGTAGGTCACGTCGAAGTCCTCGCCTGTTTCGTAGTCGTACTCGGGACGACCCAGCTCACGACGAAGCTCACAGTCTAGTCTGTAGACCTCCAAGTCGCACACAGCCGCGTCCTTGTGGTAGCCGACCGCCATCGCCTGTGCGTCACCTGACAGGGCGACCGCCTCCATCCACTCATCGCCATTGAGGCCGGTCGCTTCGTTGGCGTACTTGATGGAATCCTGCATCGACTTGTTCCGGGCTTCGAAGTTGCGTTCCCGGTCCAGAGATACCTGCTTGAGGGCCGACCGTAGCCGGTCGACTTTCTCGTTGAGTGCGATCGCGTCGTTGAGCAGCTGCCTGTTGTGAACCAGCATGGTTCAGTCCTCTTCCAGTGTGTAGGTGTCGATTTGGTGGTCAGCGTTGTTGAGCCACATGTAGTAGATGTTCCAGACGGTCTTGCCGTCGTCGGACACCATGATGTAGGTCTCGACTGTGTCGTCATCGCCCACGGTGTCTTGCACCCACTGAGCGCCGGTGATCGCGTGGTCGATCAGGTCCTCGCCAGGTCGCACGGGGATGACCTGGTCGGGACAGTAGAGCTCGGGCTCGAACTTGCAGCGAACGATGGTCATGACTTGTTCGCCGCTTCCTCGTCGCTGATGATGCGGCACAGGTAGCCTGACCCGAACCCGAACTGGACAGGCGTGAGCTTCTCGACGACGCCGGCCGCGACGAGTGCGTCGGCCAGGCCTTCGTGCTCCGAGTAGTCCTTGACGTAGATGAACCCGGCAGGCGGCACCAAGCCGTAGGCCTGCAAGTTGATGCTCATGACCTCATCGTCGATCAGTAGTGCGTCAGTTCCGTTGCCGTATTTGAGCACCTCGATCCGACCTTCGACGGGGCTGTACTTAGTCTGCAGCTTGACGCGACGCATGACTTTTTCCTGCTTTCTTGCTAGATGGGATTTGAGCTTCCGACTGAACATCGGTGGGTAGTGCACGACTGGTTACGGATCAGTCGCGCACCCCCATCACACGTTCAGGTCAGACCTGCCACACGATCATGTGGGGTGACTCGGCAGCTAGCTGCTCGACGGTGCACCCGATGAACTCGAACCACTCAGCCGGGGTCATGATATCAGGCTTGTTCCAGTCGACATACTCGCCCGGTGCTGATTCCGTGCCGAGCATGTCACCGTTGATGACTGCGATGAGCTCAACCATGATGCCTACGACTCCTTCTTGACTCGACGGATGGTATTCCCACCGGCTGCGTAGATCTCGTCGGTTCGCTTGGTTGACAACGAGGCGTAGATCAGGTCAGGGTCACCCGAGCTGAACCTCGCCTCCATTGGTACCCAACGCTCTTCGATGAACTTGGTGCGGAACACCGCGCCGCCTCGACGTTCGGTGATGCGCCACACCTCGATGAGCACCTCGGCCTCGGCTTTGGGCGTTTTGTGCGCGTCCATCACTTGACCACGATCAGGTCGCGGGCCGAGCAATCGCACTCGGCCTTGTCTCGGGTCGCGTAGAAGATCGACCTTGCGCCGATGCAGTCGATGTTCTTGGTGTGCCACCTCAGGTCGTTGTGGTTCAGGCACGTCAACATGATGTGCTGACCATACGGCTGGTCGGGGTCGATCGTGTTGTTGAGCTGGGTGTGAAGGGCTGTCGCCTCGCGTGCCGCCTTGCAGTCGGGGCACGCGGCGCACTCAGCTTCGTACTCGTTGTGCACCCGGTCCCACTTGTCGCGGTTGAGTGCACCACACGGCTTGCAGCACTTGTAGCCGTTGAAGGTGTAGTCCTTCGGCTCGTGGTCGCACTGGACGAACGAACGGTCCAGGTGCCTGAACGCCTCAAAGTGGGCGTGACACGACATTTTGACCTGCTTTCTAGCTGATGCCTATTTGAGCGATCAGCTAATCGTTATTGCGGATTGATGTGCACTTAGCCGCGCCAAGTCTAGCATGACGGATAAGTCCCGGTAAGTCCGGTATGTCCGTTTCGCTTGAGTTGGCATGACTAAGCCCACCTCATCCAGTACTTCGGATAGGTGTAGACTTGGTGCTATTCAGTTGTTTGTTGGGCTTTCAGTCGCAAACTTCGCAACCGTACCCGATCGGGTACTTACCGGACTCGCCGATCGCGGTCAGGTCGGCGAAGCCGTGAGCCTCGTTGAGGAGGACCTCGACACAACCGCAAGCCGTGCACTTGCCGACCACGCGGTTGTCGTCGGCAGGCCGGTTCCAGCTCGATGTGGGGACCTCAACGGGCGTCGAGGTGGACCACACGATGACGTTACCCATGATGCACCTTTCCTAGTGCTGGTAGTTGCCCGCACATGCGGAACAGTGGGACTTGGGACCGATCTTGATGCCCACGACCTCACGGAGATCTGGACGCGACACGCGCATGGCAGCCGCCCACTTCGGGCAATCGCCCCACCACGACTCAACGACGTCGAGCTCGTAAACCTGTCCGGTTCCGAGGTCACGGCTGGTCATGGGGTATTTCACGAAGTGCCAGACTTTCCGGCGCTTGAAACAAGCCTTCATTTGAGTGTCCTCCTAGTGGACTAGTTGAAACCTGAACTACGGTGGGCTAGCACGGCTGGTTACGGATCAGCCGTGCTACCCCATCATGCGTTCAGCCCTCGATGAGCTTCTTCATGTCGTGGTACTTGAGCGCCCACTTGACGTGGGCCTCGATGTTGCCGTCAGCCAACGCCTTCTCGGCGCGGGCCGCGTAGTAGTTGAGCGACTCGTACAGGGTCGCTCGGACCTCCAACTTGGACATCACTTGATGTTCACCACCTTTCCACCCTTGACGGTGACCTTGCCGTAGAACGTGTGGGGCTTCGGGTACCAAGGTCCCTCGATGTAGAACTCGCCGTCGCCTGCCCGATCGAACTCCGATGTCGCCTTGACCCGCACCTCGACGCCCGCCGCTAGGTCACGCTTGGCGGCCGCCTTGGACGGGTAGTTCGTGGTGAAGTACATGACTTTTCCCTGCTTTCTAGACTTTGCCTATTTGAGGCGGGTTTTGCCCCCGTTTTTTGAGCCGGGGACTCGGGTTGGACATTATGTCCACTAATGCACATAAGTCCGGAATGTCGGAATTATGTGCACAAGTGGGCATAGCGCGCACCCGGCCCGAGATGGGCTGAATGCGCGCTATGTCCGGTTGAGCCGGACCTGACCGGAATGTCCGATTAGTCCTTGATGGCGCCTCGCGGCGTGGTGGGTGTCATGTTTTGGAACGTAACTCCCGTTATGGGCGTTCCGGACGTTTTGGTCAACGCTGCCCCGATTGCGCCCGATCCCGGCTGATAGTCCGGAAGTGCACCCCTACGGGCGATTTGGGCGATGGTGAGGAATGTGCCCGATTCGACACCTTCGAACGCCCTGTCCACTACGCCCTGAATGTCGTGCTTGTCCGATCGGCGTGCGATTGCGGCACTTGCGATGGAATCGGCCACGATGGGGTCAAAGTCCGTGTTGTCCACGATCGCCCATAGTTCCGAAAGGTCCCGGTCGTCCCAGATGTCCGTTTTGATGCCCTTCGGCACGGAAAGTCCGGATTCCAACCGATTGGCCGCTTCGCGTAGGTTTGCGACCCTTGCCGCGATTGCGACCAATGGGTCGATTGCCTCTTTTGCGGCTTTCGGGGTGAAAAGCCCGTCAAGCGTGGATTGGGCGTTTGCGGCCGGAATGACCTTCATGCGCCGAATGTACCCTTGGACGACGTTTGTCATGGTTGCCCGGATTCGTGCCTTTTGGGACTGGTTTGCCCCGTTATAGGCCTGAATGACCGTCATGTCCGGCGTGGGCGAAAAGACCGGGTCGCCGTCTTCGTCCCTTTCAGGCGTTCCGTCCGCGTTCGTCCGGTATGCCTCGGTTGTCCACGAAATTCCCTTCAGCCACGTTTCGACCGATTCGGTCGAATTGAGGTCGAATGAGACGGTTTCGACGGTTTCGGGCGTTTCGGCCTGAATGTCCGTGTTGTCCGTGACAGCCGGGTTTGCGGTGTTGTGCGACATTTGTCCTCCTAGGTGACATTTGTCTGAAATGCGCCTGTTTGTCCGGTCAGGTCCGGTTTGCGCCTGAATGCGCACTAATGGAACGAAAGTACGGAATGTCCGTTTTGCCCCGTCTAGCCTATCGGGGCACGCTATCCGTCCCAAAAGTCCCCATTCAGATGGGAATGTCTAGGATTGAGGTGTTATGTCCGCTATTGAATTGATAAGTGACGAATGCGCACAATGTCCGATTATGGGGTGCTAAGTCCACAATGTCCGATTGAGGCGGGCCTGACCGAAATGTCCGATTCGGTCGCCACGGCGTGCCGGGGCACGGTGGGGACTCGGTCGTTCGTTCGGTTGGGCATAGCCCAACTATATCGGTGTCCTAGTTTGTCCCGATATTCTTGAGAAGATTGTCCTACTTTATCACGATAAAGGCCGTATGTGGCAGTCGTCCCGGTATGTCGCCAATGTCCGTTTTGGTATGGTTTCAAATCACCTGATTCCGGACATACCGGACACTCATATACGAGGTTAGTTAGCCTAGGTAATCACATTTACTAGCGGGTAATGAAAGATTCAACTACCAGACGGTAACCTACGGTGTCGTAATGTCCGTTTTGCCCTAGAATCAGGTGATAAGTCATGTGACGTAGGTCACAAAATCGGTGCGGAATGTCTGGTTTAAAGCCATATATGGGCATATGTCCTGTATGTCCGATTTCACAACGGTGTAATAACTCGCTAACGAGGTGTCCCGTATGTCCTAGTTTGTACCCTAGCCGGGTCAGTCGAACGCATGTTCCAATGCACACATGTATACAGAATTTCATGCAAGTCCTATGGGATAGGTAGGATATGGCGCAAGTCCTACATGCCTAGTAGGAAATGTCATCGCGTCATCGGCACGTCCGAACTTTGTAATGACATACGAATGTTCGCATGTAACGAGGTGCGAACGTCTTAATGTCCTAACATTACAAACCTTGGTACAAATATGTCATGACATTAGAACAAGGTTGTTTCGATTCTCGAATCTAGCCGATAGCCTAGACTATCGGCACCTAGGTACAAACCTTTGTACAAACGACTTGGTACAAATCTAGGTACAAAGTTTGTACCAAGGTATGTATTGATACATAACTTGCTACAAAATTAGGTGCCCCCCCGTGCGCGTGCGCCTCTGGAGCCCGTCGATGCGCATAAAACTTTTCAAAAGTCGAGACTATCAGTCGTTCTTTTGTTGGATTCTATGCAAAACCAGTGCAAAGCCACCTGATTTGTAACCATTCCCGACCATATCCGTGAAATAGTCAACGAGAACGGGTAAAATCCAGTCTGATGCCGTATAGATGCGGTATAGATGCCATAATGATGCAATATGTGATGCGTTATGTTTATGCAGGTCAGGGGGGGTTTAGGGGGTCTATTTGGGGTTTCTGCAACTGCTTTCACACTACCGGTTACATGGCCGGGGATCAGTCTCTTGTCGTGTGGATCAGTCTTTTGGGGTGGTGTTGTAGCTCCAGCAGTCTAGTGATGTGGGGTGGTTTTTGGGGGGTATATATGTGATGCGGAAAGTCAGATGCGGAAACCCCCCCCAAACCGCCCCTGACCTGCGGAAACGTGCCCCTACTTAACGCATCATAGGTGATGCGGAAACCCCCCGGTGATGCGGAAAGGGGCTCGGAGGGATCGTTCCCTCCGACGACTCTAGACGCTAACACTAGGCCGCAGATGCGTAAAATCTGTCTGATGATGCGTAAAGTGATGCGTTTAGTGATGCTGAAAGTGATGCGTTTAGTGATGCGTAAAACCTTGGCCGGGGAAGAACAAAAAGTTTACCCCCCCTCGTTGATGCTCCGTACTGTTATGTAAACACATGCGCTAGTGTTAGCGGATGATGTCAAAAGTGATGCGTAAAATCTGGATGACTCAAGATATGGGCTACTCTAGGGAGCCAGATTTTGCGCATCAGGGCCGATATGAAAAGCTTTTGGGTATCTGCTTGCGCATGGAGGGACGGTGTGCTACCGTGTCAGCTATGTGTAACAGACCGATCGCCTGGAGGCGGGATGAGGGGGCTGACGGCGCCCACGTTCTCGTTCCTGTGATGTGCGACGAGTACCTAAGGGCGCTGGAGGCAGCACTGGACAGCATCTCGGTTGATCCAGCGTGGCCCGATAGTTGCGGCTCGAGTATGGTGCGCAAAAAGCTTGGCATCGTCTCGCCAATGGCCCACGACAAGCACGACAAGAAAGAGAGTCCGACATGACATATTTCTCACACAACGGCACGCCCGAACAGGCGGTTGCTGAGCTCTACAAGCGCTCACACATTGACCTCTGCACAGGGGTCGTGAGCGATGCGCTGAACCGGCTCATCAGCCAGATTTATTTCAATGCAGAGAACGACACCGAGAAGCCGGTGCCCTATATCGGCTGGTACTGGAGGAGCATCAACTTCTTCGACCAGGGTGATTGTTCTATCGCGGTCACCCCTGACGGGTATGTCGGGTTCTGCCAGAACAACAAGTGGGACTACGAGGAGCGCACCCTCACCGAGGCAGAACTTCTCACCTTCCGCAACATGATCTGGGAGGCATACCAGCTCGATCACAAGGGTGGTCAACTGTCCGAGATCATGAAGGCCACCCGCAAGGCCATCAAGGCTGCCGGCGACTACATCGCCTCACTGGAGGTCAAGCCATGACTGACGAACTGATTTGCCCGCGACGCATCGAGAACCCCGACATGATCGGCTGGCACACTGCCAATCCGCACGATGAGTGGAAGCGAACGTCAGACTGGAAGGAGGTGCCGCTCGGGACTCCGAACTACAAGCTCTGTTCTTACTGCGGCTCCATGCAGCCCGAGGTGATTCTGGAAGGAATCGAGCGCGAGCTGTTCGAGCTGGGTCCCACCGACAAGAACTACAAGGTCTACATCAGTAGAATCACCACGAACGGCGCCAACGTGAGCAGCAGCACACACGTTGGCAAGTTCTACTTCCAGCACTTTGACGCAGAGCAGCGCAGGAGATTTATCGAGCTCTGGAACCAGTGGCGCATCGTCTTTGGCCATCCAGGCTACTTCTACGTGACCCCATACTTTGCTCAGATCGTCGCAAACCGTGGCGGGCAAGTGACGGGGTAGCCATGCTTGCACAGGTAGGACGCTTGGCCCTAACGTACTCGCTTACGGGCATGAAGCTAGTCTTGTCGTTCTTCCCGATCGTAGGCGGACCACCGCGCCGCACTCCCGACCAAGACGGAGGTACTGATGAGTGGGGGAAGTGACGGGAGCGATATCGGGCCTCTCACCGGCTTTGCGGAGGGGCCAGAGTTCTGGTTCGACGGCACAGGCCACGTTTGGTTCGGTCACAACTGCAACACCAAAGATCGCGAGTACTCGCTTCCGGAGGCGATTTACGAAGTGCTTAGCCGCGATCCACTCAGCATCGCGCAGGTCGTCTCTTGCGGCCTGTGTGGGCTACGAGGCAACATCACAGACGGGCAGTGGATTCCACTAGCTCGCAAGCGTTAGGACCCAGATGAATCCCGATTTGGTACTAGAGGCCAGCAAGGGAAAGAGCAACAGCGCAAAGGGTGGCGAGCGAAATCACACCCAGCTGCTGCACCCTGAACGTCTCCTGACTGCGCTTCCGCCCGACAGAGGGCTCGATGTCTCCAGCGCACAAGCGCCCACCAACACCTCGCTGCTGACGCTCCTCAAGTCCGGCACGTACAAGTTCCAGATCGTCAAAGCGACCGAGGGCAAGACGCTCCGGACCACGACTTACGGCGCGCACAGGACGAACGGAGCCACCTTCAAGCTTCGTCACGGCGCTTACCACTTTGCATGGCCCAGCAACGACGGCACAGTAGAGGCCGCCTGGTTCGTCAGCGTCGCCGCCCTCAAGCCCGGCGAGATTGCGTGTTGCGATCTCGAAAATTGGGGCGGCAAAGACGCCACTGGTGCATGGCCTTACATGGCCGGGATCAGCTGGGCGCAGCGCATTCAGTACGCGCTGGACTTCGCTCGGGAGGTCAAGCGGCTCACTGGTGCAACGACTGTGTTCTACATGAACTGGGACTGGATCAAGAACTTCAGGATCAGCAGCACCGTCGCTCAGTGGAACGAACTCTGCACCTACCCGCTCTGGCTCGCTGACTACGACAGCAACGCGCCGGGGGTGTTTCCGTCTGTCAATCCCAAGGTTACCGGCGGTCCCACCTTCTATGTCTGGCTTCACCAGTGGACTGCCAGCAAGCCCGCAA
>Ga0164308_10001284_pt1 | contig 13345 bp, 11 predicted proteins | sample Whisoiple_246_MG_FD_109983 | JGI IMG/M metagenome (GOLD analysis project Ga0164308, IMG submission 109983) | Soil microbial communities amended with fresh organic matter from upstate New York, USA - Whitman soil sample_246_MG | ecosystem: Environmental > Terrestrial > Soil > Unclassified >...
ACGTCACCAGCCTGTGTTTCGATAATGGGCAACGCAGTTAATGAACCACCACCTTTTACAAGATGCCTGATGTTATCAGGAAGGTCGTTCATCTCACTTGCAACCTTATCATTGGTAATGATCTTTGCAGCACGCTCCAATAAACGGCTATGCAGGTAGAATACATCACCCGGGTATGCTTCACGGCCAGGAGGGCGGCGCAATAACAAAGAAACTTCGCGGTAAGCCACAGCCTGTTTGGAAAGATCATCATAAATGATCAATGCAGGCCTTCCGGTATCACGGAAAAACTCGCCAATCGCCGCACCGGCAAACGGAGCATAAAATTGCAGCGGAGCGGGGTCAGATGCTGAGGCAGCAACGATAGTTGTATAAACCAAAGCGCCATTGTCTTCGAGTGTTTTCATTACACCCGCAATGGTAGATGCTTTCTGGCCAATGGCAACATATATACAGTAAACAGGTTTCCCTGCTTCGTAAAATTCTTTCTGGTTAATAATGGTGTCAATACAAATAGCTGATTTACCAGTCTGGCGGTCACCGATTACAAGCTCTCGCTGCCCACGGCCGATAGGGATCATTGCATCAATCGCCTTAATACCTGTTTGCAAAGGTTCTTTTACGGGTTCACGGTAAATAACGCCCGGAGCTTTACGTTCCAAAGGCATTTCATACAGTTCCCCGGCAATAGGGCCTTTACCATCAATAGGTTCGCCCAAAGTATTTATTACGCGGCCAACCAAGCCTTCACCTACTTTAATAGATGCGATCTTGCCAGTGCGTTTTGCTGTGGCACCTTCGCTAATATCGCCCTGGTCGCCCATTAATACCACACCCACATTATCTTCTTCAAGGTTAAGCGTAATAGCTTTTACACCATTTTCAAACTCAATCAGTTCACCGCTGCTCACATTGTTAAGGCCATAGATGCGTGCAATACCATCCCCCACCTGCAACACTGTGCCAACTTCTTCCAGCTGAGCCGCAGTTTTGAAGTTACTTAATTGCTCCCGCAGTATTGCAGATATTTCATCTGGCTTGATACCTACCATATTATTTTATTTATAATGCTGTTTTATAATAAATTATCTTATTCTTTGTATATACAGATTTTCAAGAAACTGCTTGCCAATATATTGCAAGTCGTTTTTTATACTTGCATCGAATAATATGTCATGGCTTTGAGCAATAAAACCGCCAAGGATGCTTTCATCCACTTTTGACCTGATCTCAATCGTTTTATTTTGAAACTTTTTCAAATTTTGAAACCGGTTATGGATAGTTTCCTTTAATTCATCCGAAATTTCCACTGCCGTTGTTATTTCAATAATTTCAATGCCTTTCAACTCCCGGTAACTTTCAAAAAAAGCTTCAGCAATTTCAGGTAATACCCATTCGCGTCTTTTAGAAAAAACAAGGTCAAAAAAAGAAAAAGTAAGCGGTGAAATCCTGTTTTCGAAAACCGTTTTAAATATCTGCGATTTCTTTTTATCGCTTATCACCGGCGACAGCAATACCTTTTGATATTCAGGCGTTATTGTTACACGGATTAATTCTATATCAGACTTTACTTCTTCAAGCTTATTTCTTTCAATAGCCAGATCAATTAAAGCTTTAGCGTAGCGTTGGGCAACCAGCTTATTTTGCATAGATATAAATGTTCCGAATTATTGAATTAATTTCTTGCATTGTCTGTTACATTCCTGATATCAGCAGTCATTTTTTTGATGTATTCTTCATGATCTTTCCTGCTAACCAGTTCGCGCCTGATCACTTTTTCTGCAACTTCAATTACCAGGCTACCGATCATATTCTTAACATCTGTGATGGCCGGATTCTTCTGCAATTCAATGGCTGCCTGGGCATCTGATAAAATTTTATCATACTCAGCTTTTGCTTTGTCTTTTGCTTCTGTTACCATTTTATCAGAAGCATTTTTAGCATCTTTCAGCATATTAGCGCGTTCTTCACGTGCCTGGGCAAGTAAAGATTCATTTTCACTTTTCATCTCCGCCATTTCTGCCTTTATTTTTTCAGCAGTAGCCAAAGATCCGGCAATAGTTTCTTCACGCTGGCGCAAACCATTTATAATAGCAGGCCATGCAAACTTTTTAAGAATGAAGAACACTACCACGAACGCTAATAACGTCCAAACTATTAATCCCAAACCCGGAGTAAGTAATTGCATAAATTCAGTTTAAAATATGAAATAGCTTAACATAATTAAGCATTACACATTGTTTAAGAAACTGCATTACCCAGAATAACAATGCAGTGAAATATTCTTACAGGATCATAGCAAGGAAGCCAACGATAACACCGAACAATGCAACACCTTCTACCAACGCAGCGGTAAGGATCATGTTTGCACGGATATCATTTGAAGCTTCGGGCTGGCGTGCAATTGATTCAACGGCACCTTTACCAATTTGACCAATACCGATACCTGCACCAATAGCGGCCAAACCAGCACCAATAGCGCCACCGGCATTTGCTGTAGCATCCAGAAGAATAACATTCATTAAATCCATAATTGTAGTTTATATTGATTAAAAAATTTAAACGATTACTGCTTCATCATGATGATCCACATCATCATGACTGCCTTCAAATGCCTGGCCTATGAAAACCGCCGTGAGGTTGGTAAATATGTAAGCTTGCAGAAAGGCAACCAATATTTCAATAAAATAAATAAATATTGTAAACGCAATTGATAAAGGACTTGCACCCCATCCGGCCGCAGCGTTTAACCCTGCAAAAATAAAGATCAGTGAAACAAGACAAATAATTAATATGTGTCCTGCGATCATGTTTGCAAAAAGACGGATCATTAAGGCTATTGGCTTAATAAGCACACCCAGCATTTCTACCGGTATTAAGATAAATTTTACGCCAAGCGGTACACCCGGAGGCCAGAATATATGCCCCCAATAATGTTTATTGGTGCTGAACATTATTACCACAAATGAAATAATTGCGAGTACCAAAGTGAACGCAATATTGCCTGTAACATTTGCAGTACCCGGTATTAAACCAACCAGGTTATTAATAAGTATGAAAAAGAAAACAGTTAATAAATAAGGCAGGTATTTTTTGTACTTTTTTTCGCCGAGGCAAGGTTTTGCCAACTCATCCGTTACAAAAATAATAACGGGCTCAATTAAACCCTGGCTGCCTTTTGGTGCTGAGGTTACGCCCAAACCTCTTTTATATTTTCCTGCAATTGATACCATTATCCAAACCAGCAGCGCCAATGCGATGATCATTTGCACTACATTTCTAGTAAGTGAAAAATCATACACTTTAGCCGCAGTATCAATATTACCGTTGGCGTCAACCGGTACAATTTGTCCTTCATTGTATTGGCCTTCTAAATCTTCTTCCTTAATGGTATGGGCTGTTATTAATTTATAACCATCGTGCGTTGCTTCGCCGTGATGAAATGCAGAGAACATAAAGGCAGAAAAGCCTCTTTGCGGAGAATAAAGCAGTACAGGTAAAGGTATTACAGCTTCGTGCTCTTCGCCATCGCTGCCTTCATAAGAAAAGAAATGAAACTCATGCGCATCTAAAACGTGACCGAAAATAACCTCGTTGGCATCAAAACCCTTCTTTTCCTCTTTTTTTATGTCTGGTTCTGTTTCAGGCAGTTGACCCTGGGCAAAAACAGAAACTGAAAAAAGCAAGCAAAAAACGCTGAAACCCGCTACCAGTAAAGATTTTATGCATTTAGACATCATATCCTGCCCCAAAATTTTGCGCAAATATACAGGTAAGCAACTAAATAATGAAACGAGTTTGGAACTAAAACAATGCCGGCCGTTATTTATGTAAGAATTTATGATCCGCCTGCATTAAAATGCTAATACATCTCTTAGCAACAGGCAATAAATCTGCGAAACAAGGCTAATTGCTTTTTAAGAAGTTTTAACCAAACAGACCATATATTAACCTTTGGTAAAATTTGCATGCGCTTGCGCGTACATTAGTGTATAAATTTGTAAGCTGATGCACAAAAAACACATTGCATATTGGTGGTGCCAATTGGCAGGCTGGCTGTTTTATGGCTTATCCTTAATGTTTTTTGTATGGGTTTTCCGGCTGGAATTAACTACACTTTTCGTGTTGCGCGTTGGATTACTTATTTCACTCGGTTTATTATTCACGCATATTCTGCGCTTTATTATCCTGGAACTAAAATTAACCCCGCCTATATTCGGAAAGCAATGGATAATTCTTTTCATGATCACATTAGGTATTTGTTTTTTGTACAGCTACGGCAATAGTATAATTGTTGAAGAACTGAAGTTGTACGATCCGAATATGAAAGCGAGCATCATAGAACGCGTTTTCTTAAACCTTACCTACGATTCGCCCATTATCCTCGTATGGCTGTCCATTTACTATTTATGGCATTATATAGAAAACAGCCGCAATACAAAAATTGACAGCGTTAAAATGGAAAGCCTGGTAAAGGAACTCCAGCTTAAAACCATAAAATCGCATATTAACCCGCATTTCATTTTTAATGCCCTCAACAGCATACGTGCACTGGTTGATGAAAATCCTGAACGCGCAAGAACGGCCATCACTGAACTCAGCAATATATTACGAAGCAGCATGCAGGCAGAAAAAACCGAAACTACCTCGCTTGAAAAAGAATTAAGCATAGTAAAAGATTATCTTGAACTGGAACAAATACGTTTTGAAGACAGGCTTAAAATTGAATATGATATTGATGAAGATACTTTAGACCAGCAGGTGCCACCCATGATGTTACAAACGCTGGTTGAAAACGCTATAAAACATGGTATAAGCAAACAGGTGAACGGAGGCTCTGTAAAGATCATATCAGATTTTACTGATAATAGCCATGAACTGATAGTTGAAAATACCGGGCATCTTACCAATGCTGATAATATTGAAGGTTTTGGCATTGCCAGTACAATAAAACGCCTGAAATTGCTGTACGGTACTGATGCCGGTTTCGAAATTAAAAATATAAACGGAAATAGGGTAAAGGCAAAAGTGACCTTACCTGTAACGGCAGTCTCATTTTTAAAATAAAAGAATATGGTGTTAAAAGCAATAATTGTAGATGATGAACGCCTGGCCCGGGCAGAGTTAAAGAAATTATTACAGGATTTTCCTGATATCAACGTTATTGACGAAGCTGCCAATGCAGATGAGGGCATTGAAAAAATTGAGACACAAAACCCGGATATTATTTTCCTGGATATACAAATGCCTGGCAAAACAGGTTTTGATATGCTGGCCGACCTTGAGAAAGCGCCGTATGTAATTTTTACAACCGCTTACGATGAATATGCTTTAAAAGCTTTTGAAGTAAATGCGCTGGATTATCTTTTAAAACCGGTAGAACCAAAAAGGCTTGCTGATGCAGTGCATAAGCTGCAGTATGAAGTAAGTAAACAAAACGCCGGCCTGAACGGTGCTAACCGTGGCCCGCTTACAGAAGCTGATCAGGTTTTTGTAAAAGATGGCGAACGCTGCTGGTTTGTAAAGCTGAGCGAAATACGCTTGTTTGAAAGCGTGGGCAATTATGCCAAGGTTTTCTTTGGAAACAATAAACCGCTTATTTTAAAATCGCTTAATTCGCTGGAAGAACGCCTTGATGACCGTGTATTTTTTCGCGCCAACAGGAAACACATTATAAACCTGCGCTGGATAGAAAAAATAGAACCCTACTTTAACGGCGGTTTGCTGGTTGAATTAAAGGGCGGAGAAAAAATAGAAGTAAGCCGCAGGCAAACGGTGAAGTTTAAAGAGATGATGAGTTTCTAATTTTTTACTTTGCTAATAACAACTCATACTTTCCGGCTTTATATCTTACTGAAGGTATATTAGACACGCAGCAATAAATGATGTTAGCATATAAAAGCCAATTAAGTTGATTGTCAGCTTATATTGACCTACTTTAGATATAAATTTCATTGGTTGAAAAGAAAATACTTGCTCTGTCTGTTTTTTGTTTTGTTTGTCTGTTTGGTAAAAGCACAGGATACTACTTCATCCAAGAATACCACCGACTCCCTTTCGCAGCAACAGGACCTGATGGGTATTTTAAAAAAACTGGTGAATGCGAAAAGCAACGATTCCGTAAAGAAAACATCCACTGTTACCATATTGCCAGCCATAGGTTATAACCCAAGCATAGGCTTTTTATTAGGCGTAAACTTTTTAAGGTCTTTTCATAAAGGCAATCCTGCCACCACCAATTTATCAGTGGCGCAACTGGATGTATCGTATACAACAAAAAAGTTGTTCATAGCAAGGTTCAGAACAAACATATTTACCAATAACAATAAATGGAACCTGCAAGGCAACTGGCAATACATGCGCAATTATATAAACGATTATGGGCTTGGCGATGAAGCGCAGCAAGATCCACCGGTAAATTATCCTATACGGTTTAATTATTTCAGGTTTACCGAAAAGGCGTATGCCAACCTGGGCAAACATTTTTATGCCGGCGGTGGAATTAGTATTGATTTGCGGAATGATATTCAGGATTCAAAACTTGACAGCGTTACACTTACGCCGCATTACCGTTACAGTGTTGATAAAGGTTTTAACCCCAAAAATTATTTTGTAAACGGCTTAATAGCAAATGTTCAATACACTACAAAAGAACATCCCAACCGACCGTATGGCGGCATATATTCAGAAGCTTATATACGGTACAATACAAAACTGTTAGGCAGTACAAAAGAATCAGCCCAGTTGTATACAGAGTTCAGAAAATACTGGAGCCTGTCTTCCAAAAACCCTGAACATGTACTGGCTTTTTGGTATTGGGGAAGTTATCTTTTGTGGGGCAAGCTTCCTTACATTGAATTACCAGGCACCGCTTATGATACGTATAACCGCAGCGGAAGGGGCTATACATTAAGCAGGTTTAAAGGCCCCCAGTTTGTATATTGGGAAACGGAATACCGTTTTCCCATCAGCGAAAATTCAAAGCTTTTCAGCGGTGTGGCATTTGCTAATTTTCAAACGTATTCAGACGAAAACAGCAAAGGTCTTTTCAAACGGGTAGAGCCCGCTGCGGGCGCCGGCCTGCGTATCTTATTTACCAAGAACTCGCGAACAAATATCTGCCTGGATTATGCTGTTGGTAAATATGGGTCTTCGGGCTTTTTCTTCGCGCTAAATGAGGCCTTCTGAGTTGAACAGTATATCTTCAGGTTACCTGATAAAGCCCTGGCTTTTCATCTTATCCTTTACGGCGGCAATAACACCATCTATCATTTTATGTTTGTCAGAGATATTTACGGCCGTAGTTACACCATTCCATAACAGCTTGTTATCCTGCAAAGAATATACATTGGTTTCCACGCTATATATTTCGTTGCCGGCCGCACTGCTGCGTACATTATATAAAGGAAATGTTGAACTATAATAGCCATACCAGGTATTGTAATAAGAAGGAAAACTTCCGGGGCTATTCACGGTATTATTATTTACTGTTATCAACCGCATGATAACAATGCCATCAAAGCCATCTTCCAGCAGCCTTTGTGCAACCAGGCTTGTATCACCACTGCCGGTATAATAGTTTGGCAAATAGTTATAAGAAGCGAAACCCCGGGGCCTAACTTGTTCCACCAGTTTATCTTCTGCAACCTTTCGTGTATAGGCGTCTTTTACCAGGGCTACAAATAAAATTTTCTGGAACAATTTTGTACTGTCTCTTTGTTCGGGATTGCTCCAGCTTTGCTGCATGGCAGTGGGTGTACACGCAAAGAAAGCTACTATGATACAAACAGGCAGAATATAATTCAGTTTCATCATTATATTTATATTAATAAAAAACAAGCCGTTTAAAGACTGCATAAAATTAAGCCAGGTAAATACATTATTTTTAATGTGCTTTGTTTATGAGTAATGCATACAAGATCTTACAAACATGCACTTTAAGTAATTGTTACCTATAAAGCTATGAAGAAAGTTTTATTCTCTATTTTGTTGCTTATAATTTGCAAAGCAGCAACAGCACAGGTTCTTATTGCATTATTATTTGGAGATAAGCTTAATACAGATAAGCTGGAATTTGGTTTGTTTGGCGGGCCTACATTTTCCAATATTTCTAATATGAATGCAGAATCAAAATCCGGCTTTAACCTTGGCCTTTATTTTAATGTAAAAATTTCGAACAACTTTTTTCTGCATCCTGAAGCAATAGCAAAAGAAGCATTAGGCGCAGAAGGGATCACTCCGTATTCAACGGGCATTCCTGAGATCGACGAAAGTTTTGCCAATGGCACTGTAACCCGGAAGATAAAAGCGGTGAGTTTACCCCTGTTGGTGCAGTACCGCATAAAGGGTTCGCTGTTTGTACAGGGAGGCCCACAGATTGACCTGCAACTGAAAACAAAAGATATATTTACCACAGAAGTTGATGATGCCCCACTTGAATACACCATCAAAACAACAGACGTGACCACTACGTTTTCTGTTGATGTTGCCGGCGGATTGGTATACAGGTTTAAAAAAGATAAAGGCGTTGGTTTAGGTGTACGCTACTGCTATGGCTTAACTGATATTATGAAAAAAGAAACGGGCAAGCAGGCAAATGCCGCATGGCTTATCAACCTGTCTATCCCGGTAGGTGCAGGAAAGTCTTCGCCCAACGCAAAACAAACGCCTGCTGCCAATTAAGTTGAAGCAGGTTAAACCAATGTTTGTTTCCCGTGAGCAATGCTTCGCATGTTTTCTAATGAAAAACAATACAGATGAAAAACATTCCCCAAAAGCTGTCTCTTACAATATGCTTCGTTTTATTTGTCATCATTTCTTTTGCGCAGCAAAAAAAGATCTCTTTTAAAGATTCGGTGGATGGTGCTTTTGACCTTAGCGATTATATTATATATGCGAATGGTTTTGTACCGGTTCCTATTTTTATTACAGACCCTGCTTTGGGGGGTTTCGGATTTGGTATTGTTCCCGTGTTTATTAAAAAACGACCACCCTACATTGATTCGATTAAAGGAGAAAGAAAGATAACACCTGTTGCTCCGGATATAACCGGCGGATTGGCCCTTTACACTGTAAATAACACATGGATGGCAGGTGCATTTAAAAGCGGCACTTTAATAAAATCCCGTATAAAATACAGAATAGGCGCGGCCTATGCCAATATAAATATGTCATTTTACAGAACAGTGGAGCAGTTAGGTGAAAAGGAATTTAAATTTAATATTAAAGCCCCGGCTGTGTTTTTGCAGGGCACAAAAAGAATTGGTTTCTCTAACTGGTATGCCGGGTTAAAATATCTTTTTTTAAAAACAGATGTAGAATATCGTGGCGATAAGCCGGATTGGGTAAAACCCATTGAGTATGGAAGTATTGTGAGCCAGTTAGGTACAGTGGTTGAGTTAGATAACCGTGATAATATATTTACACCAGACAAAGGAACGAAGACCCATGTTGATGCAATACTATCGGACAATATTTTTGGCAGCGATTACGATTACTGGAGGCTTAATTACTACACCTATTATTGGAGACCACTTTCAAAAACAGTAACGGGGGGCTTTCGGCTGGATGGGCAGCAGGCTTTTGGTGATCCGCCTTTTTACCTGCTGCCTTTTATAGATATGAGGGGTATACCCGCAGCCCGTTACCAGGGCAATGCAGATATTCTTACTGAAATGGAATTCCGATGGGATTTTTACAAAAGATGGAGCCTTATGCTTTACGGAGGAACCGGGAAAGCTTTTGATAAATGGGAAAATTTTGGCCCTGCGGAATGGGTGTACAGTTACGGCACCGGTTTCCGTTATTTAATTGCCCGCAAGTTCAAATTAAGGGTGGGTGTTGACCTGGCCCGTGGCCCTGAACAGTTTGCCTATTATATTGTATTCGGCAGCAACTGGCAGAAATAAATAGAAGCCGCAACAAGTCGCTATTATATTGCCATCTGTATGTATTGTCCTAAAAAAAGCCGCCTTTTTTTAAGGCAGCTTTTTTATATATTGTTACTCATTTTGATTACTCACCAGCCTTTACCAGGCCAAGCTTGGCTTCAAGGCTTAAAGTGGCATGTGGTACCGCACGCAACCTTGCTTTGTCTATCAACCTGCCGGTTACACGGCAAATGCCATACGTTTTATTTTCAATACGTATAAGTGCTTTTTCAAGATGGTCGATATAGGTTATCTGGCGGCTTGCCATCTGGCTGAGCTGCTCTCTTTCCATGCTTATGCTGCCATCTTCCATCGTCATATAGCGGTTTTCGCTCTCATCACCACCCATATCATCTTTACGGGTGATTAACCCCTGGAGGTAAGCCAGCTCTTTTTTAGAAGAGCCAAGCTTGCGCTGTATCAACTCCCTGAATTCGTTAAGTTCAGCATCGGTGTAGCGCACAAGTGGTTCAGCCGCTTTTGCCGGCTCCTGCCGTTGCTCAAGTGATTTATAAGAAGGCTGATAGGGCACACTTGTTTTTGCATTTATTTTAGGCAATTTTACTTCTTTAACAGGCTCCTGTTTTTTCGGAACTTTCTTTTCACTTGTTACCGGTTTTTCTTCTTGCTTCTTTTGCTTAGACATAGGCTGTATATGTTTATCGGGCTTATTTATGTTGGATATATGTTTACTTTTTGCAACTACTGTATTTTTAACAGGCGCTGCAGCTTTTTTTACTTTTTTTATAGATTTGCTGGCAGGTTTTTGGGCTGCTTTTTTAACAACAGCGGTTTTACCTTTAGCTTTTACTACCGGTTTTGCGGTCTTAGATGCAGACTTCTTAACAAGTTTTTTAGCTGCTTTGGGTGCAGATTTTTTAACATGTGCAGCTTTTTTTGCCATGGGTTTTGCTGCTTTTTTAATTGCTTTTTTCTGTGGCATAGTACGTTATCCTTTTTTATTTACACTCACTTTCAACAACTTGTCATTAACTTCAATCTCAGTGCCCTCATGTATCTCCGGCACCCAGTTAAGAGTATCTGCCAAAATTTCGGCGCAAATATAGTTTTTAAATGTATTTAGAGACGGTTTAAGTGCAGTATTGTCAAGAACATTCACAAATATCCGGTCTGTAAGATCAAAGCCCTTGTCTTTCCTGATATTCTGAACCCGGTTAACGAATTCACGGGCATCACCTTCCATTTTCAAATCGCCTGATAACGTAATATCCAGAGCCACGGTAAGATTTCCCTTTGAAGCCACACTCCATCCGGGAATATCTTCGGCCACAATTTCAAGCTCGGTAGCAGAAATATCAAATTTTCCTGCTTTTAATTCAATAGTAATCGTTCCTGTGCTTTCCAGTTCGGTTATCTGGGTTTGCGACAAGTTTGCTAAAATTACCGCCGCTTCCTTCATACCAGCGCCCAATTTGGAACCAAGCAATTTAAAATTAGGCTTTACCTTTTTATGTATGATATTGCCTGTGCCGGCCACAAATTCTATTTTTTTAATATTTACTTCTGCCTTTATAAGATCCTCAACTTTTTGTAACTGGGCCTTCATTTCAGGGCTTAGTACCGGGATCAAAACTTTTTGTAAAGGTTGACGCACCTTTATATTGGTTTTTTTACGCAGCGATAAAATCAATGAGGATGCATCCTGTGCCAGTTGCATTCTTTCTTCCAAAGCTGTATCTACCAAAGCTTCGTTTGCCACCGGAAAATCTGTGTGGTGTATAGATAATGCCTGAAACCGGTTTGTTACCGCATTCAGGTTTTTAAAAACCGCATCGCTGAAAAATGGTGAAACCGGTGCTATTAAACGGGTTACCGTTTCCAGGCATTCATACAAGGTTTGATACGCTGCAATCTTATCCTGTTCATACTCACCCTTCCAGAATCTTCTGCGGCAAAGACGCACATACCAGTTGCTTAAATGCTCATCTACAAATTCTTCAATAAGCCGGCCGGCAAGCGTGGGTTCATAATCGTCCATTGCCGCGGTAGCCTTGCTAATTAAAGTATTTAAAGAAGAAAGCACCCATTTGTCAATTTCCGGCCTGCTTTCAACAGGTATGTATGCTTCTTTAAAAGCAAACCCATCCACGTTTGCGTACAAGGCAAAAAACTGGTAAGTATTATATAAGGTACCGAAAAATTTTCGCTGCACTTCCTTAATTCCATCCAGGTCGAATTTTAAATTATCCCAGGGAGAAGCATTTGTGATCAGGTACCAGCGTGTGGCATCTGCCCCGAATTCGCCGATCGTTTTAAAGGGATCTACTACATTACCGAGGCGCTTGCTCATTTTCTGGCCATTCTTATCCAGTACTAATCCATTGGAAACGCAGGTTTTATACGCAAGGCCCGGGTATTGATCATCTATTGCTTTAATACCGTTCTTTTCCAGTACCTCCTGCACAGATTCTTTTACCAGTGCGGCAATAGCGTGTAATGTATAGAACCAGCCGCGGGTTTGGTCTACACCTTCCGCAATAAAATCAGCCGGATAATTATCGGCAAAAGTTTCAATATGCTCAAAGGGAAAATGCGATTGTGCATACGGCATTGCGCCACTATCGAACCAGACATCCACCAGGTCCGGCACCCGCTTCATGGGCTCGCCTGATGGAGAAACCAATACAATTTCATCAACCATTGGCTTGTGCAGGTCCAGGTTGTCATCCGCTAAAAACCGGGCATTCATGGTGCTTAGTTCATCATCGGCTTTTTTCCCTTCCGACTTTAATTCTTCTATAGAGCCGATACAAATTTCTTCATCTCCATCTTTTGTACGCCAAACCGGTAATGGGGTTCCCCAGAAACGGCTGCGGCTAAGGTTCCAGTCCACCATATTCTCGAGCCAGTTGCCGAAGCGGCCTTCGCCGGTACTTTTTGGTTTCCAGTTGATGGTTTTATTTAATTCAACCATACGTTCCCTAAAAGCGGTAGTTTTTATAAACCATGCATCCAACGGGTAATACAAAATTGGTTTATCGGTACGCCAGCAATGCGGGTAGCTGTGTTCGTATTTTTCAACTTTAAAAGCCCGGTTTTCCTTTTTCAGTTTTACACAGATATCAACATTAACATCCTGGTAATCAGGGTCGTCTTTATAATTTTTTACATAGCGGTTACTGAATTCCCCGAGATCGTTTACAAATTTACCCTGCCGGTCAACCATGGTTAAAATGCCGATATCATATTTTTTGCCAATCTTAAAATCGTCTGCGCCAAATGCCGGGGCCGTGTGCACTATACCCGTACCATCTTCCGTAGTTACAAAATCACCCAATAAAACTTTAAAAGCGTTAGGGTTATCTGTTTTGTTGGCTTGAAACGGAAGCAATTGTTCGTAAGAAATGCCTTCTAATTGTGAACCCTTAAACTCTGCGAGTATTGACCAGGGAAGT
>Ga0164308_10001285_pt1 | contig 13345 bp, 13 predicted proteins | sample Whisoiple_246_MG_FD_109983 | JGI IMG/M metagenome (GOLD analysis project Ga0164308, IMG submission 109983) | Soil microbial communities amended with fresh organic matter from upstate New York, USA - Whitman soil sample_246_MG | ecosystem: Environmental > Terrestrial > Soil > Unclassified >...
CGGAGGCGATCGAGGTCTTCGAAGAGGTCAGCACCCGGTGACGTCGGTCGGTGTGGGCGCCGCGACTGCACTGCATCGAGCACCGACCCAACACCCCTGCCCGAGCGACATCCGTCACAGCGCTCGCCCCGTTCGAGCCAGAGCAGGTGAGCAGGTTCCGTGAGCCAAGAAGAGCATCCCCTTGTCGGCAACGCGCGTGCGATGAGTGAGGTTCAAATCCGGGTCGACCCAGCCGAGTGCGTAACCCTCATCGTTGAAGCGCCGGAAACTCGTCCAACTTACGATTTCGGCGGATAAACATTCCGCGGCGAGCTCGTCTCGGGTGCTGTTCGATTCCTGATGCCAATGCAAGCCATCATCGAGCGAGCGAAGAAAGTGCGAACCCTTCGTGGCAGACCAATCGCCATCTGCGGCCTCGACGAGGTTGTCCAAGGACACGCCGTCACCCACCGGGTACCAGGTGTTCCCGGAATCGGGGCTTCTGTACAGCGGGTTGTCTCCACGTCGGTGCATGGCCATGAGCAATAGCGATCGACGGCCAGCCACCAACCATCCATCGGCCGGAAGCTGCGGTAGACGAGCCCAGTTTGCACCGTCGTCGAGCGTCGATAGCCAGGGGCCGCTTTTGTCACGCACCCAGCGCCGCGCCGCGCCGTTGATCAGCAAGCCGGTGAATTCGCCGTGTTCGAGGGCATCGAGGCGAAGCTCATCGACCCATGTGGCGCCCTCGTCGAGCGAACGGTAGAGGTGGCTCTCGTAGCGAGGCAGATCGAGTTCTCCCTCGGCGACGATTCTAGGAGCGTTGTTCGGCCTGTTGAGCAGCGCGTAGAGTCCTGTCGAGGTTGCCTTGAACTCCGCGAGCACGAGTGAGCCTTCGTCCGGCAAGCCGCTTCCCGGCCCCCGCAGCCGACGAACGCGATCAACGTCGATGGCCAGTACTTTGCTGGGCGTCGCGAAGTACAAAGTTCGGCCGTTCGAGCTGAGCAGCCCTGGCTCCTCACTCGTGTCGGGGATGTCGCTCGCGAGCAAAGATGGCTTGTCGAAGGTGGCGCCGTAGTTCGTCGAAATCAGTCGTTTCGCATCACCCACGATGAAGACCAGTCCGCCGCTGATCGCCTCGAGTGTGACTGCGCCTATTTCGGGCAGCCTCTGCACAGTCCAGGTGCACGGCGAGTGGCCGCTTGCCTGCGGCGTGGTTGACCGCGACGTGGTCGCCGGGGTTGGCTGTTCGACGGCTCGGAGAGGTGCGCTGCTTCGACACGCGATAGTCAGCAGAACGCATGCGGCGACCCAACACCGGCTCGATGTCCAGCTACTCGGCAAATATGTTCGCCCCCTCATCGGTGCCAGTTTCACACGCCTTCGAGCCGAGCGAAGTTCTAAATTCATCCACCCGGGTGCGCAAAGCGAGATGAAAAGCCGACGCGAGTCGGCTTTTTTGCTTTGTGGTGGAAGTGCCAACCCAGCACCCGGATTCCGGATTCGCATAGGCGGCGCATTCTTCAGCAACCGAAAGCATGGCCGACCGAGGAGTCGGTATGCATTCACCCTTCGCACCATTGGGGTTGATCTTTGTTCTGGGGTTCATCGGCTGCAGCGATGGAGGCGGCGCGACGGTCGATCCGCATGGGGTTGGCGCCCGGTGCCAAAGCTCGACTGACTGTGCCGCGCCGCTATTTTGCAATTCCGATCCGGTTGACCACGTGCTCGATCACCAGTGCACCGCCCCGTGCGACTCGGCGCAGCCCTGCGGCGACTCACTCGGCGCAAGTGCCGCGTGCATCCTGGCTGGCCTGTGCGTTCGCACGTGCGCTTCGGATGATGATTGTCCAACAGGCACGGCCTGCAATAACAATCAGTGGTGCGAAGCCGTCGCGCCCCCACCCGTCTCGACGAATCTGCGCTGCACTGGCACAGCGCTAGGCTGCGCGAGCATTAAGGGAACAGGCGTCGATTGCTCTGACGTCCCCGGTTGCTCTGCCGACTGGAATTGCGTTGGCGAACCAGAGCCGTGCTCTTCGCAAGGAAGCGAATGCGGCTCGGTTCACGGGTGCAACTACAAAATCCGCGTCGGATGCACCGGCGAACCGAGCCCGTGCAACGAATATTCGGGTCACTACGAGTGCAACACGACCCATGGCTGCAGTTGGGACTTTCAGTGTGTAGGTACACCGAGGCGATGCGAACTGCTGACAGCTGCGGTGTGCGAGGCGCAGCCCGGCTGCTTCTTACAATAGATCCTCGTAGAGCTGCGCTGACACGGAGCACCGTCCGAGTCAGGCCGCACCTGCAACCGAAGTTTTAAATTCCTCTGCCCGGGTGCGCAAAAGAGAGATGAAGAGCCGGCGAGAGCCGGCTTTTTTGCTTTGGGACGCAAGTGGCCGTGCGCTCAGCGTGAGCCAAAAAGCGCGGGGATCGAGTAGCGAGGCCAGCGCGACTTCCACGGGTGCGCCGCTTCGAGCTGGTACGCCAGTTCGAGCAAGAGGGCATCGTTTCCCAGTGCGGCAGTAAACTGCATTCCTATCGGCAGGTCGTGATCGGATACGTGCAGGGGAACGGACATTGCCGGCGCTCCAACGATATTCTGAAGCGGCGTGTAAGCGACGCACTCCGAAACGCGCTCCCGCAATACACCGTGTGGGAGCAGACCTGAAAGATAACCGATGCGCCACGGCTCACTCGCCAGCGTCGGCGTGAGCAACACGTCATAACCAACGGTCGCCGCTCGATATACGCGTGATGCGCTACGAAGCGTGGCGCGCGCTTCTTCGTGACCCCGGGGCCCTGCCGTCAAGAAAACGTCGATCAGCGCCCAGGTAAAAGGTTCGAGCTCCGATTCTTGAACCGGATCTCGCCGACTCCGGTCCTGCACATTGACGATGCCAGCGGCGGCTGCACCAGCAATCAGCAGGAGCGCTTCACCCAACTGCGAGTCGAAGTTGGGCGGTGGGACGAAATCGACGACGTGGCCCAATCCCCGCAAGTCCTCGATGGTCTGCGCGTGAGCGGCAGACACCGAAGGGTGTGGCTCGGATCCCGACATTGTGCGCACCCAGGTCGCAACTCTCAACCTCTTTGATGTCGGCGCGTCGACGAAACCCATCGAAGCCAAGCCACTCGAGGGGTCTTCAATCAGTGACAGAAAAAGCGCGCTGTCGCGAACGGATCGACTGACACAGCCGTCGCTCGTCATTTCGAGCAGGTCTGACGTGGGAAGGTCGTTGCTGATAGTTCGCCCGCGACTCGGTTTGAAGCCGAAGACGCCGCACGCAGACGCCGGCATGCGAATCGAGCCCCCTCCGTCATTGCCATAAGCGAGCGGCACGAGCCCCGCAGCGACGGCGGCTGCGCTGCCACCCGATGATCCGGCGGCCGAACGCGAGAGATCCCACGGATTGTGAGTCACCCCCTCCAGCACGGATTCAGTGCTCGCAAGCAGACCGAATTCAGACATCGCCGACTTTCCGACGCAAACCAGACCCGCTTGGGTCAGCCTCTTGCCGAGCGCGGTCTCATTGCGCGCGAAGTTGTGTGCGAAGAGCCGCGAGCCTACGGAGCAGCGAAGCCCTGGCCACGGCAACACGTCCTTGACCAGAAACGGAACGCCCTGAAATTCGCCCGTCGTTCGAAGCAGCGGAACATTCCGGTTCACCTCGACGACGGAACCGAGCAGCGGATCGAGCGTTTCGATGCGTCTCAAGCATGCCTCGACCAGCTCGGCGGCCGAGACTTCACCGCGAGCGACCAACCGCGCCTGGTCAACGCCGTCCATCTCGGCAAATGGATCCATCAGCCGCGCACTCCCGTTAACGCAACTTGCCGCGGAACGCCCACCAGCGCAATGGCCGGGTCGCTGACCAGCAAAGGCGGTGATGGTTCCCTTCTTTTTTTCGTAGCTGGCGATGAGCTCCTGCAACCTTCGTCGGCGTAGCTCACGCGCAAGCGGTGACTTCAGCGCTGAGCGTGCGCTTGGACTTTTTCGCCTCACGCTCCATGGCCGAAAGCACCGTTTCGTCAACCGTGAGCGAGACCTTCTTGGCTCGTCCCCCGCCCGGATCATTCGCGCTCCAGCCGCTGCCAAAACCACCACGCCCGCCGGAGGCGCCATTCGCACTCGAACCGCTGCCAAAACCACCACGCCCGCCGGAGGCGCCATTCGCACTCGAGCCACCAACCCCACCGGAGGCGCCCGACGCACTCGAACCGCTGCCAAAGCCACCACGCCCACCAGAGGCGCCATTCGCACTCGAACCAGCAGTTCCACCAGAGGCGCCATTCGCACTCGAACCGCTGCCGCCGCTAGCAACCGCGCCGGAGACGCCACTCGCACTCGAACCACCGCGCCCGCCAGCGGCCCCGCTCCCCTGAGCCTCATCAACATCCTCCAGACACACCATGTCTTTGGAAGTCGATCTACAGCGCTCGAGCTCCATTGCGCAGGGCGAAGTCTCCACGGAGACGCGGGAGCAAATGTTTGTACACGTGTCAGCACAATCCAGCGCGAGATCTAAGTCGATAGCGCCGCAGGTGTCCCAGCACTGGTCACAGAGGCTGCGAGGTTTTGGACATTGCTCGTACTCGACGTCGCATTGCGTGCGAGCGCAGCTCTTAGTGGGCCCGTTGGTGATTGCTTGGCCCGACCCGCTGCTACAACCGACCAATAGAATCGCCACAAACCAGCGGCAAAGTGTGGCGACAGAGACTTGGTCAAACGTTGAGGCGGGGGCGCGGTCGAAGCCGCCAAAAGTCGCGCAGATTTTTTGGTTCATGGGCGTTCCGAAGAGAGCGCCAGTTGGATTTGACAGCGCTTCGTCAAAGTCGGTACCGCCATCTTTGAGTTGCTAGCGAAGTTCTAAATTCATCCACCCGGGTGCGCTAGACGACAAAAAGCCAACGAGAGTTGGCGTTTTGCTTTGGGGTGGAAGTGGCTCTCCTCACTCGGTGGTGGGTACGGTGTCGCTCCAAAAACGTTGCTCGAGATCGCGAGCGCTGCCGCCTTGCGCAGAGATTCCGTGGCCGCGACGAAGCGCAAACTGCGCCAAACCTGCGACCGCGCCTTCGCGCTCCTCGACGGCTTGCCCCGCTACTCGTCTCCTGGAACGGTATCGGCCAAGTCAGGCGATCTCGCGCGAGCGATGGGAGGGGTTTCCGAGGAACGGTCGAGGCTGTCGAGATTTGCGGAACGAGGCGCACCGTCCAGGATGAGCGGCGTCTTGAGATCTTGGAGTTGGGCAAGCGGGCGCAAGCGTCCGAGTACGTCCCATAGCTCGGTGGACGTCCCCGGGATCTCATCACCGTCACGGCGCCGGGCGCTTGCACGAAGCGTCAGCCGCTCAACGGTTTGGTCTATTGGCAGATGTCGATCTTTCGCGGCACGCAGCGCCCTCCGAAGCAGCGCAGGAGCGCACCGCAGCCGTTGTCCGTAGTGCAGGCATCGCCGATCTCGGAGGGCCGAAGGCAGGTGCTCTGCCCAAGGCAACCTTCTGCAGGACAAGCGCAGGTACCCTTGAGACATTCGGGAGAGCTATCACACGGCTCGCCCGCGCCGACCTGGACAGCGCAGACCGGCGGATTCCCCGGCTGACAGTACAAGCCGGCAGTGCAGGCGTTGGCGGACCCGTCGCAGACTTCACCGGGTCCGCCGATCGGTGTGCACACTTGCTTGGAATTGCAGTAACCCGCGGGACCGCAGCCAGGAATACTGGTCGGCCCGCTCGGCACCGCGCAGGAACCACCCGTGGGCATGACACTGACGGCAAGACAGCGATGCTCGAAGCAACGGTGGCCCGCGCCCCGCGTGCTCTCGCAGTCATGATCGTCGTCGCATTCCGTCGGCGGCTCGCCCTTGGGTACGATCCGGAGCGCGTGCATGCAGGGCAGCGTCCACGCATAGAGCAGCTTTTCGGTCGCGAATCCGCAGTCGTTTGCGACCGAGCGCGCGGACTGTAGGCAAGCCGCAGCCAGCCCTTCATCTATCGAATAGTCAGTGCCATCGGGGCCGCCACCGAACAACACCTGACTTGCGCGCTGGACGAACGGCGCCCCGGCAATATCGGTACAATCGCCGAGGGAGCGGAGCCCGTAGCCGGGACAGCAGTTACGGGAGCGCTCGCAGACAATCTGAGCCAGCTGCTCGACCAGTGACGTCAAGCGTTGCTCGACAGGGGGCGGCAACGGAATCGTGATCGCCGATCCCGAGCCGGCCTTTCCCTCTCCGTCCGCAGCGTCCGAACCCGGGGAGCCGCAGCCGAAAGCCAGGCCGCACGCCAGAGCCACCCCGAGCATCAAGTGTCTGTAGCCAAGACCAGCACCCACCAAACGACAGAGCATCCGCCGCTTTTAAGGCAACCTTACGCCGACTTTCAATCGTCTTTCGTATGGCTTGGAGCAACGCCTCGGGACTGTCGCTAGCCACCGTCGGCTAGCCAATCGCAGTTCTAAAGTTCTCCTGACCGGGTGCGCTGAGAGACTTCAGTCGACGACGTTGGCAAACTCAGAAGGCTCGCGCCGCACGCGATCGGCAACTTCTCGCAAGGCAAGCGGGCGCAGCCGTGCGAGGGCCGCATCGAGCTCCGTCACACGTGACGGAGCTTGCGTGGGCTCGTTCCGCAGCGCCTCGAAGTCGACGATGACGGCGCGTAGCTCCGGTAGTTGAAAGTAGTCACACGCGGCCTTAGAACGACTCCGCCAGATGCGGGCCGGTGGTCATGCGCACCCACGATGTCATCGTGATCGTCTTGCTGACCCAGGGACGATTGAGACTGGTCGAATTGGGGACCAACACCCAATTCTGACTCGTCACTCCGTCCAATCGCAGAGCGCCGTTGCTGGTGCCTTTTCTGTCGGCGGTGAACACGACCGCCGTGGCGATCGGCGGCGCATCGACTTGACCGCCAGTGACCAGATTGCCGGTGTTGCTCCCAGTGCTGTCCAAGATCGTGCTTGCAGTGGAGTGAGGGTTGCGTCGCGGCCTCATCCCCGTTGCGGCTGGGCGATGTCGGATAGACGCGACGCCGTAGAGCCTTCGGTCGTCGACGAGCGTGGCCCGGGCGATCCCAGCTCGGTCCCACGGTTGATCACCTCGATGTAGCCCGAGTACGCAAAGAGGCGATTCTTCTTCCCGCCCGTGAGTTCGGCGACCATGCCCTTGGCTCGGAAGGCGGCGAGCGTCGACAGCGCGGTGGGTAGTGTGACGCCACTTGCTTCAGCGACTTGCTTTGCGGTCGTCACCGGACGTCGCGCCAGTGCGTCGAGAACGCGCAGGGCGGAGCTGGCCGACGTCTTCAGCTCGCCGCGGATGCGTGCTCTGTCTGCCTCGACGAGCGCGAGCAATTGCGATGCTGTCTCCACGGCTTGTCGTGAGACCTCGAGCACGCCTTGCATGAAGAATCTGAGCCACTGTTCCCAGTCTCCGTCGAATCGGACGCGTTGCAAGCTCTCGTAGTAAGTGCTGCGGTGTTGCTTGAAGTAGAGGCTCAGGTAGAGCAGGGGCTCCATGATCACTTGCTCGGCTTGCAGGATCAGCGTCACGAGCAAGCGGCCAAGGCGTCCATTCCCGTCGAAGAATGGATGAATCGTTTCGAACTGCGCGTGCACTAGCGCCGCCTTGACCAAGGTCGGGGAGTTGGACTCGCGGATGTAGCGCGTGAGCGATTCGACGAGGTCAGGGACGCGGGAAGCTGGCGGCGGGACGTACTCAGCGTCGAACGGAGAGACGCCCCCCACCCAGTTCTGTTCGTCGCGCAGCTTGCCGGGCGTGAGGTGTGCGCCGCGCCCGCTCTTGGTTAGGGTCCAATGCACGCTGCGGATGAGTTCGGGATCGATCTGCCTGCCGGTGGACAGTGCAGCCATGCCCATCTCCATCGCTGCGATGTAATCGGAGACCTCCTCGACCTCGTCGAGTGGGACGCCCGGCATCGCCCCACTCTCGAAGCGAAGGAGATCCGACAGCGATGACTGCGTTCCCTCGATCTGCGCAGAGAGGACCGCCTCCTTGCGAACATAGAAGTAGGTGAACAGCTTCGCGTCCGGAAGGGTCGAGCGTATGCCCTCGAGTCTGCCAATTGCTTGGTTGGCCCGGGCGACGAGATTCTCGTCCGGGGGCGTAAGGGCCAGTGGCGGTTCTGGCGGCAGATCGCGCGGAAGGAAGACCCGGATCGGGGTTCCATCATACGAAGCGTTGGCCAACTGGCCGCTTCGTTCGCTCTTGAGCTCGCGCATACTTGCCGAGTTTAACTACCGGCGCCTCAAAGTTAAATATTCATCCGGAATTTAATTATCATCGCAACAGCACCGAACCGAACGACCCACCCAATCCCAGGCCCAGCTGCCATTAAAGCCAATAATTATAGCCATCTCCGGAGCGAACCCGCCAGTTGGCGCTTTCAAACGCAGCCCGGGCACAGAACAACCCCAACCTGCCAAGGCTGTTCCAAATTCTTCTCCCGGGTGCGCAAAAGAGAAGAAAGGCCAACCAACGTTGGCCTTTTGCTTTGGGGTCGAGCGCGACGTCTCCGTCGCGCCGCGCGGATGATTTCGTTCGCGACCATGCGCTGACCTATTTCCGCCGCAACCCTCGCGCGCCGCCGACCGATGAAGCGCCATGCCCGATCCAGTTGGCACCAGATCAGCGATACCAGAGCCCCCTCCGAGCGAACCGCCCGACCCGGGACAAAGCGCTCCCTGCCCTCCGAGCGTCAAACCTCCTCCTCCCTCATCCGTCGCTCAACCGTCGGGCACGCGCACGCTCGTCGAGCGATACGGCGTGGGGCCAGGCGGCCCGATTGGTTTCACGAGTAGGCCCGCTAGCTGGTACGCCGAAAAGGCCGTTGCAGAGCTTGATTGTCTTACCCTACCGCCGGCTCAGGCGTTGCGTGCCGCCGAGTGGGGTTACATGCCAAGTGGTGGGCTCGCACAAAAGATGCTCGACCACTTCTTGTCTGGATCATCCGCGCCGGTTCGCGTCGACCTGAACGCCGAACTTCAGCGCAATCCGCAGTTGCGCGAGTACGTCGCTAGCCGTATCGAGTCGGAAGTCGCCGAGCGCGTCGCGAATGGCGATTCTCCGGTCGACATTGGCGGCGCAATCTGGGTACCGCAAAGCGCCTATGGGCCGAGCGATGCCGGCAAGGACCAGCAACTGGCGCTTGGCGGCACGTACTTCGAGTTTCAGGTGGTCGGAAGCTCTCGGGACGGCGGACTCGAGATCCAGTTGAACGTGTCGGATCACTATTTTTGGAGTCCCTCGGATAAGTCTCGCTCCACCCAGTGCCTGCATGCTGCGGGAGCCAGTCTCGTCGCTGGGGGGCACGCGCACGAGTTTCTTCAGGTCGGGGAGGGCCGACTAACGATTGCGGATCCGAGTCGCACGCAACCGATGGAGCCCAGCGACGGACCTCCCGGTGACTCACGCTAGCTCGAGTGGGTGGAGACCCTGGCTCGCGAGCTTCGTCTTGTTTGCCGTGGGTTGCCCTTCGAACCGCACAATAGCCCGAATCAACCAATGGACGATTAGGGGAATACGCACAAGTGTCCCGCGCGTTCGTCGCGCGTCGTGGTGGGCGACATGAGGACTCTTTGGTTTAGTTCGCCGCCGAAAGCGCGCTGGGCCCTATGCGTCGTACTGCTCGCCGTCGCGAGCTTGTTGTACCTATTCCCCGGTGGCCGCTTCGGTCTTGCGTTCACGATCGCAACCGGCGTCGGTCGCGCTCCGCTTCAGCAACGCATCGACGAGCTCGAAGCTCAGGCCGTTCGTCATCGAACCTTCTCGGACGCCGACCGTGCGTTTCTCGTCGATTTTTACCAGACGCTCGCGACTGGCGGAAAGCTCGTCGTCGTTGCGCGTCAGACGGGGCGCATGATGGACCACTACCTCGCTCGTTCCGGAGCGGACTACCGACTCGACCCCGAAATCTTCACCGGCAACTCGAAGGTTCGGCTACAAGCAATGCAGCTCCAAAAGCGCGCGCGCGCGGGTCACTGCGTCAACGGTCAGCAGTTCTCGTCTGGCACCTTCTACATGCCCGACAGCAGCAACGTCGACTCGGTGTTCGGCTTGTACTTTGGTCGCTTGCAAGTCACGGAGCAGTTGGCACCCACCGGGCAGTGCACGCTTCACTTTCGCGCGGAAGTACCGTGGCTGTGGCCATCGTATTCGTCGATTCGGGAGAAGTACGGCGACGCACACGCGGAAAGCTTTCCGTTGCCGAGCTTGACCTCCCTAATCTTCGGCCAAAAGTACGCGCTTTTCGTGGACAACGGCCTAGGCCACCAGCTCGAAGAACTAGGACTCGCCAAGAGCTTCCTCGCTTTCGCAGAGTGGTCTGAAAGCTAAAGCGTGAGCGATGGACGTCGGGGAAAGCCGGTCCTCGCCCTGGAAGACGACGGTCTCAAAATTCTACTGCCGCACGGCGGCCGACGCGAACTCGAACTGCTGAACCCCAAGCAGCTCGCAGCCGACATCGTTCAGCTCCACTACGTGCTGAAGCGTCGCTAGCAGTCTCGGCCAAGCGCAGTCGTTCTGCGAAGTTCCCAATTCCTCCTACGCAGCCTGGTCGCCATGCTCCATGGCGAAGAGTCGTCTAGCTCTCAAATCCGACCCTCAACCTGGAGGCCGAGTAGCATCCACTCGCGCTCTGCGTGCCCCAAGCGCGCGTGCACGCCGATCGCGAAATGCGGAAGTACCACATTGGCGCCCAGTTGCCCCTGCACCCCCAAGCGCGGCTCGGGCCCGCGCTCGTATGCGTTGCTTTGCACCCCGACGATGCCCAGCCCGCCGATCTGAGCGAACGGATCGAACCAAGTGTCGACCAAGGGGTGCCACGAGGCGTTCAGCTCGAACGCCTGCATCGTGAAAGGAGGATATCCCTCGTTGTTGGACGCAGTCAGGTTGAAGTAGGCCAGACCGACTCCGAGCCACGGCAGCACCTGAGCTCGAGCGTAGACCTCCTGGATACCGCCGAGTTCGGTGCCCCACCCCGGATCGCCCATTGCCAAAGCAGCGCCGACCGCGACCCGATAAGCGTACGAATTTTCGGCGGGGTCAGCGCGCTGCTCGAGCCGCGTGTCCCCGTCCGGCGCGGCGGACTCCGCGAATCCGGGTGCCTCGGCGGCCGGGGCGAGCGGCGTCGCCTCGGCGGCGAGCGGTGACGCGGGCGGAAACGCCCACGCCGTTTGTGAAACGGTGACAACGGTGATGCTGAGAAGCCACACGTGAACGCGGTCAGGTGAAAGATTTTCGAGCAGCCGAATGCAAAGCGAAGCCATCACGGCCTCTCGGTGCAACATTCGTGCAAAGCCAACCGCTGAGCGGAAAACTTGCTCCTGCCCGGCCGGTTCAAGCCCAAAGGCGGAGGGACCGCGGAAAGACCCGCAGGCGTGCCAGCGCTCCGTTCTTGCGGCGTCGCCACAACACGCCGTCACGCCGCACCAGCTCTGAGCAGTGCAGATATTGCGTCGCAGCCAGCGACGCCGATGCGAGGCCCGTAGTTGCACTGAGCCAGAGCGCTTGGCCGGCGATGCCGCAAACCATTCCGACAAGCACCGCGAGGGCTACATCGCACGACAGGCGGCGCAGAAGCGCGGAGTATATGGCGCGGTCTCCGAGGTTTGCGCGGACAATCGTTCGGCGCGAGCACGAACAGCAGTAGCTCCTCGCGGCGGCCCTGCTCCCAACAGGTGGCAACTTCGTTCCCGGCGGTCGTTCGATAGTGCACGGCCACGTAGTCGACGCGGTTCAGCCGACGCCACATTGCAGTTCCCCAAGCGATCGCCTGGCCTTGTTGGGCTCGCGGCGCGTGATGGACCCGGGCTGACGGCGTTCACGCTCGTGCTCGCAAAGCCCTCGAGTGTGAGCGTGGTGAGCGAGCTATTCGCAGCGTCGAAAGATACTGCGCGAACAGAGTATGTTTTGGTGGCCACGACGCGACTCCAACCAGCGATTGAGAGAGGCTCGAGCGCGAGATGGTCGCGCTCGCTGCGGTGCCGCTGAGGCTGAGCTCGAAGCCAGCAAGGAATTCTACTCGGGCGTCTCAAGTTGGCTCGTCGAGTGCGTCACGCAATGCGTGGCTGAGCGATTCGACGCTGGGGGCGCCGTCGAACCGCTTGCCGTTGATGAAGAAGCTCGGCGTGCCGTTCACTCCGCTACGGATGCCACCGTTGAAGTCGTTCTTGATTCGCTCCAGGTATTGATGGCTACCGACTTCCGACTCGAGCCTTTGCGCGTCGAGCTGCAGCGCGGCCGCAATCGAAGCGAAGGCGTGCGGACCGAGGGACTCGGGGCCGTGCCGCCTCGAGTACGCGAAGATCGCGTCGTGCGCTTCCCAGAATTTACCCTGCATCGAAGCACCTTCTGCGAACTCGGCCGCCGGCTCGGCTGCTGGGTGCATCTCGGCGAGGGGGAAGTTGCGGAAAACGAAGCGCAGCTTGTTGCCGAACGTCTTTTGGACGGCGTGCACCACCGGATCGGCGGCAGCGCAATGCGGGCACTGATAGTCACCGTACTCAACGAGCGTGAGCGGTGCGTCCGCGGGACCCGTTGAGTGATCGTGCTCGGAAACAGGGGGACGAAGGGACATGATTCAAACGCCTTGGTTGGTCAGTGCGTCGAGCGCATCGAAGATGCCGTCGGCGCCGGGATTGACGCCGATTGGAGACAAGTAACTCCAGCGCACCACCCCTTCTCCGTCTATCAAGAACAACGCGCGCTCGCTCACACCATCAGCCTCGCGGTACGCACCATAGCTTTTGGCCACGGCGCCCTTGGGCTCGAAGTCCGCGAGAAGCGGAAAGTGCAAATTGCGATCCTTCGTGAACGCCGCGTGACACCACGCGCCGTCGACCGAAATACCGAGCAGCTGTACCTTCTGTTTGCGGAATTCCCCCAGCATTTCGTTGTACAAAGCCATTTGGTCACCGCACACCGGGCTCCAATCCGCCGGATAAAAAGCGAGCACCACGAGCTTTCCGCGAAAATCGCTCAACGACACGCGTTGATCGGGCGTACTAGGCAGCGAGAACTCGGGAGCTCGAGCGCCAGATTCGAGGATCGACATGGTTCCACGCTAGCATCTAATACCGAGCTCCCAGTTCGCCAGCCACCTTCATACCGGCACAGTCGCGATCGACGGGCTTGTGCGGTCGCCGGCACCGAATCTCGAAACGGATGAAGCCCTGCAATGCGGACTCCCGCCACGCTCCGCGCCAACCCTCGACCCTCCGACAGCTCGAAACGTGCTCACTCGGCTGTCCGCGCTAATCTCAGCGCCGGAAGGACGAGCGGGGCGTTTAGAAAAACTTCACGCTGACGTTGTTCGCTACTTCGGGGGACGGCGCGCGACCTCTACGA
>Ga0164308_10001290_pt1 | contig 13311 bp, 15 predicted proteins | sample Whisoiple_246_MG_FD_109983 | JGI IMG/M metagenome (GOLD analysis project Ga0164308, IMG submission 109983) | Soil microbial communities amended with fresh organic matter from upstate New York, USA - Whitman soil sample_246_MG | ecosystem: Environmental > Terrestrial > Soil > Unclassified >...
ATCATGTAAATAAATTTGTTGTACATATCATCACTTGGAATTGTATTCTTTGCACCATCTACAGCAACGACATCTAATCTTTGAAATTTCAAAACGTGTTCTATCTTTATTTTGGATAGTGCATGATCCCATACCGGGGCATCATCCAGACCTGATTCCCAAGGGTGTAATATAGTGACTAGGCCAGACTTCTCCGGATCTCTATCTGTCATTAGATATTTATGGAAAAGCTTTAACTTGAAATATATATTTCTTAAGAATTGTTTTGATTTTGTTTTCTGACTATCAGTATCGTTATAATAAATATAGTAACAAGCTATAGCATGCATTGGAGGCTGTGTCATACCAGAGGTTCCTATATGTTTGGGAGCATATGGCGACCTGGTTATCTCATAAAAGTCAGCAGCAGGAAAATATGTTTTTTCTTTATCATTAAAGACAATGTGGGGTACCATTCCATTAGTCCACTGCGCATCAAACAGAAATTCTATTTCTTTGATGGCCCGCTCGGTGTTGGAGTACGAATTGCCTATGGCTATAAATGCCGAATCCCAACTCCATTGATGTGGATAAAGTGTTGGTGAAGGAATCGTAAAACTTCCATTCCAATTACCTTGTAAAACATTTTTCGCACTTTCAAATAATTGATCTAATTTCATGTCAAGTTCTAATAAATTAAACAGATGTTAGTTATAACTTTAGATATTAAGGGAATTCATATATTATGATGCAGTCCATGAACATTTTTTACATGAATCTGCAGAGCTTCAGGGTTGTCAAATTCTTTTTTGCATGCAGCACAAAATGATCTTCTATGGTACTGGTTTAAATGTGCTGCGAGATCCGAATCATCCTTTAATTGCTGACTGCATTCATCACATACTTTTTCCATAAGACTGTAGTCACAATATTGCATAAAAGGTTTTCACTAATTTTTGATACTTGGAGAAGAGGCTAATGTACACATACATTTTAGTAACAAAAAACTTTAGTACAAAAAGCTTTAGTAACAACAATAATGTCTAGGATTTTGCTTCTAACCAATAATTTACTGTGTACAATCAATTTTCCTTCCTGGTTATGTATAAACACTCTTCAAATACGTATTCTAATCTTATGTCTAAGCGCGTGGTCATAAACGACTATTTGGAGCATCTGATGCCAGGATTAACTAGAATACAGACAGGGAATTACCATTCATATGCCTAGCTTATAACCTGTACAGGCTAACGAATGTTTAATTATCGTGATAGTTTTTACGAATTATCTATGAACTAACAAAATAAATATAAAGAAAGACCTGTTAGGATTCATGCACCATTCAAAGCCAATGGTGTTAGCGTCTATAGTGATGCTATCAATTTTGTGGGGGTCGAGCTTCATCGCGATTAAGATTGTAGTAGAGGGAGTCACACCGCTTGTTGCATTCGGGATGCGCTTTTTCATGGCTGGAATATTGCTAATAGCAACCCATTATATCCTGCATTATATTAACCTTAAGCGATCCAATACAATAGATTATCATCACATTACGATAAAAAATAAACAGATGTGGAGAAGCTGGATATTGTCAGCTTTGTTCTTCATTGTGGGAGGACAGGGACTATTAGCATTGGGGGCTCAATATTTGTCCTCTGGAGCTGCAGCTCTTGTTAACTCCACTATACCAATTTGGGTGGCAATATTTGTATTAATGTTCTTCAGGAAAATACCGACTAAGTTGGGCTCTGCAGGAATTGTTACTGGCTTCGTAGGACTCATCATTCTTGTACTTCCTACCATAGAAGGAGGAGGAGGATCTAGTTGGATTGGTATTATTTTTTTGATGATCAGCTCCATCTCGTGGGCAATGGGCTCAATTTATTCAAATCCAGTACGTGATTTAAGTACCGGACGGGCTATTCTTTTGCCTACCGGAATGTTTATGCTAATAGGCGGTATAATTTTACTGGCTATATCAATATTTACAGGTACTGATGAAATTTATGGTGTAAAAGCACTTTTTTCGTCAACAAATAACATATTGATATCTTTTCTATTTCTTACCATAGTATGTACTGCAATTGGATATTCGATATTCTATTGGCTTCTTGAGTCTACTACACCATCGTTAGCGAATACATTTGCGTATATTGTACCTGTGATAGCGGTAGTCTTAGGGTGGGTTATACTGAATGAATCGATAACCACTCAAACTGTAATTGCTACAGGGATAATATCCGCAGGAGTTGCAATGATGATGATTAATCCGTCATTCAAAAAGATCGATAAACAAGGAGCCAAGGCCAAAAAAGGTTAGAATAATTACCCACCACATAATGATTATGCACCGAATACACATGTATTTGACGCAACGATTCATTGTTATAATCTCCGAAAGCGCAGAAATCAACCAATTCGCTATCATTTATTGTGTACCTTTCTGTCGCCTACTCTTTCTTATGTAGTTACTCGCATATTTTAAATCCTTAAAAGCTGGATTAAATCCACGACAAAAGTTGTAGTTGTATTGCAATCAGTTGCAATCATATACAGTTTAATATTATTATTTCTATACTAATATAATGTATGTAAAGGCCTCTTCTGATAATATAGCCAGTTATAGATCGCCAAACAAATTACTATTTTCTGAAATATCCCCGATATGGTCAGAACGTCTGAAACAAGCAAGATATAATGTCCCTCCATTTTCAACAATTCGGTTACAATGGTACCGAGAACTTAAGAATTCATCAACATGCGTGGTAGGCGAGGCATATGGCTTTTCTTCAAATTATGTATCCAAATGCAAAGAATGTAATAAGTTGGGCTGGAGGTTTATGTTTTATTTTCTAATACAATCGGACTCAAGGATTGAAAAGACGAAAATTAAATTCGCAGATCATTGGAATACAGAACATTCTAACATTAAAAATAGAAATAAAATTAAGGTAAATACAAATTCACAAATTGAGCTAGTTCTCTAATCGTTAGCCGTGAGCATCAGTTGCGAAGATAAAACGACTTTGCCTGCTACAAGATTATCAATTACAGCGTTACAGCTTATCATAAGTATTGCAATTTGCCTCCTATTATTTTCTCTTGTCCATTCCTTTTCTCTTTTACATAATATACATTATAACAATTTAGCCTATGCTATAACTGGCAAGCATTATACTATAACCATCCCTAAGGGATCAGCAAATCCTGAAGTTGATATAACAAAGCTAGGTCCTAAACAATGGTATTTGCCAAGAGAATTACTGATAGGTGCAAACGATACCGTAACCTGGATAAACCAGGATACTGAAGCCCATACTGTTACAAGCGGTGCTGGAGCTGGTATGGAAAGCTTGGTTAACGTTAACAAGAAGGGCACTCCAACAGGCGATTTTAATAGTGGTCTATTTAAGTCAGGACAATCTTGGACACATACTTTTACAAAACCAGGAGTTTACAATTACTTCTGCACGATCCATCCATGGATGGAAGGAGTAATTAGCGTAAAAGCCCAGGTACAGAATATACCTAACTATCCAGTTACCGATAATGGCAAGCGTATAGACAAACTTCCAGTATATACATTTACTCCAGATGGGAAGATGGAAGTAGGATTGAGTTGGGATCCTAAAGCATTGCTAACAGGTAAGGAAACAACATTTTTTGTAAGCTTCTTTGATCGCGCAAACAATAAGCCTAATCTTTTAGCCTTTGATTTTGTGCTACTACAGAATGGAAAGCAACTGAAACGAGTTCCAACTAGTGCACAGATTGGCATGAATGTACAAAACTACGTATTTGCAAATTCTGGTCCTATAAATATTCGAATAGAGAACGTCGGTGGTATTGAAACTGCCTTTGCTGCTTTTAATACTACAGTGTATAATAATCCCAGTATATCTTCATCTTCTGCTAGCCAACTTGCATCACAATACGAGAAATCTAATCGCCAGTCTAGTTCATTCCAGATAAGTCTAGTAATACTTGTTTATGTTGTATATGCTATTATAATAGGTATCCCAGCTGCTGTTGCAGGAACATATATCCTCTACCGAAAGGGAATAATTTGATCCTACATATTTAGGATCGAATCCTCTATGGAGTATATTTGATGGTCTATTGATTGATGAAATTGCTAGATAATTTATCTATTTTCAATAGTCTTGTTGGAAGGATTCAAAATATATGTAACTATTTTTAGTCATATATATCCATCGGAGATAACTTATTAATCTCCTAAATATTCATATACACGATACAAACTTTGGGAATCAGAATGGGATAGATATTTCCATTTTGCAGTATCAAGATTTACCTCTATAAATTTGCTATTATTATCTACTTCTTCATAGTTAATGGACGATAAGAGAATATTGTAAATACGTTCTCCTATTAATATCTGATTAGCCTTTGCAATAGATGTAATCTTTGCAGCCAAGCTTATGCTAGAACCAATTATGTCTATGTGTGCACTCTTTACACTCTTACCATAAAGTACTACTAAGATATAGCCATAAGCCATTCCGATTCTTACCGAAATTTCTGGTAAATCATTTGTTCTAAATATGGGATTAATAACCTCTCTCATGATTCCCAATATTGCTGTTGAAAATCGTAATGCATTCTCGCATGCTTTGACCTCGTCAAAACCCGCTGAAAATAATATGATTATGGCATCACCTTCATACTTGAACACATAGCCACCATAACCTAATACAGCAATACTTACTTCTTGAACAAAAGTTTGTACTACTAAAGCGAATTTGTCCTCAGGCAATGAGAGACTCAATTGTGTTGAGTCATTAATATCTACGATCATAGTTACCAGATTGATTTTGGTATTTACATGTCTTTTCAGCAATTTTTTCGCCTCTTCAGTTGACATGTTAAGTTGTATACCATCAATTAATGTTCTAGTTACCCTAGCTCGAGCCTGTTCCAGTAATGGCAGGTTAGTAAACCCAAGCCACCGTTCTACCATAATTATCTATATAGCGTGTCAATTAATTAATTAATACATGTTGTTATTATTTGTCTACTAAATATCACTTTATATCGCAAGGTTTATCAAATAATAGCCTTCCCCATAGTATAAATTTCATTAGTCATCTTATTGATTATTCATAGTCTTTGTACTACATTATTTCTTGGCTTACCTGGTAATTAGACTGGGTGAAAATTGTAAATTGTTTGCGAGAAGATTTTTTAAGAATATTGATAGCTTACTAATGTGAAGATAATAACTACAATCTAATCTTGGTTTCAATCTAGTATCAGAGTATATGCCAATTGAAACTGTGGCCTTTCGAAACCCAGGATTATCATTCTCTGAATCGCCTAGATAGATTACATTACATTGCCTTTTCTCGACAATTGGCATCATTGAAATAATTTGGTCATATGCCATGCCCTTGTCACATGTGGTAGAATATAGATCAAGAAATGGATGAGTGCTATAATTTTGAATATATATATTAGGTCGTTTCGAATCAAGTCCATTCTGCTTTTGAATAATCATTTTTTTCAATTGTGGCTCGGAATGTGTTTTAAATAGTTTCCACTCCTTTACATTTCTCCAATCTAATGTTATGCCTGCCAATATTTTTTTACCGGTCACAGTAAACTTCTCTTCAATCCGTATTTCATCAAAATTGATTCTGGCGAGTTCTGCTAATTGATATAATAGATGAGAGTTGTACTGGAGCACCTCCTCTTGGTTCCTTAAAAAACTCTCTTTTATACAACTAAGATTTCGACATTCCAAAAGTCTTTCCGCTTTCCCAATTTCTGAATATGTCGATAAATCTGCCATCCCTTTATGTCTTTGTAAAACCAGAGTTTCAATTCCCATAATACAAGAAGTCACGTTAGCATATCTAGTCCTTCTATGAAGAAATTCAAAATCTTTACTAGATACAATGCAGACCGGTATCATTTCAGAAATATGCCATAAAATATTTTCTATCTCTTTTGTGACAGCATTGTCTTCATTATTTATAGAAGTTGTTGGACACAATGTTCCATCATAGTCAGATAATATGGCATCTATTCGCATATATACCCACCACTCATTTCCTTTTATTAACTTTGAACTGGTCTGTTTACATCTAATTTTCGACTAATTTTAACCAATAAAATACGGTATAGACTTTGCTTTCATTACTAATCACTAGGCACTTTGAAAGTTTATCTTGATTTCTAATTGATAATGGCTACTGCCAATGCTGTGCAAGGCTACTACAAAACAGTTGTAACATGGACCATAGCAGGAGATATGATACGCAAAATTTCATGTACTATAGATATTCACGATATCCAATGTATGCAAACATTTACTGCCAATGTATGCAAACATTTTACTGATATTATGAATTCGCTTGAGCTATTGTAATAAATATTGTATGCACGTTATTTTCTCAATGCTCTTGAAATTACGATGAAGGGATAAATGCAAATGAAGATTTACATTTCGTTAGAGTACATTCGTCGAATGTATAACACTATTTTTATAACAATAGCTCCGATTATTATGCGTAGTGATGCTTAATGAATTATATCTTCTTCTTAATTGTATACGACTTATAGATATTAACTATAAAAGTATGTGCAAGGAAACTAGCAATCTAGAAAATGAATGGATGAATATTAAAGCTGCTCAGGAGTTTTTCGACTAGAATTGGGTCATCAAGGTAAATTGCTCTATTAGAAAATCAGAATACGAAAATGGTAGCTTGAAATGGGTATCAAAGAGGCTAACAATGGTATACGCAGTAATTCGAGTTCTAAAGAGTCTGCAACAGGCAGAGCAATTCATAGCTCAAAGTCCACACTAGTAGTACGCAAGGCCGGAAATTCTCATAAAAACATCAAACAAATTTTCGTACTGTCGTTTGATGCACTTAAGGATAGGAAGGCAAGATCTGCCCTAACAATTTTAATGGTTGTAGTAGGTAGTGGCCTAATGGTCGCACTCAACGGAATGAGTGCTGGACAAAGCAAGTTTCTAAATAAGCAATTAAATACTCTAGCTCCAAATGTTTTGTTCGTAAGCTCTGGTCAGCATGGATTTCGTGGTGGAGGATCTAGTACACCAACAATCATCCTGAATTCACAGGTAGTTAATAGAATAAAATCATTGCCGTTTGTTGAGCAAGTAGTTCCATCTTATCAGGGTCAACTGCAGCTTAATGCGCAAGGAAACATTTTGAACGCGCAGGTGCTGTCTATGGATCCACAGAAGATATACTTGATTAATCCTTCACTCCAACTTGTCCCTGGCTCAGTAATTCAATCAAATAATCCTTCGTCTATGCTCGTAGGAGACAGTATAGCTAATCCTCCAGGCAAGTCTACCCCATTTGTAACAGTTGGTCAAACGGTTAGAGCGACATTTACATATGTGGATGCTACTACAGGGAAATCAAAAGATGAATCAAAGAGCTTTGTAATAAGTGGTATAATCCAACCATCTGGCAATAATCAGATCGATAGGGCAGTAATTATTAACGAAGCTACTGGCAATTCCTTGTTCCATAAAGGAGGAAAATACGATCAGATGGTAGTGGCTGCATTATCTGGTGACTATGTTAATACAGTTCAACAAGAAATTACTGGATTATATGGTAATAATATTGGAGTAATTACTCCTAAAGCGATACTGCAAACAAGACAACAATTTCAAAGTGGAAATAGTGCATTTACATTGGCTATAGCGTTTATTGCATTACTGGTAGGAGCTGTAGGAATTATAACTACACTTTATACTTCAGTTAACGAAAGAACGAAAGAAATTGGAACTATGAAAGCTATTGGTGCAAAAAGCAGGTTCATCCTGGTACTATTTTTAGTAGAGGCACTATTTATTGGTCTTTTGGGGGCTACATTATGAATAGTGACCGGCATTGGCGGTGCTTATGTTCTGACGTCTGGCTCTAGTCCAAGGACACCAGGTTCCGGAGGAGCTGGGCCTGGTGCAGGGTCATCCCACATAACCCCAGATTTTGTTGCAGTTAGCCTCTTCGATGTATGGATTCTTTCTGTAATACTGAGTCTAGCTGCTGGTTTGTTTCCAGCTTGGAGAGCTTCAAGGCTGTCTCCTCTAGAGGCGCTTAGACGATAGGAAAATATCTAAAAGAAAATTACCAGTTGTTCATATAACAAGACAGTAAATATGACACAGATATTTGAATTGTCAGCATCAAAACTATTAATAATAGTCCAGGCCTAATTGTCAAAAACATATCTCGTAATATGTATCGTCGCATAACTGTACCTTTATCATAAATAATTAAATGATCGAAAATATAAAATAGAATTAGTTGATTCTATACGCACAAAAAAAAGTATTATGGCCCCAGATGAATTACTGGTCCACTATATACGTAAGACTATATATCCCAATACCCCAACTACGATCACCAATGCAGCTACCAATCCAAAGGTTACTTTGTCGTGTTCTAGTTTATTAATAATATTAATATGCATTTTTAACAATTTCACCTCACAAATTAACATTGTAGACTTGTGATATCAGATTAGGTTAACTATGTTGCATTAATCTTTAACACTATAGCTTATATTGATACGTTCATGTAATGTACCGATTCTCAGACAAGCAACGAATATCAAGACGAGTAATTTACTAAAGTATCAGCCAGTAATGTAGCTATCCAATTATTTCCCCACAATATCTCAACTCCTGTCAACGAATAAAGTTTAAAGCAGTAGACAGAGTTTGCCAAATATATTCAAACTGCCCATTAATAGTAATCTATCTTTATATACAATGGATATGGCTTTGAACCTGAACCCAATGTTATAAATAAATTATATAGAGGCGGGCGATCCGAACTGTTCTCACATAATTGCAGATAACAGAACAAGGAATTATTTGAAAATACCAAAAAGCATGCAACGGAAACATACGAAATGACCGCTCAAGAATTTAAAGAAGATGTCAAGAAAAATGAAGAAAAATATTGAAATTAATTAAGTGGACTTAAGATTGGAATAGAATGTTACAGTAGCACAATTTTATTTTTTGTTTTATTTTATAACTAGCCAAGCCTTTCACCTAATCAGTGACTTGTCAGATTCGTGCTAGCGAATAATTACACACAAACCAATAATTTCATCTATACTAAAATGATGAATTTATTAGAAAACAAATAAATTTTTACCCAGAAAAGATCCAACCGTCGTGCTAGACGATATTCCTTATTGATGCTATGAAACTGATCCAAAACATCACATAATTGTCCATAACTAAGATCTAATTACAGTTATCTAATTATATTGAACACAGAATATAATTCTATTTGGAGCTATGTACAATATTATATAAGTTTACATAATTACGCCTACTACTATATTACGATGATACTTTCATCCTCCATTCGCCTGTTTGCAAGTATCCTGAAACAGCTGGTGATGGCATTGTTAGTTTTAACAATACTGATAGTTCTTGTTTCAAATGTCCACCTAGATAACGTCATGGTGTTCGGAAGTGAAGATCATAACAAGATCGGATCAGTTTATCAAAATAGTACTAAAACTAGTATTAATATTTTAAACAAATTGATAATTTTAACTTTTGGGGATATATCACAAACTCAATATACTAACGCAAAACCAATACTTGACAAGTATGGCTTTAAGGGCAGTTTCTTTGTAACATGCGACTGGGTAGGTACAATAGATGACAAAAGTCCTCGAATGAGCTGGCAAATGATACAGGCATTGCACAGTCAGGGTCAAGATGTGGAATCTAAAGCTGTGACACACAGAGATCTGAATAGCCTGTCTTACAAAGATTTAGAATTTGAAATTAGCCAGTCAAAGAAATGCCTAGCAGATCACGGGATCACGGCTACAATTTTTGCAGTGCCCTACGGAAATGCATGGAATAATTCAACTATAATTAATGAAATTTCTAAATATTATGACCTTGCCGATAACGGATTTGCTCATTTAATGTTTTTGCATTGTACAAGGTATGAAAAATCTCCCAACCAAACCAATTGCAAAACTTATAATGAGCATGGGGAGCTAAATCCAGTAAACAGATATTCGATTAGAGAACAAAGCCATAATTCTTGGGATCAGAAATACATTAACAATAATAGGATTATATTTTCAAAATTTGTTGACGATGTAAATAGTCAGACACAGTATAACAGGAATGGTACAATTAATGCAATACCTATAATGGCATACCACACCATAGACAATAGCCGAAAACCATTCAGTACTGATATAGGCTTGTTTGATGCAGAAATGAAATATCTACACGATAATGCGTTTAGAGTAATAACTATGGATAGAATTAGATTTGACACAAACACAAATTATCTATATGTAAATCAAACAACAGTCGATCACCCTGTTCGGTAATTAAACAGGTATATTAAATACTATTTACGAAACTAGTAAACCAAAGTATTTTATTCACATCTCGAATTCATCTTTGCAGATTTATGTTTGGCTTTTAGACATTATACAAAGTTTTCTATGATACCTGTTTCTCCCGTCCCTTCTTAAATTTGAGTACAAGCCAGGCACTAAAACCTACAATTATACAAATTGTGACTATATCTAAATAGATAGAATACCTGTCAATATTTTTCCAATTATTTCCAAGTTGCATTCCAGCAAACGTAAGTACGGAATTCCAGATAAGAGAACCAATTAGCGTATAAAACACAAATTTAATAAAATTTGTCCTTCCTATCCCTGCTGGAAGTGAAACATATGTTCTTATTACAGGCAATAATCTGCCTACAAATGAAATCTTATCTCCATAGTTTTTAAAGAGTCTTTCTGTGAATTCCAAATGTTCTTTCTTAAAGAATACATATTTCCCATATTTGATAATAAATGCTCTGCCCACTTTCAAACCAAAATAATATGTTAAAATCGAGCCAACTAGATTTCCTAACGAACCAGCTAGTACTACAAGTATAGGCCCAAATTTCCCAGCTGAGACTAGGAAGCCTGAGAAAGGCATAATGATTTCACTAGGAATTGGAATCATTGCACTTTCAAGGACCATTAAAAAAAATATCCCAAGATAGCCGACTCTAGAAATAAATGAGATAATAAATTCTATTAACGGTCTTATTATATCAAAAACTACTGACAATTGAATATTATTACCCTAGATTGACAATTGTGTTCTTTATTCACTTTGCGGTACAGTTCTCTATTGGTAATAAATATTTATTTCTTAATCTATTGATATCGACTTCCTAGACTGAATAAGTCCAACAATAAATATATCGATATCGCATGAATTCAATAAGGTCTACACCAGTAGCCTTTCTAACCCAAAGGTGCTTGTGCTTATCATGCTGTAATGAATTATTTGTATTTGGAACAAGTAGGTTATCATACAACGACTTTTGATAACCAAATATACGTTTTTCAATTGTCACTTAATGTGGTAACTGATGAAATAATTAAAGCAGCAATCTACCTTCGTTAGCGAATCTTCTTGTTTATCTTGTTTGATGTCCCAAACCCAAAATGACTTGTTTCGCAATATATCAAATAGACTGGATTGTCGTTGTGCAGTGCTACGGTAACTCTTTTCCTGAGATCTTTGAGTGTCACTTACTTATAGTATTATGGTAACTGACTTTTAGCTTTTTATCAAATATGTTATTTCTTAATTGAATTTATCATGTAAGTTTTGTTCCTACTATTTCTTTATTTACGAAGTTCTGAAAATCAGGATTAAACCATCTGTCTGACTCTATTTGTTTCCATGTTTCCTTGATAGTTCCCCTTCGAAATATATGTCTCATCCATTATGACAAACCTGCCCATTCATTGTCATCAAGTACTTTTTTTTACGCATCGCATATGCATGAGAAAATATCCACAGTACATAAAATGAGTATGCTTCCCCTCGTGATAGCTTTACTTCGTTATCTATCACTCTTTGTATCGACTGGTCTTCCATGGCACGCTCTATCATCTTGAGATACTTTTCACCCAAGTCATTGAGACCTCTAGTTTGTGTATCGATTGACAGACTCTGTATTTGCTTCTTTGAGAAAAAAAGTGTCAATACCATAGTTCCTACTATTCCAACAGTTTGTGCTATACTTAGCATGTCAGAAAATCCTATTATAATACCTTCAGCCATTAAGTAGGATCGTAGAATATTGATAATAAGCATTAGCGATGTAGCGAATACATATTTTCTCCGGGTGTATCCCATGGTTCCATGAGATAGAAATCAATTTTTGCTTTATTGATAGATTTGATAGTCGCATTCGTGTCAGCATAGACTGTAAGCAATGCTCTTTTACTATCTGGATAATTTTTCAAGGCTAATTCGAGGAATTCTACATCTGTCATTTTGCGGCATTCTCTAATCTACTAGAAATGAGCAGTCTGCTCATTTCGAAGTTTTAATAACTTGAGTAGTTCAAGTGAACTTGTTCCTGAGTCTACCTTTAACACCCTGAAGTGGTTGCCATATTTCTGGCGCAAATCATACTCGATAGCACGTAGTACCTGAGGATTGTCATCGGCCATTAGCAGGATTGGTTTCATAATAGATTCTGTTAATCAAGATCGTACTAAATTTCAACCTTGATCCTCGATTCGGATTACTACTAACTAACTAATTTGAGCGATTTTATTCGTTTACCAATAGTCTCATCAATATTATAGCTCTTGAGGGATCTTATCATCAAGACATAAAATATAAGACTTTTTAGATCGCCAAAATTATTCTAATAGTCCTGTCTAAGTACTCTAGGACAAATTACCTACGCTTTGCTTCTAAGCGGCTGCTAATTCAACTACTATATTATCTGTTATCTACATTCGCCAAAATTACTATATTTCCCAAGTAAGGTCTCGTCATGGCCTTCTAAATATTGCCATATTCTCCGATTCAACCTCAATCTCCGTCAATAAGGTCCTCAACCTCCCCATGTACAAATTAAAACCCTTCAAATAGTCATTATCTTGTTAGTACAACGAGCCGTAACATAATACATTCGTAGAATATATCATATGATTTTTATAATTAATCTGATAGAGTAGAACTGGCGGGGATGTAGCGTACGACAATCTATAAACGACATGCCAATAGTAGCGACCCCGCTATCTACTTCTCAGGATAAAATTATCAATTTGACAACAACAAAACGTAGAAAGCTAGCGACAAAAACCCTTTTTGTACCATTTGTCCTCACCATTATGGCTGTAGTTGCGCTTGTCATTGTAGCCGGTTTCTTGTTTCAAGATTATGTAATTCATAACCAAGATCCGCATTATCCAGTATTGACAAAGAATGACGATCTTATGATAGAATTG
>Ga0164308_10001295_pt1 | contig 13282 bp, 11 predicted proteins | sample Whisoiple_246_MG_FD_109983 | JGI IMG/M metagenome (GOLD analysis project Ga0164308, IMG submission 109983) | Soil microbial communities amended with fresh organic matter from upstate New York, USA - Whitman soil sample_246_MG | ecosystem: Environmental > Terrestrial > Soil > Unclassified >...
CAGATCATGGCCGCCCGCAAGGGCCGCATGGAGCAGATGACCAACCACGGCACCGGCTGGATCCGCATGGAGTTCCTCGTGCCGAGCCGTGGCCTCATCGGCTTCCGCACCGAGTTCCTCACCGAGACCCGCGGCACGGGCATCGCCCACCACGTCTTCGAGGACTACGAGCCGTGGTTCGGCACCATCACGACGCGCACGAGCGGCTCGCTCGTCGCGGACCGTGCCGGCGCCGTCACCTCGTACGCCATGGTCAACCTCCAGGAGCGCGGCGTCCTCTTCACCGACCCGACGACCGACGTCTACGAGGGCATGATCGTCGGCGAGAACTCCCGCGCCGACGACATGGACGTCAACATCACCAAGGAGAAGAAGCTGACGAACGTCCGCGCCTCCTCCGCCGACAACTTCGAGAAGATCGTGCCGCCGCGCAAGCTCAGCCTCGAGCAGAGCCTCGAGTTCTGCCGCGAGGACGAGTGCGTCGAGGTGACGCCCGACGCCGTGCGCATCCGCAAGGTCGTCCTCGATGCCAACGAGCGAGCGCGTACCGCTGCCCGGGCCCGGTCGGCGGCACGCGCCGAGGGTTGATCCGGCGTGGCGGGCGTGGTGAGAGCGCTTCGGCAGTCCCTCGTGTCACGTCGGGCGGCTGTGGCCGGCCTCGCCGCCGTCGTCCTGTCGACGACGGCGGCCGGCTGCTCCGGCTCGGGTGAGGCCGGCTCGGCCACCGACGTCGCCCGCTCGTCGACCTCGGCGGGCTCCGGCAGCGATGCGACCCCGACGCCCGGCGGCACCCTCAAGGTGCTCGTCGCCGGCGACGTCGCCACGTGGGACCCGCAGCTGATGTACGTCGGTCCCGAGGCGTTCTTCGCGCAGCGCGTCTTCGCGCGGGGCCTGACCGCCTACGGCACCGGCGAGCACCAGCGCGACGTCGTGCCCGACCTGGCCACCGACACCGGCACCGCCAGGGACGGCGCGAAGACGTGGACGTTCACGCTGCGCCAGGGCCTCACGTGGCAGGACGGCTCCCCGATCACCTGCGAGGACGTCCGGCACGGCATCGCTCGCACCTTCGACCGGCGCACGCACGTCGGCGGCACGAACTACGCCAGCTTCCTGCTCGCCATCCCGACCAAGGTCACGGCCGAGGGCCTGGAGAAGCCCGTCTACGAGGGGCCGGGCGACACGGCGCACCAGAAGGACTTCGACCGGGCCGTCGGCTGCAACGGGCGCGCCATCACCTTCCACCTGCGCGACGCCGAGCCGGACTTCCCGCAGGTCGTGGCCCTGCCGGAGTTCGCGCCGCGCAAGGCCTCCAGCGACCGCAAGGACGACAAGACCTCCTACGACGTCATGTCGAGCGGCCCGTACAAGCTGGAGAAGCCGTGGAAGCCCGGCGAGGGCGGCACGTTCGTGCGCAACACGAAGTGGGACCCGCGCACCGACCCCATCCGCCAGGCCTACCCCGACCGCATCGAGGTCTCGGCCGGTCTCGGTGAGTCCACCGTCATCCAGCGGCTGCTCAACCAGAGCGACGACGACACGAACGCGGTGTCGTGGGTCCAGGCGAGCCCGACGCTGCGCAACCAGGCCGGCACCGACCTCCAGGCCCGCCTCACGTTCCCGTACACGGGCAACGTCGACTACCTCGCGCTCAACATGCGCAGCACGGTGATGTCGAATCCTGCTGTGCGCAAGGCGTTCTCACTGGCGACCAACCGCGCCACGTACGTCACCGCCAACGGTGGCGACGGTGCCGGCACGCCGACGTGGTCGATCCTGTCGCCGGCCGTCGACCCCTCCACGGTCGAGGTGCCGAGCGGCGCCAAGGTCGACGGCGACCCCGAGCAGGCTCGCCGGGTGCTCCAGCAGGCGGGTGTGAAGACGCCGGTCCGGGTGCGCGTCGTCTACGCGCGCTCGGTGCTCGGCGACAAGGCGTACGCCGCGCTCGCCGCCGGGTGGGAGCGCGCCGGCTTCGACGTGCAGCTGACCGGCGTCCCGCCGGAGCAGTACTACGAGACGATCGAGCGCAAGACCTCGGGCTCGTCCTTCGACGTGTTCCGCGGCGTGTGGACGCCCGACTGGCCGTCGGCGTCCGGGGTCCTTCCGGCGCTGTTCGACTCGCGCATCAACATCGACTCCAGCGGCCCGGGCCAGGACGTCGGCTACTTCGACGACCAGACCGTCAACGGGCTCATCGACAAGGCCGCGGCGACCGCCGACCCGGCGCAGCGCGAGAAGGTCTGGATGCAGGCCGACACCGCGCTGCGAGACGCCGGTGGCTACATCGCGCTATCGGCGACCAAGGCGCTCTACCTGCACGGCGCGGGCGTCGTGCACTACGAGGACCACGCGGTCGGCGGCATCGTCGACCTCGCCACCGTCGCCGTCCGCTGACGCGACCGTCCGACCCTTCCCGCAGCGAGGAGGCCTCGTGGCCCGGCTCCTGTTCGTCCACGCCCACCCCGACGACGAGACGCTGACGTGCGGCGTCGCGATGGCCCACCACGTGGCGCGCGGCGACGAGGTGCACGTGCTGACGTGCACGCTGGGGGAGGAGGGCGAGGTGATCCCCGCCGACCTCACCCACCTCGAGGGGCACCCCGACGACGCGCTCGGGCCGCACCGGCACGACGAGCTCACCGAGGCGCTGCGTCGCATCGGCGCCACGACGCACGTGCTCGGCGCCGACCCGGCGTCCGGCCGGCTCTCGCGCTACCGCGACTCCGGCATGGCCGGCTCGCCCGCCGCGTCGCGACCCGACGCGTTCGCCGGCGCCGACCTCGACGAGGTGGCGGGGCGTGTGGCCGACGTCGTGCGTGCCGTGCGTCCCGACGTCGTCGTCACCTACGACGAACACGGGGGCTACGGCCACCCGGACCACGTGCGCACGCACGAGGCCGTCCGGCGTGCGCTGCAGCTCCTCGAGGCCGGGGAGCTGCCGGCCCGCACCTTCGAGATCCTGACGCCGGTGTCGTGGGCCCGTGCCGACCGAACCTGGCTTCGCCGGGCCGACCCGGCGACCCGGGCCCGCCCCGCCGGCCTGCCGCCGCTCGTGCTCCCCACCGACGCCGACCCCTTCCCGCCGTCGGTCGTGCCCGACGAGCGCGTCACCCACGTCGTCGAGGACGTCGCCGCCCGACGCGTCAAGAACGAAGCGCTGCGGGCGCACGCGACCCAGGTCATCGTCGCGAGCGAGGACGTGCACGCGCTGTCCAACCTCCTCGCGGCCCGCACGGCGGTCCGTGAGGGGTTCCGACGCGTCGACCCCCTGACGTGGGAGACCGTCGGCGCCGCCGTGCCGCCCAGCGAGGCGGGCCTGCTCGCCTGATCCGGCGCCCCACGGGTGTGACGCGTGGGCTGTGTGTTGACTCGACGGGTGGGGGAGGGGCCGGGTCCGCCGCGTCCGGCCGCGTCCGGCCGGGCCCTTTCGGCGGGGCCCTTCTCATATCGAGTGAGCAACGCGTCCACCCGTCACCCCACGGCGTCACGGCGACACGGCGGCACGGCGGCAACGAGTCGGTCACGTCCGTGGCACGCCGCGCCACCTCGCGCTCTGGCGCGCCGCGTCGCGTTACCGTTCCTGCCACCCGAACCCGCACTGCACCGCACCCCACGCCGTGCCACCGCACGGCGCCGCGCACGGAGAACCATGGAGACCTGGCAGCCCCAGCCCCGCCGCGAGAGCCGCGGCACCGCCCTGCGCCTCGTCGTCGCCGCGGTCGTCCTCGGCGGTGCCTACGCCGGCCTGGGCTTCTGGTCCTCCGAGCACCTGCCCGCGAGCGTCACCGTGGGCGGCATCCAGGTCGGCGGCATGACGCCGGAGCACGCGGTGGCCCGGGTGCAGCGCGGCGCGGCCGAGGTCCTCGCCCGCCCCATCGCGCTGACCGTGCCGGGGCGTGAGGACCCGCTCCAGGTCGTGCCGTCGAAGGCCGGGCTGCACGTCGACGTCGACCGCTCGCTCGAGGGCCTCACCGGCTTCACGCTCAGCCCCACGAGCATCTGGGACCGGCTCACCGGGACGGTGCAGCGGCCCCTGCTCACGAGCGCCGACGACGACCTCCTCCAGGCCTACGTCACGGCGCTCGCGCGCACCGTGCAGCAGCAGCCGCACCAGGGCGGCGTCGCGTTCGGCGGGGGCCGGGTCTCCGTCGACCCCTCGCTGCCGGGCGCCACTCTCGACGTCCCGGCCACCAAGCTCGCCCTGCGCCTCGCCTTCCCCGACACGGCCGTGGCCACCGCGGCGGTCCACGTCGTGCGGCCCGACGTCGCCGCCCCGGACATCCAGAGGTTCGCCGACACCGTCGGCCGGGCCGTCGTCTCGGGACCCGTGACGCTCGTCGCCGGGGCGAACCGGGCCGTCGTCGGCCCGGCGGACTTCGCCCCCTTCGTCTCGGCCAAGCCGGACGGCAACGGCGCGCTGGAGCTCGTCTTCGACGAGCCGGGACTCGCCCGCCTCGTCGCCTCGCGGGTGACGGTGCCGACGAAGGTGGCGACGAACGCGCGATGGACCCTCGGCACGACCGAGGCGCCGCCGACGCTGGTGCCCTCGGTCGACGGTGCGGCCGTCGACGAGGACGCCGTCGCCAAGCGCTTCGCCGCTGCGATCAGCGGCTCGAACCGCGTCGTCGACGTCGGTGCGGTGGCCGCCGCGCCCGCCTTCACGACGGCCGATGCCCAGAAGGCCGGCGTCACGACGGCGGTGTCCCGTTTCGACGCCGCCTTCCCCAAGGGCGACGCGGCCCTCGCCGGGCGCCTCGTCGCCGCCGCGCAGCGTCTCAACGGCACGTACGTCGCGCCCGGAGCAGGCTTCAGCCTGCGCTCCGTCCTCGGTGAGGGGGCCATGACCTCGGGCGAGACGTGGGACCCGGAGAGCGCGGTCGTCGTCGACGGGCACGTCCTGCTCGGCACCGGTGGTGGTATCTCCCCGCTCCCGACCGTGGTCTACAACCTCGCCTACTTCGCCGGCGTCCCGATCACGGAGGCGAGAGCGCACGCCTCCTTCCAGTCGCGCTACCCCGTGGGCCGCGACGCGGCCGTCTACTGGCCGTCGGTCGACACCGCGTGGAAGAACGACTCCCCGTACGGGATGCTCCTGCAGGTCTGGGTGGCCGACGGCGTCGTCCACGGCCGCCTCTGGAGCACGAGGGTGTGGGACGTGCGCTCCGTGGCCGGGCTGCGCACCGACGTCGTCGAGCCCCGCACCGTCAGCCGCGGTGACCTGTCGTGCGTGCCGCAGCAACCCGTCCAGGGCTTCGAGGTCACGGTGACGCGGCAGTGGTACCGCCCGGGCTCACCCGACCTCGTGCGCAGCGAGCCGGTCACGACCCGGTACGTGGCGCAGGACCGCGTCGTGTGCACCAACCCCTTCGTCACGCCGCCGTGACCGCAGCGGCGAGCGGCCCTTGGGTGGCCGCCCCCCGTCAGGCCTCGGGCTTGGCCAGGTAGGTGTACTCGTGGTGGGTCTCGAAGCCGAGCCCGTTCCAGAACGCGACGCCGTCGGTGTTGTCGCCGGAGACCTGCAGGTAGATCGCCGGCATGTTGTTCTCGCGCGCCACCATGGCGATCGCCGACACGATGGTCGAGGCGATGCCGCGCCGGCGGTGGTCGGGGTGCACCCAGAGGCCGAAGATGCCCGCCCAGCCGGGCTGGATGGCCATCCGGGCGATGCCGACGATGCGCTTGCTCGCCTCGTCGCGGACCGACAGGAACAGCTGGCCCTCGCTGCCGGTGAGGACGGCCTCGGTCGTGCCCGGCACGACGCGGCGCTGCTCGGCGTAGGCCATGAGCCACTCGGGCGACAGCTCGGCGTCGGCGTTGACCGGCACCGACTCGGTGGTCAGCGGCGGCACCTGCGCCGACAGGCCGGTGAGCACGAGGACGCGCGACCAGTCGGGCCGGCCGCCGCCGGCCTCGTAGCCCCGCTCGAGGAGTGCTGCTCCGACCGGCTGCTCGGCCACCTCGAAGCCGGCGGGACCGTGCACCTGGAAGAGGGCCGGCGCGTCGTGCTCGGCGTACCAGGCCTCGGCGTAGTCGATGGCGTTGTCGAGGGGAAGGCTCGGATCGCCCACGACGAGAACGGAGTTCGCGCGGCCGGTGAAGCCGGAGGCGGAGCGGAGCACCCAGTCGCCGAGGCCCTTGCGCTCGGTCGGCTGCCAGCCCCGCGCCATGAGCTTCTCGAGCTCGTCGGCCGACACGCGCTGGTGGGCTCGGCCCGGCTGGCTCGCCGGCGGCGGGACGTCCTTGGCGGCGATGACGTCGGCCCGGATCAGCTTGACCCGCTCGGTCGCCTGCCCGCCCTGGGCGCCCTGGCCGGCCCCGCCCACCCGGGCGTCGACGACGAGGAAGTCGTCGTTGCGGGCCACGAGCTCGCCGACGAAGTCGGTGGCACTGGCGTCGCTGCCCTCCTGGAGGCGGTAGCGCACGACGACGCGCCCGCCGACCGTCAGGCCGGCCGTGACCCGGTGGCCGGTGGTGTCGGTGGTGCCCGGGGAACCAGCCGCGGAGGCGCTCTCGTGGTGGCCCAGGGGGCTCTCCTCGGGACCCGTCTCAGCGGCGGGGTCGTGCATGGGCTCGCCAGTCATGTCCGGCATACTAGGCGGTGCAGCAGCCCACCCCGAACGCTCCCAGGAGGTCCCCTCCCCATGACCTACGTCATCGCCCAGCCGTGCGTCGACCTCAAGGACCGCGCGTGCATCGAGGAGTGTCCGGTCGACTGCATCTACGAGGGCAAGCGTTCGCTGTACATCCACCCCGACGAGTGCGTCGACTGCGGCGCCTGCGAGCCGGTGTGCCCGGTCGAGGCGATCTACTACGAGGACGACGTCCCCGAGCAGTGGGCCGACTACTACAACGCCAACGTCGAGTTCTTCAACGACCTCGGCAGCCCCGGTGGTGCCGCCAAGCTCGGCGTCATCGACAAGGACCACCCGCTCGTGGCGGCCCTGCCGCCCCAGCCGCACGACGAGTGACGCGGCCGGCTGACGACGCCGTGTCCGCGACCTCCACCTCCGGGCCGACGCCGCTCGAGCTGCCCGCCTTCCCCTGGGACTCGCTCGCGCCTCACAAGGCGCGGGCGAGCGCGCATCCGGGGGGCCTGGTCGACCTCTCGGTCGGCACGCCAGTCGACCCGACGCCCGAGGTCGTCCGGCGTGCGCTCGCCGAGGCCGCCGACGCGCCCGGCTACCCGCTGACCGTCGGCACCACCGACCTCAGGGCGGCGATCGTCGACTGGTTCGCGCGCCGTCGCGGCGTGCCCGGGCTCGGCGCCGACGCGGTGCTGCCCACCATCGGCAGCAAGGAGCTCGTCGCCTGGCTGCCCCTCCTGCTCGGGGTCCGACCCGGCGACGTCGTCGGCATCCCGGAGGTGGCCTACCCGACCTACGACATCGGTGCCCGCCTCGCCGGCGCCACCCCCCGCGTCGTCGGCTCGCTCACGGGGCTCGGCCCGCTGACGCCGTCCACGACGCCGAAGCTGCTGTGGCTCAACAGCCCCGGCAACCCGCACGGCCAGGTCCTCGGCGTCGGGCACCTGCGCAAGGTCGTCGAGTGGGCGCGTCGCCACGGCGTCGTCGTCGCGAGCGACGAGTGCTACGCCGAGCTCGACTGGCGGGAGGGGCAGTACGGCACCGCGACGCCGAGCATCCTGCACCCCGACGTCTGCGACGGCGACCACACGGGCTTGCTCGCCGTGTACTCGCTGTCCAAGCAGTCCAACCTCGCGGGATACCGTGCGGCGCTCCTCGCCGGCGACCCGGCGCTCGTCGGGCGCATCCTCGAGGTGCGCAAGCACGCCGGCATGATCATGCCGGCGCCGGTCCAGGCGGCGATGGCCGCAGCCCTGCGCGACGACGCCCACGTCGAGGCCCAGCGCGAGGTCTACGCGCGGCGTCGGGCCCAGCTGCTCGAGGCCGTCACGCGGGCCGGGCTGCGCGTCGACCACTCCGAGGCCGGCCTCTACCTGTGGGCCACCCGCGACGAGGACTGCTGGTCGACCGTGGCCGACCTCGCCGAGCGGGGCGTCCTCGTGGCACCGGGGGCGTTCTACGGCAGCGCAGGTGCGCGGCACGTGCGCATCGCGCTGACCGCGAGCGACGAGCGCATCGCCGCCGCGTGCGAGCGGCTCTGAGCCGCGGGCCCCGGGCGGGACCGGTTTTCCCTCGTCAGGTGACGCTGGGGTAACGTCGCTGCGGAATACGAAGACTCACAGCCCGTGCCCGGGGCAACCAGGAGGAACGAAGTGACGAAGGCAGTGGACGCGACGCTGAAGGTCGCCGACAAGGAGCTCACCTTCCCCGGTGTCGAGGCCGTCGAGGGCAATGACGGGCTCGGTGTGAGCTCGCTGCTCAAGGAGACCGGACTGGTCACCTACGACGTCGGCTTCGTCAACACCGCGTCGTGCAAGAGCGACATCACCTACATCGACGGCGACGCGGGCATCCTGCGCTACCGCGGCTACCCGATCGAGCAGCTCGCGGCGCACTCGTCCTTCACCGAGGTGTCCTACCTGCTCATCTACGGCGAGCTGCCGACCCCCGAGGAGCTGACGCGCTTCGAGGACTCCATCCGTCGGCACACGATGCTGCACGAGGACCTCCGCGCCTTCTTCAACGGCTTCCCGCGCGACGCGCACCCGATGCCGGTGCTCTCCTCGGCCGTGTCGGCGCTCGGCACCTTCTACCAGGACAGCCTCGACCCGTTCGACCAGGAGCAGGTCGAGATCTCGACGGTCCGCCTCCTGGCCAAGCTGCCGACCATCGCGGCGATGGCGCACAAGAAGAGCGTCGGCCAGCCGTACATGTACCCGGACAACTCGCTCTCGCTCGTCGAGAACTTCCTCCGGATGACCTTCGGCTACCCGGTCGAGCCCTACGACGTCGACCCGACGATCGCCAAGGCCCTCGACCTGCTCTTCATCCTGCACGCCGACCACGAGCAGAACTGTTCCACCTCGACGGTCCGCCTCGTCGGCTCGGCGCACGCCAACCTCTTCAACTCCGTCTCGGCGGGCATCCACGCCCTGAGCGGCCCGCTCCACGGCGGCGCGAACTCGGCCGTGCTCGACATGCTCGATGACCTCCACGCCTCGGGCGACGACCCGAAGAAGTTCATGGAGAAGGTCAAGAACAAGGAGGGCGGCGTCCGGCTCATGGGCTTCGGCCACCGGGTCTACAAGAACTACGACCCGCGCGCGGCCATCATCAAGAAGTCGGCCGACGAGATCCTGGCCAAGCTCGGCCACGACGACCCGCTGCTCGACATCGCCAAGGGCCTCGAGGAGATCGCCCTGGCCGACGACTACTTCGTCGAGCGCAAGCTGTACCCGAACGTCGACTTCTACACGGGCCTCATCTACAAGGCGATGGGCTTCCCGACGAAGATGTTCACCGTCCTGTTCGCCATCGGCCGCCTCCCGGGCTGGATCGCCCAGTGGCGCGAGATGATGAACGACCCGGAGACCAAGATCGGCCGCCCGCGCCAGATCTACACCGGCTCGCCGGAGCGCGACTACCCGCAGCGCTGAGGTCCGCGGCCGTCCGACCGCACCACCGCACGCCAGACGCCCTCGGCGCCGAACGACTCGTTCGGTGCCGAGGGCGTCGGTGCACCGGGGCGTTCGCGACTCACGGGCGCGTTCGGCACCGAACGACTCGTTCGGTGGCCGGGGCGGTGGGGCATGGTGGTGGCATGGCGACGTACACGGTCAACGACGCGGCGGAGGCGGCGGTGCGCGAGCGCATCGACCGGCGGCAGTACGTGCTCGACAGCGACTGGGGCCAGGTGCAGCCCGACGCCCAGGCGCAGAACGACTACCTCGAGCGGCACTCCTGGGAGGAGTACGCGTCGTGGCACCTCGGGCTGACCGAGGGCGCGGACGAGGCCACCAAGGCCCGGCACGCGTTCGTCTGCGGCGACCTGCGCCGGGTGCACCGCAGCGGGCTCATCGCCTGCGTGTACCGGGCCGCCGAGTGGCGCCACAAGAAGGTCGAGCTCGCGGCACACGACCTGCTCCAGCACCTCGACGCCGTCGCCGGCATCGACTGACGCCGGCGCTCGCGCGGTCAGCCGAGCGTGATGGTGACCGTGGTGCCGGCCGACCCCGGGGACCAGCCCTCGTCGCCCTTGGAGCGGTCCCAGACGCGGTCGCCGATGGCGACGCGGGTCGCGCCGTACTGGTCGGCGCGGGCCACACCCCAGTGTGCGACGGCCCAGGCGAGGGTCGCGTTCGGCGCGGTGACGACGACCTTGCCCGGGCTCGAGCGCACCGAGGTGATGCCCATCTGCTCGGCGAGGTCGCTCGCCACCCGTTCCGGCCCGACGCTCGTCTTGACGGCGTCGAGGCGGCAGGTGAGCCCGGCGGGGGACTGCCCGGTCAGCGTCGAGGCGAGCACGCGGCCCTGGCCCTCGTGGTCGCGGTAGGCCTCGGGGAAGCCGCTGCGCTGGACCTTCTGGGCGATGGTCGTGATGTCGGCGGTCTGGTAGCCCTTGAACTTCACGAGCGCGTCGTAGAAGGCGTTCGTCGCGTGGACCATGTCGAGGATCTGCTTCTCGGTGCCCCAACCCTGGCTCGGCCGCTGCTGGAAGAGGCCGAGGGAGTCACGGTCGCCGTAGCGCAGGTTGCGGATCTTCGACTCCTGGAAGGCCGTGGTCAGCGCGATGGTCGCGGCGCGCGGCGGCAGCTCGCGCTTGACGGCGAGCGCGGCGATGAGCGCGGCGTTGGCGGTCTGCTCCGGGTCGAAGGTCTCGGTCATGCCCCCGGCCGAGATGGTGCACGTCGGGTTGACGACGCTGGTGTAGAGGAAGCGCGCCCCGAACCAGGCGCCGACGGCCACGAGCGCGACGACCACGAGCACGACCAGACCCCGCCGCCGGCGTCGGGGGCGGCTGGGCCGGGGTGCGCGGGACTCGGCGAGAGTCGGGCGCGGGCGGGTCGGCATGAGGTCCTCGTCGTCGTCGGCGGTGGGCGCCGGTCGTGCGCAGCTGCGGGCGGGTCAGTCGTTGGCGTGGAGTGCGGCGTTGAGCGCGATGCCCGTACCCGCGCGGTCACGGGCCTCGACGGCGCCGGTCAGGCTGTTGCGGATGAACAGGATGTTGCTCGACCCCGACAGCTCGCGGGCCTTGACGACAGTGCCGTCGGGGAGGGTCACCTTGGTCCCTGCCGTCACGTAGAGACCGGCCTCGACGACGCAGTCGTCGCCGAGGGCGATCCCGATGCCGCCGTTGGCCCCGACGAGACAACGCTCACCGATGCTGACACGTTCCGTGCCGCCGCCGGACAGGGTGCCCATGATCGAGGCACCGGCCCCGATGTCGGAGCCGTCGCCGACCACGACGCCCTGCACGATGCGACCCTCGACCATCGAGGTGCCGAGCGTGCCGGCGTTGAAGTTGCAGAAGCCCTCGTGCATGACGGTGGTGCCGGGGGACAGGTGCGCGCCGAGGCGGACGCGGTCGGCGTCGGCGATCCGGACGCCCCGGGGCACGACGAAGTCGGTCATCCGCGGGAACTTGTCGACGCCGTAGACCGCGACGTGCTGTCCCGAGGTGCGCAGTCGCAGCCGGGTCTGCTCGAAGCCCTCGACGGGGCAGGCGCCGACGCTCGTCCACACGACGTTCGGCAGGACGCCGAAGATGCCGTCGAGGTTGATCGTGTTGGGCGCGACGAGGCAGTGCGAGAGCAGGTGCAGGCGCAGGTAGGCGTCGGGGGCGTCGGCGGGGGCGGCGTCGAGGTCGATCTCGACGAGGCGCACCTCGGTGCGCACCCGGCGCACCGTGTCCTCACCGGCGAGCGAGGCGAGCCCCGCCGGCGTGCCCGTGTCGGCCGGCGGAGCGCCGAGCGCCGGCTTGGGGAACCACGTGTCGAGCACCTGCCCGCCGTCCGTGATCGTCGTCAGTCCGTGTCCCCATGCGCTGCGCTCCGACATGCGCGAAAGGATAGGGCCGCGCCGCCCGCTGGTCGAAACCCACCGGCCGGGCCGTCCGGCTGGCGGGCACGGCCCGGATAACCTTCCCGGTATGCCGCAGCCCACCCCGTCCACCGAGCCCGTGACCGCCGAGCGAAGCGAACCCGCCGCGACGGCGCCGTCGGGCACCCCCGCGCTCGACCTCACGAGCGACGTCACCTCCCTCGTCGCGGCGATCTGCGACATCGAGTCGGTGAGCGAGGACGAGCAGGCCCTCGCCGACGCCATCGAGGCGGCGCTGCGACCGCTGGCCCACCTCGAGGTCGTCCGCGACGGCAACACCGTCGTGGCCCGCACCGGCCTCGGCCGCGCCGAGCGCGTCGTGCTCGCGGGCCACATCGACACCGTGCCCCTCACGGCGGAGCCGAACCTGCCCACCCGGCGCGAGGGCGACGACCTCTGGGGCCGCGGCACCGTCGACATGAAGGGCGGCGTCGGCGTCATGCTCCGCATCGCCGCCCAGCTGGCCGAGCCCAACCGCGACCTCACGTTCCTCTTCTACGAGTGCGAGGAGATCGACGCGAAGTACAACGGCCTGGCCCGGGTCGGGCATAACCGACCCGAGCTGCTCGCCGGCGACTTCGCCGTACTCCTGGAGCCGACGAACGGCGCCATCGAGGGCGGCTGCAAGGGGACGCTGCGCGCCGAGATCACGACCACCGGCGTCGCGGCCCACTCGGCCCGGCCGTGGAAGGGGCACAACGCGATCCACGATGCCGCCACCGTGCTGTCGCGCCTCAAGGCCTACGAGGCCGAGACCATCACCGTCGACGGCCTCGACTACCACGAAGCCCTCCAGGCCGTCGGCATCACCGGCGGCATCGCCGGCAACGTCATCCCGGACCGCTGCACCGTCACCGTCAACTACCGGTACGCCCCCGACAAGGACTCCGCCGAGGCCTTCGCCCACGTGCAGCACGTCTTCGAGGGCTTCGAGGTGACCCTCGCCGACGCCGCCGACGGCGCGCGCCCCGGCCTGCAGCTTCCCGCAGCCAAGGCCTTCGTCGAGTCGCTCGGCGTGCCCGTCGACGCAAAGGAGGGCTGGACCGACGTCGCCCGGTTCTCGGCGCTCGGCATCCCCGCCGTCAACTACGGCCCCGGCGACCCGAACCTCGCCCACATGGACGACGAGCGCTGCCCGGTCGCCCAGTACGTCGACGCCGAGGCCGCGCTGCTGCGCTGGCTCGGCTGACGCGTCGGCGCACGGCACCGGCACGTAGGGTGACGCTGTGACTGACGACGAGCACGCCTCCGCCGACGAGCCGACGCCGACGCGTCGGCCCGCGCCGGTGTCGAGGCCGGGCGGTCGCGCCGAGACCCGG
>Ga0164308_10001297_pt1 | contig 13281 bp, 12 predicted proteins | sample Whisoiple_246_MG_FD_109983 | JGI IMG/M metagenome (GOLD analysis project Ga0164308, IMG submission 109983) | Soil microbial communities amended with fresh organic matter from upstate New York, USA - Whitman soil sample_246_MG | ecosystem: Environmental > Terrestrial > Soil > Unclassified >...
CAGGCGCGCCGCGCGCGTGAGCTGAGGGCGCTTTACCAAGTACGATTCAAGCAAGCTCCGTACACATGAAGAAAGGTGTCTGCCCCACCGACGGGCATGCCTCCATGTCTCGCTTCCAACCTCGCTTCCCGCGCGTGCGATCCGCACGCACTCCGCTCCTGCTCGGTCTGCCCATGGCGATCGCCAGCCTCTTCGCTGCGACGCCAGCAGCGGCTCAGCAGTCGCTCACCGGTCCGATCGCCGGCTGGCAGCAGGGCACCGAGCCCAGCTGGGTCTCCATGTACGCCTACGTGCCGGCAACCGTCGTGGAGAATCCGCCGATCCTCGTGGTCGTGCACTTCTGCAGCGGGAGCGCGTTCGGCGTGTTCGACCAAGCGAAAGGCGGCGGCATGGTCGACGCTGCGGACGCACAGGGCTTCATCATGGTCGTGCCGCAGACCATCCAAAACTGCTGGGACGTCGCGAGCACGGAATCGCTCACGCACGATGGCGGTGGCGACCTCTTGGCCATCGTCCATCAGGTCGACTACGCGATCGCCACCTACGGGGCGAACGCCGACCGCGTTTACGTGACGGGTACGTCGTCGGGCGCCATGGTCACGCAGGCAATTAGCGCGACCTATCCCGACCGCTTCCGAGGAGGCGTCTCCTTCGCAGGGGTCCCCGCTGGGTGCTGGGCGGTCAACAACCCCGATACGCAGTGGAGCGCCCAGTGCGCCGGCGGTGAAGTCAAAAAGTCGGGTCAGGAGTGGGGCGACATCGCTCGCGCCATGTACCCGGGCTATTCGGGACGTCGTCCGCGCCTGCAGCTCTGGCACGGGGACGCGGATGCCACCCTGAGCCCCGTCAACCAAACCGAGTCCATCAAGCAGTGGACGAATGTTTTTGGCCTCTCCGAGACTCCGACCATGACGACGACCGAGACGATCGGTACCGGCACGTACAAGCGTGAGCAGTGGCAGGATTCCTGTGGTCAGACCGTCCTCGACGCCTGGACGCAGGCCGGTGGACCGCACGGAACCGATCTCAACATGAGTGCGACCTACAGCCTTCCGTTCTTGACGCTCGACCAGGCCGGCCCGACCGACCCGCAGACGGAGTGCGTGCCGGCTGGCACGGGCGGCGACACGGGCACCGGGGGCACTGGAGTCGACGGCAGCGGCGGCGCCGGGCCGGGTAGCGGGGGCACGACCTCCGGCGGGGGGGACCCGATCGCAGAGTTGCCCTCGCGGCCCACGATGCCTTGTACGTTTTCCCCCTCCCAGCTCCGCTTGGGAGCCGGGCGATCCGGGGCCGTAGTGCTCACGGGTTTGGGGCTACTAGCGCTGGTCTTCGGACGAAGGCGGCGACCGTCCACCCTGGGTGCGAGGGGAGTGGGCGAGTGAGCTTTAGGAGTAGGGCCTCTGACGGGCCGATTGGACACATCTCGATGAAATCCCTGCCGCCGGCGAAGCTCCGGCTCGGTGCGGCCGTATCGACGGTCGCGGTGTTCATGCTGACGAGCTTGCCTGCTTTGGCGCAGTCGGAGGACTCCCCCGATCCGATAGCCACGGAGGATCTCGCGGAACCAACGCCGGCTGACTCGGGCGATGCAGCACCGGCGGCGGACTCGACCGAAGAGGCGCCTGCTGAAGATTCCGCTGAGGCGGCGGACGCCGAAGAGACGGGCGCTCCCGCGCCGTCGGCCGAGCCCAAGGCGGCGGTCGAGCCCAAGGCGGACAAGCCGTTCGTCGGCTTCGCGCCGCCCCTCATGCCGGCGGTGATCGAGAACAAGACGATCAGCCTGCGTTTGGGGCTCTTCGCTCAACCGCAACTGGAGGTTGCGGGTGCCCCTGACGCCGACAAGACGTCGAAGAACCTGTTCTTGCACAACGTCGGGGTGATCTTCTCCGGCAAGCTGTTCGATTACTTCGACTTCTTTTTCGACGTCAACTACCCGAGCCTCTTCAAGGTCGATCCCACCAATCAGACGGGCGGGACAGGTAAGAACTCGCCGGGTCTGAACGTGCAGGATGCGATCGTCACGCTGAAGCCCTTCGGCAAGACGCGCTACGCGAACTATCTGAAGTTCGATGCTGGCTTCATGCTGCCGTCGCTCTCGCACAACGCCGTGCAGGGCGCGTTCACGCTCTACAGCTTGGACTACTTCGTGAACACGTTCCGCCGCAACGTGCTGACCAACGCGGACCCGTTCAAGAGCAACGGGCAAAGCCCGCAGGGCCGAGACATGGGTGTCCAATTGCGCGGTTTGCTCTTCGGCGAGCATCTCGAGTACCGCGTTGGCCTGTATCAGGGCCTGCGCGTGGGCCTGCTTCCCGCGGGGGTGGGGCAGGTGGCGGAGGTGGGGGCCGTCAACTTCTTCCGGATGGCGGCGCGCTTGCAGATCAACCTGCTCGACGCCGAGGACGACTTCTTTTACCAGGGCACTTACCTGGGCACGAAGAAGATCCTCTCCATCGGCGGCTACTACGACTTCCAGGACCAGTACAAATCCGGCGGCGGCGACGTCATCCTCGACCTGCCAGTCGGCCCTGGGGTTCTCTCCGCCCAGGCCAACGTGATGTACTGGGACGGCGGGAACTTCATCCAGACGCTCCACCCGCACACCGCGATCATGGCGGAGGCCGGCTACCTGTTCCGTGCCCTGATGCTCAGTCCCATCGCGCGCATGGAGTACCTGATCTCCCACGAGCCCGCGGCGTCGACGCCGAGCGAGGCTCGCTACGGCGGCGGGCTCGCCTTCTGGCCGTGGGGCCACACCTCGAACTTCAAGGCATTTTACACGTACGTTCATCGAGACCCGGCGCCTCAGGACTACAGTCAGTTCAACCTGCAGTGGCAGGTCTGGTTCTAAACCGGCTGCCGCTCCCCGTTTTGGGGGTAGCCTGCCCAGGAGATAGCTATGAAATCCGTCAAGACAGTTCCCCTCGCTCTGTTCATCCTTTCGGCCGGTGTCGGCTGCAGCAGCACCACGCCGCCGGCGGGCTCCGGTGGCGCCACGAGCACTGGTGGCGTGACGGGTACGGGCGGCACCACGGCGACGGGGGGTACCACGGCGACCGGCGGTACCACGGCGACCGGCGGTACGAGCGCCGGTGGCACGAGCACCGGCGGTGCGAGCACGGGTGGCGCTGATGGCGCAGGTGGCGCCCCGGACCCGCTCGACCCAGCCAACATCATTCCAGGCCTCGACGGCACGTTCTGGGCGTTCCGCACGATGAACGAAGCGGCTCCCGGCGAAGGCAAGTACTGGCTCACTGCTGAGGCGACCTGCGATGCTGCCGGCACCACAATCGCCAAGGCGCCGTACACGGCGGCGGGCACCCCCGGTCAGCCGTACACCGTGCACTTCCAGTTCCGCGGCGCGCTCGCACTGCGTTGCTACGAAGGTGGCACGACGGCGGCCACGGCCCCGGATGCCGCGGGCGTGGCGAACGACGGCTTCTACGCGGGCGGTCAGCCATCCGGGGACGGTCCTACCCTGAGCATCACCGTCTCACCGGCAGCCGATGATGCAGCGGCAGGAAAGTACTTCCTGAACGGCATCCCTTCGGACTCGGGCGCGTGCGATCAGACGATCACCTACGACGTGGGGTATGAGGGTGACCTCGTGGTCCTGGGCGGCAGCACGGTCACCTTCGAAATGCACTCTCCGGACTGCCAGGCGCTGCAGAATTGTGGTGGCGATGCGGCGGCCGCTTGCGCCCCGCGCGACATCGACATGACCGGCGTCGAGGTGCACGCCAGTCCTAGCCAGCCCATCTCCGACTACCTCGGCGGCATGGAATTTTACCCGCAGTGGCTGGCTATCGACATCACCTCCGTTACGACCCCGTGATGCCGTAAGAGCTCGAGCTAGCCGCCTTCCGCGGCGCGCTCGTTGTTCTTCCGCACGCCGCCCGAGGCGGCGTGCTACGGCGCTTGCCAGTTCACCGTGGCCCAGCCTTGGCCGGGTACGGTGACCTGGTAGGTGCTGCCGCCGATCGAAACGATCGTATCGGCTGGGGCGCCGCCGTCGTTGTAGAAGACGAGCACGATGTCGCCGTCGGGATTCTTCCAGGCGACGGCGTCGCCGCCGTCGACACCGACCCGCGAGGCGCCCGGGTCGACGTACTGCGAGACGTGACGGAACACGTAGTAGGTGGGGGTGATCTTGAGCTCGCCCGCGCCGACGTCGACGGCCAAAAGGGCGTTTTGGGCCCACGGGCGGACGGTGTCGAGGTTCCGCCCGGTGGTGTCGAGCACCATGTTCCAGGCCATGTACGCGCTGGCGCCTTGGCGAATGTAGTGCGCGATGTAGCCCCAGCTCTCGCGCGCATAGGCGTCGTCGTTGGGGGCGTGGTCGATGTTGGTTTGCTGTTGGTTCGGGAAGTTTCCGCAGCGATGCTCCGTCTGCATCACGGGCACGTGGTAGCTCGACACGTAGCCGGGGACGAACTGGTCCTGACCCCATTGCACCCCGATGCCGGTGATGAAGGCCGCCGCCTCGCTATCGGTCATGACAGCGTCGACGATGGACTTATCGGTGGTGTTCGACATCGTGCCGACCCAGATTTCACGGTCCGGCAGACGGTCCGCGAACAGGGGACCCAAGAACTCGCGGACGTACTTGGTGAAGCCGCCGGGGGTCCAGCCGCACGAAGGATAATCCTGCTGGTAGCCGGGCTCGTTCTGCGGGTGCACCGCCTCGACGTAAATTCCCTGCGCTTCGTACTCCTCCACCCAGCGCGTCAAATAGAGCGCGTGAGCCTCGAACATGCCGTCCTGTTCGATCATGTTGCCGCGGTCGAACTGCCCGTTGTCTTTCATCCAGGTGGGCGGCGACCACGGACTGCCCCAGAAATGGAGGTCCGGCCGAATGTCGAGGGCGGCCTGGATGTACGGGATCAGATTCATGGTGTCCCGGTCGATGCTGAAGTCGTTCATCTCGACGTCGCCGTCCGACTCGTTCAGGCTGTAGCGATCCAGGGCGTAGTCGCTGGCGCCGATGGGGATTCGCCCGTGTGTGAAGGCCAAGCCGTCCGCTCGGTCGAACAAGAGGTGCAGCGCCAGATCGCGGTCCGTCTGGCTGAGGGATTTCATCGCCTCCCAGCCTTTCTCGTTGAACGTGCCGCCGAAGCCGCGCCAGTCTCCGAGCACTTCGCCGTCGTTGACGGTGATGGCCGCGGCTCCAGTTGCTGGAGTCAGCTCGGCCTCTTGCCAATAGGCACCAGGGGCCGACGTGACGAGGTCGAGCTCCAGGATCGGCTCGGAGCCGCCCGTGCCACCGCCGGTGCCACCGCTGCTAGCACCGCCGCTAGCGCCGCCGCCGCTGGAGGAGGTCCCCCCACCACCAGAGGTCCCGCCACCGGTGCCGTTTCCGGTTCCGCCGCCGCTCGACGACGCGCCCCCCGTCGAGCTCGAACCACCGACGGACGAACCGCCGCTCGACAGCGGACCACCACCGCTCCCCGCTCCGCCATCATCGCCGGGGGACGGGGAGCACGCGGATAAACCCAAGGCGCTCAGCCCAACGCAGGAAGTGACCGTGACGAGCGCGGAAGCAAGGAGTCTCACGCTCGGAAGGATAGCCAGCGGGCAGCTCGGGGGAGGGGGAGGAAAGTCACGACTGCTGGGAAGAAAAGAACCGCCTAATCGAAATACGTCGCGCCCTCCTGCTAGGCCGCGCCGGGAGCTGCGGTAGGGCGAGAGCGCAAATAGCTGTATTGTGTCAGGCGGTTCTCCCCGCTGTCCCGCTCGAAGGAGTCCTCATGCCCGTCGCGCCCGGTGTTGGCATCAGCCACCACCGCAATCCCAAGAAGGCCGCCCGTGAAGCGGCCGAGCAAGCGATGCGCGGGTGCGGGGGAGCGCCGGACTTCGTCTTTCTCTGGGCGTCGGTGGGGTATCCGCAGGAAGTGGTGGTGCAGGAGGTGCGCGCCGTTTGCCGGGCGCCCGTCTGCGGTTGCTCAGGCGAAGGTGTGATCGCCGGCCCGGAGGCCGACGAGACGAATTTCTCGGTGGCTGTTCTGGCGCTCTCGTCCAAGGATCTACGCGTCACGCATGGTCTCACCCAGGGCTTGAAGGCAGACCCAGCGGCGGTGGGACGCAGCATCGGAGAGGCGCTCGCCCAGGACTTTCCCGACGACGCGATTGCGCTCTTCATCTTCCCCGATGGCATGACGGTCAACTTCGACAAGATGCGTGCCGGGCTCGAAGGGGCGCTGCCGGTGGGCCGCTCGCTGCCCCTCCTGGGAGGTACGGCGAGCGATAACCTGAAATTCGAACGCACTTATCAGTATTGCGACGACGAGGTCACGAGCGACGGCGTCGCTTGGGCGCTCCTGTCGGGGCCATCGCGCGCGGCCTGGACCGTCAATCACGGTTGCATCCCAGTCGGCGTCGAGCACAAGGTCACCCGCGCCGACGGGAACGTGATCCTCGAGCTCGATGGCCGGCCTGCGGCCGAGGTCGTGCTCGATTACGTCTCCAAGGACGAGATGGATGATTGGATGAAGGTCGTGATGACCTTGAGCCTCGCGCTCAAGGCACCGGCCGATATCGCTGAGGCCTACGATCGCTACCTGATTCGGACGCTCGTGGGTGGACTCGATCAGAAGGTCGGCTCGGTGACCATTGCCGACGAAGTCGCCACCGGGCAGAGCGTGTGGATTGCGCAACGCGACTTCGAAAAGATGCACGCCGGAGCGCAGCGGTCCTGCCAGGAGCTTTTGGACAAGCTCGATGGGGCCCGGCCAGAGCTCGTTTTTCATTTCGACTGTGCGGGGCGCGGCAAGAGCTTCCTGAAAGAACAGGAGAAAGGGGAGCTCTTACGCAGCATGCAGGGTCGGCTGGGGACGGCGCCCTGGGTTGGCTTCTACTGCTATGGTGAAATCAGCCCGGTCTCGGGCAAAAATGCGTTTCACAACCTGACCATGGTGCTGGCCGCGCTGTACTAGGTCATGAGCGCTGTGGACGAAACGGCCGAGCTGACGAATGAGATCGCCCGCCTTCGCGAGCACAACGCGGCGCTGTCTGCAGACGTGAAGCGCCTGCTGAAGACGGGTTACGACCTCAAGTCGGCTCATCGGCAGCTGGACGAGCAGATCCGGCTCTACCGCCAGCTCTACGAAATGGGCAAGCAAGCCATCGGCACGCTTCGCACTTCGGACCTCGTGCGCGAGATCGTCCATTTCAGCCTCTACTCGCTGAATTTCGGCCGCGCCGTCGTGTTTTTGGACGCTGGAAATGGCGAGCTCCGCGTGGCCGGTGCCGACGGCTACTACGACGACCAGGAGCTCGAGCGCGTGCTCGGAACGACCCTCCGGGCGGACGCGCCAGCGATCGCACGGGTGGCCCGCGGCTCCTGGGTGTTCACGGCGCGCACGGACGACGAAGAGCTGGCCGCGCTCGCTTTGCGGCTTGGTTTCGTCGAGTTCGCCGCGCAGGTCTTGCCCGCCGACGACGGCACGGTGCGCGGGCTCGCCATCGCGGGGAACGGCATCGAGCACCTGACGGGCTGCACGCGCGTGCTCGAGCACGGCCACGACGAGGATGCCTTTCACATCGTGCTCTGGAACATGCTGAGTTTGGCCACCATTGGCCTGCGCAATCTGCAGCATTTCGAAGCGCTCGAGCAGGAACGCAAGCAGCTGGAAACGCGCGTGGCCGAGCGCACGCGGCAGCTCGCCGAGGCCTCCGCAGCGGCCGAAGCGGCCAATCACGCCAAGTCGACGTTCTTGGCCACGATGAGTCACGAGATCAGGACACCGATGAACGCAGTCATCGGCATGACGACCTTGCTGCTCGAGACCCCGCTGTCCGAAGAGCAGCGCAACTGCACGCGCACGATCAGGCAGAGCGGTGAGATCCTGCTCGCGCTCATCAACGACCTTTTGGACTTTTCCAAGATCGAGGCAGGCAAGATGGAGCTGGCGCGCGCGCCATTTCGCCTCGAGTCCCAGGTCCGCGCGGCGCTGGAGCTGATCCAGGAGCAAGCTCGCAGCAAGGGCTTGCTGCTCGAGCTCTCCTTGGACGGCTCGTTGCCCGAGGTGGTGGTCGGCGATGGCGGTCGCTTCAAGCAGGTGCTCGTGAACCTGCTGTCGAACGCGGCCAAGTTCACGATGCGCGGGGGCGTGCGCGTGAGCGTCGCCCGCACTGCCGAAGGCGGGGTTCACCTTGCCGTTCGGGACAGTGGCGTCGGCATCTCCGCTATCGATCAGGAGCGACTATTTCAGGCCTTCACCCAAGTCGGCGACCAACGCGGTGGCGCCTTGCGTGGCGCCGGCCAGCGCGGAACAGGGCTCGGTTTGACGATCTGCAAGCGGATCGTCGAGCTGATGGGTGGACGCATCTGGCTCGAGAGCGAGCCCGGACGTGGCAGCACCTTCCACGTCGAGGTGCCTCTGCCTGCGGCGGATGAAAGCGAGCGGCACTTGGTTTCCATCCCACCATCCTCCGGTGGTCAGTTCGACCGTACGCTCGCCGAGCGCGTGCCTCTGCGCATCCTGCTCGCCGAGGACAACTCGGTAAATCAGAAGCTCATGACCTCGTATCTGCAGCACTGGGGCTACGACGCGGACGTCGTCGCCAATGGCTTCGACGTGCTGACGGCCCTGCAACGCTCCCCATACGACGTGATCCTGATGGACGTGAACATGCCTTACATGGACGGCCTGGAGGCGACACGCCGGATCCGGCAGGGAGAGTTCCATCAGCCGCGCATCGTGGCCCTCACTGCCAGCGCCTTCGACCAGGACCGCACGGCCTGCCTCGAGGCCGGCATGGACGAGTTTCTGATGAAACCCGTCTCCGTGGGCGGCCTCGCCGGCGCGCTCGAACGATCGGCTCGCCCCCCGATCGAGCTGCCGGCAGTTCCCGGCTCGCTCCTGCCGGACGAGCCGGTGGCCGCCGAACGGCCGCTCTTGGATACCAAGGCCTTGCAGGAGCTCGAGCGCGGCTTGGGCACGCGCGGTTCCACCCTCCTGCCGGAGCTCATCGACCATTTCATCGAGGATGCAGGCGGGCTGCTCGTCGAGCTGCGCAATGCCGGAGCGAGCCAAGCTCAGGAGCGCATCCTGCTTGCAACTCACTCCCTCAAGTCGCTCTGTCTCACCTTCGGTGCCACGGAAATGGGAGTCATCGCCGGTAGCCTGGAGTCACGGGCGAGGGGGTACATTTGTCCCGATGTCGGCCCCTTCAGCGCAGAGCTCGAGCCTCTGTTTCTGAGAACCGCGGCGGCGCTCCGCCAGTATCGGGACGAGCGTGGAGCCAGAGTCCTCGTTCCCTGATGAGCAGGCTCGGTGCCCTGACTGCGGTAGTGGCACGAGGTCTGCAAGAGGGGTGAAGGCCTGAGCAGGAGGCCTCCCTATGTCCAATGATTCCAAGACCTTCACGACCGGGCTGTTGATTCTCAGCTTCGTAGCGGCGTCGAGCTGCTGCGGATGCGGCGCGTTAACGAGACAGGTGGCGCGGGATGCCACACCGGCCGCGGTCGACAGTGGCATCCAGGCTGGCGTTTCCGACAAGAATCAAGAGACGATCGTGCAGGCGATCGACCCCGAGCGCGTCGAGCGCGCGACCGAAAAGGTGGCTGGCGCCGTCACCGACGGTTGGACGAACGCGATGGACCAGGACGAGCGACAAGAGCGCATTGCCCTAGCGGTGACGCCCGTCATGGCCCGGCTCGTGAGCGAGTCGATCGAGGTTGCGCTCACTGACGAGCATCTGACTCGCGTCCGCGAGCTGGCCAAACAGGCCACGCTCGGCTTCCAAGACGCCATTGATGAGGTCACGGAGAAGCGCGACGAGGGCTCGATTCCCGCCGACGAGGGCAACGTGCTCGAGGCAGTGGATGAGCTGGCCGAAGGTGGCAAGGGGACCCTCTACGTGATCGGTGGGATCGCGCTGGTTCTCGCGGTTCTACTCGGGCTGGGGGCCGTATGGGCACTCAGCCGAAAGCGTCGCCAGGACCAGGAGTCCGCGCGCCAGGCGCAGGCGCTGGCAGCCGCTGTTCGTGTGCTTTCGCGAAAGGGCGTGCCCATGGACGAAGAGCCAGAGAGTCCAAGCACCGACGGCCGCCCGAGCGCGGACATCCAGGCCGATGTCGATTTGGTCCGCACGGCGGCGCGACGGATGGCGGGCGCTCGCTGATCTCGAGCGCCCGGCGTGGGCCGCGTCAGGTTGCCGCTTGGACGGAGTGCTTCAGTTCATCCCACAGCTTCTCGACCTCGCCCTTGGCTTGATCCCAGGTGCTGGCGCTTGCCTGTTCGAGACGATCGACCGCGGCCACGAGCCGTGTTCTCCGCTCTTCGATGATCGGTAGATTCGCGTCGATCTTCTGCTTTTTCTTGCCATTCTCGGTCGTCGAGGCCGTACGAAGATCGGCGATGTCCTTGTCGATTTCGACGAGCTTCGACCGGACGTCGTGGCGGAACTCCTCCCGCATCTTCGCGAACTTCTCTTGAGCACCGGAAATCTCGCGATTCGCTTCAGCTTGGGCCTGCTGCGCGACGCGGTCTGCTTCTGCCTGGGCACGAGCAGCTTCCCGGTTGGCGTCGGCTTGGCTCTCGTTGACCTTCCGCTGTTGGTCAGCGGCGTTCTCGCAGCCGACGGCAAACGATAGGGCGATGATTCCGGCAGTGAATGCGTGAGTGAAAGTCCTCATGGTCGATGCTTCCTTTCTGGCGCCGAGGTCGGCGCTGGTTCGCCCCCCTCGTGTGCATCGACCGTGCCCGGATCGAGGGGTCGAAGGTTTTTCCGCAAAATCCTGCACTTGAAGCTGGGATCGGAGCCGGGCCCCCGCGTCCTTGCGGCGGGGGGAAGCGGGCACAATGCCACAGCTGTGTCGCCTGCGGCTGTGGCAGCGGCGTGGAACACGGAGCCTCGGCCAAGGCGCCCTGTTCCGCATGGGGGCCTTGCGTGATGCCCAGCCGCTAGGCAAGCGGCTCAGAGCCAGCCTTCGCGCCCTAGCAGCGCTTGGACGCGAGCCTTCACCTCGTCTCGGATCTCCCGCACGCGCTCAACGGTCTTGCCCTTGGGGTCTTCCAGCGGCCAATCATCCCTGCTGAGACCCGGGATGTGTGGACACGCTTCGCCGCAGCCCATGGTGATGAGCCAGGTGGCGTTCTGCGCTAGCTCGTCCGACAGGTAGCGCGGCTCTGCGCTCGACAAGTCGATGCCGACCTCCTGCATGGCCGTCAGCACCTCCGGATGCACATGCACCCCCGGCTCGGTGCCGGCTGAGACGGCGTGGGCCTTGTCCGGATTGACGAGCTCGTTGAACCAAGCGGCCGCCATCTGCGACCGCCCGGCGTTGTGGACGCAGGCGAAAAGGACGATTTTCATGGTTTTCAGGCAGCTTTCTCTGGCGCTTGGAGCCAAACGAACAAGGGGACGGCCAGGCCCGCTCCCATGACCTGACCAATGAGGAAACCGGGCACATCCGCAGGCCGAATGCCGGCGAAGGTGTTGGTGAGCGCACGGGCCAAGGTCACCGCCGGGTTGGCAAACGACGTGGAGGCTGTGAAGAAGTACGCAGCCGTGATGTAGGCACCCACGGCGTAGGGGACAGCCGAGGCGTTCGTGCGGGCGACCCCCAGGATGACGCCGAGTAAGCCGAAGGTGGCGAGCGCCTCGCTCCCGATCTGGGCGGCGCCCGAGCGCGCGTGTTCGGACACCTGCAGGAGCGGCAGCTCGAACATGGCGTGAGCGAGTAGAACGCCGATCAGCGCGCCGGTGACCTGTGCGCACAAGTAGACGGGCAATTCGCGCGTGAGACGTCGCCCGAGCACGACCTCGGTCAGTGTGACGAGCGGGTTGAAATGAGCGCCAGAAATCGGGCCGAACGTGAGGATGAGCGCGACCAGACCGGCCCCCGTGGCGATGGCGTTGGCGAGCAGAGCGATGGCGACGTTTCCGCCGGCCAATCGCTCCGCCATGATGCCCGAGCCCACCACCGTGGCGAGCAGGAGCGCCGTGCCCACGCCTTCGGCAACGGCGCGTTTCAGCAGCACGCGCTCTTTTCCCCAGCTGCGCCCGTTGGAACGCAGCACGCAGACTTCGTCTCTCGCATCACGGAGGCCTCGCCCTTTACGACGAATACTTCCCACGAGTTGCCGTCGGGATCCTCCACCCAGACTTTGTCCTGCACGGCGTAGCAACACGCAGTGTTCTCCTCGGTCAGCGTGCGCAGCCCGGCGGCCGCGAACTTCGCTTTGGCTTCGTCGACGTCCTCGGTGCTCGCCACTTGAATGCCGAAATGGCTGGCATTGATGCCGGTCCGCGGGGCCTCGGCCATGGTGAGATTCAAAGAAGGCTGCTCGAGGTCGAACTTCGCGTAGCCGGGGCGACGCTTGCTGGCTTTGACGCCGAAGGCCGCCTCGTAGAAGGCGACGGAGGCGTCGATGTCGGTGACGTTCAGGGACACGTGGGGCTTGATAATTTGCATGGGTTTTCCTTTGTTCCAAATTGTTCGAAATAGGAGAGTAAAAAAGGGGCTCGGCAGCACTCGGCTCAGCAGCACTTGGTTTGCCCGCGCTTGCAGCAATCCTCCCAGAGGTAGTCCGTGAGGCCCCGCAGGCTGCCGAACTCGGGCGCGTAGTAGTGGTAGGTGCCTTCACTGCGGCTCGTCAGTAGGCCCGAGTCGACCAAACGCTTGAGGTGATGACTGAGCGTCGAGGCTGGCAGATCGACGTGGGCTTGGATGTCGCCGGCCGAGGTGCCGTCCGGTCCGCCTTGCACGACGAAGCGCAGGACTGCGAGGCGCACCGGGTGTCCCAGTGCGGCCAGCTGTTCGGCGTGACGGTCCAGTTTGCTCGGCACCCGTTATTTCTAATATTCTCGAACCAAGAGTCAAGGCCGAGCGGCCCGGAAGAGCGCCAGCCTCCCCCGGGCGCCTGGCTCAGCCGGATCAGGGCGTCGGCTTGGCGGGCGTCGCGGCCGGCGCTTTGGCCGCCGTCGGCTTGGGCGGAGGCTTGGTCGCCTTGGGGTCCGGAGCGGGACCGACGGGTTCGGGGCAGCCGTCTTCGTCGGTGACGCCGTCCTTGGTCTCCGCTTCGGCGGGGCACTGGTCGAGATCATCCGGAACGCCGTCGCCGTCGGCGTCCTTGGGCTTGCAGCCCGTGATCGTGGCGGCGGCTTCCGTCGGGCAACCATCGGCTGCGTCGGTGATGCCGTCTCCGTCCGTGTCGGCCACCGGGCAGACCTTCTCGGGGCAGCCGCCGGGTGCGGGACCAGCTTCCTTCGGGCAGAGGTCACTCGTGTCGAGCAGACCATCGCCATCGCCATCGGGGCAGCCGCTCGGCG
>Ga0164308_10001298_pt1 | contig 13278 bp, 8 predicted proteins | sample Whisoiple_246_MG_FD_109983 | JGI IMG/M metagenome (GOLD analysis project Ga0164308, IMG submission 109983) | Soil microbial communities amended with fresh organic matter from upstate New York, USA - Whitman soil sample_246_MG | ecosystem: Environmental > Terrestrial > Soil > Unclassified >...
AGGAACTCGGACATCGCGCCCGTGGCCAGTGCGCTGTTCAAACTCAGCGCTTGCGTGCGCTTCAGCTTGGCCTCAGCAAACACCGTGGTCTTGCGCGGCGCGAGCGGGCGTTCCACCAGGCGCTTGCGTTCGAGCCATGCTTCGACATCGAAGCTCGGCTCCAGCAAACGATGCTTGATCTCGCTCACGTCCACCGCCGCGTCGATCAGGCGTTTCATGTTGCGGCCAATCGCACGCACGCGTGTGGCTCGTTCGCCGATCATCAGTGCGCCGAGCAACTTGCCGCCCTCGATGACCAGTTTACGATAGGCGATTTGGCCGGTTCCGCGTGGAAAGTCGATCAATTCTTCTCGACCCGGGGCGCGCTCGATCTGGCCGAGGCGCGCAAAGTCCAGGTCGAACAATCGCGTCGCGAAGTAATGCACCCCGGGTTGGTGCTCGGCTTGGCCCCCGCGCATGTTCTGCGCGGCGACCCGGGCTTGCAAGCGCGCGGGTTCCCACAGCGCCAGCCATTCGCCTGCCACGTTGGCGACGTCACCCGCGGCCCAAACATTGGCCACCGAGCTCTGCAGCCGGCGGTTGACGGCGACCGCGCCGTTCGACGACAGGCTCAATCCCGTGTTGGCCAAGAACTCCGAATTGGGCACCACGCCCAACGCGGCCGCTACCAGCTCACACGCCACTCCGTGGCCGGACGCCAAGCTCACGCCTGCCACCCCCTTGGGTCCCGGGTGTACGGCACGCACTTCGGTGTTGAAGAGCACGTCCACACCCGCTTTACGCAAGCGGGCTGCCAACAAGTCCGAGGCCACCTCATCCAGCGCTCCGGGTAGAAAACGTGGCGCGCGTTCGATCAGCGTCACCTTGACGTCGTGTTCCAAGAGCGCGTGGGCCCACTCCAGGCCGAGCGCACCGCCGCCCAAGACCACCGCGGTTTTGAGCCCGCGCAAGCGAACGGCGTCGTACACCTGACGCGCATCCGCGATCGTGCGGAGCGTGAGCACGCCCGGCAAATGCGCGCCTTCGAAAGATGGCGCACGCGCGCGCGCGCCAGACGCGACCAGCAACTGATCGTATGCCGTCGGCTCGGGGCTCGTGCTGCACCACACGGCCGAGCGCGCCAAGTCCACGCCGGTTACCCGCGTGTAGATGCGGTGAATCCCATAGCGCTGGTAGAAATCAGGCGGAACCGCGAATAATTGATCTTCGCGCAGTTCACCCAAAAGGTAGTTGGTCAGCGCGGCTCGATAATAGCCCGGCACCGGCTCATCGCTGAACACGCCGATCACCGCTTCGGCATCGGCCTGTCGAAGACTGGCAGCAGCGGTCAGCCCGGCCGCACCGTCACCGATAATCAGATATCGCTTGCGCGCCATCGCTGCTATCGCTCACACGCTCAGCATCGCTCCCAAGCCGACCCGTATACCACGGGGGCAGGCGTTTTCGCTTTGCAAGTGGGGTGAGCCGTGCTGGTCTCTCACCTCGGAGGAATTCTGGTATGCGATTGCTCGACATCGCCGGCGTTGCGGCACTGATTTCATGCGCGGCTTTGCTCTCGGCCTGTCCCAAGAAGGACACTGAAGCAGCTCCCGAACCGGCAACCTCGGCAGCGCCCGTCAGCGACAAAGCCGGCGTAGAGCCCGCAGCTCCTGCCGCTGCGCCCGCTGCCCCAAAGAAGAAGGCCGACGACGACAAGGGCGGCTGGTGAGCGACTGAGCGCCGAGTCAGTCAGGCTGGCCCGGCAGCGAGTTGGCGCCGCAGAAAACGTCAGCGGTGCGCGACGTAACCGACGATCAACGCGACTACCACTGCGATAAAGATCCAAAGCAAATTGCCGGTTGAGCGAGCCGGCGGTTTGCTCGCAGTGGCTCGGGCCAACGCTTGGGCGTTCACGTTCAAGTTCGTGCGCAAGGCGGTCGAGATCGGCGTGTTGTCGCCACTGGGCGGAGGCCAAGTACCGGGTGTGAGGGCCACGGGCGGCGGGAGCTCGGAGGCGAACGGGCTCGAGCTGAGCGGAATCTGCGGGCCCTCCGACCAATTCTCCAACACTGCGACCATGCGGGTGCGCTCGGCGAGCGCTTGGTGCGCCAGCTCGCTGACCCATTGCCCGATCTCACGCGGTGCCGCGCGCGGTGCGGACTCGAGCGCCGCAGAGAACTCGCGAATGGTGGCAAAGCGTGCATCCGGCGAGCGCTCGAGCGCGCGCATCACGGCGTCGTCCAGCTCTTGCGGCAGGTCTTCGCGCACCGAGCTCGGGCGCGGATAGTCGCCGTGCAAAATGCTCTGGATGCGCTCTTCCGGCTTATCGGCGCCGAACAAGCGGCGCATGCAAAGTAGCTCCCAGAGCACGATTCCCGCGGAAAACACGTCCGAGCGTTGCGTCAAACGCTCGCCGTGGATCTGCTCGGGCGACATGTAACCCATCTTGCCCATGGGTCGGCCGCCGATCGATTCGTCCAAGTGCTGCAGGGCCTTGGCGATGCCGAAGTCGAGCACCCGTGCCACGCCATCCACTCCGACCAGCACGTTGGGCGGCGAAATATCGCGATGTACGAGATCGAGCGGCCGCCCCTTTTCGTCCGTGGCCTCGTGAATGGCGAGCAGGCCGTGCAGCACATCTTGCATGATGCCGATCGCAATCGGGATCGGCACCAGCTCGCGCTTTTCTTTGGCTTGCGCGCGGCACAGCGTGCTCAAGGCCTCGCCCTCGACGTAGTCGAGCACGAGCAGCACGTCGCCTTTGGAGGCGACGACGTCGAGCGTGGCCACGACGTTCGGGTGCCGCACGCGTGCGGCCAGGCGTGCTTCGTTCAGCAGCATGTCCGTGAACTCGCGATTGGCGACTAGGTGCGGCAAGAGCCGCTTGATCGCCACCACCCGCGAAAAACCGCCCGCGCCGTCGAGCCGGCCAAAATGCACGGTAGCCATGCCGCCGCTGGCAAACTGGTCGAATAGCGCGTAGCGCCCGATGCGTGCGGTCGGCCCACGTTCCGAAATCGGCCCGTCCACGTGACTGATGGTTTTTTCCCGGGCGGGCGGGACGAGCGGAGCAGCGTACTCGGGTTCGTCCGAGCTCTCGATGTTCGGTAGCGAAGGCTGCTTCGGGATCGGCGGCGGAAGCTCGGCCCCGGGATCAGCTCCCGGTGGTGGCGGCACCGTGCCGTCGACCAGGATGGCGAGGCCGCAGTTTTTGCACGGAATATTGACCAGCTTGCCGCGCACACGGCTGTCGTAAAGCGAAGTTGGCAGCGTCCGACGCGCGCCACACGCCTGACAGACAACGGTCATTCCCATTAGAGGCGTAGGGTAGACGCTGTCCATTGGGAAGGCCAGAAGGCTGAGTGTCGGGCGCGGTCAGGTGAGGTGCGCGAGTCCGGCCGGCGTCGATCTACTCAGCGTGCGATTTTTGTGGGCGGCGAAAGCTCGGGTGCAGCGGGCGCATTCGGCGAGTTGGGCGCATTGGGCGGGGGTGCGGAGACAAAGTCCAAGATTTCGGATAACGCCAAATTCCCTGCGAGTTCACCGCCGAAGTCCCCGTGATCGACGCTCGGGAAGAGGAAGAAATGCGCCCGAAAGCCGGCTGCGATCAGATCTTCTGCACCCCCGACCATCTCGCTCGTGTTCTCGAGCTCGCCGCCGAAGACCGCGATCGCCTGCACGTGTTTGAAATGTTCGACTTTCGGTCGCCGCGGCGGGCCGCCCAGGATCACGCGCGGATAGCGCTTGGCGTAGTAGCGGACGAGCGCCTCGGCGCGCACCGCGCCCTGTGAGTAGCCGAATAGGGTGACGTCGCTCGCGTCTAAATCCCAGGAGCGGGCGCGATTGACCAGCCGGATGGCGCGCTTGATGCGCTCATCGAGCGCGTGGGTGTCACTGCTCCATTTGAAGCGTCCAGGTTTATCCTTGCACGGTTGGTCTCCGAGCAACGCGATCAGCGTGCCATGTGCGGCTGCGCTAGGAACGAACGCACCGACCGCGTTCACGTCCCCACAATAGCCGTGCAGATACACCAGCACGCGCCGCCCGGGCTTGGCAGCTGGCAAGATCCGGATCGGGCGATCCGAGTCAGCGTCCAGCACCTCGTAAGCCGGAGGAGTGACCGGAATGTGCGTCGGCAGCGTGGGCGCGGGCGGCGCGGCCTCGTTACTGCTGGAAGCCGGCGCTGCGGGTACGGACGCCACGCTGGGCGCGGCCTCCGTGCCGCCGCCGTGCGCTGCCCGCACGAGGGCCGCGAGCGCTAGAGCAGTTGCCGCAGCGAGCCAGCCAGCGCCGCGCATGGCGACCTAGATGGCGTCCCGTCGCTTGAGGACGATCAAGATCACGATCAGCGTGACGAACATCATGCCGCCCAAAACCGCGGGCGGCAACCAAGGCAAGTCGTAGTGCTTGAAGCCCCACGCGCCCATGTAGTCCGAGCTGGCGATCTGGGCCTCGGCACAGCGGAAACGCCCCGCGCTGATGAAGTTCTCGATGCTGGTCACGTCCGGCTTCTTGATGTCGATCACCCAGGCCGGGTCGTTCAGCACGGCGAGGCGCTCCTGCGCGACCAAACCCTGGAAACCCCAACGCGCGGGCATGAAATACATCGGGACCTCGAGCAGCGAGTTGGTGGTCATGGGCACCATCAACCCGCCCAGCACGACTTGAGGAATGAGCGCGATTGGCGTGAGCGCCATGGCCGCCTCGCCGCTGGCGACCCAGGTGCTGAGCAGCAGGCCGACTGCCACCGAGTTCATCGCGGTCACGATCAAGGTGAGCAGCGAGATACCAAACGCCAGCGGCCCCCCCGAATACCCGAGGGAGAAGAACACGATCGCCAAAAGGATCGTGCATTGGATGACGCAAAACAGGCTGAGCAGGAGGAACTTGGAGAAGACGTAGTTGAACAGGCCGAGGTTCACCATGCGCTCGCGCATGTAGATCGCTCGTTCACTGACGATTTCGCGGGCGGCGTTGCTGGTGCCGAACCAAACCGCCGCGACCACCACGAAGAAGATCGAGCCCGAGTGATCGGGCGTGGTCTGCATGCTGTTCAAGGTCTGGGTGAGCCCGTCGCCCACGCCGCCCGATTTGCGCGCCAGCTCCTGCAGAGCGCCCAAGCACCAGTACGGAATGGCGTCCTTCTGGCCGCCGAAGACCAAGGCCAACAGAATGCCGATGATCGGTGCTTGCAGCAGCATGATGGCCGTGCCGCCGACGTCGCGCATTTTGATTTTGAAATAGCGGCTGAACAACAGCCAAAATTGCCCGCTGGTGCCGCCGCGGCCACCGGGAACGCCGCGTTGATCGGTGGGCGTACCCACCGCGCGCCGGCCCGAGAACATCTTCTGGAAGACTGGGTTCTGCGGGTTCAGGTACTCCGCGTTCCACTCGCGGGCGGCTTGCGCGCGCGCTGCGTAGCGCGGCGCATTGGGATTCTGCGCGCGCATCGCCTCGAAGATCGGACGCTCGCGCTGATTCAACATGTCGAACATGTCGCGCGGGTTGTCGACCGTGTTCGGCTTGCCCTGGCGCTGTAACCAGGAACCGAAGAAGCTGTAGCCGTCCTTCGGCGAGCCGTAGAAGGTGAGTAGGCCACCGGGGCCCAAAATCAGCGCCAAATTGAACTTTTCGAATTCTTCTTTGGCGGGCTGATGAATGGTGGTGATGATCGTCTTGCCCGTTTGCTTGGCTAGCTCGGACAAGAGCTGCACCAAAGCCGCGGTGTCGTCCGCCGCCAAACCGCTGGTCGGTTCGTCCAAGAACATGATCACCGGATCGGTGACCAGCTCCATCGCGATGTTGACGCGCTTGCGTTGGCCGCCCGAAAGCACTTTCTTCTCGGGCTTGCCGATCTGCAGGTGCGCGACATTTTCCAAGCCGAGCTGCGCCAGCGTGGTCTGCACGCGACGCTCGATCTCTTCTTCGGAATAGTCCGGGGGCAGGCGGAACTTCGCGCTGTAACGCACGGCCTCCCAAACCGTGAGCTCCGGATGCACGATGTCGTCCTGCGGCACGTAACCGATCGAGCCACGCAGCGCGTCGTAAATCGCATACAGGTCTTCGCCGTTGATGCGCACTTGGCCGGCCGACGGCGGCAAGTAGCCGTTGAGCGTCAAGAGCAGCGTGGTCTTACCCGCGCCGCTCGGGCCCATGAGCGCGATCAAATCTCCCGGCAGGGCCTTGAAACTAACGTGATCGAGGAGCGTCTTGAGCTCCCCCGGATTGTCGCGATCGGGGACCTGCATCACCAGGTCCCAGGCTTCGATTTCGTACAGCGGGCGCCCTTCCCAATGCGCCGCATCTTCGACCACGACCGCGATTTCGCCGCCCGCCGCCTGCAACAACAGCGGCATCGGGCCGATCAGCACCTTCTCGCCGTTCTGCACGGGGACGCGCTGATTGGCCGGGATGCGCGCCCCGCGCACGTAGGTGCCGTTGGCGCTGCCCTTGTCCTCGATGAACAGCTGGCCAGCGCTGACGTGTAGCACCGCGTGCCGACTCGACACCTGAGGGTGCGGGATTTGGATGTCGTTTTCCGGGGTGCGGCCGATCGTCTTGGTGCCGCCGCTCTGGTCAGCCACGCGAATTTGGCCGACCACGGTCTTGTGCTTGGGACGAGGTGTTGGGCTCGAGCCGCGGTCGGCGCCCACCGGTGCGGGCTCGCCTTGGTGTTGCGGCGCGAGGGCGGTTCCGGGCGGGACTACCGCGCCTGCGGCGGAAGCGCCCGGTGCGCCTGCGGCAAACAGGCCAGCCAAGTGCAGCACCAGATCAACCGGCACCGCGACCGGGCCGAGCGCGACGAACGCGCGCGGATCGAGTGCTTGCGCGTGGTTCGTCGGCAAACGCTGCTGGTTCAGCCAAGTGCCGCTGGTCGAGTTGTGATCGGTGACGGTGAGCGGGTTGAGCGAGAACGTCGCATGACGGCTGGAGACGTTCGGATGATGAATGGCGATGTTGCAGCGCGCCGGATCGCGCCCGAACACCAGTTGCCCGGGCGTGAACTCGGCCTTGCCTCGCTCGAGCAGCATCAAGGTGATGGCGGGGTGCGCTTTGGGCACCGGCGCCTGGCCGACCGAAAACTCGGTGTGGAAATCGAAGGGCGCGCTCGCCCCCGGCGCTAGGGGCGCGCCGTTGGCGAAGGAGGGGCCCGCTCCGCCATCCACGAACACCAAGCTGCCGCCGCCGCGGTGCTCGATGCGTGCGTGTTCCGGTGCCACCCCCGCGGCACCCAGCCGGATGTCGCAATGCGGGGCACTACCGATGAGGATCGTCGCTTTGCCGAAGCCGGGGATCATTGGGTCACTTGCATGAGCTGATGGGGGCTTACTGTACGACTCGGGGGCGGGGCCACCCAAGCCCAGCAGACACTAGTTCAACCGCCGAAAGAAAACAGCAACCTGGGCGCCCGCGCTCGGAAGCGTTGCCGTTCGCGCCAGGATCCCAGCTCCGTCGCGCCGCCGGCCCGTTCCTCAATGGGTGGGTCAACCCTGCTGCGGTTCGGCCTCATTGCCGTTGCCGCCATCCGGGCGCACGCTCCGAGCGTGTCTTCTTACGGCAACTTGTGCACGGAGTTTTACGACCTCGACAAACCGGAGCCCCCGCCAGACGCGTTCGAGTTCTATCTGGCGGAAGCCGAGCGCGCGCGCGGGCCGATCCTCGAGCCGATGTGTGGCACGGGCCGCTTCTTGCTGCCGCTCTTGGCGCGTGGTTTCGACGTCGTGGGTAGCGACGCCTCGCCGCAGATGCTGGCTGCGTGCCGCGCGCGTGCTTTGGATCTCGGTCTCGAACCATCGCTCGAGCAGCAGCGGCTCGAGGCGCTGACCAGTGAGCGCCGCTTTGCACTGGTCTTCATTCCTTCAGGCTCCTTTTGCCTAATCACGGACTCGAGCACGGCCCTCGCGGGTCTCGTGCGCGTGCGCGAGTTGCTCGCTCCCGGCGGTCGCTTCATCGTCGAGGTCGAGCGTCGCGAGCGCGGCCGTTGTTCCGAGCTGAGCGGCACCTGGGGTGGGCGCTGGATCACTCGCCCGGACGGCGCAAAAATCGTGCTCAGTTGGCTTTCGCAGTACTTCGCCCCGAGCGGTGTCTCGAGCGCGCTACATCGCTACGAACTACTGAAAGAAGGGCGCTTACTCGCGCAAGAATTCGAAGACTTCGAGCTCAAGCTGTACGAGCTCTCGGAGTTTCGTGAGCTGCTGACACGCGCCGGCTTCAGCCAGATTCAGGCATTGACGCCGTACTCGCTGGAGCCCGTCGAGGAGCATTCATCCGCGGACGCGGAGGACGGTGTGATCTTCGTCTGCTCGCGCGGGCCCGCGTAGCCGGGCTCCGGGCCTCGTTCGGGATGCACATCCGAGCTGCACTTCTTTCCGAGCTACGCCGCGAGTTGCGCGCGCGGCCGAATCCTCGCCGAGCGGCGCAGGCGGCGGCCTACATGAAAGTCGCGCTGCCCTTCATCGGCCTCGACCTGCCCGCCGTGCGTCGCATCGCCCGGGCGAGCTTTCGCGCTCACCCCCCCGAAGACCGCGCCGCGTTCCGGCGTTTCCTGAGCGAGGGCTTCTTGGACGCAACCCATCAAGAAGAGCGCTACGCAGTTTTGGCCATCGCCGCTGAGCGAAAGTGCCGACCGTTCCAGCGCGCGCCCTTGCTTCCGCTTTACCGGCGCTTGATCGTGACTGCCGGCTGGTGGGACCTGGTCGACGACCTCTCGTGCCGCGTGGGTGAGGTTTTGAGCTCCGATCCCGCACCTACGGCGGAGGTGTTGCTCGCTTGGGCGCGAGGCAAGGACATCTGGTTGCGGCGAGCGGCGATCATCTGCCAGCGCAAGCTCGTGGCCCAGACGAACGTGCCGTTGCTCTTCTCGTGCATCGAGCCCTCGCTCGGCGAACGTGAATTCTTCCTGCGGAAGGGGATCGGCTGGGCACTACGCGCGCTGGCGCAGCACCAGCCGGCCGAAGTTCGGCGGTACGTGTCGGCGCATGCGTCGACCTTGAGCCCCCTCAGCCAGCGCGAAGCCTTGCGCCACCTCGGTCGTTGAAGTTCCAGCGTTTGCTTCGACTATCCGAAGTGAAGGGGGCCGATTGCCGCTGACTACTGAACCCGAGCCGTAAACTCCACGGGGCCGAGTCGCACCACCGAGCCGTCGGGGACGGGCGCCCAAACGCCGGGTGACAGGCGATTGTTGTTCACCAGCGTGCCGTTGTTGCTGTTTTCGTCGCGCAACATCAGTTGGCCGCTTTCGAGCTTGAACGTGGCGTGCACGGCCGAGATGCGCGGTTCGGCCAGCGCGATGCCGCATTGTGCAGCGTCGCGGCCCGCGCGCATTTCCTGGCCTTGAAGCACGGTGAACACGCCGGCCGAGCATTGTAACAATGCGCTCGAGTTGGCGTTGCCATAGGGGTTCGGCGGCAGCGCTTGCGGTGAAGGCGCTTGCCCGCCGTAGACCTGGCCGGGCGGCGCACCGCCGTACATCAACTCTGGACTGATGGCAGGCGCACCCTGACGGGGCGGACCGCCATAACCCGGAGGTGAGCCGTAACCTTGCCCCGGAGGCGCGCCGTAGCCACCGCCGTAGCCACCCGGAGGCGCACCGTAACCGCCGCCGCCCACCACTGGCGCGGGGGGGCCGCCGCCGCCGCCGCGCTTCTTACCGCCGCTGCGCACGATCACGATGATCAACAGCGCGATCACCACGAGCGCCAAGCAGGCGCTCAGGATCAGGAGCAGGGGCAAAGGCTGGGTGGTGCCCTTGAGTTGGATGATGGTCGCGCTGGTCACGCCGCTCGTGCGATGCGCCTTGTTGTCGTAGATGACCAAGCGCACGACCGCTTGGTCACCCGAGCCGGCCAAGATCTTGTCTTTGTCCGGCGCTTCGAACTGCGCAAAGGTGTCGCTGGCCTCGATGGTGGTGCCCTTCATGCCCATCGCGATCAGCTGTTGCTGCGTGCGCTTGGCCTGATCGATGTCCGTGCCGGCGAGCGCCGTGGGTAGAGGCTGACCCGAGGGCAGGAAGTACACTTCAGCGCGGCCTTTTTCGCCACCCCAGCAGAAGTCCCCATACACCTTGAACGAACCGCCGGGGTACACGCCGCCCTGTGATTGGGCCATTTGCTGCGTGTAGACCACGTTCACGTCCAGCGGCCAGGTAGAAGGGTCGATCCCAACGGGCACGTCTTTGAACGTGTTGTCGCCCAAGATCGGCGGCTTCACGTTGTTGAATACCAGTTTGAAGCTTTGCGTCACGGAGGGCGCCACACAGGAGGCCTTCCACTTGACGATGTGCATCTTCGAGAAGCGCTGACGCACGGTGCTGACGATCGTGTTCGAGCGTGAACCGCCGCCTTCGCGCATCACGCTGAAGAAGCCACCGATGTCGGTGTTGGCCATGTTCTGCATGAACTCGAGCGAGTTCTGGCGGAACTCATCGACCACACCTGGCGGATACCAGATGCTGATCACTGGGACCGGCGCCTTGGGCAGCGCCGTGTTGTCTTCCGGGAAGCGGCCGCCAGTCAGGTACTGCTGCAGTTGCAGCGCGCCTGGGCCGGTGGTCGACGGATCGGCGCCGCCGTAGCCGTCGGAGAGCACGATCATGGCTTGATGCAGGGGGATCGCGACGTCGTCACCGACGTTGCCCAGCGCGCCGAAGCCATCCGTTGCGGCGGTCTTGATGATGGTCAGTAGCGAGCGATTGCGGCCGGACGACGGAAAGGTGTCCGTGGTGCCGTTGATCACGCTCTGTGCGCGCGCCTTTTGCGCGGCCGTGACCCACTTGGAATCCTTCACGACTTGGCGGTCGTTGAAGAACATCACGTTCACGATGTCGTTCGCGCCCATGCTGAGTACGAACTGCTGCGCGAGTTGGCGTGCGTCGGTGAAGCTTTTGCCCATACGACGGTCGGCGTCGATCAAGATCAACCACGCCGTGCCCACGCCCGGCTGTTGCAGGCTATCGCCCCAGGCTGCGTCGCTGACGAACTTCGCGGGCACGTCCGTGCCGTCGACCGTGACGGTGAAGATGGCGTTCGCCGCGGGAAATGGAAACGGCGTGTACAGCGCAAACGGCTTTTCCAGGTTCTGACTCATGCAGTCGAACTGAGCGTTGCCGGTCAGCGCGCCGCAGTCAGCGATGGCGTCGCTCACGCGCTTGCTCTGCGACACCTCCACGACGGTGGTCAGGACCGGATTGCCGTTATCCTGCGCAGCGCGGGGATCGACGCGCAAAATCTTCGCCTCGGGCGACGCTTGCGCGCAGACCGCGACCAACCAGCAGACGAGCAGAGAAGCCAGCGCAACCAGCGCGCGGCTCCGGGACGGATAGTTGAGTGAATGCTGCATCACTGCCCTGTTGTGCTTTGATTCGCGTTTGCGGACGTTTTGGCGACTAGACGCGGGGAAGAGGCGGGAAACGCGGGGACGGAAGCCGAGACGAGACTAAATGATCTTCACGGTGACGCTGAAGCCGCCGAAGCGCAGAATGTCGTTGTCGCGGAGTTCGAACTTCTTGCCGCGCTCGAGCGGGGCATCGTTCATGAACGTGCCGTTGGTGCTGCCGCTGTCCTCGACCTTCAGCCGACCTGGACGCGCCGAAGCGTACACGACCGCGTGGCGCGAGGACGTGGTCGGGCTGTCGATTTCGATGTCCAAGCCCGCGCTGGCGCCTTTGCGTCCGAGCACGTTCTGACCTTGGTAGAGCGGCCAAAACACGCCCAGCTCACTTTGATCGTAACTGACGAGAAAGCCGGCCAGCGCGCGGATTGCGCCTGCCTCGACCGACTCGGGATCACGGCCAGGGCCGAGCGCCACCGCGGCGGGGGGCGGTGGTGCCGAGCGAACGGGGGGAGCGGACGGGCTGTGCGCGACCGGCGCTTGGCTACGGCGCACCTGTGCCTCGTGCTCCTCCGAAGTCAGAGGCGGCGAGGTGGCTGCGAACGCCGACGGATCGTGCGAATTCGGACCGGCCGGCGCGCTCGGACGCGACTGCGTGGGCAGCGCGCCGGGTGCGATCTGTGGAGACCACTGAGGCTGCACTGGGGGAGGCGCCGCAGGCGGCTGATGGTACGCGGCAGCGGGGGGCGGCGCGTAGCCGGGCGGGGCGTACGCCGCGGGCGGGGGTGGTGCGTACGGCGCGGGCGGGGGCGGTGCGTACGGCGCCGGCGCAGCGCCGTAGGCCGGCGGAGGGCCGTAAGCTGCGGGCGGCGCGGCCTGGGGTTGCGCCCCGTAGCCCGGAGGGCCGCCGTAGCCCGGAGGGCCGCCGTATCCGGGAGGGCCGCCCTGAGGCGGCGAAACCGTGGCTCCAAACGGATTCATGCCTTCAGGTGAACCGAACCGCGGCCGATCGAGCGGGGCCGCGGGCGCAAATCCCGGCTCTGCTGGCGGGGGGCTATTCCAAGCGGGAGGGGGGGGCGGCGGATACTCTGCCGGCGTGGGTGGCCCGCCAGGGGCTGGCTGCCACGCCGGTGGAGCGCCGGGACCCGCTGCGTGGGGCGGCGGAGCGTACGGCGGCGGAGCGGCTTGCGGTGGCGCGCCCCAGGGCGGAGGCTGCGGTGGCTGGCCGGGAGAGGCGGCGTGAGCGGGCGGGGCTGCCGCGGCGGCCAATGGGTTGCCGCAAGACAGGCAAAACTTGCTGGTGGGCTGGTTCGACGCGCCGCACCGCGTGCACACGATCATGTGAAAAACTCCCGAGCTCGAGCTAGGCCGCGCTCACTTGCGCGAGCCATGCAGCTCAGAGCATACCCGTTTTCCCGCGTCATTACGCAGTTAAAGGCGGCGGGAGGTGGTGGGACACAATCGCTCCCGTCCTCTCGCGCTTATTGAAGCGAGCGCTGGGAGCCATCACGACGGCGCTACGGCTTCCGAGCAACGAAACGGGGCTGAAGTCACCGTTCAGCCCCGTGGTCGGAGGCGCGCAATGTGGCCGGAAATGCAGGTCACCGCCCACTCGGAGCTGGCGACCGGCGATTTCAGCGGTCTTTTTCGTCTTGGATGCGGGCAGCCTTGCCCGTCAGATCACGCAAGTAATAGAGGCGACCGCGGCGGACGACGCCCCGGGAGACCACTTCCAGCTTCTCGATGCGCGGCGAGTGCAGCAAAAACATGCGCTCGACGCCGATGTTGAAGCTCACCTTGCGCACGGTGAAGGTCGACTGGAGGCCCGCGCGGTGGCGCTTGATCACCACGCCCTTGAACACCTGAACGCGGAGCTTATCGCCTTCGACGATCTTGTAGTGCACGGATACCGTGTCACCGACGCGAAAATCCGGCAGATCCTTGCGGAGCGCGGCAGATTCGAGGGCTTGG
>Ga0164308_10001299_pt1 | contig 13277 bp, 10 predicted proteins | sample Whisoiple_246_MG_FD_109983 | JGI IMG/M metagenome (GOLD analysis project Ga0164308, IMG submission 109983) | Soil microbial communities amended with fresh organic matter from upstate New York, USA - Whitman soil sample_246_MG | ecosystem: Environmental > Terrestrial > Soil > Unclassified >...
CGAGTAGTCCGCCGACATGAGCGCCTCGTAGCCGTCGCCGACGACGAACAGCTCGCGGATGCGGCGGCCCTCCTCGGTGCGGATCGGGACGTTCTGCAGGTTGGGCTCGGTGGAGGACAACCGTCCCGTGGCGGCGATGGTCTGCAGGTAGGTCGTGTGGATGCGGCCGTCGTCGGAGACCGACTTCTGCAGCCCCTCGACGGTGACGCGCAGGCGCGCGGCGTCGCGGTGGCGCAGCAGCGCCTCGAGGAACGGGTGCTCGGTCTTGGTGAAGAGGTCGGCTAGGGCGTCGGCGTCGGTCGTCCAGCCGGTCTTCGTCTTCTTCGTCTTCGGCATGTTGAGCTCGCCGAAGAGCACCTCCTGCAGCTGCTTGGGCGAGCCGAGGTTGATCCGGTTGCCGCCGATGGCGTCCCAGGCGTCCTCCTGGGCCTGCGCGACCTTCGCCGCGAAGTCGGTCTCGAGGGCATCGAGGCCGGGCACGTCGACGGCGATGCCGGTGCGCTCCATCCGGGCGAGGACGTCGATGAGCGGCAGCTCGATGTCGGCGAGCAGCTCGGTGCCACCGATCGCGGCGACCTGCTCGTCGAGGGACACGGCGAGGTCGCGGACGGCGGTGGCCCGGACCATCTCCTGGCCGGCCGCTTTCTCGTCGGCGTCGCCGCCGAAGTCGAGCATGCCCTGGCCGTCGGCGGGCGCGGCGCCGCTCAGCTCGCGCTTGAGGTGGCGCAGCACGAGGTCGTCGAGGTGGTAGGTGCGCTGGTCGGGTTTGACGACGTAGGCCGCGAGCTGCGTGTCGCTGCTCAGGCCGGCGAGGGTGAACCCGCGCGCGGTCAGCGCCTCGATGGGCCCCTTGGCGTCGTGCATCGCCTTGGGCCGCTCGGGGTCCTCGAGCCAGGAGGCGAGGGAGGTCTCCCCCTCCTCGGCGAGGGTCGTGAGGTCGACGTACGCCGCCGCGCCGTCGGGTGCGGCGACGGCCAGGCCGGTGGCGTCGCCCGTGCCGCGGGCCCACGTGCCGCTGACCGAGAGGCCGGCACGCTCCCCCGCGGGAAGGTGCGCGGCGACCCAGTCGGCGACCTGCTCGGGGGCGAGCACCTCGCCGTCGACGTCGAAGCCCTCCTCGGCCTCGGGCTCGGCGGCCTCGACCGACGCGAAGAGGCGGTCGCGCAGGACGCGGAACTCGAGACGGTCGAAGACCTCGTGGACCTCCTCGCGGGCCCACTGGTGGCGTACGAGGTCGGCGACGCCGACGCCGACCGGGGCGTCGCGGACCAGCTGGTTGAGGCGGCGGTTGCGCAGCACCTGGTCGAGGTGCTCGCGCAGCGACTCGCCCGCCTTGCCCTTGATCTGGTCGATGCCGGCGACGATGCCGTCGAGGTCGCCGAACTGGGTGATCCACTTCGCGGCGGTCTTGGGGCCGACGCCGGGCACGCCCGGCAGGTTGTCGGAGGACTCGCCGACCATGGCGGCGAGGTCGCTGTAGCGGTTCGGCGGGACGCCGTACTTCTCCTGCACCTGCGCCGGGCCCATCCGCCACACCTCGGAGACGCCGCGGACCGGGTAGAGGATCGTGACGTGGTCGGTGACGAGCTGGAAGGTGTCGCGGTCGCCGGAGCAGATGAGCACCTCGAGGCCCTCGTCGCCGGCCGCCGTGGCGATCGTGGCGATGATGTCGTCGGCCTCGTACCCCTCGAGCTCGACGTAGCTGATGCGCAGCGCGTCGAGGACCTCCTTGACGAGCGGCACCTGCCCCTGGAACTCGTCGGGCGTGCGGGCCCGGCCCGCCTTGTACTCGGCGTACTGCTCGGTGCGGAAGGTCTGCCGCGACTTGTCGAACGCCACGACGACGTGCGTCGGCTCCTCGTCGCGCAGCATGTTGATGAGCATCGAGGTGAACCCGTACACCGCGTTGGTGTGCTGGCCGGTGCTCGTCGAGAAGTTCTCGGCGGGGAGCGCGAAGAACGCGCGGTAGGCCAGCGAGTGTCCGTCGAGGAGGAGAAGTCGGCTCACGGGGCAACCCTAGTGGCGAGCGCCGACGTCGCGATCGCGGGCAGGGCACCGGGGCCGACCCGGCGGCAGGTGCCCGCCCGCCACACCGGGCGGCATACGATCGCCGGCATGACGGACCCCACGGACGGCACGACCGGCGAGCCCACCCCGCGCGAGACGGCCCTCGCGGTGATGCGCGACATGGCGTCCGGCACGCTCCTGGAGCGGATGGGCATCGAGGTGACCGAGGCGACGCCCGGTCGCCTCGTGGCCACGATGCCGGTGGCCGGCAACACCCAGCCCTACGGCCTGCTCCACGGCGGCGCGAGCGTCGTGCTCGCCGAGACCCTCGGATCCGTCGGCGCGCAGCTGCACGCCGGCCCCGGCCGGGTCGCCGTCGGCCTCGACATCAACGCCACCCACCACCGGGCCGCCCGCTCCGGCGTCGTCACCGGCACCGCGACGGTGCTCAGCGCCGGACGGACGCTCGTCAGCTACGAGGTCGTCGTCGAGGACGAGGACGGACGCCGCCTCTGCACGTCGCGGATCACCTGCCTGCTGCGCGACGCCGCTCCCGGGTCCTGACCCGCCGCGCGTCACCGACGGGCGGGGCGCCGCCCCTCAGGGCCGGCCCGACACGTCAGCCGGCGACCTGCGGGCCGTGGTGACGGGGGTGCCGGGCGGCGCCGAGGACGCGGGGCTCACGCGTCTCCCTTGGCGCTCGGCGCAGGTCGCGACGCCGTCGCAGCACCTGCTCGAAGCCGACCCGCTGCGAGCGCGGGGCCGGCTCGCCGGCCAGCTTGCGCTGGACGGTGGCCGACGTCGCGACGCGGCGGACGGTCTCGGCGGCGAAGCCGAGACGGGCGAAGAACCGGTTGGCGTCACGGTCGCCGGCGGGAACCGTGCTCGCCAGGTGCTCGGCGCCCTGGCGGTCGGCGTAGCGCGAGGCCGCGGTCAGCAGCGAGCGGGCCACGCCCTGGCGTCGGTGCTCGGGCAGGACGAAGAGCATGTCGATGGACACGCACGGCGAGTCGACGAGGAGGCTGCGCGTGGAGTCGGCGAGCACGACGTAGCCCGAAGGCTGCTCGCCGGAGAAGGCGATGAACGCGCATATGTCCTCGCGCTGCAGGGCGTGCCGCAGGGTGCCGTCGAGCGCGAGACGCTGGGCCGCCTCGGGCGTGGTTCCGCCCTCGATCCGGTGCGCGATCCACAGCTCGATGAACATCGAGTGCAGGGTCTCGTCGACCCGACGCACCGACACGCCCGCTCTCCCCATGGTCCCTCCAGTCGCTACCCCGGTCTCCCCCGAGGCCACCCGGCAGACACTACGACCAACGGTGGACCGGCGGAAGGGGAACCCCGGATAGATCCCGGCATTTCGGTCAGCCCGTGCCGGACCGGACATAGAGCCGACCGGTGCCGGACGCGTCGGCCGTCACGACGAAGAGCCTGCCGGCCGCGACGGCGGACGCGGTCGGCTGCCCCGGCGGCGACGACTCGCGCGACCACGCGTCGCCGTGCAGCACGAGCAGCGCGCCCGGGGCCACGACGACCTCGGCGTCGCCGAGAGCCACCGGCGCCGGGAGCTGGACGTGGTCCCCCACCGTCACCTCGGGGACCTGCAGCCGCGTCGGGGCCCCGTCCACGACGCGCCACACGGCGAGCCGGCCCCCGTCCTGCCCCACGACGAGGCAGCGTCCGGCCGCGCACCGGGCGGCGTGCGCCTCGGCGAGCGGCGAGGTGGCGGGCAGCCGGACGAGCGTCCACGGGCCGCCGGCCGACGACGAGGTCCAGACGGCCGGCGTGGACCGCACCGAGCCGCCGGCGAGGTCGGTGACCGACCCGGCCAGCACGGCCCCCGACCCCGAGCCCGACAGCGTCCGGGCCCCGTTGAGGGCGACGGCCGTGCTGCCGAGCGGAGTGCCCGTCGAGCTCTGCCGGTTCCACCGCGACCCCGACAGGCGCCACAGCGAGACGTCGTTGCCGGCGCGGTCGCTCTGCCAGCCGCCCGACACGAGCGGCACGCCCGCCACGAACGCCGCGCCGCTGAGGTCGCCGGCACCCCAGCCGCCGAACACCTCGAAGGGCTGCGGCTGCTCGACGACGGCGTCGGTCGTGCCGGACCAGACGGTCCACCGGACGTTCGAGTGCGCCCCGCCGCGCGCGCCGCCCACGGCCAGGACGCGGTCGCCGTCGACGGCGACCGACAGCCACCGCGCCTCGAACGCGTAGGGAGACACCGGGGTGAGCCGCACCGATCGGGCCCCCGCCGTGCTCGCTCCCGTCAGGACCCACAGCCGCGGGTTCGGGCGGGTCGTCGCGTAGCTGCCGACGAGCAGCGCGCGGTCGGTCGCTGCGAGCGTCACGGGCTGCGACGCGTCCGGCAGCGCGACCTGCGTCCACCCGACCGGGGGCCCGACCGGGACGGTGGACGCCGCGGACCCGGAGGTACCGGAAGGCGCGCCCACGGTGGGGCTCACCGAGCCGCTGCCGCCACCGGCCTGGCAGGCACCGAGCACCGTGACCAGCGCGAGCAGCGCGAGCAGTGGCGCGAGCTGGCACCGCAGCCGCCGGGTGACGACGTCGGGCCGGGAGCGGGGGCGGCGTCGACGGGCACCGTTGCCCGGTCGGGGCCGCCCCCGGTCCACGTCGTCAGTCCTCGCCGAGATACGCCTTGCGGACCTCGTCGCTCGCCATGAGCTCGCGACCCGTGCCCTTCAGCACGATCCGCCCGACCTCGAGGACGTACCCCTGGTCGGCCCGCTGCAGGGCGGCCTGGGCGTTCTGCTCGACGAGCAGGATCGTCGTGCCCTGCGACTGGAGCGTCGTCACCGTCGACATGATGCGCTTCATCATGATCGGCGACAGGCCCATCGACGGCTCGTCGAGCATGAGCAGCTTGGGGCGGCTCATCATGGCCCGACCCATGGCCAGCATCTGCTGCTCGCCGCCGGAGAACGTGCCGGCCGGCTGCTGGCTGCGCTCCCCGAGGATCGGGAACAGCTCGTAGGCCGCCTTGAGATCCTTCTGGATGTCGCCGTCGCGCCGGGAGTACGCCCCGAGCAGGAGGTTCTGCTCGACGGTGAGGCGCGGGAAGATCCGGCGCCCCTCGGGCGAGTGCGCGATGCCGAGGTCGACGATGTGGTGCGCCGCGGCGGCGTCGATGCGCTTGCCCATGAAGGTGATCGACCCGGAGGTGGGCTTCATGAGGCCCGAGATGGTCCGCAGGGTCGTCGTCTTGCCGGCGCCGTTGGTGCCGATGAGGGAGACCACCTGGCCCTCGTCGATGGAGAAGCTGATCCCCTTGACGGCCTTGATCTTGCCGTAGGACACGACGAGGTCCTTGACCTCGAGCATGGCGGTCACTCGGTTGCTCCTTCGTGGCTCTCGTGGCTCTCGTCGCTCGCCGCGCTCACGTCACTCTCGTCGACGGCCGTGCCGTCCTCGTCCTCGTCGTCCTCGGCGCCGCCGATGTAGGCCTCGATGACGCGCGGGTCGGACTGCACCTTGTCGGGGGTCCCCTCGACGAGCACCTCACCGCGCACCAGGCACAGCACCCGGTCGCACAGGTTGAAGATGAACCGCATGTCGTGCTCGATGACGACGACGGCCATGCCGCTGTCGCGGATCTTGAAGATGAGGTCGCTCGCCTGCTGGGTCTCGCGCGGGTTCATGCCGGCCGTCGGCTCGTCGAGCAGGACGAGCTTCGGGTCGGTGGCGAGGGCACGGGCGATCTCGAGCCGCCGCTGGTCGCCGTAGGGCATGTTGCGGGCGAGGTTCTCGGCCGACTTGCCCAGGCCGACGAAGTCGAGCAGCTCCTGGGCACGGGCCCGCGTCTGCTCCTCCTCGCGCCGGAACTTCGGACCCCGGATGATCGAGGTGAACGCCATCGCCCCTGTGCGGCAGTAGCGCCCGACCATGACGTTCTCGAGGGCCGTCATGTTGCCGAAGAGCCGGATGTTCTGGAACGTGCGGGCCATCCCGGCCACCACGACGGCGCGCGGCTTGGGCGGGATCTGGCTGCCGAGGAGGTCGACGCGTCCTTCGGTCGGCTTGTAGAGGCCGGTGAGGCAGTTGAAGAACGTCGTCTTGCCGGCGCCGTTGGGGCCGATGAGACCGACGATCTCGCCCTCGTGGACCGACATCGACACGTCGTTGACGGCGGTGAGGCCGCCGAAACGCATCGTGACCCCCGTGGCCTGCAGGACGGGCGTGCCCGCGGCCTCCGCCGCGGTGCGCTCGGACTGGTCGACGGCTGTCATGCCTTGGCCTCCTGCTCCTCGACGATGTGGACTTCCTCGATGCGCTCGGCCAGCTCCTCGTCGTCCGCGTGGAACTCGAGCTTGCGCCGCTCGCTCGCGACCAGTCCCTCGGGCCGGAAGCGCATCATGAGCACGAGCAGCAGACCGAACAGGAGCAGCCGGTAGTCGGCGACGAAACGCAGCTTCTCCGGCAGGAGCTTGAGGATCGCCGCTCCGACGAACACGCCGGCGACGGTGCCCATGCCACCGAGGACGACGGCGGCCAGCAGGAAGGCGGACTCGAGGAAGACGTACTGGTCGGGAGACACCGACACGTCGAGGTGCGCCTTGATCGTGCCGGCCATGCCGGCGAGGAACGCGCCTCCGGCGAAGGCGAACAGCTTGAGACCGAAGACGTTGACGCCCATCGCCTCGGCCGCCTTCTCGTCCTCGCGGATCGCGACCCAGCCCCGGCCGATGCGGCTGTTGTTGAGGCGCGTGAAGATCGTGATGACGATCACCGCGACGATGAGGAGCAGGAAGTAGTAGTTGGCGAAGCGACCCAGCGGGATGCCGGCCACGACGTGCGTCTCGCCGAAGTCGAACCCGAAGAAGTTCAGCTCGGGGATGGCCGGGATGCCGTTCGGGCCGTTCGTGAGGTTGGGCCCGTTCTCGCCGTCGAGGTTGTTCATCGTGATGCGGAAGATCTCACCGAAGGCGAGGGTGACGATGGCGAGGTAGTCGCCGGACACGCGCAGCGTCGGCGAGCCGATGATGAGGCCGAGCGTGGCCGAGGTGCAGGCGCCGACCGCCATGACGACGAGGAACGGCGGCTTCCATCCGACGGTGGCGAAGGCCGACGTCGACAGCATGGCGGCCACGTAGGCGCCGGCGCCGAGGAAGGCGATGTAGCCGAGGTCGAGCAGCCCGGCGAGACCGACGACGATGTTGAGGCCGAGTGCGGTGACCGCGAAGATGATGACCTGCGTCGCGATCGACATGTTGGCGTCGGACCCGTTCTGGGTGAACGGGAACAGGAACGCCACGACGAACGCGCCGAGGGAGAACACCCTCCTGTTGCGCGACGCGATGTGCCCGAGCCACTCGAACCCGCGCGACTTGGCGAGCGCGAAGGCGAGGGCGCCGGCGAAGACGATCATGAGGCTGAACGTCTCGCCGTCAGGGATGCCGAGCAGGTAGGCAGCCCCGAAGAGGACGATCGCGAGCAGGACGACGACGACGAGGATCTCGACCCACGACGGCAGCACGAACCGCAGCAGGTCCCCCTCCGGGGCCGTGCGGACCTCCCACGAGCCGATGGCCATGGCCAACGACCCGACGAGGGCGAGCCAGCCGCCCGGGTTGACGTTGACGAGCCCACCGGACTGGTAGGCGATCAGCACCAGCGCGATGACGACGTAGATCGCCGCGCCGATGGACAGCGCCCGGACGGCCGCCCCCGTGTCGAACCACTCCGCGACCCGGCGCAGTGGGCCGCGGACGGTCAGCAGCGCGACCACGACGAGGACGCCGCTGACGAGCATCGCGATCTGGACGGCGTTGGGGTAGAAGCTGACCGAGAGGTCACCGAGCACGTCGCTGGTGTAGCTCCAGGAAAGGAACGTCGAGGCGATGAGCAGGACCGCGCCGACGAGGGTGACGGTCCACGCAGCGCTGGGTGAGAGGGGGACGCGTCGGCGTCCGCTGTCGTCGGGCACGGTGGCCTCGGGGCTCGTGACGGTGCTCATGCGCGGTCCACCACCCGGGCGCCGAGGAGGCCCTGCGGCCGGAAGACGAGGACGACGATGAGCAGGACGAAGGCCCAGACGTCCTTCCACGCCGGCCCGCCGAACTGGCCCGGGATGTACTGCGTCGCGAACGACTCGACCAGTCCGAGGACGAGGCCACCGAGGATGGCGCCGGGGATGTTGCCGATACCGCCGAGCACCGCGGCCGTGAAGGCCTTGAGACCGGCGAGGAAGCCCATCCGGAAGTCGATGTTCGAGTTGAGCAGGCCCTGCGCGATGCCGGCCACCGCGGCGAGCACGGCACCGAGGGCGAAGGCGATGACGATGATCCGGTCGACGTTGATGCCCATGAGCCGTGCGGTGTCGGGGTCCTGCGAGACCGCCTGCATGCCCCGCCCGGACTTCGTTCGGTAGACGAAGAACCACAGGAGGGTGCCGCACACGACGAGCGAGGCGAGGGTGAAGATCGCGGCCCGCGGGAAGACGAGCCCGCCGACCTGCAGCGCCGGGCCGGTGACGACGTCGATCTGCGGGTACGGGATCTTGCTCTTGGCCCCGGGGTAGAAGAGCCGGACGGCCTCCTGGAGGAACACCGAGACGCCGATCGCGGTGATGAGGGGCGCCAGTCGTGGGGCCCCGCGCAGCGGCCGGTAGGCCACCCGCTCCATCGCCACGGCCACGGACACCGACGCGATGACGGCGCCGATGACCATGAACGGCAGCACCCAGAGCGCGGTGGTGCCGGAGAAGAAGATCTGCCACACGGCGAGCGAGCCGAAGGCGCCGATCATGAACACCTCGCCGTGCGCGAAGTTGATCAGCTGGACGATGCCGTACACGACGGTGTAGCCGACGGCGATCAGCGCGTAGAGCGATCCGATCACCAGGCCGTTGATGAGGGTCTGCAGGAACTCGTTCATGAGGTCAACATGTTCGTCGAGGGCCACCTGTCTGGGGTCCGCGCCGCGGCGCGGAGGGGCGGGAGGGCGGTGAAGCTGGCTGGGTCGTGACACCCCCGCCGGGTCCTCGGGAACCGGCGCCGGGGGTACGGGCACGGCCCGGGTCGGAGCTTGTCCTCCGGCCCGGGCCGTGTCATCGTCGTCAGCTGGCGGCGATCGTCTCGGTCTTGACCGAGACCCACTTGCCGCCGTCGACCTTGTAGCCGGTGATGACGCGGGCGAGCGTGTCGCCGAAGTCGTCGAACTTCACGTTGCCGGTGACGCCCTGGAAGTCGACACCCTTCATCGCGTCCACGGTGGCCTGACGGGCGCTCTTGGCGTCCGAGGCGCTCGCGAGCGAGGTCTTGAGCGCCGCGATGATCGCGTTGGCCGCGTCGTAGGAGTAGCCACCGTAGGCCGCAGCCGGGTCGGCGTACTTGGCAGCCTCGTAGTCGGCGAGGAACTTCTTGCCGGCGTCGGTCGACTCGGTCGGGGCGCCGACCGACGTGGCGAGGTCACCGTTCGACGTCGTGCCGGCGAGCTGGATGTACTTCGGGTCGAAGATGCCGTCGCCGCCCATGAGGGGGACGTTGAGACCGCTGTCCTTCATCTGCTTGGAGAGCGGGCCCGCCTGCGGGTACTCACCGCCGTAGTACACGGCGGCGGGCTTGCTCGGCGCGACCTTGGAGATGACAGGCGCGTAGTTGCTCTCGTCGGGGTTGATCGACTCAGCCGCGACGACGGTGCCGCCGCCCTTGGTGAAGGACTCGGTGAAGTACTTGACGAGACCCTGGCCGTACGTCTTCTTGTCGTTGATCGTCGCCACCGACTTGATGCCCTGGTCGAGGAGGAACTTCGCGGCGAAGGCGCCCTGGACGATGTCGGTCGTGCAGGTGCGGAAGTACGTCTTGTACGGACGCGTGTTGCCGTCGGCGCCGCGGGTCAGGGCCGGGCCGGTGTTCGCCGGCGAGACCTGCACGATGTTGGCGGCGGAGAAGACCGGCTGGGTCTGCTGGGAGACGCTCGAGTTGAGGTTGCCGACCACCGCGACGACCTGGTCGTCGGCGGCGAGCTTCGTCGCACCGTTCTTGCCCACATCGGGCTTGGCCTCGTCGTCGACCGGCTCGACCTGGCGCGTCCAGCCGGGGATGGTGTTGTTCTGGTTGGCCTGCTTGACGGCCAGGTCGACCGAGTTCTGGATGCCCTTGCCGAGCGCCGAGAGGTCGCCGGAGAGGGGCGCGATGACGCCGATCTTCGCGATCTTCTTGCCACCACCGGATGCCCCGCCGCCGGTACCGCCGCTGTCGCCGCGGGTGCCACAGGCACTCAGGGCCAGTGCTGCAGCCAGAACCGGCACAGCGAACTTCATGTGGGAACGCACAGGTGTCCTCCTGATGTCACATCCCCTCCTGCGAGGGCTGACTCGGAGACTAGGCCCATGCCCCCCGGCTGGTCACGGATTCCGGACGATCGGTGACCGTGTCGTGACCTGTCGTGACCTGCCCGCCGGACGCTCTCCGGCGGGCCCCTGCGTCACGACGACGGGAAGCCGTTGATGACGGCCTCGGCGACCTCTTTCATCCCGAGACGGCGGTCCATCGCGGTCTTCTGGATCCACCGGAAGGCGTCGGACTCGGACAGCTTGAGCTGGGTCATGAGCACGCCCTTGGCGCGGTCGACGAGCTTGCGGGTCTCGAGGCGCTCGCCGAGGTCGGCGATCTCGGCCTCGAGGGCCTTGAGCTCCTGCCAGCGCGAGGTGGCGATGTCGATGGCGGGGCGCAGGTCGTCGGCCGTGAACGGCTTGACGATGTAGGCCATGACCCCGGCGTCGCGGGCGCGCTCGACGAGCTCGGTCTGGGAGAAGGCGGTCAGCATGATGACCGGGCAGGCCTTGGTCTCGTGCAGCTGCTCGGCGGCGGAGAGCCCGTCGAGGACCGGCATCTTGACGTCCATGATGACGAGGTCGGGCGCGAGCTCCTTGGCCAGCGCGACGGCCTGCTCGCCGTTGTTGGCCTGGCCGACGACCTCGTAGCCCTGCTCCCCCAGCATCTCGACGAGATCGAGCCGGATGAGGGCCTCGTCCTCGGCGACGAGGATGCGGGTGGCGCCGGGAACGGCGCCCTGGGCGGGTGCCTCCTCGACCGGCGCGGCCGCCGTCGTGGGACGGGGCTTGGGCGTCGCACCCTCGGTGGCGTCCGTGGTCGTGCTCTCGTCGGTGCTCTGCTCGCTGGTCACGCGTCACAGCGTAGCCGGGGGCACGTTTCGGGCGCGTTTCGGGCCGGTGCCGCTGCGTGCGGCGCGCGCGGACGTGTCGAGCGCGTCGGGGCCGTCGGGGTCCGCGCACCGAGGGTGCTGCGTCCATGGGTGCCGAGGGCGGGACTCGAACCCGCACGACCTTGCGGCCAGAGCATTTTGAGTGCCCCGTGTCTGCCATTCCACCACCCCGGCCGGAGTGCCGGGCCAGCATACCGACGCCGCGCCGCGATGACGGAGACGCCCACCCGACCGGGAGATCCGGTCGGGTGGGCGTCTCGGACACGCACGGGAGGGCAGGTCAGCCCGTGACCTCCTCCGGGCGGTACGCGGGTGCCCGGCGGTGGACGGCGTCGCCGACGCGGTGCACGCGCAGCGCGTTCGTCGAGCCCGGGATGCCGGGGGGAGAACCGGCGACGATGATGACGCGGTCGCCCTCGGCGACCCGGTGCTCGGGGATGAGCTTGAGGTCGACCTGCATCGCGAACTGGTCGGTGTGGTGCATCCGCGGCACGAGGTAGGTCTCGATCCCCCACGTCAGGGCCAGCTGGGAGCGGACCCGCGGCTCGGAGGTGAAGGCGAGCATCGGCAGGCGGGGGCGCAGGCGCGCCATGCGCGTGGCCGAGCCGCCGGTCTCGGTGAAGGTGATGAGGAACTTCGCCCCGACGACGTCGCCGATCTCGACGGCCGCCTTGCTCACGGCGCCGCCGACCGTCTTCGGGTTGGTCTTCATCCGCGCGATCTTGTCGTAGCCGCGCTCCTCGGTGGTCTCGATGATGCGGGCCATGGTGCGCACCGCGTCGATCGGCCACGCCCCGACGGACGTCTCACCCGAGAGCATGAGGGCGTCGGCGCCGTCGAGGACGGCGTTGGCGGCGTCGGAGGCCTCGGCACGCGTCGGACGTGGGTTCTCGATCATCGACTCGAGCACCTGCGTCGCGACGATGACCGGCTTGGCCTCGCGGCGGGCCAGCTCGATGGCCTGCTTCTGCACGAGCGGGACGTCCTCGAGGGGCATCTCGACGCCGAGGTCGCCGCGGGCGACCATGATGCCGTCGAACGCCGCGACGATCGCCTCGAGGTTCTCGACGGCCTGCGGCTTCTCGATCTTGGCGATGACCGGCAGGCGGTAGCCGAACTCGTCCATGATCTCGTGGACGTCGGCGAGGTCGTCGGGCGAGCGGACGAACGACAGCGCGATGAGGTCGACGCCGAGGCGCATCGCGAAGCGGAGGTCCTCGCGGTCCTTGTCCGACAGGGCCGGGACGCTGACGGCGACGCCGGGCAGGTTGATGCCCTTGTTGTTGCTGACCTCACCGGGCACGACGGTCTCGGTGAGGACGTCGGTGTCGGTGACCTCGACGGCCTTGAGCATGACCTTGCCGTCGTCGATGAGCAGGAGGTCGCCGGGCTTCACGTCGCCGGGCAGGCCCTTGTACGTCGTGCCGACGATCGACGCGTCGCCCTCGACGTCGCGCGTGGTGATGGTGAACTGCTGGCCGACGCTGAGGGAGACGGGGCCGTCGGCGAACCGGCCGGTGCGGATCTTGGGGCCCTGGAGGTCGACGAGGATGCCGACGGCGCGGCCGGACTCGTCGCTCGCGGCGCGGACGTCGCGGTACACCTGCTCGTGCACGGAGTGGTCGCCGTGGGAGAGGTTGAGGCGGGCCACGTCCATGCCGGCGTCGACGAGGGCGCGCAGCTGGTGAGGGGAGGAGGTCTTGGGTCCGATCGTGCAGACGATCTTGGCGCGGCGCATGGTTCTCACCTTATGGGGCTTGTGACCTGAGTCACCAAGGGGGTTCGCCCCGTGGACGAACCCCCTTGGTGTAGAGGCGAGACGGGCCCGCTCAGGCGGTCAGCGGGCGGTCGTTCGGGCCGATCGGACGCGGCAGCGACGAGGACCCGGTCAGCCATGCGTCGACGCCTGCGGCGGCGGCCCGGCCCTCGGCGATGGCCCACACGATGAGCGACTGGCCGCGCCCCGCGTCGCCGGCGACGAAGACGCCGGGCACCGAGCTCATGAAGTTCTTGTCGCGCCGGACGTTGCTGCGCTCGTCGAGGTCGACGCCGAGCTGCTCGACGACCCCGGGGCCCTGCGGCCCGAGGAA
>Ga0164308_10001301_pt1 | contig 13276 bp, 11 predicted proteins | sample Whisoiple_246_MG_FD_109983 | JGI IMG/M metagenome (GOLD analysis project Ga0164308, IMG submission 109983) | Soil microbial communities amended with fresh organic matter from upstate New York, USA - Whitman soil sample_246_MG | ecosystem: Environmental > Terrestrial > Soil > Unclassified >...
GCGCGGGTGAAGGCGGCTCGACCCCCACGGACGGCGGAGCATCGTCGAGCGCGGGTGAAGGCGGAGAAGGCGGCGCGGCTCCCGTGATCGATCCGACGGATTGCTACGGCTGTCTGTTTCAACTGTGCGCTTTCGAGTGGGACCACTGCGTCGCCGAGGACGAAAAGACCCCTCAAACGCCTGGTAGCTACTGTTTGAGCTCAAACGGCGATGGTTCTGGTCAAATCGAGGGAGTGCTCGACTGCATCGAGGCCGAACGTAAGAACGGGCTGGTCAAGCGCGACGTGGTGCGCGCCTGTGGTTCGTCGTTGGGTCAAAGCACCGATCCGAGCTTCTTCCTCTGGCCCCCCAGTGACATGACCTTCGTGACTACACAGGTTTTGAACTGCATGGCAGACTCGCCAACCGAGTTGGAGCCGGGGACCTGGGCGGACTCGACCAATATCCCGACGAGTGGCTCGCCCAAGCCCTGGGTCGATGGCACCTGCGCCAAACTCGCTTGCACCTCAGCATCCAACTGAACTGGTCACTCATGAACAAGACGCGACTATTCGCAGCCGTCACGCTGCTCGCCTGCTCGAGCATTGCTTCATTCGCCCTCGCCCAGACCCCGACGCTAACGCCCGCTCAGCAGGCTCGACAAAATCAGCTGCAAGCGGCCCAGGCCGCTGCGCGCGCGCGGGCAGCGGCTGCGGGGACAGCCACCACAGCTCCGACGGCTGCGCCGACGGTCGCTCCCACGACTGTACCAACACCGGCTGCAACCGTAACTCCACCCCCCCCAACTGCGACCGCCACGGCCACTGCAGCTCCGACCACCACCGCCAGCGCTGTGCCGCCTAAAGCGACCGCAAGCGCCGCGGCAAGCGCTGCGCCGGCAACCAGCGGCAGCGCAGCTCCCGCGGCGGTCCATCCCGACACCACCGCGATCGCCCTCAACATCGAAGCCTTGCGCAAGACCCGCCCCGAGCGCCGCCATGCGGAATTCGTGGACATGCAAGCTCGCTGGGGCAGCCTGCTGAGCGACCCCCGCACTGCGGATGAGCTCAAGCTGCATGCACAGCGGCTCGCCTATTTGCAGCGCATTCGCGCACTGGGTGAGAAAGACCCCGCGTTCCTCAAGAGCGTGGATGCGCTGATCACCAAGGAAGAGACGCGCAGCGCGGACTCGCTCAATGCCCTTCGCAGCGGGGCCCTTCCGACCGCGCCTGCCGCCGCCCCCACCGCTGGAGCCAGCAAATGAACCTGCGCCCCCTCTACGCCTTGCTCCTCGTCAGCTCCCTCGCGGAACTCGGCGGCTGCAAAGACCTGCTGAAGAAGAAAGACTCGGAGCCCGCCCCCTCGGCAACTCCAGTCGTCGTCCCCCCCGCCGTGATCGCACCGCTCCCCACGACGCCGTCCGCGCCGGTCACTCCGACGGTCAGCGTCGACGAAAAGGCCGTGCCGACCCCTCAAGACTTCGAAGACGAAGCCTTCGAGAAGGTCACCCAGGCAAACTTCAAAGCGCAGTTTGCGACTTTGAAGGCGGCGATCTCGAAGTAAACGCGCTCGCTGAAGGTTAGGTCGCCCAGCTCGTGCTGTGCGACCTAAGCGCGTCGTTAGCTAGTGTACCAGTAGAGGTTTGCCGACACGTTGGTCCCGGCGCTCGCGTCGAAATAGTTCCATCCGTCGATAGCGGCAGCGAAGGGAGCTCCTGCAGTCTTCCCGTCCGTGCATTGAACGAGGGTGCCGTTTACCTTCAGCGTGCGGCCGGCCCAATTCGAGCAGCCGACGGTATTGAAGGTGGACTTCGTGCGGAAGCACTTCGCTTCTACAGTGCTGAAGTTTCCACTGTTCCCGCTGGTCGTACCCGGCAAATCAATCGGATTGTCACATGGCCCGGCGGCGCCGCCACCCGCGGTTCCGGCGGAGCCCGCGGTGCTTCCGCCCGCGGCGCCACTGGAACCGGTCCCAGCTTTGCCACCCGAACTCGACCCAGCGCCTCCGCCCATGCCGACGGTGCCGCCGTTACCGCTACCGGCTTTGCCGGTGCTGCCCGCGGTGCCGCCACCCTTGCCGGCCGTGCCGCCACTGCCGCTACCGGCTTTGCCGGAGTCGCCTTTGCCGGCGCTGCCAGGCGCTCCCGCAACTTGCGGCGCACCGCCCGCGGGAGCTGCGCCCGCTTGTTCACCCGCACCGGCGGCTCCGTTGTCAGCGCCGGCATTGGGCGTCGAGGGCCCAGGGGGCGTGCTGTCGTTAATCGCTGTCGCGCAGGAGAACGCTGCACTGATGGCCAAGAGCGCACCCACACTTCGCAAGTTCATCATCCACACTCCGGAAACATAATTTGCCGCAAATTTTAAGGCGCAGCTTGTATGCCAGGGATAGCACGTCCGCTACAGCCAGCACGCCGCAGTGTTTGAAAACCAACAGGTAACCGCGGCCGTCTGTACAACAAAAGGCTCTTAACGAATACCCTGGCCTACCTGTCGTCTTGAAGCGCGAAAAAATCGCGGATCGAGTGCAGAATGCGGCTTCGCTCGCTGCTCAGACGCTGGCTCTTTGCGGCGGAGTCCAGACCCTCGCGCGCGGCAGCCAGCTCAACCCGTCGCGTAGCGAGCACGCCCGAGATCTCACTCGCAATCTCGGGCCGCCGCTGGATAATTCCTTCCAGGTCCCTGCGGTCGACGCGCAGGCACTGCACGTCGTCCTGAGCGATCACCGTTGCTTCACGGGGCTGGCCGGTCATCAGCGCCATTTCACCGAAGAAGTTCGGCGCTTTCAGCACCGCGACCTGGCGTTCCTCACCTTCCGGGGTGGTGATGCGGACGATTGCGCTGCCCTTGAGCAGCACGTAGAGCCAGTGGGCCTTCGCGCCCTGACGGGTGATCACCTCGTTTGGACTGAAGGGCGCCAGCCGCGCGGAGGCGGCAAGGGTCCGTTGCTCATCCTCCGACAGGTTCGCGAACAGGTCGATCGCGGCCAGCGCGGACATATGCGATTCGAGCTCGCGAGCGCGCTTGCGATCGCGGTGCTCGCTGTCGTCTTGCGAGACGAAGATGGTCTTCGCGGGGATGGCGAGCGGGATCTGCGCGCGCCTGAGCGCGGCAAAAATGCGTTGCCGCACCAGCGAATTGGTCGAATCATTGCGCGAGAAGTCGGTCAACCAATAGCGCGCGGCGTAGTAACAAACGCTATCGCCGTTGTCGCGCGCCATGTCGTGGCAGATGCAGTGGGGTTTGGGTTCACGCGCGACGCCCTCCAAGGGCGCGGCCTGCAGCGCGTCTTCGACGACACGGATTACCTCCGCGGGGGCGAAGCGAAAATCCACATTGAAATACACCCACATGCGACGCTGAATGGGCTGCCCGCTGCGCTTGCCGAGCACGCGAATGGACTGCGACATCAGCTGCCCGTTGGGGATGATCAAAGTGTCCCAGTCGCGCGTTTCGATCACGGTGTGGCGCCAGCGAATCTTTTTGACCTCGCCTTGCGTCTTGTTATCGAGCTCGATCCAATCGCCCTCGTTGATCGAATCGTCCAACTGGAGCGAGATGCCGCCGACCACGTTGCCCAGCGTCGCTTGCAGAGACAAACCAATCACCGCGGTGACCACGGCAGAGGTCGCGACGATGCTCGTCAAATTGACGCCGGCGCGGTGCATCAGCACTCCGAGCGCCACCACGTAGGCTGCCCCGACCACGACGTCGTGCAAAATGTCGGGATAGTCGACGCGCACCGCGCGCAGCAACAAGTCGAAGATGGCAATGGCCGCTAGGTTGATGACCAACAGCAGCTGCAGCACGTTCGCTGCGACCCGCAGCCCCGTGACGAGGCCCGGAGCGGGAGTCCAGCGGAGCGCGGCACTCAGCACCAGCATCGCCGCGTAGAAGCCGAGCAGGATGACCGACCGACGCAGACGGCGCCGGGGCGCGAGCGGGGCCAGGCGCAGGAGCCCAGCCACGACGACGACGGCCAGGGCGAACCCAGCAAAAACCAGCCACGGATCAGTCACGGGTCTGTCACCTTACCCGAAATGATTCGGAAAATCGCGGGGATCCCTCGGGTAGTATAGTGCGATCATGGGTCGTCCGAGCATGTTCGAGGTTGGCGCGTCGCGGTCTTTGCTGCTGGGCGTGGCGGGGGGCACTGGCAGCGGCAAGACCACGCTAGCCCGCAAGATCGGTGATGCGCTGGGCTCCGGGGCGACGCTGATTTCGCATGATTGGTACTACCTGGATCGCACCGGCTACACGCCCGAGCAGCGGGAGGCCATCAACTACGACGAGCCCGCGGCCTTGGACAACGCGCTCCTGGCTAGCCACCTGGACGAGCTGCGGCTGAGCCGCGGCGTGGAATGCCCACAATACGATTTTGCCACCCACACCCGGCGCGCCGAAACCGTGTCCGTACCCGCCTGCCATGTCGTGGTGGTCGAAGGCATTCTGCTTTTCGCCGTACCTGAATTGCGAGATCGTTTCGACCTGCGGCTGTTCGTCGATACGGACGACGACATCCGGCTACTCCGCCGCATTCGGCGAGATGTCGTGGATCGCGGTCGGGACTTGCACTCGGTCGAGCAGCAATACTACGGCACCGTCCGGCCCATGCATCACTTGCACGTCGCACCGAGTAAGCAGCATGCCCACCTGATCGTGCCCGAAGGCGGCGAAAATGCACAAGCCATCGATGTCATCGTCGGCAGATTGCGCTATTTGTTGGATGCAGTCTGAGGAAGCCGCATGGCCAAGCGCGCGCCGAAACGAAGCGATCGAACCATCCGTCGAGAACAAGAGCGAGCCAAGGACCGCCTGAAAGAAGACCGCGAGCGGCTGTTCGCGCTTTCAGCTGGCGGTAATCCGGAGCGACCGCTCGAGGCCGCCTCCGCCGCGGTCATCGAGAGCCACGCGCTGAGCGTGCCCTGCCCGCTATGTGGCGCGAATCACGAACTCGTCGAGCATTCGGCGCACGTCAGAAATGGGGTGCGCTTGCGTGAAACCAAGCTGCGCTGCAGGCAGTGCGGCTCGCAGCGCTCGCTCTGGTTCAAGATCGTCGGCCCGAGCTTGAACTGAGCGGCGCCGGCGTCGAGAGTAGAGCATCCTCCGCGGCGAGTTCGGCTAGCTCCCGCACCTTGCGTACTAGCTCCATCGGCGCAAACGGCTTCTGCAAAAACAAGAACCCGCGCTCACCGAGCGAGTGGTTCACCAGCTCATCGTTGGCATAACCGGACATGTACAACACCTTCAAATCCGGGCGCATGAGCAGCAGGAGCTCGATCAACGCCGGGCCCCCCATTCCGGGCATCACCACGTCACTGACGACGACGTCGAAGTCCGCGGGAGACTGGTGGAAGATGGCCAAGGCCTTGCTGGCATTTTCAGCTTCGACCACGCGCATGTGGTTTTGTTCGAGCACGCGCCGCGCGACCGAGCGCACCATGTCTTCGTCCTCTACCAGCAGCACGCGGATCGGGCGCATCGATTGCACGCCCGACTCGGAGCGGGCCATCGGGGCCTCGCTCAAGTGGCCCGGCGTGGCCGGCAGATAGACGTTGAACGTAGAGCCGAAGCCGGGCTCGCTGTGCACGGTGATCGTGCCGCCGCTTTGCTCGACGATCCCGTACACGGTGGCCAAGCCCAGGCCAGTCCCCCGACCGCGCTCCTTGGTCGTGAAGAACGGTTCGAAGATACGAGCGCGCGTGGCTTCATCCATGCCGATGCCGGAGTCACGCACCGTCAGCATCACGCACGCGCGCCGTCCCCGCCCCGCCTCGCTCAGCTCGACGTGCGAGGACTCGACCGAGATGCACCCGCCGTTTTCGATCGCGTCCCGGGCATTGACCACCAAATTCAAGATCACCTGCTCAATTTGGCCCGGATCTGCCTTGATCAAGGCCGGCCTCGGCGAGAGGGTCACCGATAGCTGGATATCCTCCCCGATCAGGCGCCGGAGCATCTTCTCGAGCTCGCTGATTCTGGCGTTTACATCCAAAATCTCGGGCTTCAATATTTGGCGACGACTGAAGGCGAGCAGCTGCCGAGTCAGCGTCGCCGCTTGCTCTGCGGCGCGGCTGATCTGCATCAGATCATCCTTCATCGCCGGGCCGGTCCCGGCATCGGTGAGGAGCGCCTCCGCGTAGCCGGCGATCACGGTCAGTAGATTGTTGAAATCATGCGCGACGCCGCCAGCGAGCAGCCCGACGGCTTCCATTTTTTGCGCTTGACGGAGTTGCTCCTCGCTCTTCAGCAGCGCTTCTTCCGCCTGCTTGCGATCGGCGACCTCTTGCGACAATTCCGCGTTCAAGCGCGAGAGTTGCGCGGTGCGCTCGATCACGCGTTGCTCGAGCTCTTCACGCGTCCGCTGCAGCTCCTCATAAATGAGTTTCTGCTCGGTGATGTCCTCGGAAATACCGAGTAGGTAACGTGGTACGCCCGCGCTGTCGCACAGTGGTATCTTCTTGGTGCGTAGCCAGCGCAGGCCGCGCGCCGTTTGAATCGGCTCCTCGTCGATCTCCAGCAGCTTGCCGCCCGCCAAAGTTTCCCGATCCTTGCGGATGAAATGCTCGACTTGCTCGGGCGGCCAGAAATCGTGATCGGTCTTGCCTAGCAGCGCCGTGCGCGGGACCCCCAGCAGTTCCTCACCGGCACGATTGAAGCGGCTGAACGCCAGCCGTTCGGCGTCCTTCACGAAGATCATGTGCGGGATGTTCTCGAAAATCGCGTCCAGAAATGCGTTGGGATCGGACAGCTCGTGTCGAGCAGGCAACGAAGGAGCATCCTGCTCGATCGCCTGCGTTGGCGCGTCCTCGCGCTTCACGAACTTTTGCGGGTCCACTCGAATGAAGCCTACTCTCGATTCCGTGTGAAGAGAAACCCTTGTCTCACTCGCGATGATTCCAAGTTAGGATGCACGCTGATGTCACTCGATATCACGAGTTCCAAGGGGTGCGCTGTTGGCTGAGCGGGCTCGGGCCCACGGTTTGCGCCCGCGCCTGGCAGTGCTGCTCGGATTGCTCGCGATCACGATTGTGTGGGCTTGGCACGAGCTCGAGTCGCGCCGCGCACGCAACGAGTGGCAAAGGCCGCTGGAGGTCGCCGTTGCATTCGTGCAGCTTGGTGTGATCGACCCGCAGGCACTCGCCACGCTCCGGACTCACTTTCCCTCCCTAGAAGCGCGCTTGACGGACGAATACCATCGTCATGGGGGCCGAATGACGCGACCCGTCAACTTCACGCTGTTCGGGCCCGTGACCGTCGACCGCGCACCCCCACCAGATCCCGACGCGACGTTGCTGAGCCTAGCCCAGCATACCTACCAACTGTGGCGCTGGACGCACGCCGTGGATGTCGGTTGCGGATTGCCGACGCGAGGCTTCGACTCGCGCATTTACTTGTTGGTACGCGCGCCCCACGACAGCGCGCGCAGCTTTGTCGAAGGCTCGAGCGAGCTCGGCGGGCGGGTCGGCGTTGCGCGCGTCGAGCTCGGCGCCTCCACCGTAGACTTGGCGCTTTTCGTGGTCGCCCACGAGCTCTTCCACACCTTGGGCGCGAGCGACAAATACGACGCGGAGGGTCGCACGCTGATCCCCGAAGGCCTCGTCGAGCCCGAGCGCCTTCCCCTCTACCCCCAGCGCTATGCGGAGGTAATGGCTCGCAATCTGGTCGTTGCTGCGGGCTCGGAACGTCCACCCGATTCACTGTCGGAGCTCGGTGTGGGTGCGCGGACGGCCCTGGAGATTGGCTGGTCGGGCAGCGAACCCCCAAAATAACAGTGTCGGCGGCGCCCGCGCGCGCTTCCGGCCGCGGCGTGGTTGCCTGCCCGAGCCGCGCGCGTGGTACGCTCTAAGGGATGAGTCTTGCGCGCGGACAGTCGACCATGCGTCGCTTTTGTCTCGGCTTGGCGGGCTTGTCCGTATCTCTCCTCGGTTGTTCGTCGACAGAAAGCGGCCCTCCCAGCAATGGGGGGGCCCCGAGCGCTGGGGCGAGTAGCGCGGGAGCCAACAGCGCTGGGGCAGGCAACACGGGCGAGAGCGGGAGCGCCGGGACTGCAGCCGGCGCTGGCAATCTCGCCGGCTCCGCTGCCACCGGACATGGGGGCAACGGCCCGAGCTGCGACCTGATCGAATGTTTCGTCGCCAACACCTGTCTGGACCAGTGCGGAGGCAACGTGGTGTACACCGGTTGCTGCGCGTGCGAACCGCCAGCCGTCAACCAGTTCACCTGCAGCGGCACGAAGTGAGTCGCCTTCGCCGCTGATGAATTCCGTTCCCGACCTGCTCGACCCAGAGCCGCAGCGAAGACTCGATGCGCGAGCGTTGCGTGAAGCGCTCACCTTTGCCTTCGCGACCGGAGGCACGTCCGAGAGCTTCAACAAGATCTGGGAGCGCGCAAAGTTCGGGGCGAGCGATTTTGCGAGTGACTGCTTCGCGCGCGAGCTATTTCTGGCCGATTTCGTGACGCGCTGCCTATCGTTCACCATCGGCGGTGAAAAATACCTTCCCGAGAGGGGCCACTTGCAGCGCCTGCTCGCGCAGCCCCCGCGCGATCTGCGCGTCACCCAATTTCGCCAGCAGATCTTGCGCGAGTTGCTGGCCGCGCCCGAGCGAGCCGAGGAACTCGGACGGCTCACGCTGAAGATCCGAAGCTTGGTGCAACGTTTGGAAGCGCCCGATCGCGGCAAACGCTACGATGCGATCGGGCGTCGCATCGATATTTTGCGCTGCGTGCGCGAACTGTTGGACGAACTCTCGACGGCCTTCACGGGTGCCGGTCCTGGCCTCGAACGCATTCGAACGTTCGCCCTCGAACAGCAAGCCCTCCCCGCCTATCACACCCTGGTGAATCTGCTCGATCACGAAAGCGATCGAGCGACGATCGAGCTTCGGGTCAAGGTCGGCTACGACGGGGAGCTGCGCAGCTTTCAAATCGTTCGCGCGGGCGAAAACCAGGAAAATCCATTTTACCGGACGCGCTTTGCGCGCTTCTTCACGCGCCTGACGCTGTGGCTGCAGGGCTACGGTTTTCGGGAAGCGGAGTTGCTCGGTCGGCTCGCGAACGCGGCGTTCGATGGCGTCCAGGACTGCGTGATTTCGCTGTTTCAGTTGCTCGTGGACATGGAGTTCTACCTGGCCAGCCTATCGCTGCGGCAGCTCGCGAAGCGCAGCGGGCTGGATATGTGCCTGCCCGATTTCAGCAGCGAAGCCGTGGCTCAAAGCCAGATCGAAGCGCTGTTCAACCCCTTCTTGCTCTTCGAAGAGCGCCCGCCGAAAAGCGCCGACATCGCCGTCGGGCAACGCGCGCTGGTGGTGATCACCGGCCCCAACTCTGGTGGCAAGACTCGACTGCTTCAGGCGCTCGCGCTGGCGCAGCTGCTCGGTCAATCGGGCGCGTTCGTGCCGGCGCGCCGCGCCGCGCTGCAGGTCCGGCATGGGCTGTTCGTTTCGCTGTCTCAAGAAGTCAGCTCCGATCAACGGGAAGGCCGCCTGGGTACGGAGCTGCTGCGCATTCGGCGGATGTTCGAACAATTGCGCTTCGGAAGCCTGGTCATCCTGGACGAGCTCTGTTCAGGTACCAACCCATCCGAGGGCGAAGAGATCTTCGAGCTGGTTGTCTCGCTGCTGGCAGAGCTCGAACCGCAAGCCTTCATCACCACTCACTTCCTGCAATTTGCCTCGCGACTCGAAAAGGAGCGACCCGTGTCACGCTTGGAATTTCTGCAGGTCGAGCTAGACGCTCAAGAGAACCCCACGTACGGCTTCGTGCCGGGCGTGGCAACGACATCACTCGCCGAACGCACCGCCGAGCGGTTAGGCGTAACGCGCGAAGCTTTGCGAGAATTGGTCGATCGCGCCAAGCGACAGCTGCCGGGGGCAAGTAATGGCTAAGGTAGATTTTTGGGCCCTCCCGCGGCCCGTGCAAGAACGCTTCGTGGCTTCGACCGAGGGCGCCGCAGCGCCCGCTCCGCTCGCCATCCGGCCGCTCGCGCGCGACACCCGAAGCCTGCTCTATGGCGCGTTCGGCGTCGTGGCTACGCTCGCCGGTATCGGGCTGTTGCGCATCGGCTTCGGGGATCTGAGCAGCCGCTTCGCGCTCGCTCCAACCGCGTTCGTTGCCTTGTATTCGGGCTGCTTCGCGCTCGCGGCCGCCGGCTTCTTCATGGCCGCGGTGCGGCACGTGAAGGCCTACGCAGTCCCCTATCACCCCGCCCTTTATCTGTACCCCATCGGCGTGATCGACGCGCGCTCACCCGAATTCGTAGTGCATCGCATTACCGAGGACACGCAGGCGCGCTTCGACCCCGCGCGTTCTGCACTGCGTGTCGAATCGGAAGGCGCTCACTTCGAATTTCCGGCCGCTGACCCCGGGCAAGCCGAGCAAGCAGCCGCCGCCGTGCTCGCATTGCGCGATCGTCTGGCCAACTCCGGACCAGAGTCGAGCGCGCGCGAACAATCGCTGGTCGATCCATTGATCGACAACGGCTTCAAGAACCCCTTCGCTCCCGCGGAACCCTTGCGCAAGGAGCTCCCTGGTTGGATCAAGCACTGGCCGTGGATGGCTTTATTGTTGGGGGTGCTCCTGGGCGGCGCGGCCTTCCTGGTTCGCAACCATCTGAGCGAAGGCCGACTGTACGCCGCAGCTCGCAAAGCCGACACCAGCGCCGCTTACCGCACGTATCTCGAGCGCGGCGGGCACAACCCCGACGTTCGAGCGCTACTTTTGCCACGCGCGGAGCTGCGCGACGCCAACCGGGCGGGCAACGTCGCCGACATCGAGCGCTATCTCGACGCAAACCCCAATACGCCAATCAAGATCGAAGTCGAAGCCGCGCTGCAGCAAGCACTGCTCAAAGACCTGAGCCTGGCCGAGGCCGCGGGCACACTGACTGCGCTCAAAGAGTTCGCGAACAAGTACGCGCGCTACTCGTTTCTGACACCGAGTATCGAGCGCGCGATCAATGCGCGCATCGACACTGCACTGCGCCAATTGAAGCCAGCGCTCGCGCCCAACCAAGCGCGACTCTTACCGTTCATGGAGCGGCTACTGCGCTACACCGCCACGCACGGTCCGCAGCTCTTGGTCCGCTTCCAACGAAAACCCACCGAAACCCTGGTCGCCGCAGAAAAAGCACTGCGTCTAAGCCCCTACTTCAGTGGTGAAAAGACGCTGCCCGGCCATTTCTTCGACGATGCCCATCAAGCGCCGCGCGAGGCCGTGATGGCCGCCGCGCTCGTGAGCGAGCTTTCGTCGCACTTCCCGCGCGACCTGATCGATCCTCAACCCGGCCCTCCGATCGACGCAGCCGCGGAACCCAAAGCCACCGTCCCCACCATCCTGATCACCTATCACACCGAACTGTCTGGCTCGTTCCCGAGCCGCAAACCGCGTTTGGCGTTATCGGGCATCGGCGTGATCGCCCGCTTCTCGTTCGATATCCCGGGCGACCCCGAGCCACAGGTATTCAAACTCACCGTCTGGCGCGCTCCCGATCTCCGCACCATCACCGACACGAGCACCGCGGGCGAGCTCTACGAAATCATGGCTACCGAAGCCTTCAAGCGCTTGACCAAGAAGTACCTCGGCACTCTGTTCGTCGAGCGCTGATCACTATCGCCATCGAGCCCCTCTTAAGGTTGTGCAGTCCTCGCTCGCTGACTACCCTGCCTAGGGCTGCGCTCAAAACGTGAGGTCAACGGTGGTGTCAACGCTCAGCCGGGCACCGGTATCACCCCGGTTTTGCGTGTCCCCGAGACCGAGCTGACCGCTCGCGTTGAATCCCCAGCACTTGAGTGTGCCGTCGTCGATAATCGCGCAGGTGTGTTCCTCACCAACCGCGACTTGCTTCGCCCTTCGGCCGTCTAGAAACACGTCAACGGTACCGGTCTGAACACCGTCGTCGTTGGATACGACGGGGCCGCTCGAGGTCAAGACAGAGCCGAGACCCAGCGCGCCGTGATAAGCGTGACCCCAGCAGCTGAGCGCGCCGTCATCGGTTATCGCGCAAGCATGGGAGAGGTCCACGTCTCCCGCGATCACTTTTCTGCCGATGCCCATGTTCGTGGCGGACAGGGAAGCGAAGTCGTCCGGGGGCACGCCCGCACGTGTCCAGCCTTGATCGCCGAGGCCCCACAGCATCAGCGCACCAGTCTCTAGAATCGCCGCAGAGACGTGGCCAGCGACGATCGAGCGCGCCTTGCCGCCAGCAAAGGTGAGTTCGCGCAAGCCACTGATTTCGCCGACCGAGTCGCCAACGCTCCCGCTCGCGTCGAGATCGGCCGAGTCGGAACCCGGCACATACACGGCTTTGCCCCAACACTTCAGATTGCCATTGTCGAGCAATGCGCAGGTCACGCCGTCCGAGGCGCTGATGGCTTTAGCTGAGCGTTTCAAGTTCACCGCCACGAAATGCACCGGCGCAAATGCGTCATCGTCGTTCTCTCCGCCCAGCTGCCCATACTTGCCGGAACCCCAACACTTCACGCTGCCGTCGTCCAAGACCGCGCAGCTATGGTTCGAGCCAGCGCTGACTGCGATCGCTGTTCGACCTGGCCCGAGCGTGATGGGTTCGAGCGCATCCCCCATCTCGCCGGGTTCGTCCCCACGATTGCGCGTGTCTCCCGTGCCCAACTGACCGAACTGGTTGTTGCCCCAACACTTCACCTCACCGTGGTCGAGCAACGCGCACGCTGAGTTCGCACCAGAGACCGAGATCGCGAGTGCGATGCGATCGGTACCCAGATCAATCACTGGCAATTTGCTCGGCACCCCACTCTTGACGTCACCGCGACTCGTCGTATCCCCCAAACCCAGCACCCCGAACTCGTTCCCGCCCCAGCATTTGACGCGACCCGTAGCCGAGAGCGCGCAGCTCGTCGAACCGCCCAATGCAATCGCTACCGGCTCCACGCGGCACGCGGCGCTGCAGCCGTCCCCGGGAAGCTGATTGCCATCGTCGCATTGCTCATGCTCGGGGTGGATCACGCCATCGCCGCAGCGCGCCAGCTGACAGCCGACACACGCACTCGCGCCGCCACTGCCTTCGTCGCACTCTTCGCCCGGGTCGAGCTTGTGATCGCCGCAGGTCGGTCCTTGGCAATCACCGTCTTGGCCCGAACAAGGTCCCAATGAATTCGGGTCTTCGTCGTTCGCGCGGCCTGCGCTCGCTTGGCCAGGCCCAGACGGACGTCCCGTCTTCCCTGCGCTTCCTCCCGTCCCAGCGCTCCCGCACTCTTCGCATGCGGTAAATTTAGGCGAGCAGGCTGCGCACCACGCAGCAGCGGCTACCGCCGAGATCAGCGGCA
>Ga0164308_10001302_pt1 | contig 13272 bp, 13 predicted proteins | sample Whisoiple_246_MG_FD_109983 | JGI IMG/M metagenome (GOLD analysis project Ga0164308, IMG submission 109983) | Soil microbial communities amended with fresh organic matter from upstate New York, USA - Whitman soil sample_246_MG | ecosystem: Environmental > Terrestrial > Soil > Unclassified >...
CAGCGCCATCGCCGTGCGGCTCGCCGAAGAGGGCGCGAACGTGGCGGCCGCCGGGCGCTCCGCAGACAAACTCGCCGACACCGTCACGCGGATCGAAGCCGCAGGCGTGAAGTCCGTTGCGCTCGAGTGGGATCTGGGCGATCTCGACTCCGTGGACCGCCACGTCAGCGAGATCGAGAACACGCTCGGGCCGGTGGACATCCTGGTGAACAACACCGGCGGGCCGCCGCCAACGCCCGCGGCGGGTCAGGACGCCGACACCTGGCGGTCCAGCTTCGAGCAGATGATCCTGTCGGTCATCGTCATCACCGACAGGGTGCTGCCGGGGATGCGCGAGCGGGGTTGGGGCCGCATTCTGACGTCGACGTCGGGCGGAGCGCTCAGCCCGATCCCCAACCTCGCGATATCCAACACCCTGCGTGCCAGCCTGCACACCTGGTCGAAGACGCTCGCCGATGAGGTGGGCCGCGACGGCGTCACCTCCAACATCATCGTGCCCGGCCGCATCGAGACGGACAGGACGAGATTCCTGGACGAGCGGAGAGCCGAACGCGAAGGCAAGACTACCGACGACGTGATGGCGGCCAGCGCAAAGACGATGGCGCTCGGCCGATACGGCCGCCCAGAGGAATACGCGGATGTGGCGGCGTTCCTGTGCAGCGACCGGGCCTCATACGTAACCGGTTCCGTCATCCGCGTCGACGGCGGACAGCTCAAAAGCGTCGTGTAGCGCATGCGGCTTCGGACTCTGCAGGCGGATGGCGCCGCCTGCGTCGCGCTGCCAGACGGCAGGCTCGCTCGCGCCGACCGCATACTCGACGGCGCTCCGCCGGATCTGCTGTCGCTTCTGGCGGCCGGGACACTGGATGCACTGGCCGCCGCGGTCGCCCGTGGCGTTGAGGACACCGCCTGCGTGGATCCTCAGTCCCCTGTCGCCGCGCCATGGACCAGGCCGCGCAAGATCCTCGGCATCGGGCTCAATTACGGTGCGCACGCCGGCGATCTCGGCGAGCAGGCGCCACGCACGTCGCCCGCCTCGTTCATCAAGGGCGACCACACCATCGTCGGACCGGGCGAGCCCATCATCGTCCCATCCGGCATCGGCCGCGTCACCGCGGAAGCCGAGCTGGGACTCGTCATCGGGCGCACGTGCTTTCGGGTCGGTGTGGACGAAGCGATGTCGTACGTGGCCGGTGTGGTGCCGGTGCTCGACCAGACCGCGGAGGAGATCCTGCTGGAGAATCCGCGGTATCTGACTCGGGTGAAGAACTACCCGACGTTCTTCTCCTTCGGGCCGGAGCTGATAACGCTCGACGAGGTGCTGTCGCACGGTCCACTGTCCGGTCTGCGAGTGGCGACCGTGCACAACGGCGCGGTGCACCGCGAGGACACCGTCGCAGGTATGACGTTCTCGCCCGCTGAACTACTCAGCTTTCACAGCCAGGTGATGCCGTTCTACCCCGGTGACATTCTGTCCACGGGAACGCCGGGAGCCGTACCGATCGTGGCGGGCGACGTCGTTCGGTGCGAACTCGGCGACGAGCTGGCATCGCTCACCAATCCAGTTGCCTAGCAACGGATCTTAGCGACGTTGCTCTGCCCCGACCTGCCGCGCGGCGTTCGCGACGGCGGCGTCACGGGCGGCGCTGGCCTCGTCCTCGGTCAGCGTGCGGTCCTCGGCGCGGAAACGCAGCGCCAACGCAATCGACTTGCGCCCCTCGCCGATCTGTGGCCCGGTGTACACGTCGAACAACCGGACGTCCTCAAGCAGCTCACCCGCGCCCTCGCGCACCGCTTCGACGACATTCTGTGCGGCGACGTCTTCGTCCACGACCAGTGCGACGTCCTGGAAAACGGCGGGGAACGGCGACACCGAAGGAGCGGGGAGTCGCTCGGACAGTGGGATCGCATCGAGATTGAGTTCCAGCGCGCAGGTGCCCTTCGGCAGACCCATCCGTTCGATCACGGCCGGGTGCAGTTCGCCCGCGTACCCGACGTGGTCAAGAAAGCCAACGTGCAATGACGCGCACCGGCCCGGATGCCATGGCAGATGGGGGAATTGTGGGTGCTGCTGAAGCACGGTCAACTCGACGTCGCACGCGCGCGCGATGATGCGGGCCGCCTCGATGGCGTCGGCGGCGTCCGCGCGCCGCCCCGGTCCCCACGGTCCGGCAGGTTCGCGCAGGCCCGTCAGCACCGCACCGACGTGCTCCGGCTGATTCGGCAGTGACGCGTCGAGGCCGGCAACCTCATCGGCCGTGGGTCTGCGGTCGTTCGGAATGCGTTCGACGGCGCGGGTTTCCGATGTCGGTTCCACCACTTGCTGAATGGCGTACAGCGCCACGTCGACGGCTCCGCGGGAAACGTTGCGGCCAAGGGCTTCCAGCAGTCCTGGCAGCAGTGTGGTCGCCAACTGCGGGCGGTCTGACTCAAGCGGATTGAGCACCTGCGTCGTCGTGCGGCGCGGGTCGTCCGGCGGCAGTCCCCACAGGTCGAACACCCCGGCGGGCAGGAACGGGCTCGGTAGAATCTCCACATATCCGTTGAGCGCCAATGATTTTCCGACTGCACGGCGGCGCTTCTGCGCCGGGGTCAAGCCGCGCCCGGCCGGCGCCTGCGGCAGCACGGACGGGATGGCTTCCAGACCCTCCAGTCGCAGCACCTCCTCGACGAGGTCGGCAGGCTGCCGAAGGTCGGGGCGCCAGCTCGGCGGCGTCGCGGTGACCAGCCCGCCGTCGTCCGTCACGTCTGCGCCGATCTGCGTGAGCCGTCGACTGGTGGTGCCCTCGGGGTAGTCCACACCCGCAGTTCGGTCCGGCAGATCGGTGGGCATGCTGACCGGAGGCGGTGACCAGTCGGAACGCGGCGGATCGCCGCGCCAGTCAGTCAATTGTGGTTCGGCTGTGCCGCCCGCGATGTCAGCGAGCAGCGCGGCGCACCGGTCCAGCGCGGCGACCGAGATGGCGGGGTCCACGCCGCGTTCGTAGCGGCGGCCCGCCTCGCTGTTGAGGTGCAGCCGCCGCTGAGTGCGCGACACCGACGCGGGATCCCACACCGCCGCCTCGAGCAGCACGTCGGTGGTGCTGTCGCGTACCTCGGTGGTGCCCGCGCCCATCACGCCGCCGATCGCCGCGGTTGCGACGTCGTCGACGATGAGTACGTCGCCCGGATCCAACGTGCGCGAGATGTCGTCGAGGGTGACCACCGTCTCCCCCGGCTCGGCGAACCGGACCCGGAAGCCACCGGTGATCAGGCTGCGGTCGTGGGCGTGCATCGGGTGCCCGAGCTCGAGCATCACGTAGTTCGTCACGTCGACGGCGGGCGAGATCGCCCGGATGCCGCTGAGCAACAGCCGCCGTTGCAGCCACCAGGGCGACACTGCAGCCGGATCGATCCCGGTCACCGGCCGCAGACCGAACCGCAGGACACCGGTGCCCGGCTCGATCGTCACCGGCAGCGCATCGCCGTCGGCGGGCAGCGGAGCGACGTCTGCGGGGTCGATGTAGTTCAGGTTGTAGGCATTGGCGATTTCGCGGGCCATGCCGCGCACCGAAAGGCAGTAGCCGCGGTCCGGGGTGATCGCCAGGTGGAACACCGTGTCGTCAAGCCCGAGCACATTGGCGGCGGGTGCCCCCGGCTCGGCGGTGCCCGGCGGCAATACGAGAATGCCGGAATGGTCGGTGCCCAGGTTCAACTCGGCGGTCGAGCAGATCATCCCGTCGGACGTGCGGCCGTACGTCTTTCGCGCCGTGATGGTGAAGTCGCCCGGAAGTGTGGTTCCCGGCAGTGCCACCACAACGAGGTCTCCGACGGAGAAGTTCGTTGCACCGCAAACGATATCGCGCGGTTCGGCTTCACCGACGTCGACCTTCACGGCACGGATCGGCTTCTTGAAGTCGGTGAGCTCCTCCATCTCGAGGACGCGACCGACGGTGAGCGGACCGCTCACCGGGCCCACCGGGATGATCTCCTCGACCTCGTGGCCGATGCGGATCAGCGTGTTCTCGAGTTCGTCGACCGGTACGTCCCAACCGGGCGCGCCTGCCGCGACGACGTCCCGCAGCCAGCTGTAGGGAAGTCGCATCAGGCGCCGACTCCGAACGGCAGCGAGAAACGGACGTCACCTTCGACCATGTCACGCATGTCGGGGATGCCGTTGCGGAACTGCAGCGTGCGCTCCATGCCCATCCCGAAAGCGAAGCCGGAGTAAATCTCGGGGTCGATGCCGCACGCACGCAACACGTTTGGATTGACCATGCCGCAGCCGCCCCACTCGACGAAGCCGGGTCCGCCCTTCTTGTTCTCGAACCACACGTCCACCTCGGCGGACGGCTCGGTGAACGGGAAGAAGTGCGGCCGGAATCGAGTGCGGGCCTGCGGTCCGAACTCCGAGCGGGCGAACGCGTCCAGCGTTCCGCGCAGGTTGGCCATCGTCAGCCCCCTGTCCACCGCGAGTCCTTCGACCTGGTGGAAGACCGGGGTGTGCGTGGCGTCGAGTTCGTCGGTTCGGAAGGTACGGCCGATCGAGATGATGTAGACCGGCAGGTCGCGTTCGAGCAGTGCCCTGATCTGCACGGGCGACGTGTGGGTGCGGAGCACCTGCCGCGACCCGTCCGGCGCAACGTAGAAGGTGTCCTGTTCGCTGCGCGCCGGATGGTCGGGTGGGAAGTTGAGCGCGTCGAAGTTGAACTGTTCGGTCTCGACCTCGGGCCCTTCGGCCAACTCCCAACCCATCGCGACAAAGGTGTCGGCGATGTGTTCGGCCAGGATTGTGATCGGGTGACGGGCGCCGATGGGCTGACGTGTCGACGGCAGCGTCACGTCGATGCTCTCGGCGACCAGGACCGCGGCGTCGCGTTCGGCGCGCAGCAACTCGAGGCGCGCGTCGTAGCTGCGCTGCGCCTGAGCACGGACCACGTTCACGCGTTTTCCTGCGTCGGCTCGATCGGCCTTCGGCAGCGATCCGAGCGCCTGGCGTGCCAACGCGAGTGGCGCGCGGTCGCCCAGGTGCTCGGTCTTGGCGCGCGCAAGGGCGTCGAGGTCCTCCGCCAGATCGAAGGCGTGTTCGGCCGCGCTGACCAGTTTGGCCAGCGCTTCCTCCGATAAATCTATGGGCTGATCAGCCACCCGGCGATCATAGGTGATCGGGTACTGAGAGCGGCGTCACGTGAAGGGTGGGGGCGCGCTCGGCGGCCGATCCCGATGCAGGCTGACGAGCGGGTCTCCGCCAGACCACAGCCTGCGCGAGCGCGGCACCGACAACACCCAGCCCCGACGCGGCGATCAGCGTAGGGGTGTTGTTGGCCAGCATCAGAAAGCCGAAAGCCGATGCGACGAGGAGCAGCAGACACCGCGTCGGAGTCCACCTCGCGGCGTGTCCGAACCGGGTCGAGGCGAGGACGCCGAGCACCAGCGCCATCCCATGACCCACATCGGTGAAGTCCCTGTTGACGGCCACCACCGCCACGGCGATCGCGATCCACCAGCCGATCCATGCCGGGCGCAACCGGCTCGGAATCGCCGCGCTGAGAGCGCCGAGGACCGCAGACGCCCCGTAGCTCATCCCCACATCGGTGGCCCTGGTCACGTCCGTCGACAGCCAGCCGAGCTCGACGGCCGCGGTGAGCCCGACGGCGACCAGAAGTGTCGCGCCGATATGGCCGATGGCGAACGCCACCACCAGGCGACGGCTGCGCCACATCAGCTCGGCGAGCGCCATCAAGCACATCAGGCCGGGCAGCCACACGTAGATGGGGCCGGCCTCGATGACGAACGCGCTGACGAACAGGGTGCCGAGGTGGCCGTGGCTCAGGTTGTGCAGGTTCGTGCTGGCGTGGCTGATGACGCGGTTCTGCACCCGAGGACCCAGCGCCACGAGAACGCTCGACACGCCGGTCAGAATCACCGCGTAGGCGACGGTGACACGAATTCGGGCCAGCGCCCGCAGCAAGCCGAACATCATCTCACCGCCACTATGCGTCGGCGAGGTCGTCGCTCTCCTCGTCCTCGCCTGGCAACTCTCTGCGAGTTTTCACGCGGTACACCACCAGATCTGTCGGCACGCCATCCTGCTTGGGCGAAAACACCTGCTTTCGAATCCGTTTCGCGGACAAGCCGAGGGCGTCGAAGTCGGCTTCGGGAATGCGGTCCATCGTGGCCCCTGAAACGATCAGCCCGCCCCGTGCGGCACGCTCCATCACCCGGGCGGCGATGTTGACGTCGACGCCCAACCAGTCCGAGCCGATCCGCTGCGGTCTGCCAGTGTGCACACCGGCGCGCATCCGTGGTGTATAACCTTCTACCTCAACGTCTTTCACCGCGTCGAGGCTGGTGCGCACGGCACGAACCGCGGTCGCCGGATCGGCGAACACCGCCATGGTGCCGTCGCCCATCCTCTTGACGATATGACCGCCCGCTTCCAGCAGCGGCGGTTCGACGACCTGGGCGACCCGGCGAAGCAGCTTCAGCGCGGCGTCGTCGCCCGCCTTCAACGCCCAGGACGAGAAGCCGACCATGTCCGTAAAGACCAGCGTGACCTCGCGATTGGCGGGTTTACCCGAGACACGTTCGGTCAGCGCCTGCCAGACCTGCAATCCGGCGAGGCTGACCTCACGGGACGCCGCGTCACGTTGCAACAGCCGGTCGGCCGCCCGCGCAGCCGCGCTCGGGCCACCAACGCCTGCCGCCGACAACGGATCTCCGAAATCGGGATCACCGGGCAGTGCTCGGCGGGCTCGCCGGATGAATGCGACGACTCCGGGACTGTGGTTCGTGCTCTTGAGCCAGTCTCGTGGTCGGGATGAGTTGCCGGACCGTTCATCGAACGATTCGACATCCATTGAGCAAGGTTAGATGCCCGCTCTTCAGCCGGGCAAACACCGTGCGACGCGCCCCGAAATAATGGACAACGTGCGTTGTCAAGTTTATCGTGAAACATGTGACGGTCAGCTCGACGACGAGACGAACCAAACGATCCGACCCGCTCGGTCCGGACTCCCTGACCTGGAAATATTTCGGCGATCTGCGCACCGGAATGATGGGCGTGTGGATCGGCGCGCTGCAGAACATGTACCCCGAACTGGGCGCGGGCGTCGAGGAGCATTCCGTCCTGCTGCGGGAGCCGCTGCAGCGGGTGGCACGGTCGGTGTACCCGATCATGGGCGTCGTCTACGACGGCGATCGGGCGGCGCAGACCGGTGAGCAGATCAAGGGCTTCCACGGCACGATCAAGGGTGTCGACTCCGCCGGGCGGCGCTACCACGCGCTGAATCCGGAGACGTTCTACTGGGCCCATGCCACATTCTTCATGTTGGTGATCAAGGTGGCCGACTACTTCTGTGGTGGGCTGACCGAGGCCGACAAGCGACAGCTCTTCTCCGAGCACGTGCAGTGGTACGCGCAGTACGGCATGAGCATGCGACCGGTTCCCCGGTCATGGGAGGAGTTCTGCGAGTACTGGGACCGGGTCTGCAGTGAGGAGTTGGAGATCAACCGCGCGACCCTCGACATCTTGGCGATCCGGATACCCAAACCGTGGTTCGTGCTGATGCCGACTCCGATCTGGGACCAGCTGTTCAAACCGATGGTTGCCGGACAGCGCTGGATCGCCGCGGGGTTGTTCGACCCCGTGGTGCGGGAGAAGGCAGGTATGCGCTGGAGCGGCGGCGACGAGGTTCTTCTGCGGCTGTTCGGCAAGCTCGTCGAGATGGCGTTCGTCGTCGTGCCCGATGAGATTCGGCTGCACCCGCGCGCGCTTGCCGCCTATCGCCGCGCGTCCGGACGCATCGCCGACGACGCGCCGCTGGTCGAGGCGCCCGCATTTCTGGGGCCGCCACGCGATCGTAGAGACTTGCCGATGCATTACGTGCCGCGGCGCAAGACGCTGCTCGACCGCGCCGGCTCGCTGGTGCACACGACGTTCTCGCTGGCGGGGCTACGCCCGGCGCGAGGCCGAAGCACCGCGGCATGAGCGCTGCGCTCCTGGTGTCCGCATAAGCTCTTGCCATGCTCGAATGGTCTGATGTCGACATCGCCGTGCGCGACGCCGTACGGGAATTCGTAGACAAAGAGGTCCGCCCCCACGTCGACGCGCTGGAAAGCGGCGAGATGGAGCCCTACCCCATCATCCGCAAGCTTTTCACCACCTTCGGCATCGACGCGATGGCACGCGATTCGCTGGAGAAGCGACTGGCCCGGATGCGCGATGGCAGCGAGAAGCGCGGTGGCGCGTCGGGTGGCATGTTCGGGGGCGACGGCGCTTCTGCAGGCATGGGATTCGTGGTCGTCAGCGAGCTGTGCCGGGTCTGCATGGGTGTGGTGACCGGTATGGGAGTCAGCCTCGGCTTGACGGTGCCGACCATCGCAGGCCGCGGCACACTTGCCCAGCAGGAGCGTTGGCTGCCGGGTCTCGTCACCTACGAGAAGGTGGGGGCGTGGGCCATCACGGAACCCGACTCCGGCTCGGATGCCTTCGGCGGCATGAAGTCCTATGTGGTGCGCGATGGTGACGACTACATCCTCAACGGGCAGAAAACGTTCATCACCAACGGGCCCGACGCCGATGTGGTCGTGGTGTACGCCAAGTTGGACGAGGGCGACGGCGCCGACAAACGCGATCGCAAGGTGCTGACGTTCGTCCTGGACCGCGGCATGGAGGGCTTCGTCCAATCAAAGCCGCTGCGCAAGATGGGCATTCACAGCTCGCGCACCGGCGAGTTGTTCTTCAGCGATGTCCGGTTGGGCCGCGACCGACTTCTTGGTGAGACCGAGGGTGATCCCACCGATTCGGCCAGCGACGGCCGCGCCAGTGCGCGGTCGAATTTCTCCGCTGAGCGGATCGGGGTGGCCGCCATGGCGCTCGGCGTCATCGAAGAGTGCCTGAAGCTGTGCGTCGACTACGCCAAGGGCCGCAAACTGTGGGGTCAGGAGATCGCCCAGTTCCAGCTGATCCAGCTCAAGCTGGCGAACATGGAAGTAGCGCGAATCAACGTGCGCAACATGCTGTTCCGCGTGATCGAGGCGGCACAGACCGGCGCTGCGATCTCGCTGCCCGAGGCGTCGGCGATCAAATGGTACTGCTCGCAGGCGGCAACGGACGTCGCGATGGATGCCGTGCAACTGTTCGGCGGAAACGGCTACATGACGGAGTACCGTGTCGAGCAACTGGCCCGCGACGCCAAATCGCTGATGATCTACGCGGGAAGCAACGAAGTGCAGATCACCCACGTGGCCCGGGGTCTGCTCAACGACGGTTAGCCTGATCTGGCCGACAACCGCAGGAGGACCGGGTGGAGTTCAACAACGAAACGGCGCTGATCACAGGGGCCAGCGGCGGGATCGGTGAGGAATTCGCGACCCAGCTCGCCCGCCGCGGCGCCAATCTCGTGCTCGTCGCGCGTCGCGCCGAGAAACTCGCACAGCTGCACGACGCACTGATCGCCAAGCATCCGCAGATCGTCGTCGACGTCATCGCCGAGGACCTCGCGGTACCCGGCTCCGGCGCTGAACTCGAGACCAAGATCCGCGAGCTCGGACGGACGATCGATGTGCTGGTGAACAACGCAGGCGTCGGTCTGCATTCGAAGTTCGTCGACCAAGCGCCTGAGCCCAACGCAGCACAGATCCAATTGAACTGCGGCACCCTTGTGGATCTGACCGCACGCTATCTGCCGGCCATGGTGCAACGGAGACGCGGAGTCGTCATCAACGTAGCGTCAACGGCGTCCTTCCAGCCGACGCCCGGCATGGCGGTCTACGGCGCGACCAAAGCGTTCGTGCTGTCCTACACCGAGGCTCTGTGGCAGGAATGTCGAGGCACAGGGGTAAGGGTCCTCGCACTCTGTCCCGGCGCGACGGAGACGGAGTTCTTCGCGCGCACCGGTGAGGATTTCCTGACCGACGGGAGGCAGACGGCGCAAGAGGTCGTCGACACCGCGATGGGAGCGCTCGACAGATCCGGACCTACCGTCGTATCGGGCTGGAAGAACTCACTTCTGGCGAGCGGCTACCGCGTCACGCCGCGCAAGCTGATGCTCACGGTGTCCGAGCGGCTGCTCAGGTCGGCCAACTAGCTGTACTGACCACGGCCCACCTAAGCGGTGAGGCTCGCATCTGCCCCGCCCGGTAGGGCCGCGACTTCGTCGTGCAGCGCCCTTACCCGTCGACGGATCCGGTGTTGAGTCGCCCGCGACATCGCACCGGGACGGTAGTGGCCGCGGCGTAGTCGAACCGCCCGACCATGTGTCATCTCCCAACGCAGAGCGTCCGAAACAGACTTCGAATGTCGTCCAACGGGATCGAAGCCGTGGTAGGCGAGCGCGTCGACCAATTCCTCGACCGTCGCAGGCCCATGGTCGAAGAGATACGCGGTGAGCAGGCAGCGAAGGTCGGTCCCGCTCACCGTCAACAGTTGGCTCATCGTCAGACCATGGCATGGCGGTCTGACACCACGCGGATTGTCGCTCTACTGTCGCTGGGCGGTGACGGGTGTGCGGTTTGTGCGCCCGCACGGGCCGGGTGCCGCGTACGAAACCGCACACTCAGCGCCCAGTTTTAGCCGGCGCGGTGTGCTTTGGCGCTCTGGTAGAGGCAGATCGCGGCGGCCGCCGCCACGTTGAGGCTCTCCGCCCCGCCCGCCATCGGAATCCGAACGCGATGAGCCGCCAATGCCGCCAATTCTGCGGACAGCCCACGGGATTCGGGTCCGAACAGCCATGCGATCGGCGCGGACAGATCGGCGTCGTCGAGGCTGACCTCGCCGTCGACGGTGGTCGCCAGCACCTGCAAGCCCGCACTGCGGAGCGCCGAAACCGCTCCCCCGGCATCGGCTTCGCTCACCACCGGCACGGCGAAGATGCTTCCGGCAGAGGCGCGCAGACACTTGCCGTTGAAGGGATCGACGCTGTTGCCCGCCAACACGACCGCGTCGGCCCCCATCGCGTCCGCGATCCGGATCAACGTGCCCGCATTACCCGGCTCGGATATGTCGGCGGCGACGGCGACCAGCCGTGGCTGATCGGCGAGCACGTCGGCCAGGCTCGTCGACGGCACGTCGCACACCGCGACAAGCCCGACCGGCGTCACGGTGTCCGACAGTGCTTTTGCGGCGCGATCGGTGACGACGTGGACAGGAACGTCGGCGAGTATCGGCCCGAAGCGACTCAATGCGGCTTCGGTGACGAAAACCTCGATGACGAGGTTGCGTCGCATCGCCGCCTCAACGAGGTTCGGGCCCTCGGCGAGGAAGCGTGCGGCACGGCGCCGTCCGACGTGGCGGTGCAGTTTGATCGCCGCCGCCACGCGGTCGGAGCGCTCGGTGAGCGTCAGGCAGCCTCGCCGGACGGGGCGTTAACGTCATTGGGCAGCGCGCCCTTCGCAACGTCCACCAGCGCGGTGAACGCAGCCGCGTCGCTGACCGCGATCTCGGCAAGGATCTTGCGGTCCACCTCGACCCCGGCGGCCTTGAGCCCCTGGATGAGCCGGTTGTAGGTGATGTCATTGGCGCGGGCAGCCGCGTTGATGCGGGAGATCCACAGCTTGCGGAACTCGCCCTTGCGGGCACGCCTGTCGCGGTAGGCATAGTTCAGCGAATGCAGCTGCTGCTCTTTGGCTTTGCGATACAGCCGGGACCGCTGGCCGCGATAGCCCTTCGATGCCTTGAGTACTGTCCGCCGCTTCTTCTGGGCGTTGACTGCGCGCTTCACGCGTGCCATGGGGGTGTTCCTATTCTCGTTCGGTTCAAAAGGTAGGTAAAGGCGCTGAAACTAGCCGTTCAGCAGCTTCTTGACGCGCCTGGTGTCGTTGGCCGACACGTCGGTGCGTCCTTCGAGCCGACGGGTGCGCTTGCTCGACTTGTGCTCGAGCAGGTGCCTACGGTTGGCCTTCTCGCGGACGATCTTTCCGGTGCCGGTCTTCCGGAACCGCTTGGAAGCGCCGCTGTGGGTCTTCGCCTTGGGCATGTGTCCTCAGTTCTGTGATGTGTCGGTCTGTGCTTCGGCGGGCTGAGCGCTTGCGCGCTGTGCAGCCGGTGCGTCTGCATCGTGCGCCGCCTTGGCGCGGGTCTTCGCGCCGCGGTGCGGTGCCAGCACCATCGTCATGTTGCGCCCGTCCTGCTTGGCTGACGTCTCGACGAAGCCGTAGTCGGCGACGTCGGCGCCCAGGCGCTGCAACAGCCGATAGCCCAGCTCGGGCCGCGACTGCTCGCGTCCGCGGAACATGATCGTCACCTTGACCTTCGACCCCGCTTGCAGGAAGCGGACTACGTGGCCCTTCTTGGTCTCGTAGTCGTGCGGGTCGATCTTGGGACGCAGCTTCTGTTCCTTGACGACGGTCTGCTGCTGGTTCTTGCGAGACTCGCGTGCCTTCTGAGCCGTCTCGTATTTGAACTTGCCGTAATCCATGATTTTGCAGACCGGCGGCTTGGCGTCCGGCGCTACTTCGACAAGGTCGAGATCGGCATCCGCGGCGACGCGGAGGGCGTCTTCGATGCGCACGATGCCTACCTGCTCGCCACCAGGTCCGATCAAGCGGACTTCAGGTACTCGAATGCGCTCGTTGACGCGGGTCTCAGTGCTGATGGGGCCTCCTATGTTGTCCTCTTTTTCAGGAGCCCACGCCATCAGCACAAAGGCCCTGCAAAAAGCAGGGCCCGATGCCGACCAGGACAGACATCCGCGAGAATGTCTGAGACCGGACCGCTGAGCCGGTGTGGCCAACGGTGGGAGCGGGACTCCACTTGCTGTCCCTGGCGTACGCCGGGACGGTCGCGCGTGCCAGTCTAGCAGCCATGACCGAAGTTCCTAACATGCGCGAGCTGGCCGAAATTCCGGCGGTGGAGGTCATCACCCGGTCGGCGGTGATGTTGATGAGCGCCGCGGCGGAGAAACTCGGTCTGTCGGCAGACGACCCCGACGACAGTCCGCATCGGGATCTCGACGAGGCGCGCAGACTGATCGCCGCCCTGGCCGGTCTGGTCACCGCATCGGCCGAGTATCTCGGCCCGCACGCCGGACCCGTCCGCGACGGGCTGAAGAGTCTGCAATTGGCATTCCGCGAGGCCAGCGCCGCCCCCGATGAACCGGGGCAGGGTCCAGGCGAGAAATACACCGGCCCGGTCTGGTAGCGGTCACACCCATTTCCGGGATTGAACGAATATCCTCGCGCCCTTTGACGTCCTCCTCGAATTGCAGTCCGAGGATCCGACACCCATCCCATCGACTTACGCGGCAGGATCAGACAGTTGAGGTTCACGGTTCGCAGACCGCCTAACGGCGA
>Ga0164308_10001306_pt1 | contig 13243 bp, 11 predicted proteins | sample Whisoiple_246_MG_FD_109983 | JGI IMG/M metagenome (GOLD analysis project Ga0164308, IMG submission 109983) | Soil microbial communities amended with fresh organic matter from upstate New York, USA - Whitman soil sample_246_MG | ecosystem: Environmental > Terrestrial > Soil > Unclassified >...
GCCTTGATCATGTCGTGCAGGGTGAGCCCGGCGACGGCCACCGCGGTCAACGCCTCCATCTCCACCCCGGTCCGATCGGTGGTCCGCACGGTGGCCGAGATCAACACTTCCGCCGCGCGCACCTCGAGGTCGACCGACACCGCGGAGAGGGATAGCGGATGGCACAGCGGCACCAGGTCCGGCGTGCGTTTGGCCGCCATGATCCCGGCGATCCGGGCGGTGGCCAGCGCGTCGCCCTTCGGCAGGTTGCCCTGCTGCAACAACCGCACCACCTCGGCCGTGGTGCGCAGCACGCCGGTGGCCAGCGCCGTCCTGGTGGTCGGTTGCTTGCCGGAGACGTCGACCATCCGGGCTGCTCCGCTGGCATCGACGTGGGTCAGTGCCGGTGCTGGATCCGGCACGGGCGGGGGTGACTGTGAGAACTGGGCCCCGCTCACGGCAGCACCGACTCCTTGGCGCCGCCGCCCATCCGGGCGCGCACGTTCGCGGCCCCGACGATGGCGCGGGCAACCGCCTTGCTGACGTTCTCGTCGAACACGCTCGGCACGATGTACGACGCGTTCAGCTGTTCCGGTGACACCACGTTCGCGATCGCCTCGGCGGCGGCGATCAGCATCTCGTCGGTGATCTCGGTCGCCTGCGCGTCCAGCAGTCCGCGGAAGACCCCGGGGAACGCCAGCACGTTGTTGATCTGGTTCGGGAAGTCGGATCGGCCGGTGGCCACCACGGCGGCGTGCGCCTGGGCCTCCAGCGGATCGATCTCCGGGTCGGGGTTGGCCAGCGCGAAGACCACGGCGCCGGGATTCATCCTGGCGACGTCGGAGCCGTCGATGACGTTCGGCGCTGAGACCCCGATGAAGACGTCGGCGCCGACGATCGCGTCGTGGATCGAACCGGTCAGCTTGCGCACGTTGGTGGATCCGGCAACGGCTGACAGGCTGGGATCCATTCCCTCGCGCGCGCTGTGCACGATGCCGGCGATGTCGCAGGCGACGATGTCGGCCGGTTGCTGCAGGAGCAGCAGCCGGATGATCGCGTTGCCGGCCGCACCGACACCGGAGACCACGATCCGGCAATCGGTGATGTCCTTGCCCACCACGCGGAGCGCATTGCGCAGCGCGGCCACCACCACGATCGCCGTGCCGTGCTGGTCGTCGTGGAAGACCGGGATGTCCAACAGCTCTCGCAGCCGTGCCTCGATCTCGAAACATCTCGGCGCGGCGATGTCCTCGAGATTGATCCCGCCGTAGACCGGGGCAATCAGCTGCACCGTGCGGATGATCTCCTCGGTGTCGGTGGTGTCCAGACACACCGGCCAGGCGTCGACCCCGGCAAACTTCTTGAACAGCGCGGCCTTTCCCTCCATCACCGGTAGCGCCGCGGCCGGCCCGATGTTGCCGAGACCCAGCACGGCCGTCCCGTCGGTGACCACCGCAACGGTGTTGCGTTTGATGGTCAACCGCCTGGCGTCGGACGGGTTCTTCGCGATCGCCTCGCACACCCGGGCGACACCCGGCGTGTAGGCACGGGAGAGGTCGTCCCGGTTCCGCAGCGGCACCTTGGAGGTGACCTCGATCTTGCCGCCGATGTGCACCAGGAACGTCCGGTCGGAGACCTTGCGGACCTCGACGCCGTCCAGTTCGTTGACCGCGTCGGTGAGTTCATCGGCATGGGACTGGGACTGGGCGTTGGCGGACAGGTCGACCACCATCAGGCCCGCGGTCGACTCGACGACGTCGAAACCGGTGATCACGCCGCCGGCTCGGCCGACCGCCGTCGTCAGGTCGCCGGCCGCCGTCGCCGACGGGGGCGCCGCGATCCGCATGGTGATCGAGTAACCGGGACCGGGCACTGCCATCGGGGTGGACTCCTTGCTCGTTGCGGATCTTGCTCGTCGTGAACGGCGTCAGCGGCCGCAACCCGCGGGATCGTCGCGCAGCGACGAACGCACGGGTCGGCCCCACACCGCGCCCGCATCGTAAACCGCACGGAAGATCACCGGTCTCCCGCGGCCATCCCGTCTCCTGGGAGGCTCAACCTTCCAGCCGGCCGGGGGTGTCGACGTCGATCCCCGACCCGATGTCCGCGCACTCGACGAGAATCGGCCGGTGCTCGGCCAGATAGAGCCGGGCTCCGCTGTCGCCGGACGCGGAGTCGATCACCCCGGGCCAGTGCCGGCGGCCGAGCAGCACCGGGTGCCCGGGGACCCCGTCGAACGCCGCCCTGGCCAGCACATCCGCGGGCGATCTGTCGCCCACCGCGGCGCAGACCCGTCGGACGACCTCGAGGCCCACTCCGGGGAGGTCGACCAGCATGACAAGTACCGCATCGGGCGGTGGATGTGCAGTTTCGGGATCGAGCAGCGCCCTCAGCCCGACCCGCAGGCTCGACCCCATTCCTGCGTCATGGTCGGGGTTATCGACCGCCAGCACCGCATCGGGCAGGAGCGCGAGCACCTCGTCACGGGCCGCCCCGACTACCACGACCCTGGGCACGCAGTCCTGCAGTGCGTCGAGAGCAAGCCGGACCCAGGGGCCGGATCCGCTGTCCGCCAACGCCTTCGGCATCCCGAACCGCCGGCCGGAGCCGGCTGCGAGCAGCAGCCCGGCGATGCCGGGCCGAACCGTTGCCGCGGTCTGCGGTTGATCGATCAGCGGTTGATGATCGTCACGGGGTGGATGTACGGCACCGATGCCAGCGGGAACTCGACCTCGCCGTAGGGCGACAACGCGCCCTGGACGTGGGTGCTCAGCTCGGTCACCGGGTGCTCCCCGTCGGGAAGCTCGGGCCAGCTGGGGTCGACACCCTTGCTGCGTTCGTCGGCCACAGGTCCTCCTCGCGATCACGGACGGCGGCTGACGACCGCTACCCGTGGTGCCCCGGTCCCGGTCGAGAGCGCCGGGACGACGGACGGGCAGACCGTCCGCCCGTCACCATTCTGGCGCATTCGTACCGATCCGCTCAACAGCACGGTTGGCTGAGCCGGACGAGGGGTCACGCCACGCGCTGCCGATCACTACGGTGGATGTGATGCCCTCGACCCTGGACTGGTTGCGCGCGCGGGACGACAACGCCCTCGTGGCGTTGTTGCGCGCCCGGCCGGACCTGACGGTGCCCGCCCCTGGCGACCTGACGGTGCTGGCGGGCAGGCTGAACACCGGGCCCTCGGTCTGGCGGGCGATGGAGTCGCTCAACCAGTTCCACATCCAGGTGCTGCAGGCGCTCGCAGTGCTCGGCGCCGACAAGCGGGCGGTGGCCCACTCCGATCTGCACGCCCTGCTCGGCGAACCGGTACCGGTCGCCGACCTCGATCAGGCGCTCGGTGTGCTGGAGGGGCTGGCGCTGATCCGCGGCGCCGAGCAGATCCACATGCCGTCCGCGGTGCTGGCCGTCCTCGGCCCGTATCCGGCCGGGCTCGGATCGCCGGGCACCGTCTCGGTGGAGCAGGCCCGGTCGGCGATCGAGGAACTGGACAAGACCTCGCGCGGCATCCTGGACCGGCTGACCACCGGCATCCCCCGCGGGACGACGGACGCGAAATCCTCGATCTCCCGCGCGGTGACCGGCCTGATCAAGGCCGGCCTGCTGCGCCGGGTCGATCCGGACACGGTCGAGCTTCCCCGAGAGGTCGGGATGGCGCTGCGCGGCGCTGAGCCGCTCGGCCCGATCCGGGTCAGGCCGGCGTCCGACACTGTCCGCGAACACGGTGTCCGGACCGTGGACGGCACCGGCGGCGGTCAGGCTCTCGCGACGGTCGACCGACTCGGCAGGCTGCTGGACCTGATCGGGCAGACCCCGCCGCCCGCCCTGAAGTCAGGCGGCCTCGGCATCCGTGAACTGCGCCGGCTGGCCAAGTCGATGGGCAGCGACGAGCAGGCGACCGCGCTGGACGTGGAGATCCTGGCGGCGAGCGGGTTGATCGCGGCCGCCGATTCCCGCGGCCGGGTCACCGAGTCCTGGACCCCGACCCGGGAGGCCGACGACTTCCTGGACGGACCGGACGAGTCCGCCTGGTCCCAGATCGGCGCGGTCTGGCTGGATCTGCGGCGCAACCCGTCACGGATCGGCACCCGGGATGCGGCGGACAAGGTGCAGAACGCACTGTCGCCCGAGCTGTCCTGGATCCGGGGACCCGCGGAACGCCGGTTCGTGCTGGGTGCCCTGGCCGAGCTGCCGCCCGGGTCAGGGCTCGATGCCGATGCGTTGTCGAGCCGGTTGGCCTGGCGGTCACCGTTGCGGCCGGCCGAGCAGCGAGAGGCCGTACTGGCCGCGACCATCGCCGAGGCAACCACCCTCGGGATCGTCGCCTTCACCGCGCTCACCAGCGCCGGGCGGGAATTGCTCGCGGGGTCGGTCGCTGGCGCCGAGGCCGCGTTGGAACGGGCTCTGCCCGATCCGGTGGACACGGTGATGGTGCAGGCCGATCTGACCGTCGTCGCCCCCGGTCGGTTGGTTCCGCAGCTCGCCCACCGGCTCGGCCAAGTGGCGGACGTGGAATCCGCCGGGAGCGCCACCGTCTACCGGGTGACGCCGCAGTCCATTCGCCGCGCGCTGGACGCGGGAGTCACCACCACCGATCTGCACCAGCTGTTCGCGAGGCACTCGGCGACCGGGATCCCGCAGGCGTTGAGCTACCTGATCGACGACGTCGGCCGCCGGTACGGGGTGCTCCGGTTGGGCGCGGCCAGCACGTACCTGCGCAGCGACGACCCGGCACTGATCGACCAGGCCGTAGCGGAAGCGTCAGCGCTGGGAATCCCGCTGCGCAAGCTGGCGCCCACCGTCGCGATCTCCACCGTCCCGACCCAGGAGCTGATGACCCAGTTGCGGAGCAGCGGCCTGGTGCCGGCCGCGGAGGATGCCAGCGGCGCCGTGCTCGACCTGCGGCCCCGCCCGCAGCGCACCAAACAGGCCGTCCCGCAGTACCAACACTGGCGCGAACCCCCATTGCCCAGTCAGGAACAACTCGAGTCGTTGATCAGCCGGATGCGCAGCGCGGATCGCACCGGCTCGCTGTACTCGCACAACGACGGCGTCCTGGCCGGTGACACGATGGCCGTCCTGAAGGACGCGGTGGATCACCGGAAGCCCTTGTGGGTCGGCTATGTCGATGCCGAAGGTGGGACATCGCACCGGATGATCGAGCCGGTGGCGATGTCCGGCGGCGCCCTCGTCGCCTACGACCGGCTGCGCGGGGCGGTGCGCACCTTCGTCCTGCACCGGATCACCGGGATCCGGCCGGTCAGCGATGCGGAGCTCGACGCCGACACGCCGAACGGCCGGTCCGGTCGGACCGAACCGGATCGACCGCCGACCGAGATGGCCGCCCTGGAGGGAGATCTGCCATGAGCCGGAAGACCCTGTTCGACTACTGCCTGCGCAAGCCGGGTGCCTGGGTGGACGAACCCTGGGAGGGCGACCAGGTGATCAAGGTGGCCGACAAGATCTTCGCGTTCTTCGGGTCCGCCGACGGCACCACCGTCGGGCTCAAGTGCGGCAAGTCCTCGGACGAGGCGCGGGAGTGGCGCGACGAATTCCCCGACGAGGTCACCGTCACGGCCTACATCGGCCGCTACGGCTGGAACACCTTCGTGATCGGCGGCAGGATCTCCGACGCCGAGCTCAAGGAAGCCATCGACTACTCCTACACCGACATCGCCGGCCGGTTGCCGAAGTCCAAGCGTCCCGACACAGGGTGAGATCCGCTGCTGGTGAGGTGTTCTCAGCCGGTGAGCACTTCTCGGCCGGTGTGTGCTTCTCAGCCGGCGAGCGCTTCTCAGCCTGCGTGCGCCTGCGCGATGTCGAAAACATTGCCCTCCGGATCACGCAGGGTGGTCCAGACGGTGCCGTACTCGTCGAAGTCGCCGACGTGTGTCGCGCCGGCGCCGACTGCTCTTTCGACCTCCGCCCGGCGATCCTCGGATGCCAGGTCCACATGCAGCCGGTTCTTGCCGGCCCGCTCCTCCGGCACCTGGAGGAACATGAACACCGGCTGCAGCGCTGCCGATCCCGAGCGTCCGACCGTGGCGAAGTACTCGTTGGCCTCCGGATCGACGTCCCGGCCGAGGATCTCGGCCCAGAACGTCGCCAGCCGCTGTGCGTTGGCCGCATCGAAGACGATGTGTTCGACGGTGACTGACATGTCATGCCTCCAGTGCTGAAGTGGGTTGGTCCGTAGCGGGTGTCGATGTGGGGGAATTCGGGGCAGTTGCGGTCGGGCGGATCGGCCACCAGACCTCGGTGCGGAACTCGTTGCTGTCCGCGGTGTGGTTCGGGCCGATCAGGTAGTGCTCCCTGATCGGCAACGGCAGGGCGTTGTCGTTCTCGGCGACGTGACTGCCGAGCCGGCCATAGGTGCGGTCGATGTCGTGATAGCCGCCGCGGTGCACGGCGACCGCGAACCGGCCGGCCGGCAGCGTCGCCGTCGCCGCGCCGTTCCGGTCGGGTGCGGGGACGGCGATCGGGACGTAGGCGAGGACGTCACCCAGCTCGTCGGAGAAGAAGTCCTCGCCGTAGCAGGCGGCGCCGGGACCGGCCGGGTCGGTGCCTGTTGCCGCCAGCGCCTCGTACAGCCGGGGAAAGGCTTCGCCACACCAGCTCTCGATCTCGCCCTTACCGACCTTCGCGCCGATGCCGAACACCGTGGTGTCGGTGACGGTCCGGTACTCGACGTCGATCGGCTCCTCCTCGGGCCGGAGCAGGGTGCGCAGCGAGGCGACCAGCTGCGCGGTTCGGCCGAGACTCTCCTCCATTCGCTGCAGGTGCTCGGCGATCGCCCGGTCCCGGGACTGCTCGTCCGGCGCGGACAGCACCGCCTTGACGTCGGGAACCGGCATGTCCAGCTCACGCAACCGACGAACCAGTTGGGCCTGCGGCACCTGCGCGGTCGAATAGCGCCGGTATCCCGACGAGTCGATCCGGTCCGGCACCAGCAGGCCGACTTCGTGATAGTGCCGGAGCGCCTTCGCGGTCAGGTGGGACAACCGGGAGAACTCACCGATGGTGACCAGGTTCTGCATGCCGGCAAGCCTGCACCTTCCTGTTGGGGGAAGGTCAACACAGCCTCGGCGCCATCTGCGGGGGGTCGGTCTTCGCTGTCGCGCGGGCTCGTTGTCAGCCGGTCAGCGGGCCGACGTCGGTGATCATCAGGACCGGCTCGCCGGCCTCGTCGGAGGCGGCGAGGTCGACATCGGCGCTGATTCCCCAATCTCGATCCCCGGCCGGGTCGTCGAAGGTCTGCCGCACCGTCCAGGTGTCGGCCGTCCGGGTGATCATGATCAGCCCGGCGGCCCGGGCCGCGGCACCGATCCCGAGGTCGGGATATTCGTCCCAGTAATCGGCCATCGCGTCGGCCCAGGCGTCCGCCCGCCAGCCCTGGCCGCCGTGCAGTTCACCCAGTTCCGCGTAGTGCTGCAGTGCGACCAGTTCGACGCGACGGAACATCGCGTTGCGGACCATGACCGTGAAGGCGCGCTCGTTGGCCGAGACGCCGCGGGCGGCCACCGGCGGACGGACCTCGGTACCGGTCGCGATGCCCAGCTCATCGGGCTCCGGGTGGGCCAACGCCTCCCATTCGTCCAGCAGGCTGGAATCGACCCCGCGGACGAGTTCGCCGAGCCAGGAAGTGATGTCGGTCAGGTCCTCGGTGCGGGCCGACGTCGGCACGGTCCGGCGCAACGCCCGGTAGGCGTCGGCGAAGTACCGCAACACCACCCCTTCGGAGCGGGTGAGGGCGTAGAAAGCGACGTACTCGGAGAACGTCATGGCCCGCTCGTACATGTCCCGGATGACGGACTTCGGCTCCGGCTGGTACTCGGCGATCCAGGGCGCGCCCTTGCGGTACGCGTCGTAGGCCACCTCGATCAGGTCTGCCAGTGGCTTCGGATAATCGACGTCCTCCAGCAACGCCATCCGTTCCTCGTACTCCAGGCCCTCGGCCTTCATCGCGGCCACCGCCTCGCCGCGAGCCTTGAACCGTTGCGCCGACAGCACCGGTCGCGGCCCCTCGAGGGTCGCCTCGATCAGCGAGATGGCATCCAGCGCATAGGTATCCGCCTGCTGATCGAGAATGTCCAGCGCCGCCAAAGCCAACGGCGACAACGGCTGATCGAGCGCGAAATCCAGCTGTAGATCCATGGTGAGCCGGTACCGGCGACCGGTCTCGTCCGGCTCGTCCAGCCGCTCGACGATCCCGGCTGCGATCAACGCCTTGCCGATCGCGATGGCCCGCAAGGCATGTCGCAGTTGCCGGGGCCGCGGCTCGTGACTGTCCTCGATCAGCCGACGCATGGAGGTGAACGCGTCGCCCGGCCTGGACACCACACCGAGCACCATCGCGTGGGACACCCGGAAGTGGGATGTCAACGGTTCCGGCTGGGCCGCAACGAGCTTGTCGAACGTCGTCTCCGACCAGCTGACGAAACCCTCCGGCGGCCGACGCCGGATCACCTTGCGTTTTTTGGCGGCATCGTCGCCGGCCTTGGCCACCGCTCGTTCGTTCTCGATCACGTGCTCGGGCGCGAGAACCACGACGTCACCGGCAACGTCGAACCCGGCGCGACCGGCGCGACCGGCGATCTGGTGGAACTCCCTGGCCGACAGCAGCCGGGTGCGGTGCCCATCGTATTTCGACAGTGCCGTCATCAGCACGGTCCGGATCGGAACGTTGATCCCGACCCCCAGGGTGTCCGTCCCGCAGATCACCTTGAGCAGCCCGGACTGGGCGAGCTTTTCCACCAGCCGGCGGTACTTGGGCAGCATGCCGGCGTGGTGCACCCCGATGCCGTGCCGGACCAGCCGGGAGAGCGTGCGCCCGAAGCCCGGTGAGAACCGGAAATCGGCGATCACCTCGGCGATCTGGTCCCGCTCGGCCCTGGTTGCGACCGTCAGGCTGGACAGCGCCTGGGCCCGCTCCAGCGCCGCCGCCTGGGTGAAATGCACGATGTAGACCGGCGCCCGGTTGGTGGACAGCAGATCTTGCAACGTCTCGGTCAGCGGCACCAGCGTGTACGAGAAGTGCAGCGGCACCGGACGTTGCACGTCGGCGATCACCGCCGTCTCGCGGCCGGTCCGCTTGGTCAGATCTTCGGCGAAGAACCGCATGTCGCCCAGGGTCGCCGACATCAGCACGAACTGCGCCCGGTTCAACTCCAGCAGCGGGACCTGCCACGCCCAGCCCCGCTGCGAATCGCCGTAGTAGTGGAACTCGTCCATCACCACCACACCGGCATCGGCGTCGGCGCCGCCGCGCAGCGCGACCCCGGCGAGGATCTCGGCGGTGCAGCAGATGATCGGTGCTGCGGCATTGACCGCCGAATCACCGGTGATCATGCCGACCGCGGAGGCGCCGAAGATGTCCACCAGGTCGAAGAACTTCTCCGACACCAGGGCCTTGATCGGCGCCGTGTAGTACGACCGTCGTCCGGTGGCCAGTCCGTTGAACAACGCGGCCGTCGCGATCAGGCTCTTACCCGAGCCCGTCGGCGTGCCGACGATGACGTTCGCCTCGCCGACGATCTCCAGCAGCGACTCCTCCTGATGCGGATACAGCGGCAGGCCCCGCTCACTCGCCCAGGCGGAGAACAGGTCGAACAACTCGCCCGGGTCCGCGTCGTGCCCGGTATGGCCCAGAGGCATGACCGATCCCAACGCGGCATCCCACGCGCTCTCGCCATCGTGGGCGGGCACGAGATCGGCGAGGGTCACCGGATCAGCTTGTCATGACGGCGCCGCCGCAGTCCGCCGATCGGTGGACCCAGGGACCCCCGGCCGGTCCGCCGGATGACCGATGCCGGCGAGATCCCCGATCCGGCACGGTGAACTGGACGGCACCGACAGCGGTGCCGCCCGGCGTGACACCAGAACGGAAAGGGCGGTGACGGTCCCATGACGGCACCGTTTGTCCAGATGGAACGACCTGCCGACGACCCTCGGGACTCTGACACCGGTCGAGCGGCCGACGGGCCGACTGTGCCAGCAGGCTCGCGGTACAGGGTCGCCGACCGACCGGAGGTGCTCGCGATCGCCCGACCCGGGATCGTGCTGCTGCAGTTGCTGATCGCCGGGGCAGGCTGGTGGTCGGTGGTGGCCACCCTCGGCGGCGACCCCACCCTGTTGCGCGGCCTGTTGTTGATCGTGTGTCTGGTTGTTGCCGCGTCCGCCACCGTGGCCGTCATCGGATCCTTTGCCTGCGTCGGATATGCCGCCTTCATCAGGTCATCGGCCGACACATCCACGGCCGTCATCGGGTCCGAAGTCACTTCGCGTCCGGCCACCTCAGTGCCCGTTCGGACCGCCCGGGATTGACCCGGGACCACAGATCTGGAGCCGACCGGACCCCCGGCCTGTCGGCTCCCGACAAGGCGAACCCGGCACCGGCTCCGGCCGGTACCGGGTTCGTCGCCGTCATGCCGGGTCCGACATTCCGACATTCCGACCCCGTGGGTAGCGCATCGATAGGATCACCGCGACCATCACAACCGGGACGGTGACACCGATGAGCCGAGCTTCCACCACGGACCTGCCGGTGCAGACGGGTCCCGCGCCGATCGTGCTGGCCTGGCGCACGGCCATCGCAGCGCTGGCCTGGTGGGGCCTGCTGGCTGCCCTGCACGGCGACATCAGTCAGCTGCGGTACTTCTCTCAGGTCACCACGCTGACCGTGGCCCTCACCGCGACCGCATCGGTGCTGACGTTCGCCGTCCGTTCGCCGCGCTGGGACCGCATCCTGGCCTGGTGCCGCGGCGCCTCGACCACCTACGCCGTGGTGACGGCGGTGATCTATCAGGTGCTGCTCAGCGGCAACCTGGACGCGACCTCGAGCCTGCTGGAACACGCGGTGGTGCCGGCCCTGGCGGTGATCGACTGGGTGATCTTCGGTCCCGGCCGGATCCGGCAGCAGTGGTGGACCGCCCTGAGCTGGCTGATCCTGCCGATCTGCTATCTCGCGGTCTACTACAACGTGCGCAAACCGTCCGGGGAGCCGCTCTACCCGTTCCTCGATCCGGCTGCGGCCAGCTTCTGGCGCTGGGTCGGCATCATGATCGCGGTGTTCATCCTGGTCGGATTCGCGGTCTGGGCGATCGGCCTGCTGCGGGCGGCGGCCGCCAGACGCTCGTCCGACATCCGGACCTGAGCATGCCGGCCAGGGACTCCACGATCGGTGACCCCAGGGTCGAGATCATCGGCCCGGCGGTCGTTCTCGTATCCCGGTACGACGTCACCACGCTGGCCGCCGAGTCCGTCGCGCAGGCGACGCTGGCAGTGGCGGACCTGCTGGCCGCCCGCACCGGAGAACCTCGTCGGGCAGTGCGGGTGGATCGGATCGCGGCCTGTGCCGCCTTTGCCGGCGAGCGGTTGTTCGCCCCGGACGGCTGGCAGCTGCCCCCGGCGTGGGACCCGATCGCCGGTGACTACCGGACCGGCGACGGATGGATCCGGCTGCACACCAACTACGCGCACCACCGGGTCGCCGTACTGCGTGCGCTCGACCTGCCTGCCGACTGCGATTCCCGGGACGACGTCGGCGCGGCCGCGATCCTGCGCGGTGCGGACGAACTCGAAGCCGCCGTGGTGGCCCAGGGTGGTCCGGCAGCTGTTCTCCATGGCCCCGAGAGCTGGTCCGAGCTGCCTGCGGGCCGCGCAGCCCGGGAGCAGCGGCTGTGGGAAGCGCCTGGACCGTCGTCGACGGTCACTCTCGCACCGGCCGAACGACCGCTGCAGGACGTCCGGGTGCTGGACCTGACCCGGGTCATCGCCGGACCGGTCGCCACCCGTTTCCTGGCCGCCTACGGCGCCGACGTGCTGCGCATCGACCCACCGGGTTTCGCCGAGGTTCCCGCCCTGCTACCCGAGGTCACGCCCGGCAAGCACTGCACTGCACTGGATCTGCGCCTGGAAGCGGACCGGGCGAAGTTTCTGGATCTGGTCCGACAGGCACATGTCGTGGTCGGCGGCTATCGGGACGGTGCACTGCAGGGTCTCGGGCTCGGGCCGGCGAGGCTGCGGGCGGAAAACCCTGGGCTGGTCATCGCACGGATGAACGCGTACGGCTGGGACGGGCCGTGGTCGGGTCGCCGCGGTTTCGACAGCCTGGTGCAGATGAGCACCGGCATCGCTTTCCTGGACGCCGACTCCCCGCCGTCCCCGCTCCCCGTGCAGGCGCTGGACCACGCGACCGGGTACCTGCTGGCGGCCGCCGTCTGCCGGGCGTTGACCGGCCTCGTTCTCACCGGCGTTCCGACCGACATCCGGACCTCCCTCGTCGCGACGGCCAACCAACTGCTCGACCTGCCAACGCCCACGGCCCGGGCCGGCGACCTCAGCTGGCCGGCCGAGGTGTTCGAGGCGGTGGACACCGAGTGGGGGCCGGCCCAGCAGGTGCGGGTACCGGGCAGGATCGAGGGCATCGAGCCGTCGTACGCGGTGCCGGCCGGATCGCTCGGGCGGCACGAACCGTCATTCAGCTGACGATGCAGCGGTCCGATCGGGGCCGACGCCCGACTGGGGGACACTGGACAGGTTGCCCCGCACACGAGCGGGCATCCCTGCGCAGTCGCGCGGGTTGCGCCACCAGATGCGAAGGATCCCCGTGACCGACGGCCCGTTGATCGTCCAGTCCGACAAGACGCTGCTCCTGGAGATCTCCCACCCCGATGCTCCGGCGGCCCGTGCCAACATCGCACCGTTCGCCGAACTCGAGCGCTCCCCCGAACACATCCACACCTACCGGATCACCCCGCTGGCGCTCTGGAACGCGAGAGCCGCCGGGCACGACGCCGAGCAGGTGGTCGACGCCCTGGTCCGGTGGTCCCGCTTCCCGGTGCCGCAGGCGCTGCTGGTGGACGTCGTCGACACCATGGGCCGCTACGGCCGGCTGGTGCTGCAGACGCACCCCGCGCACGGGTTGATCATGGTCTCCCGGGATCGCGCCGTGCTCGAGGAGATCCTGCGGCACAAGAAGATCGCCCCGATGCTGGGCACCAGGATCGACCAGGACACGGTGATCGTGCACCCGTCCCAGCGCGGGCATCTCAAGCAGGCGCTGCTCAAGGTCGGCTGGCCGGCCGAGGACGAGGCCGGATACGTCGACGGCAAGGCACACCCGATCACCCTGGACACCAGCGACTGGCATCTGCGCTCCTACCAGGAGCAGGCCGTCGAGGGGTTCTGGGCGGGTGGTTCGGGAGTCGTGGTGCTGCCCTGTGGCGCCGGCAAGACCCTGGTCGGCGCGGCCGCGATGGCC
>Ga0164308_10001307_pt1 | contig 13238 bp, 12 predicted proteins | sample Whisoiple_246_MG_FD_109983 | JGI IMG/M metagenome (GOLD analysis project Ga0164308, IMG submission 109983) | Soil microbial communities amended with fresh organic matter from upstate New York, USA - Whitman soil sample_246_MG | ecosystem: Environmental > Terrestrial > Soil > Unclassified >...
ACCTGAACTGGGCGGGCAAGGCCACGGACAGCTGAAACTGGCCCTGTTGAATGAGGTCCTGGGCCGATCGCAGTGGGCGCCAATTATATTCGGCTGCCAGGCGCCCGACACCGGCAACGCCGAGATCATCGCGCACTACGGAACGGAGCAGCAGAAGCATCGCTACCTGCGGCCGCTGCTCGACGGCGAGCTGTTCTCCTGCTACTCGATGACCGAACCACACGCGGGTGCCGACCCGACCCTGTTCACCACGCAGGCCGTCCGCGACGGTGACGACTGGGTGATCAACGGCTGGAAATTCTTCTCCTCCAATGCCAGGACCGCCTCGTTCCTGATCGTGATGGTGGTGACGAATCCTGAAGTCAGCGCCTACCAGGGCATGTCGATGTTTCTGGTGCCGACAGACACGCCGGGTGTGAAGATCGTCCGCAATTTCGGCCTGCACGGCGAGCGCGAGGGGGAAGGCTCGCACGCGCTGATCCACTACGACAACGTGCGAGTGCCTGCCGAGGCTCTGCTCGGCGGAGAAGGTCAGGCGTTCGTCATCGCCCAGACCCGGCTCGGCGGCGGGCGCATCCACCACGCCATGCGCACCATCGGACTGTCGCGCAGCGCGCTCGACATGATGTGCGAGCGCGCGCTGAGCCGAGAGACGCAGGGCAGCAGGCTGTCCGACAAGCAGTTCGTTCAGGGCTACATCGCCGACTCGTACGCCCAGCTACTGCAGTTCCGGTTGATGGTGCTCTACACCGCCTGGGAAATCGACAAGTACAACGACTACAAGAAGGTGCGCAAGGACATCGCCGCGGTGAAGGTGGTGATGCCGACGGTGCTGCACGACATCGCATGGCGGGCGATGCAGATCCATGGTGCGCTCGGTGTCACCGATGATGTGCCGTTCATGGGAATGGTGACGGGGGCCGCGGTGATGGGACTGGCCGACGGCCCGACAGAGGTGCACAAGGCCACGGTCGCCAAGCAGGTGCTGCGCGACTACCGGCCCAGCGACGACATCTGGCCGACAGAGTGGATACCGCGCAAACGTGAAGCGGCTCAGGAGAAGTACGCCGAGTACCTCGAGCACGAGGTGGGCAACCTGTGAGTGACGTCATCGACACCGCACGCCTCGCCGACTGGATGGACGCCGCGACCCTGCCCGGCAAGGGCGAGCCGCTTAAGGCGGACTTCCTGTCGGGCGGAACGCAGAACGTCATCTACCGGATTCGTCGCGGCGACAACGACTGCGTGCTGCGGATGCCGCCGCCCGACGCCCCTCCCGACCGCGACAAGGGCATCCTGCGCGAGTGGCGGATCATCGAGGCGCTCGACGGCACTGACGTGCCGCACACTGCCGCGGTGGGCGTCTGTCCCGATGCTTCTGTCCTCGGCAGACCGTTCTACCTGATGGGGTTCGTCGACGGCTGGTCGCCGATGGAACTCGTCCAACGGAAGTGGCCGGCACCCTTCGACACCGACCTGGTCGCACGAGGTGACTTGGCATACCAACTCGCCGAGGGCATCGCGCTGCTGTCGAAGGTGGACTGGAAGGCCAGAGGTCTGCAGGATCTCGGCAGGCCGGACGGCTTCCACGAGCGCCAGGTGGACAGGTGGACCGGCTTCTTCGAGCGGATCAAGGGCCGCGAGATCGACGGCCTCACCGAAGCCACCGATTGGTTGCGCACACATAAGCCGCTCGACTTCATTCCTGGTTTGATGCACGGCGACTACCAGTTCGCGAACGTGATGTACCGGCACGGAGCGCCTGCGCAGTTGGCCGCGATCGTCGACTGGGAGATGGGCACCGTCGGCGACCCGAAACTCGACCTCGGATGGATGGTGCAGAGCTGGCCGGAGGACACTAATGCACCGTCCGCGATGAGCTACGTCGACATGCGCGGAATGCCCTCTCGCACACAGGTGATCGACCACTATGCCAAGGTCTCCGGCCGTCAAGTCGACGACCTCGACTACTACCTGGTGCTGGCGAAGTGGAAGCTCGCGATTGTCCTCGAGCAGGGTTTTCAACGCGCAGGTGACAACGAGAAGCTGATGGCCTACGGACCCGTCATCGTCGACCTGATGCGGTCGGCGGCCGACCTCGCCGAATCCAGCGATTACGCGTGATTGCGGCGGTGTGCCCGGAGTACGGGCCGCCCGAGGTCGTCCGAATCGAGGAGCGGCCGTCGCAACCCGTCGTGCACGGTCAGGCGAAGGTGCGCGTGAGCGCCGCGGCGGTCAACTATCCCGACGTCCTGCTCGTCGCCAACCAGTACCAGATCAGCGTGCCGCCGCCGTTCGTGGTGGGTAGCGAGTTCGCAGGCGTCATCACCGAAGTCGTAGGCGAAGCGGGCGATCTTGTCGTCGGGGACCGGGTGATCGGGACTCAGATGTTCGGCGCATTCGCCGAGGAGGTCGTCGTGGCGGCCACTGCATTGAATCGAATCCCGCCCGGTGTCGACGACCGGACGGCTGCGGCGTTCGGGGTGGCTTATCGGACGGCGTACCACGCGCTGCGGTCGGTCGCGCGAATAGATTCCGGCGACGCCGTGGTGGTGCTCGGCGCGGGTGGCGGCGTCGGCCTGGCTGCAGTGCAACTGGCTACTGCGCTGGGTGCCCACGTCACCGCCGTCGCGTCGTCGGCCGAAAAGCTCGACGCAGCAACGTCATACGGTGCCAAACATGTGGTCAATCACCGCATGGGCGATCTGCGCGCGGCGTTGCGGGAATTCCTGCCCGACGGCGCGGACGCCGTCATCGACCCCGTCGGCGGCGGGCTGTCCGAGCCCGCGCTTCGATCGTTGAGGCGCGGCGGCCGCTTCGTCACCGTCGGCTACGCATCGGGCGTCATCCCGGCAATTCCCCTCAACCTCGTTCTGGTCAAGGGTGTGCACGTGCTGGGCTTCCAGTTTCACGACGTCGCTCCCGACGAATTCGCCCGCAACGAAGCGGAACTCGGCGAGATGTTGGCCACCGGCAGGGCGGCGCCGCACATCGGCGCGGTTTATCCGCTTGCCGAAACTGCACGCGCGCTGCGGCACGTGGCAGACGGAGACGCCGTCGGCAAGGTGCTGATCGACGTCAGCTCGCCGGAATGAGATCCGCGGCCACCGACGGCGTCGCCATCACACCGCAGCGGAATGTCTCAGTTGCGCTGACGGAGCAGGCGTCGGCGGCGGCGGTCAGCGCTTGGCTCTTGAACGCGCGCGCCGCCGCGCTCAGCCGGTGCGCAACGGGTCCGACGCTGTCATCGAGTTCGGCGGGCAGGTGCTCACCCCACAGCGTGACCTCGGTGAGGCCCTGCTCGAGTGCGCCGAGCACGCCGCGGCGCACCCGTTCGTCGCTCGCGAACAGGTCGGCGGCGACTGCCACCGTCTGCGGGTGTGGACGGTCTTCCCAAAGCGCCAGTGCCGATTCCAGATCCGCCGTCGCGACGCCAAGGATGTGCAGCGGCCTCTCGTCCGTGCGATCGACCAGCAGCACCGTGACGTCCCAGCCGGCCATCACGCGGTCATACATCCAGCCGCCCGCGAACTTGACGGCATCGGCCGCATTGGCCGCCACCACATCGAGCCGGTACCTCATGTCGAGCTCCGTGACGCCAAGTCGACGGCCAGCGATTCCGCGTATCCCTTGAACGCCTCGGTGAGCGGTATTGACGGGTCGAGCAGCCATAAGGTCTCCATTCCGTTGATGAAGGCGAGAATCTCGACGGCCTTGGTGGCCGCGTCACAATCCGGGCGGTACCTTCCGAGCCGCTGACCGCGCTCGATGATCTCGGTGAGGATGTCGATGGCTGCGCGATACCGCTTGTGCAGGCGGTCGTGCAGCGGCGCGTCGGGCGCGATGTTCTCGACGAGGAGCACGGTGAACGTGCCGACCAATTCAGGTGCCCGGTCGAATCTCGCGGGGACCCGACTGAGTTCGGTGATGAGGTCACCCGACTCGTAGTCCGCGTGGATGGCGTCGTCTTCGTCGCGGGCGTCCAGCACCGCGTTCAGCAGCTGCTCCTTGGACTCGAAGTGGTGCAACAGCCCGGCGGGCGTCACCCCGGCTTCCTTGGCGATCTGGGCGAGCGAGGTGTTGCGCCAGCCGTTGCGCGCCAGCAGTCGCTCGGCCACGCCGAGAATGCGCTGCCTGCGGTCCTCGCCTTTGGCGAGAAGCGTTTCGTAGGGGCGTGGGGCTGCCACTGAACTCCTTCGGTCAACCAACCTAGTGAACACACAGTAGGTAGGTTCACCGGCTGTGACAAGGGTCTCAGCGCAAAAAGCCGTAGACCGACGTCACATCGCAGGTCAGGGCGTTTGTCAGGCCAATAGCACCAGGCCGTCAGGCGATGAGCTCTACCAACGTCGCGTTGGCCGTACCGCCGCCCTCGCACATCGTCTGCAGTCCGTAACGAATCCCGTGGTCGCGCATGTGGTTGAGCATCCGCGTCATCAGCACCGCACCCGAAGCGCCAAGCGGATGGCCCAGCGCGATCGCACCGCCAAGCGGGTTGAGGCACTTCTCGTCGGCGCCGGTTTCCGCCAGCCAGGCCAGCGGTACGGGGGCGAACGCCTCGTTGACCTCGAACACACCGATCTCGTGGATGCCGACGCCCGCCTTGCGAAGCAGCTTCTCGGTGGCCGGAATCGGACCCGTCAACATCAAGACCGGGTCCGCTCCGGTGACGGCGCCTGCGCAGTACCGGGCGATCGGGGTGAGCCCCAACGCGAGCGCATTGTCTTCGGCCATCACCAGCAGTGCCGCGGCGCCGTCGGAGATCTGTGACGAGTTGCCCGCGTGGATGACGCCGTCGTCGGCGAACGCCGGCTTGAGCCCGGCGAGCTTCTCGACGCTGGTGCCGCGCCGAACGCCCTCGTCGGCGACGACGGGTTCGCCGTCGGTGAAGACCGAGATCATCTGGCTTTCGAAAGCCCCGCTGTCCTGCGCGGCGGCCGCGCGTTCATGCGACTGCACCGAGTACTCGTCGAGCCTGGTGCGGGAGAACCCCCACTTCTGCGCGATCATCTCGGCGGAGATCCCCTGGTTGAACGCGAAATCCGGGTAACGGGCAAGGACTTTCGGCCCGTAGGGCATGCCGGTGGCGCGGGCGGCGCCGAGCGGAACCCTGCTCATCACCTCCACGCCGCCTGCCACGACGACGTCCTGCTGCCCCGACATCACCGCCTGCACGGCGAAATCCAGCGCCTGCTGGCTCGAGCCGCAGGCGCGGTTGACGGTGGTGCCTGGGATGGATTCCGGCCATCCCGCGGCGAGGACCGAGTACCGGCCGATGTTGCTTGACTGGTCGCCGACCTGCGATACACAACCCCAGACGACGTCGTCGACGATTCCGGGGTCGACGCCCGCCCGCTCCACGAGTGCAGTGAGCACGAGCGCGGACAAGTCGGCGGCGTGGATGTCGGACAGGCCGCCGTTGCGCTTGCCGACCGGCGTCCGGACCGCTTCGACAATTACCGCTTTACGCATTCGCCGTCTCCATTCCTCACGAGCGATAGGCCGGGCCGATGGCCCCCTGCTCGCGTAACTCCGCGATGTCGTCCTGCCCGAATCCGAGCTCGGCCAGGACAGCGTCCGTGTGCTCGCCCAGACCAGGAACAGGCTCCATCGGCGGATCGTATCCGCTGATGACCGGGGGCGGCAGCAGCGCCTGGATCGGACCCTTCGACGTACCCACCTCGCGCCAGCGGTTGCGCGCGGCAAGCTGCGGGTGAACGACCACCTCGCTCGGGGTGTTGTAGCGCGAGTTTCCGATCCCCGCCTGGTCGGCGATCTTCTGGATCTCGGCGAGATCGTGCTGTGCACACCAGGATCCGATGGCCTCTTCGAGGATCTCACGGTGCGCGCACCTGCCGGGATTGGTGGCGAAACGTGGGTCCTCGGCGAGGTCTGGACGGTCGATGATCTCCGTGGCGACCCGTTGCCACTCCCGGTCGTTGGTGGTGCCGAGCACCACGGTTTGCCCGTCCCGGGTCGGGAATGCCCCGTAAGGCGCCACTGCGGGTGAGCCGACCCCGAGCGGCTGCTGGTCGATGCCGGAGTGCTGGGTGTAGGTCAACTGATAGCCCATCACGTCGGTGAGCACATCGAAGAGGCTCAATCCGACCGCGGGTGCGGGCCCCTCACGACGGTCGCGCGAGAACAGCAGCGCAAGGATCGACAGTGCCGCGTAGAGGCCGGTGGTGAAATCGGCCATGGCGGGTCCCGGCTTGGCGGGCATGCCCGGGTATCCGGTGACGGCACACGATCCACCCTCGGCCTGAATCAGCAGGTCATAGGCGCGTTTGTGGGAGATCGGCCCGCCGGGGCCGTATCCGTCGATCTCGACCGGAATGACATTGGGATGCCGCTTGGCCAGCTCTGCCGGTGAAAGACCAAGGCGTGCAACCGATCCTGGCGCCAGATTGGACACCAGAGCATCGGCGCCGTCCAGCAACCGGTGCAGAATCTCCATGCCTGCAGGCGATTTGAGGTTGAGCGTGACCGATTCCTTGCCGCGATTGCACCACACGAAGTGTGCGGCGAGGCCACCTGGCCCGTTGACGACGTCGTCGTAGTCACGGGCGAAGTCACCGCCCCTCGGGTTCTCCACCTTGATGATTCGAGCACCGAAGTCCGCGAGCACGCGCGTGCACATCGGTGCGGCGACGGCCTGTTCCATGGCGACGACGGTGACGCCTGCCAAGGGTGCAGACGTCATTTTGCTCCTCGCGTGCGCGTCACATCACCATTCCGCCGTCGACCGGCAGCACCTGTCCGGTGATGTACGACGCGGCATCCGATGCCATGAAAACGAACGCCCCCGCCACCTCCTCGGGTCCGGCCCACCGCTTCAACGGAATACGCGCCATCATGTTGGCCGCGAACTTCTCGTTGGTCCGAATGGTCTCGGTCATCGGTGTGGCGGCAAGCGGCGCAAGGGCATTCACCATGATGTTCTTGGATGCGAGTTCGCGGGCGAGCGACTTGGTGAAACCGATCAAACCCGCCTTGGCTGCCGAGTAGTTGACCTGACCGAGTGTGCCCGTGAGCCCGGCCGCCGACGTCACGTTGATGACGCGGCCCGTACCGTCGGTCGGAATGAACGGCAGCGCGGCCTGAGTGCAGTGGAACGTGCCCATCACGTGCACGTCGAACGTCAGCCGGAACGTCTCGTCTGTCAGCTTCGGGAACATCGCAGGCGACGTGACGCCCGCGTTGTTGACGAGGATGTGCAGCGCTCCCCCGCCAAGGCCGGCGGCCTGTTCGGCAGCGGCATCGGCGGCAGCGCGGTCGCCGACGTCGAGAGCGCACGAATCCGCCTTGCCGCCGTCGGTTCGAATGCGTTGGGCAACAGCCGCGGCGGCGTCTCCGTCGATGTCGGTGACGAGCACCGCGGCACCCGCGTCGGCCAGTGCGGACGCGACGGCCGCCCCGATACCTCCTCCTGCGCCTGCGCCCGTCACCATCGCGGCGCGCCCGGTCAGGTCGAAATAGCCCATCAGTAGCTCCTCGGCATTCCCAACACGTGCTCGCCGAGGAAGTTGAGGATCATCTCCTGGCTGACAGGCGCGATCTTCATCAGGCGGGCCTCGCGGAAGTAGCGCGACACGTGGTACTCCTCGGAGTAGCCCATTCCTCCGTGCAGCTGCAGTGCGCGGTCCGCGGCACCGAATCCGGCGTCGGCACACAGGTATTTGGCAGTGTTCGCCTCACGCCCACATGGCTTTCCGTTGTCGTAGAGCCATGTCGCCTTGCGCAGCACCAGCTCTGCGGCGTCGAGTCGGGCCAGTGAGTCCGCGAGCGGGAACTGCAAACCCTGGTTCATGCCGATCGGGCGGTTGAACACCACACGCTCGTTGCCGTACTTGACGGCCTTCTCCAACGCGACGCGCCCGATGCCGAGCGCCTCGGCGGCGATCAGCATCCGCTCCGGGTTCAGCCCGTCGAGGATGTATTTGAAGCCCTTGCCCTCCTCTCCGACCCGATCCTCGATCGGCACGATCAGATCGTCGATGAAGAGTTCGTTGGAACTGACGGCGTTTCGGCCCATCTTGTTGATCGGACGGATGTCGACATGGTCGCGGTTCAAGTCGGTGAGGAACAGCGTCATCCCATCGGTCTTCTTGGTGACCTGGTCGTACGGCGTGGTGCGCGTGAGAAGCAGGATCTTCTCGGATTCCAGCGCCTTGGAGATCCAGACCTTGCGACCGTTGACCCGGTAGTGGTCGCCCTCGCGCTTGGCGAACGTGGTGATCCGCGAAGTGTCCAGGCCCGCACCGGGTTCGGTGACCCCGAAGCAGACGTGCAGGTCCCCGTCGACAACGCGGGGCAGCGTCGCTTTCTTGAGTTCATCCGAGCCGTGCTTGACCACGGGCTGCATGCCGAAGATCGTGAGGTGGATCGCGCTCGCGCCGTTCATCGCCGCGCCGGAACGCGCGACCTCCTCGAGGAGCAATGTCGCCTCGGTGATGCCGAGGCCGTGGCCGCCGTATTCCTCGGGAATGGTCATGCCGAGCCAGCCGCCCTTGGCGATGGCGTCGTAGAACTCCTGCGGGAATTCGTGCGCCTGGTCCTTCTCCATCCAGTACTGATCGTCGAACCTGCCCGCCAGTTCGGCGACGGACTTCCTGATCAGTTCCTGATCGTCGCTCAGCTCGAAGCTCATTCCGCCCGACATGCCACACTCCTTCACTACATCGCCGGCACAGCCGGATGCGCCGGTGCGATCAGCCCCTCTGCGCACCGGCGCACTGTCGCTCCAGCGGACTTCGTCAGTCCTTGTTGCCGGTCAGCTCCTTGGCGCTCGCCGCGAAGTCGGCAAAGTTGGCGCCGGTCTTCTCCTTCTTGGAGAGAGCCTGGATGGAGACGTCGTGGTCTCCTGCTGCCTTGCGCAGCGCACCGACGGTGGCCTGTTCCTTGGTGATGTGGGTGAACGGGTCCCAGTGGTACCAGCGGCACGCATTCTCGTACGTCATCTTGTTGATCTCGTCGTCCGGCACGCTGTGCTCCTTGAGCACCTCATCGAGCTGCTCTGGCGCTCCCGGCCACATCGAGTCGCTGTGCGGGTAGTCAGCCTCCCAGCAGATGTTGTCTATGCCGACATCGTTGCGCAGCTGCACACCGACGTGATCGGAGATGAAACAGGTCAGGAAGTGATCCCTGAAGACCTCAGAGGGCTTCTGCTTGCCGAAGTCCTGCCCCGTCCACGTCGAGTGCATCTCGTACGTGCGGTCGGCGCGCTCGAGGAAGTAGGGGATCCAGCCGGTGCCGCCCTCTGACAGCGCGATCTTCAGATCGGGATACTCCTTGATCGGCTTGGACCACAACAGGTCCGCCGCCGCCTGCACGATGTTCATCGGCTGCAGGGTGATCATGACGTCCATCGGCGCATCCGGGGCGGTGATCGCCAACCTGCCCGACGACCCGATGTGCACGTTGAGCACGGTGTCGGTGTCGACCAGTGCGTCCCACATCGGTTTCCAGTAGTCGAAGTCATGGAAGCTCGGGTAGCCCATCGCCGCAGGGTTCTCCGAGAACGTCAGCGAGTGCACGCCACGCTTGGCGTTGCGACGAATTTCTGCCGCACACGCCTCGGCGTCCCAGATCACCGGCAGCGTCATCGGAATGAAGCGGGCCGGATACTCACCGCACCACTCCTCGACGTGCCAATCGTTGTAGGCCTGCACCAAAGCCAGGGAGAACTCCGGGTCCTCGGTCGCGAACAGGCGGCCCGCGAAGCCGGGAAACGACGGGAAGCACATCGAGCCCAGAATCCCGCCCGCGTTCATGTCCTTCACGCGCTCGTCGACATTCCAGCAACCCGGTCGGATCTCGTCGAGGCCCTGCGGCTCCAGCCCGTACTCCTCCTTCGGGCGCCCGGCGACGGCGTTCAGCGCGACATTCGGGATGACCACATCGCGGAACTGCCAGGTGTCAGAGCCGTCCGGGTTGTGCACTAACCGCGGGGCGTCGTCGATGTATTTCTTGGCCAGGTGGTTCTTGAACATGTCAGGCGGTTCGACAATGTGGTCGTCGACGCTGACCAGGATCATGTCCTCTTTGTTCATGGGGCTCCTTCCCTCTCACCACCACCGTAGTATCCACACTGTTCTCTATCTAGGGAAACTATCTTCTCTCCGGGTGAGAATCAATCTCCGGGCGGTGTTATCCCACGATAACGCGGGACAAACGTTTGGTGTGCCGCCTAGCTCGGCTGCCCGGCATTGACCTCCGGCACAAAAGATGGAAACCTGTTAGTCGGAAATGAGAACATGATTCTCACTCTGGAGAGGAGAAGGCCGTGCGAGTGCCCCCGCTGCCGCCGGATCAGTGGGACGACGCCGTCGACCGCGCCCTCGCCGTCATGCTTCCCGAAGAGCGGCGCAACCCCGAGAACGCCAGCAACATCCTTGGCACTTTCGTCAACCATCCGGACCTGACGAAGGAGTTCTTGAAGTTCAACGTGCATCTGCTTTTCCACTCGACGTTGCCGGCACGGCTGCGCGAGCTGGCCATCCTGCGGGTGGCGCACCGGACCGACTCGGCATACGAGTGGGTGCAGCACGTCAAACTGGGCCTCCGCGAAGGCCTCACCGACGAGGACATCGCGGGCGTACAGCGCGGGGAGGCCTCGGATGCCTTCGACCGCACGGTGCTGACGGCGGTCGACGAACTACTCGAGTCCTACAACTTGTCGGATGCGACGTGGGCGGCGCTCGGCGAGCGCTTCGACAAGCGGCAGCGGATGGACTTCGTCTTCACGGTCGGCTGTTACGTCACCGTTTCCATGGCTTTGAAAACCTTCGGCGTCGAGCTCGAACAGGAGAGGTAACCAACGTGGCATTTTTCCCCAAGCCCTCGGCGGGCAGCTGGACAGAGAACTGGCCGGAACTCGGCACTGCTCCGGTGAACTACGAGGACTCCATCGACCCGGAGCACTTCAAGCTCGAGCAGCAGGCGATCTTCAAGAAAACCTGGCTCAACGTCGGACGCGTGGAGCGGCTGCCCAAGAAAGGCAGTTACTTCACCCGCGAGATGCCGTCGGTCGGACCAGGTACGTCGGTGATCGTCGTGAAGGATGTGAAAGACGGCGTCGAGACCGTCCGGTGCTTCTACAACATGTGCCGCCACCGCGGAAACAAGTTGGTGTGGAACGACTTTCCCGGCCAAGAGGTGTCGGGCACATGCCGCCAGTTCACCTGCAAGTACCACGCATGGCGTTACGCGCTCGACGGTGACCTGACCTTCGTCCAGCAGGAGGGTGAGTTCTTCGACCTGGAAAAATCGCAGTACGGGCTAGTCCCAGTGCGCTGCGAAGTCTGGGAAGGATTCATCTTCATCAATTTCGACAGCGACGCCATGCCGTTGACGGAGTACCTGGGCGATTTCGCCAAGGGCCTGGAGGGCTACCCGTTTCACGAGATGACCGAGCACTACAGCTACCGCTCGGAGATCAACGCGAACTGGAAGCTGTTCATCGATGCGTTCGTCGAGTTCTACCACGCGCCGATCCTGCACATGAAGCAGGCGGAGAAGGAGGAGGCCGAGAAACTGGCCAAATTCGGCTTCGAGGCGCTGGCCTACGACATCAAGGGCGACCACTCCATGGTGTCGTCATGGGGAGGCATGTCGCCGCCCAAGGACCTGAGCATGGTCAAGCCCATCGAGCGGATCCTGCACAGCGGCCTGTTCGGCCCGTGGGACCGACCCGATATCAAGGGCATCCTGCCCGACGAGCTGCCGCCCGCCATCAACCCGGGCCGTCACAAGAGCTGGGGCACCGACTCTTTCGAGTTCTTCCCCAACTTCACGCTGTTGTTCTGGGCGCCCGGCTGGTACCTGACCTACCACTACTGGCCGACCGGGGTGGACACCCACATCTTCGAGGCTGATCTTTACTTCGTGCCGCCGACGAACCTCCGCCAGCGGTTGTCGCAGGAGCTCGCCGCGGTGACGTTCAAGGAGTACGCGTTCCAGGACGCCAACACTCTCGAGGCCACCCAGACGCAGATCGGCACCCGGGTCGTCACCGACTTCCCGCTGTGCGACCAGGAAATCCTGCTGCGCCACCTGCACAAGACCGCATGGGACTACGTGAACCGGTACAAGGCAACGCTGGCGAACGGAAACGGTTCCTCCACGGCCAGTTCTGCCGCCGAAGAGAAGGATCACGCGAATGTCTAAGTTGCCCGAGGAGTTCGCCGACCTGGAGCGGTTCTCCGATTGGTGCCTGCCGACCGAGGAAGAGCGCTACGCCAAGCGGCTGAACTCTACGATGGCCGAGATGACGGAGTTGTACGACGCAGGCATGGAGCGCCTCGAGGACATCATGGTCTACGTCGATGCGCGGTTCCCGCTCAAGGGGATGCCCGAAGATGCGAAAGCGTTGGTGCATCTGGGACAGTCGATCGTCATGGTGAGCTTCCCCGTCGAAGTGTGGAAACAGCCCCGCGTGCTCGACAGCGGTGCGTCCTACATCCAACTGATCAAGGAGCCGGTGGTCTAGGAGTGCTGACCCTTAAAGCAGCGGGTCTGCTCGACGTCGATGCCGGCGAGATCGTCCGGCCCGCCGTCGTCCGTATCGAGGACGACAGGATCGTCGGCCTGGGTGGTCCGCTTGAAGGGGAAGTAATCGACCTGGGCGACGCCATCCTGCTTCCCGGCCTGATGGACATGGAAGTCAACCTTCTGATGGGCGGCCGCGGCGAAAACCCCGGCCTGTCCCAGGTTCAGGATGATCCGCCGACCCGCGTGCTGCGCGCGGTCGGCAACGCCAGGCGGACGCTGCGCGCCGGCTTCACCACCGTCCGCAACCTCGGATTGTTCGTCAAGACAGGCGGATACCTTCTCGACGTGGCGTTGGCCAAAGCCATTGACGCTGGGTGGATAGAGGGGCCGAGGGTGATACCCGCGGGCCATGCCATCACGCCGACGGGCGGGCACCTTGATCCGACGATGTTCGCCGCCTTCATGCCCGGCGCTCTCGAGCTCACGGTCGAGGAGGGCATCGCCAACGGGGTCGACGAGATCCGCAAGGCGGTCCGCTACCAGATCAAGCACGGAGCGCAGCTGATCAAGGTATGCGTCTCGGGTGGTGTGATGTCGCTGACCGGAGCGGCTGGCGCGCAACACTATTCGGACGAAGAACTGCGCGCCATCGTCGACGAGGCGCACCGGCGCGGGCTGCGGGTAGCCGCACACACTCACGGCGCGGAAGCCGTCAAGCACGCCGTCGACTGCGGAATCGACTGCAT
>Ga0164308_10001308_pt1 | contig 13238 bp, 10 predicted proteins | sample Whisoiple_246_MG_FD_109983 | JGI IMG/M metagenome (GOLD analysis project Ga0164308, IMG submission 109983) | Soil microbial communities amended with fresh organic matter from upstate New York, USA - Whitman soil sample_246_MG | ecosystem: Environmental > Terrestrial > Soil > Unclassified >...
CGCTGCCGGACCGGAGCGGTCCGGCGCAGCCTCGTCCCCGGCCCCCGTCCCGCCCTCGAAGCCCGCTCCGGCGAGCCCGGAGGCCGAGGGGGCGGCCGGGAGATCACCGGACACCGAAGAGGCCCCGGCCGAGGAGGAGCCCGTGGACGCCGGTTCCGTGCCCCTCTCGGGTCCCGGCACCTTCACGGTGGCGCGCGAGGGCGTCAGGCCGGGCGGCGGCAGCCGCTACCGCGTCGAGGTGGAGGACGGCATCGGCGTGGACCCGGACCGCGCCGCCGAGGACGTCGCGCGGATACTCTCCGACCCCCGGGGCTGGAGCGAGGGAGGAAGCCGCGCCTTCCGCCAGGTGGACGACGGGTCGGCGGGGCTGGTGATCCGGATAGGGACTCCGAGGACCACCGACCGGCTCTGCGGGCGGTACGGCCTCGACACCAGGGGCGAGGTGAACTGCCGCGGCGGGAAGAACGTCATGGTCAATCTCGCCCGGTGGCAGTTGGGTTCACCGACGTTCGACGGGACCGCCTCCGAGTACCGGGCCCTCATCATCAACCACGAGGTGGGGCACTGGCTGGGCCACGGCCACGAGACCTGCCCGGGCTCCGGCAGGCCGGCCCCCGCCATGATGCAGCAGATCAAGGGGCTGAAGGGCTGCGTGTCCAACGCCTGGCCCTACGACGGGAAGGGCCGTTACCTGGGCGGTCCGTCCGTGCCGTAGAGCTGCTCCGGGCCCCCGGTCACCGCCGCCGGTACACCAGCCGTCCGCCGAGGACGGTCGCCACGCAGGCGGTGGCGCCCGCCGCGCACAGCGCCGCTTCGTCCGGTACGTCGAAGACCGCGAGGTCGGCGCGGGCGCCGACCGTGAGCGGGCCGTGCGCGGATCCCGCGAGGTCGCGGCCCCGGCGGAAGGGGTCCAGGTCCGGCTCGTCGGCCGGGGCCCCGGCCGGCGGGACGACCGCCAGGCCCGCGCGGCCCACGGCCGTGCGTACGGCGGGGTCGGCGAACCCGCCCGCGACATGGGTGGTGCCGTGGCGCAGCATGCGCTGGAGCCCTCGGCGTACGCTGCCGGCTCTGCGGGGCTCGTCCATCCGCGCGGCCAGCCGCTCGAAGTCCGTCCCGGTCAGGGGCTCTTCGCCGAGCTCGTCGGCCTCGCGCGGGTCGGGGTGGTAGCAGCGGGTCAGCAGGGGGACGGCGTCCCACTGGCGCAGTCCGGGGGTGAGGACGCCCGGCCACCGGCGGATCCGGGCGGCGGGGTGGGCGGCCGTCACCACGTCGTACGGCCCGACGGCCACGATCCGGTCGCCGTCCACCGCGACCGCGCCGCCGTCCACGCCCGCCGCGCCGACCGGCAGGACCAGCGGAGCGGCGTGAACGGTCAGCACGAGCCGCTCAGTTGGCGTCGAGGAGCTTGAGCTCCGGGTGTGCCGTGCCGCCGTCGATCGCGGTGGAGGAGATGTGCGAGACGACCCGCTCGTCGACCGGGTCGTTCGCCGGGTCGTCGTGGACGACGAGGTGCTCGTAGGTCGTGGCCCGCTGGGCCGGGACGCGTCCCGCCTTGCGGATCAGGTCGATGATCTCGAGCCGGTTCGAGCGGTGCCGGGCGCCGGCCGAGGAGACGACGTTCTCCTCCAGCATGATCGAGCCGAGGTCGTCCGCGCCGTAGTGCAGGGACAGCTGGCCGACCTCCTTGCCGGTGGTCAGCCAGGAGCCCTGGATGTGGGCGACGTTGTCGAGGAAGAGCCGGGCGATGGCGATCATCCGCAGGTACTCGAAGAGCGTGGCCTGCGTCTGCCCCTTCAGCTTGTTGTTCTCCGGCTGGTAGGTGTACGGGATGAAGGCGCGGAAGCCGCCCGTACGGTCCTGGACGTCACGGATCATGCGCAGGTGCTCGATGCGCTCGGCGTTGGTCTCGCCGGTGCCCATCAGCATGGTGGAGGTCGACTCGACGCCGAGACCGTGGGCGATCTCCATGATCTCCAGCCAGCGCTCGCCGGACTCCTTGAGCGGGGCGATCGCCGTGCGCGGCCGCTCGGGCAGCAGCTCGGCGCCCGCGCCGGCGAAGGAGTCGAGACCGGCGGCGTGGATCCGCTCGATGGCCTCCTTCGCGGAGACGCCCGAGATGCGGGCCATGTGCTCGATCTCGGAGGCGCCCAGCGAGTGGATGACCAGCTGCGGGAACGCCTTCTTGATCGCGGAGAAGTGCTCCTCGTAGTACTCCACGCCGTAGTCCGGGTGGTGGCCGCCCTGGAACATGATCTGCGTGCCGCCCAGCTCGACGGTCTCCGCGCAGCGGCGCAGGATGTCGTCGAGGTCCCGGGACCAGCCCTTGGCGGTGTCCTTGGGCGGCGCGTAGAACGCGCAGAACTTGCAGGCCGTGACACAGACGTTGGTGTAGTTGATGTTGCGCTCGATGATGTACGTCGCGATGTGCTCCGTACCGGCGTAACGGCGGCGGCGCACGGCGTCGGCCGCGGCGCCCAGCGCGTGCAGCGGAGCCGACCTGTACAGGTCGAGCGCCTCCTCCGGGGAGATCCGCCCGCCTTCGGCGGCGCGGTCGAGGACGGGCTGAAGGTCGGCCTTCTCGGTCACCGGGCTGTCACCTTTCGGCGGTTCTTCTGCTGTTCCACGGACCGATCCAGCCTACGCCAGCCCTTGCCGAGGTCAGCCGTCGGACCGGGTCAGCGTCCCCTTCGGGGTGCCCGCGGCCTCCTCGTGGGACTCGTAGCGCAGGGTGTCCTCGGAGGTGAGGGTGAAGTCCAGGTCGGCGTCACCACCGGTGCACATCGCCCCCGTGCGGGCGTCCGGGTCGGCGCGCTCCCGGATCTTCAGCTCGGTGGCCGTGCCGGAGACGAGGGTCCCGACGCCCTTGCAGACGACCGTCGTCCCGAGCGCGTCGAAGCGGTAGGAGAGCCTGACCACCTCCTCGCCCTTCTTCCCTTCGACGAACACGGCGGTGACCGTGCCGTGGGGCGCGCCGCTGCGTTCGGTGGCGGAGCCCTTCCAGGTGCCCGCGAAGGTCTTGGGCACCGCGCTCACGGCGGCCGCCCCCGAGGAGGTGCCCGACGGGGTCGGCTCCCCGGAGTCCGCGGGGTCCCGCGATCCGGTGGCCGACGGGGGCCCCGCGGCGTCGCTGCCGCGGTCGTCGTCCCCGCCGCCGCCCGTGAACAGGTCCCCCAGCGTGGCGACGCCGACGGTCGCCACCGCGAGCGCCCCGGCCACGGCCAGCGCGACGGTGCAGCTGATGCGTCGGCCGGGCCGCGTACCGGTCCGCGGCCCGGCGTCCATGGTGACGGCGACACGGGCCCCGCCCGTGCCGTGCTCCCCCGCGGTGTCCGCGGTGGCCGGCGGTCCGGCCGGCGGGGGCGGCAGCGGCGGACCGAAGGTCCCGGGCGCCGCGCTCCCCAGCGAGGCGTTGCTGAACGGCACGGGCCCGGACTGCACCGGCGCCTCCTGCGGCTCCAGGTCCAGCAGGGCCACCGCCGACCGGCTGACCTCGCGGACCAGCGGGCCCGGCAGCCATCCCGGCGCCACCAGTGCCGCCGCGCCGCTCGGCGCGAGCGTGCGGGCGAGCTCGGCGGGGGCGGGCCGGTCCGCGGGGTCCTTGGCGAGGCACCCGGCGACCAGCTCACGCAGTTCGCCCTCCAGGTCCCCGAGTTCGGGCTCCTCGTGCACCACCTTGTAGAGGAGTACGGCGGACGAGTCACCGGGGAAGGGCGCGGTGCCGGTGGCCGCGTAGGCGAGGACGGCCCCGAGGGAGAAGACGTCGGCCGCGCCGGAGATGTCCAGGCCGCGGATCTGCTCCGGCGCCATGTAGCCGGGCGACCCGACGGAGACACCGGTGGAGGTGAGGGAGACGGTGGCGCCCAGCGCCCGGGCGATGCCGAAGTCGATCAGCCGGGGGCCGTCCAGGGCGAGCAGGACGTTGGAGGGTTTCACGTCACGGTGGATGAGGCCGTGCGCGTGCACGGCGTCGAGTGCCTCGCCGAGCCCTGCCCCCAGGGTCCGTACCGCGTACTCGGGCAGTGGCCCGTAGCGGGTCACGGCGTCGGAGAGCGGGGGCCCGGCGACGTATCCGGTCGCCACCCAGGGCACGGCGGCTTCGGGGTCGGCGTCCAGGACCGGGGCCGTCCACCGCGCCCCGAGGCGCCGGGCGGCTTCCACCTCGCGCCGGAACCTCGCGCGGAACTGCTCGTCCAGGGCGAAGTGGGGGTGCACGACCTTGACCGCGACGGTGCGTCCGCCCGTGCTGCGGCCCAGGTAGACCCGGCCCATACCGCCGGCGCCGAGTCTGCCGAGCAGCCGGTAGGCGCCGATGATGTGCGGTTCGCCGGCTTCCAGCGGCTGCATACGGTCTCCCCCTGTGGGCCCCGGGACTCGGACGGCAGCCTAGGCCGCCCGGGTCGCACGGTCACGGAGACCCCTTCTGCCGATATCGCCCCTATGGGCACGAAGCAGGGATTTCGCCACATGGAAAGGCGCGAATACGCCGTTCGTCCATCCCGTTCGGGTTCACGGGAGAGAAACCGGAAGGCGTTCCGGGGGACATCCGCTATTCGCCCGGCTGTCCGTCGAGAGGCGTACAGGGATGCACCGAGAGGGGCTCGGAGAGGGGTCCCGTGACAGAACTCCGACATTCGTCCCCTTTCCAGGGAACGGAATGCCGGAGTCACGCGTCAGGGGTAAAGCGAGGCGCGGAGAAGCAGAGCCCGGGATGGTGCAGGATTCATCTTTCTTCCCGCGTCCATTCCCGTCCCCTTGCTCCCGGGCACCGGGGCACGGGCCACGGCGCCCGGGCCACCGCCGGCGGTCAGCCGCCGAGCAGTTCCACCTTCACGTCGGCCGGGAACCCGGTCGTGGGCCCGGTCCGCCGGGCGAACTCACGCACGCCCGCCAGCTGGTCGGGGCCGAAGCGGAAGTCCAGCGTGGTGAAGTAGCGCTCCAGCACCTCGGCGTCGAAGGACTCCCAGCGCGCCGCCTGCTCGGCCACCTTGGTGACCTCCTCCAGCGAGAGGTCGCGGGAGGCCAGGAACGCCTCGTGGACCTTCTGCACGTAGTCGGGGTGCGAGGCCAGGTAGTCCTTGCGCGCCGCCCAGACGGCGAAGACGAACGGCAGCCCCGTCCACTCCTTCCACATCTCACCCAGGTCGTGGACCTGCAGCCCGAGCCGGGGCGCGTCGTGCAGGTTCGCCCGCAGCGCGGCGTCCCCGATGAGGACGGCGGCGTCGGCCTCCTGCATCATCAGGCCGAGATCCGGCGGGCAGGTGTAGTAGTCGGGTGCGACGCCGAACCGCTCGGCGAGCAGCAGCTGGGCCAGCCGCACGGAGGTGCGTGAGGTCGAGCCGAGGGCCACCCGGGCCCCGTCCAGCTGCTCCAGGGGAAGCTGGGACACGATCACGCACGACATGACGGGGCCGTCGCAGCCGACGGCGATGTCGGGGAGGGCGACCAGGTCGTCGGCGTTGCGCAGGTACTCGACCAGGGTGACGGGACCGATGTCGAGGTCACCCCTGACCAGCTGCTCGCTGAGTCTTTCCGGGGTGTCCTTCGAGAGCTCCAGATCGAGCAGGGTCCCGGTCCGTGCCAGGCCCCAGTAGAGGGGGAGGCAGTTCAGGAACTGGATGTGGCCGACGCGCGGCCTGCTGCGACGGTCGTCGCCTTCTACGGGAGAGACGGTTGAATTGTCCACATCGCGAGGCTAGACCTGTCCCTCCCGGCCGACATCATCGGGGCGTCCGACTGCCCCGCGAGGGCCTTGTCCGTCAGCTCTCCCGCGGTCCAATCAAACATCCGGGTGAAGTGATCTTTCCCTCTACCGCTCCCCGCAGACTGCGTGCTAGGCTCGCCCGCAAGTTGCAGTTTGGTTTCCCTTGCAGTACAGAGCCTGCGGAGCATGTAACCCGCAGGCTTTTGTAGTTTTCAGACTTCTTTGCAGGTTCTGGAGCAGGGCAACCCTTTGGCCCAAGGAGGGCTTATGGCTACCGGAACCGTCAAGTGGTTCAACGCTGAAAAGGGCTTCGGCTTCATCGCCCAGGACGGCGGCGGCCCGGATGTCTTCGTCCACTACTCCGCGATCAACGCGTCCGGGTTCCGCTCCCTCGAGGAGAACCAGGTCGTGAACTTCGACGTCACTCAGGGACCCAAGGGTCCGCAGGCTGAGAACGTCACCCCGGCCTAGTTGCCCGGGTCGGCCGATCGCGGCCGAGTGAGCAGTACCCAAGGAGCCCCGCTCCCCCGTTTCGGCGGAGGAGCGGGGCTCCTGCCCTTCCCGGACCCGGGACACCGCCCGCGGGAGGACCGGACACCGGGCGCAGGACATCGGGCGCGGAAGATCAGGCGCGGGACACCGGGCGCGGGACTCGGCACGACGGGTGCTTGACCTTCACATCGTGTGAGGCCGTGCAGTGGGAGCCATCATGTTCACCATCGGAGAGTTCGCCCGGCACGGACGGGTCTCGGCCCGCATGCTGCGCCACTACGACGCCATCGGTCTGCTGCGCCCGGACCGCATCGACCCCGCCACCGGCTACCGCTACTACGGTGCCGCCCAGCTCGCCCGCCTCAACCGCGTCATCGCGCTCAAGGACCTCGGCTTCACGCTCCAGCAGGTGCGGGCCGTCGTCGACGACCAGGTGGACGCGGACGAGCTGCGCGGAATGCTGCGGCTGCGCCGGGCGGAGCTGGAGGCGGCGATGACGGCGGCGGCGGCCCGGCTGACCCAGGTCGAGGCGAGGCTCCGGTCCATCGAGAGCGAGGGACACATGCCCGAGAACGACGTCCAGATCAAGCGGGTCCCGGCGGTGCGGGTCGCAGAGGTGACCTCCACGGCCCCCGGGTACCAGCCCCAGGACATCTCCCCGGTCGTCGGACCGCTGTACGAGAAGCTTTTCCCGCTGCTCGCCACGGCGGGGGTCCGCCCCACCGGTCCCGGCATCGCCCGGTACGAGGACGGTCCGGACGGCGACGGATCGGTCGTCGTCCACGCCGGCGTGACCGTCGACGCCCCGGCCGGGCCGCTCGGCGACACGGGCGTCACCGTCGTCGAACTGCCCGCCTTCGAGGCGGCGACCATCGTGCACCGGGGCTCCATGGACCACGTACTGGCGACCGAGCAGATCCTGGCGCGCTGGATCGAGGACCACAGGCGGCGCCCGGCCGGATACTCCCGGGAGGTCTCCCTGGAGTGCCCGGAGGACCGCGAGATGTGGGTCACCGAACTCCAGCTGCCTCTCGTCGGCTGACGACGCGTCACCCTCCGTACGGGCCCTCGCTCCTCGTTCTTGTCGAGGGCCTGTGCAGAGGGTCACCCGATACTGACGAGCCCGCCCATGACAAGGCAGACTGTTGACCGCGATACCAACGGTATGACGCAGAGCGGGATCAGCAGGACCGGCGGGGCGAGCAGGACAGGGGGGCATCATGGACCGCGACAACGGACCCGGCGTGCGCGTTCCGGAGCAACGGGCACATGGGGAACGAGCGGCCGGCGCCGAACTGCGCTTCACCGTGCTCGGCCCGGTACGCGTCTGGCGCGGCAGTGAGGCCCTCCCCTCGGGCTCCCCCCAGCAACGCGCCCTGCTGGCCGCACTCCTGTCGCGTAACGGACGCACGGCCACCGCCGCCGAACTCATCGACGCCCTCTGGGGCGACGATCCGCCCTCCCAGGCCCTCGCGACGGTCCGCACGTACGCGTCCAGGCTCCGCAAGACCCTGGGGCAGGACATCCTGGTCAGCGAGGCGGGCGGCTACGCCGTCCGGATCCCGCGCGAGGCGCTGGACCTGACGCTGGCCCAGGACCTGGCGGTCGAGGCGGAGAAGGCGCGCGGCAGCGGGGACCGCGGCCAGGCCCGCGCGCTGATCAACAAGCTGCTCGGCCTCTGGGACGGCGAGGCCCTCGCCTCACTCCCCGGCCCGTACGCCGAGAACCAGCGCGCCAGCCTGGAGGAGTGGCGCCTCCAGCTCACCGAGACCCGACTCGACCTCGACCTGGAGCTCGGCTGCCACGCGGAGGCGGTTTCCGAGCTGACCGCGCTCACCGCCGCGCAGCCGCTGCGCGAGCGCCTGCGCGAACTGCTGATGGTCGCCCTCTACCGCAGCGGCCGGCAGGCGGAGGCACTCGCGGTGTACGCCGACACGCGCCGGCTGCTCGCCGAGGAACTGGGCGTCGACCCCCGCCCCGAACTGTCCCAGCTCCAGCAGCGGATCCTGCGGGCGGACGAGGAGCTGGCCCGCCCGTCCGACGAACCGGCCCCGGCCGCCGTCCCGGTCCGCCCGGCCCAGCTCCCCGCCACCGTCCCGGACTTCACGGGCCGCGCCACGTTCGTACGCGAGCTGGGCGACCGGCTGGTGACTCCCGAGGGGGCCGTCATGGCGGTCTCCGCGCTGGCCGGCATCGGCGGCGTCGGCAAGACGACCCTCGCGGTCCACATCGCCCACCGGGCACGCCCCCACTTCCCGGACGGCCAGCTGTACGTGGACCTCCAGGGGGCGGGCGCCACGGCCGCCGAACCCGAGACCGTCCTCGGCTCGTTCCTGCGCGCGCTGGGCACCGCGGACTCCGCGATCCCGGACTCCCTGGACGAGCGGGCCGCGCTCTACCGTTCCACCCTCGACGGGCGCCGCATCCTCGTCCTGCTCGACAACGCCCACGACGCGGCCCAGATCCGGCCCCTGCTGCCCGGCACGGAGGGCTGCGCGGCCCTGGTCACCAGCCGGGTCCGCATGGTCGACCTGGCCGGCGCGCACCTCGTGGACCTGGACGTGATGTCCCCCGAGGAGGCCCTGCAGCTCTTCACCCGCATCGTCGGCGACGAACGCGTCCGCTCGGAGCGCGAGGCGGCCCTGGACGTGGTGGCCGCGTGCGGCTTCCTCCCGCTGGCCATCCGCATCGCCGCGTCCCGGCTGGCCGCCCGCCGGACCTGGACGGTGTCGGTGCTGGCCGCGAAACTCGCCGACGAACGCCGCCGCCTGGACGAACTCCAGGCGGGCGACCTCGCGGTGAAGGCCACGTTCGAGCTCGGCTACGGCCAGCTGGAACCGGCCCAGGCCCGTGCCTTCCGCCTCCTGGGCCTGGCGGACGGCCCGGACATCTCCCTCGCGGCGGCCGCCGCGCTCCTGAACCTGGACCCCCGCACGGCGGAGGACCTCCTGGAGTCGCTGGTCGACACCAGCCTCCTGGAGTCGGCCGCCCCGGGCCGCTACCGCTACCACGACCTGGTGCGCCTCTACGCGCGTGCGTGCGCCGAACGGGACGAACAGCCCCCGGTGGAGCGGGAGCTGGCGCTCTCCCGGCTGCTGGACTTCTACCTGGCCACGGCGGCGGGGGTGTACGCGCTGGAGCGGCCCGGGGACCGGCTGGTCGCCCACCTGGAGCCGACGCGGCATCCGGGGCTCACGTTCGAGGACCGCCATTCCGCCCTGGACTGGCTGTTCTCCGAGGCGAACTGCCTCCTGGCCTGCGCACAGCAGTCGACGGGACAGAACATGCTCCGCCGGGCGGTGGACCTCCTGTGGGCGGCGAAGGACCTGGCGGAGTCGGGAGCGAACTCGAAGCAGTACGAGTCGGCGGCGCTGACGACGCGCGACGCCGCCCGGACCTACGGCGACGCCCGTGCCGAGGGCCGCGCCCGGACCACCATCACCAACGTCCACATCGTGGCGGGCCGCTTCGACGAGGCCGAGGCCGAGGCCGAGCGGGCCATGCAGCTCGCGCGGTCGGCCGACGACCCGGTGCCCAACTGCTGGGCCCCCAACGACCGGGGGGTGATCGCCATCTACCAGGGGCGGCACGAGGAGGGCGAACAGCACCTCCTGCAGGCCATCGAGAACTTCCGGGCGGACAGCAACTTCGTCGGCCAGGCGAGCGCACTGTGCAACCTCTCCAGGATCCACGTGTCCCTCGGACGCGTCTCCAGCGCGATAGAGCTCGCGCAGCAGGGCATCGACATCTACGACCGGATGGGGCTCAGCCTCCGTCTTGCCAACGGGCGGTACGCCCTGGGCATCGCACTGACCCGGGCTGGCCGGCTGCCCGAGGCCCTGAACCAGCTCACCGAAGCACTGGCGCTGTTCCACGACAACCGGCAGCCGCTGTGGGAGGGCGTGACGCACTTCCGGCTGGCGGAGGCCCACCTCGCCGCGCACCGCCCCACGCTGGCGGCCGCCCACGCGGAACAGGCCATCGCGCTCCGGGGTATCGGCGGCGAGTGGCGGCGCGGCACGGTGCTGACCGTGCTCGGCAAGGCCCTCGACAGCATCGGCCAGCCCGACCGCGCCCGGGCCTGCTGGCACGAAGCCCTGGCCATCTACGAACAGTTGGGCGCGCCCGAGGCGGAGGAGACACGTCTCCTGCTGATGCCGGTGGCCGCGGCCTGAGGTCCTCGGCCACGGCGTTCATCGTTCGTTTATCGGCGCGCGTCATCGTGTGTGCATCGAGCCGTCGCGTCGGGGGGCAGGCGGATCGAGGGTACGGCCGTCCCCGTAGGGTGAACGGCCCTGAGATGCCTGCCCGGCGATCCACGGGGGAATAGCCGGGCGGGCATCCGAACTTCTGCCTGGAACGACGAACGGGAGCTGACGATGAGCGACGCCAAGAAGGCCAAGGACGACCTCCTCAAGCCGCAGGACAACCACGCGTCCGACGCCGACACCGGCACGGGCACCGCGACCACGCAGGACAACCACGCGTCGGGGGGCGGCATCACCACCCTGGACAACCACGCGTCGGCTCCGACGCCCAAGTAGACCTGACCCGCACGGGGGAAAGCGGCCGCGGCGGCGCGGAGGGGGAGCCGTCGCGGCCGCACCATGTCCGCGCAGGACGCGCAGGGGCCCGAGCCTTCCGGCTCGGGCCCCTGCGCGTGTGCGCGGCTGTCAGTAGCGCAGCTCCGCCGTGACCAGGCAGCGCTTGACGCGGGAGACCGAGCGCGGGCTGTCCATCCGGACGGCGACGGTCCTGGAATCGCCCCCGTCGACCTCGACCTCGGTCTCGCCCGTGTCGACGGTGAGGCCCTTGGCGTCGACGAATGTCACGTCGATCTCGTACACGTGCGTGCCCGTCGCGGTCGAGGTGATCTCGATCGACGAGGAGGTGTTCGCCTTGCGCTTGCCCTTCTTGGGCTGGGCGCAGCGGACGACACGCAGGCCGGGGGCGTCCGACGCGGTCGGGCTGGGTGTGGCCGACCCGTACGTGGAGCCGCCGGACGAGCTCGACGAGCTGTCGTAGTCGTCGTCGTAGTCGCGGTACCCGTTGTTGCTCTTCTTGGAGCTGGAGCAGCCACCGCCCGAGCCGCCGCTGCTGCGGCTCTTCCCGCTCTTGCCGCCGTGACTGGACGTCGAGAATCCGGTGAGCGCGAGCACCACCACGACCAGGACCGCCGCGAACCTCATCTGTCGCCGCACCATCGATGCAGCCCCCCTAGCTGTTGCCGGTTTCGTCGGCCGTCGCACGGCCGCGCGACACCGTAACGCACAGCATTCCGGCCACTCACCCATGGTGCGGTCATGACCCTGTCACGGTCTTGTCATGGTCTCCGATGGCAGGAGGATCCGGCCGGGCGTAGCGTCGAGCCGGGGAGCGGTGCGCACAGCCGTGCGCCTTGACCCGGGAGGCTGTCGATGATCCGCAACGTCCTCGGTTCCGTCGTCGCGCTCGTGGGAGCGGCAGCCGCCGTGCAGAGCCCCTTCCACAGCTGGTACGCCGACCGCCTCGGGCGGGACTACCGCGTCCAGGACCTGTTCGACGGCGTCAGCGGGGTCTCGTCGTCCGTCATGGGTTCGATCCTGCTGCCGTTCCTGTTCGCCGCGCTGGTGACGGTCGTCGGCGTCGTGCTCCGCTCGCGCTGGGTGGTGGCGCTCGCCGGCCTGGTCGTCCTCGGCTTCACCGTCCTGTGGATGGTGCGGCAGGGGCAGGCCGTGGGGAGCCTGACGGTCGACGGCGACGCCTCGGGGCTCCGCTGGGGCGTGGCCCAGGCCCTGGCGGGCGGCGTGCTGCTCCTGCTGGGGGCGCTGGTCATGTCGGGCCGGCGCGGCATACGGCGGGGGCGTGCCGCCGAACCGTATCCCGTGCCGCCGGACGACCGCCCCGACACCTGGCCGCCGACCCAGGAGCCGGGCCCGGCGGCGTACACCTCCCCCGGGCCGGAGCCCGAGGCGGACCCGTACACGGGCCCCGGGCGGCACCGCGCGGAATACCGGGCGGCCCGGGAGGACGAGGACACCGCGGAGTTCCCGGTCCAGGACGGGAGCACCCACCCCGGCCGGGGCGAGCCGGAGGAGCGGGGCCGGTACCACCCGCCCCACCCCTGAGCGTCAGGTCCGCGCCCTGCCGCCCGTCCCGGTGCCCTTGAGCGCGTCCAGCGCGTACACGCAACGGTCCTTGCTGCACGCGTACACGACACCCGCCCGCGCCACCGGGGAGCCCGTGATCTCGCCGCCCGTGGCGAGCTTCCAGCGGAGCTGGCCGCCCGCCGCGTCCAGCGTGTAGAGCACGTGGTCCGCCGAACCGAAGTGGACCCGGCCGTCGGCGACAACCGGGGCCCCGACCACGTCACCGCCCGCCGCGAAGCGCCACTTGGGGGTGCCGGTCACCGCGTCCAGGGTGTACAGGGCGCTGCCGCTGCCGACGTGCACGTTGCCCGCCGTGACCAGCACGGGCTCGACGGACTGACGGGCCTCGGTCGCGATCCGCCAGCGGTCCTTGCCGGTCGAGGCGTCCAGGGCGTACACGGTGCCGAGGTAGTCGGCGAGGTACACCCCGCCGCCCGTGACCGCCGGACCCGGGGCGAAGGCGGGCGGGGACAGGAAGACGGCCGGGGACTCGAAGTGCCAGCGCACCCGGCCCGAGACCATGTCCACGGCCAGCACCCGGGTCCCCGCCGCGACGTACACCGAGCCGTCGGGCGCCGGGGTGACCCGGACCGGCACCCCGCCGCAGGAGGCGGCGTCGCCGACGGGGTACGACCACCGCTCGGTGCCGGTGCGCGCGTCGACCGCCCGGAGCCGGGCGTCCTGCCACAGGAAGACCGTGCCGTCGTGGATGACGGGACCGGCCTCCGCGGTCTCGAAGTCCGTCTGGAGGCCCGTGGCCTCCCACAGCTTCTCGCCGCTCGACGCCTCCCAGGCCTGTACGCCGCCACCCCGTGTGCCGGTCAGGACGGTGCCCCGGTCGGCCTTGAGGGAGTACACCCAGGCGTCCGTCTGCAGGCGCCACCGCTCGGCGCCCGTCGCCGCGTCCAGCGCGTACA
>Ga0164308_10001309_pt1 | contig 13226 bp, 11 predicted proteins | sample Whisoiple_246_MG_FD_109983 | JGI IMG/M metagenome (GOLD analysis project Ga0164308, IMG submission 109983) | Soil microbial communities amended with fresh organic matter from upstate New York, USA - Whitman soil sample_246_MG | ecosystem: Environmental > Terrestrial > Soil > Unclassified >...
GACCTCAACCTGTGGAAGGCCGTGCAGACCGCGCTGATCTCGCACTGCGAGCAGAACGGCAACCGGATGGCCCTGCTCGACGCGCCTCCGGGCATGTCGCCGCAGCAGATCAAGGAGTGGCGCAGCGACGTCGCGATGTACGACTCCGCGTACGCCGCGCTCTACTACCCCTGGGTCAAGGTCGAGAACCCGACCGGCACCAACGGCAACACCGAGATCCTGATCCCGCCGTCCGGCCACATCGCCGGCGTCTGGGCGCGCACGGACGACACCCGCGGCGTGTGGAAGGCCCCGGCCAACGACACGATGCGCGGCGTCCTCGACATCGAGCGGGCGATCACCCAGAACGAGCAGTCGCTGCTCAACCCGATCGGCATCAACTGCATCCGGCCGTTCGGCACCCGGGGCATCCGGATCTGGGGCGCGCGCACGCTCGCCTCCGACACCGACTGGCAGTACATCAACGTCCGCCGCCTGTTCAACATGGTGGAGACCTCGATCCTCACCGGCACGCAGTGGGCCGTCTTCGAGCCCAACGACGTCACCCTGTGGGAGGGCGTCAAGCGCACCCTGAACGCGTTCCTCCGCGGTCTCTGGTCGGCCGGCGCGCTCTTCGGCGCCAGCGTCGACGAGGCGTTCTACGTCAAGTGCGACGCCGAGACGAACCCGCCGGAGTCGATCGACCAGGGCCTCCTGATCGTCGAGGTCGGCATCGCCCCGGTGAAGCCCGCCGAGTTCGTGGTCTTCCGGATCAGCCAGAAGAAGCAGTCGGCGAACTAGTCGCGCCGACCCGCTTCCCGAGCGTTCCCACACACAGACGGAGATAGCCAATGCCCAACGCAGAGCTCATCAACACCGACCCGATCGTCTCCCAGAACTTCTTCCTGGAGATCGACGGCAGCGTCGTCAGCATCCTGTCCAGCGTGTCCGGCCTCGACATCGAGATGGAGGTCGTCACGATGGAGCAGGCCGGCGCGAACGGCAAGGTCCAGGTGATCAAGACGCTCGGCAAGGCCAACAAGGCCCCCGACCTCAGCCTGACCCGCATGGCCCCGCCCGACATGACGCAGGACAAGATGTGGGGCTGGTTCAACGACATCCGCGACAAGGGCATCCTGCTCAGCGACCGGTCGAACAACCGCAAGAACGGCTCCATCGTCATGTACGACTCGGCCAACACCGAGATCGCGCGCTTCAACTTCACCAACGGCTGGCCGAGCAAGATCGCGACCGACCAGCTCAGCGTGGAGTCGAACGACCCGGTCAAGGAGACCATCACCCTGACCGTCGAGAGCCTCGCACGAGTCAAGTGAGCAGCCTCCAGACCTCGTACGAGTTCACCCTGCCGCGCGGGTACGTCGACGACTCGGGTCAGATGCACCGGACGGGCATGATGCGGCTGGCGACAGCCCGCGACGAGCTCGAGCCGTTGCGCGACCCGCGCGTCGACGGACCCGACGACCCGCGGCTCACGATCCTGGTGCTGAGCCGGGTGGTGGAGTCGCTGGGCACGCTCGACCAGGTGAACCCGTACGTCATCGAGGGTCTCTTCGCCGTGGACCTGGCCTTCCTCCAGGACTTCTACGGAGTCATCAACTTCGGCAGCCAGGAGGAGTACGACGCGTTGGTCAACGCCCAGGCGTCGTCCGCCCTCCTCGGCGTCGCCACGCCTGCTCCGGCCCCGGCCGGGGCGGGCGCGGCGGCCGAGGACTCGGGGTCCCCAGCGGCTGCCGAGGAGACGACTCCCGACGCGCCGGAGCCGGGGACGCGACCGAACCTGCGCCGAGCCGTCGAGGAGATCCCGCGCAGGCAGCAGTAAGCGGGTGACGACGCAATGATGCGTTACCCCACCGAAGCGCTCTGGCAGGAGATAGCGTTTCTGGCCTACCACCTGCACTGGCCGCTCGACGACCTGCTCGACCTGGAGCACATGGATCGCGTCCGGATGGTGCGGGCCGTGGTGTCCATGAACGATCGAGCGTGGCAGGCGGTGCGCGAGTATGGCCAACAGTGACAGCACGCCGCTGGGTGGCGACCTCCCGGTCGCCACCCGGTTCCTGTTCGAGCTCGACGGCGTCCAGCTCGGCGTCTTCAAGGAGGTCCACGGCCTCAACGTCAGCGTGGCCGTCCAGGACATCAACGAGGGCGGCCAGAACGCCTACGCGCACCGGGTGCCCGGGCGGATGACCTGGCCGAACATCACCTTCCGCCGGGGCCTGACCAACAGCAACGCCCTCTTCGACTGGTTCGGCAAGTCCTCGGGCGAGGGCTTCGCGACCAACCAGAACAAGCTCACCAAGTCGACCGGCGCGATCACGGTGCTCGACCCGCTCGGCAACCGGCTGCGGGCCTGGGACCTCATCGACGTCTTCCCCGTGCGCTGGGTCGGGCCCGACTTCTCCGTCTCCCGCCTCGACCCGCTCGAGGAGGAGCTCGAGATCGCGCACCACGGGTTCAAGGCGGTCACGCAGGCGTCATGACCACCGTTCCCGGGACCCCCCAGGCCGACGACCGGCCCGAGCTGCGGCTCGGCCGCGACGTCGTCCGCCGGATGCGGCTGCCCGGCCCGCCGGTCGACCGACCGCTGCCGACGCAGATCGGCAGCCTCGCCTCGTCGGTGTCCCGGTTCGCGGCCGCGACCTCGCGCCCGGTCGACATCCGGCGCGCCCTGATCGGGCCCGACCCGCGGGGCCTCGGCGGCAGCAGCGCGCCGCCGCGCTGGTGGACGCCCCGTCCCGAGGCGCCGGCTCCGGCGCAGGGACAGGCATCGAGCCCGGCATCGAGCCCGGCGTCGACACCGGCATCGACCGGCACGCCCGCACCCCCCGCCTGGCTGGCCCCCGCCCGACCGGTCACGATCCAGCGGCTCCCCGACCGGGCCCTGCCGCGCGCCGCGCGCTCGGTCCCGGACGAGGCGTCGTACACCCCGGGCGGCATCGTCGGCGCCCTGCGCGGCGAGGCGGTCCCGGTACGCCGGCTCGACGACGTCGTCGCGGTCGGACCGATGCTCACCTCGACCGACCGCGCCAAGCTCAACGCCAACCGGACCGGTCGCAGCGCCCCACCGGCCGCGCCCCAGGTCGCCGCCGCGACGGCGCGCCCGCCCGCGGTCCGTCGGTCCACGACCCGGGCGCCCCGGCAGCCGGCGCGCCCCACGTCGGGCTCGTCCGCCCCGGGCGACCCTGCCGTACCTCCCCCGCCGCCGGCCCCGTCCGCCGCTGCCCCGTCCGCCGCGGCGCCGTCCACCGCTCGGAGCACCCCGACCGGCACCTCATCCAGCACGACCACCAGCACGTCGACCAGCCCGTCGACCAGCACGCCCGCCGGCCAGGCTGCCGCCCCGGTTCGACGTAGCGTCCGGGCACCGTGGCAGCTGCGGGCCGAGCGCTCCCGCTTCGCGAGCGTGGTGCGACGCACCCCGGCCCCGGCCAACCCGGCCCCTTCGAGCCCGGCCGCTTCGAGCCCGGCCACGGCGACCGCCGGCCCGACGACCGGCACTCCGACGACCGCCGCTCCGGCGGGTGCTGCTGCCCCGGCCGTCGCATCCTCGCCGGCGGGGTCGGCGGCCGCGTCCGCGCCGTCGCCCCCGGCTCCCCCTGTGCGACGCACGACCGCGGCCGGGTCACTGCCGACGGCCGACCGGCAGCGACCGTCCGGCACCGACCCGACGCCCACGGCCGTCGCGTCGAGCCTGCGGCCGGCCACGCCCGTGAACGCCGTCGGCCCGAGCCTCATCGCCGCTGCCCCCGCGCCCGCGACACCCGTCCGCTCCGCCGCCACCGTGCGCCGGCACGCCTGGGCGTCGAGCAGCGTCGTGGTCCGCCAGGCCGGCGACGCCGCGCCCGCGGTGCTGCGACGGCTGCCGATGCCGACGCGGTCCGCCGCGCCGGCGGCGGCTGCGGCGGCTGCGAGCGGTGGCACCAGCAGTGCCGGCAGCAACGCGGCACCATCGACGGCAGCCCCGCAGACCCCGGCCGCGACCCCGAGTACGACGGCCACGTCCGCGCGCCCGGCCGCCGGCGCACCGACTCAGGCGGCGTCCATGACGCCGCCGCAGAGCCTGCCCACCGTCGCCCGTTCCCTGGCCGGCTCCGGTCCCTCGGGTGTCGGGCCCGCGAGCGCCAGTCAGCCGGGCGCCGCCGGGGCCGACCAGGCCGCGACCGCGCGTCGGCTGCCGCGCCTGTGGCGCCGCGCCACCGACATCAAGCCCGCCACCGACGTCCGACGGTCGACCCCGGCGGCGGCGCACGCCGTCCCCGCCGTGCCGACCGTGCGCCGGGCCCCGACCACCCCGGCCACCCCAGCCGCCCGAGCCGCAACCACGCCGGTCCCCGCGGCCGGTCCCTCGAGCGCCCCCACCACGAGCGCCGCCACCACGAGCACCTCCACCCCGGCCCCGGCTCCCACCTCTGCCCCGGCGGCTGCCCGGTCGAGCAGCCCGTCTGCGGCCCCGCCGGCCGCGATCGCCGCACCCGCTGCCGCCTCCACGGCTGCCGGCCCCGCCTCGTCGGCGTCCACGTCGGCGTCCACGTCGGCGTCCACGTCGGCGACGGCCCCGGCGACCACCTCGGCGACGGCCACCACCGCCGTCGGCACCACCACCTCCTCCTCCACGACCGGCGCCACGACCGGCTCGATGACGGCGGCGGCACCGGCGAGCATCCACCGCTACCCGGCGAGTCGGATGGGTGCGCACGTGTCCACGACGCCGACCCTGGCGTCTGTCGACGTCGCGATGCCGGAGCTGATGACGGTCCGGCGCAGGCCGGCGCACGGCAGCGATGCGGCCCGCCCCCTGGCGACGGCCTTCGGAACCCCCGACGTGATCCGCCCGGTCGGCAGCCCCGCCGGCGCCCCGAGCTCGGGTGCCGCGGCCTACGGACAGCGACTCTGGCGCCGACCGGCCGCCGGCAGCGCGCCGGGCCCGACCGTCACCGGCGGCCTGACCACCGCCCCGCAGCACACGTCGTCGGGAGCGGCAGCACCCGTCGGAGCCGCCCCCGGCCCGACCGCGTCCGCGGCGGCCGGCGCCCCATCCTGGTCGCCGGTGCGTCGCGCGTTCGCCCGGCCGGGACGCTCGACCGCGGCGCCCGCGTCCGGTCCGGGGCGTGGCGGCCCGTCCCGCTCGTCGGCCGCGACCGGCCGGCCCACGCCCGCCGGTGCCCCGCCCGCAGCCGGACGTCCCACGGCCCTCGCCGGCGCTGCCGCCCCTGGTGCCGCCTCGAGCGCCGCCTCGCTCGGTGCCCCGGCGGCCCTCGGCGCTCCCGCCGCACCGGGCGCCCCGTCGCGGCTGGGCGCTCCCGCCGTGGCCGGGGCCGCCGCGTTCGCGGCGGCCACCTCGGTGCCCGACGTCCGGCGCTTCACCGTCGCGCCGCCGCGGGTCAGCCTCGCGCCGCAGCGGCCGGCCCCGCCGGTGCCTGCGGCCGCCGGCACCGCGCCCGGGGTCGGGACGATCCGCAGGAGCCCCGGCTCCAGCGTGCTCGACTCGCTCGCTGCCGGCGCCTCCCTGGTCGACGCGACCGCCCACCTCTTCGCCCAGCCGGACGCTCCAGGCGCCGGCGGGTCCGTCATCCGCCGCGCCCTCAGCGAAGGAGACCTCATGCCACCGCCCCCGCCGCCCCCGCTGCCGGCCACGTCGAACGCCGACCGGTCCAGCCCGTGGGGGCAGGACCCCTCGGCCGACGGCGCGCCCACCGTCGCCGGGCCCGAGGACCCGCTGCCGCCGGGCATCGGGTTCGACGCGCTCGTCGACGCCGTCGTCCAGCGCATCGAGCGCAAGGTCATCGAGGAGATGGAGCGCCGCGGGCGCTGGCGCGGCGGGGAGATGTACTGATGGCCGAGCTCGAGAAGGCGTTCCTGGAGATCGAGGGCGGCGAGAAGGTGCCGTGCCTCTACAACCCCGAGACCGTGACGGTGGGACGCCGCAACAACTGGGTGTCCAACCCGATGCCCGGCCAGGGTGTCCCGACCCTCCGGTACGCCGGCGCGAACTCGGGCTGGCTCAAGGTCGACCTGGTCTTCGACACGACCAAGGACGGCACCGCCGTCACCACGCACACGGGCAAGATCGTCGCGCTCATGGACGTGGACCCGTCGCTCCCCGGCTCCGACGAGACGACCGCCAACCTGCGACCGCCGACCGTCACCTTCCACTGGGGAGACCTGCACTCGTTCAAGGCCGTCGTGCAGGGTCTGCGCCTGTCCTTCACCTACTTCTCGTCCACGGGCGTTCCGCTGCGCGCCAGCATGGAGCTCGAGCTGCGCCAGTACGAGACGTCGCAGGCCTTCGGCCCGCAGAACCCCACGTCCGGCACGCCCAAGCCGCACCGCGTGCACCGGGTGCAGCCCGGTGAGACGCTCGACCGGATCAGCGCCCGCTACTACGGCGACTCCACCCGGTGGCGGCTGCTGGCCAACGCCAACGGGCTCGAGGACCCGCTCGCCGTCCGCCCGGGCGCGCTGCTCACGATCCCGCGCCTGGAGGGCGGCACCCCGTGAGCCAGACGCCGATCGGGCTGATCACGCCGACGTTGAAGATCAACGGCTCGCCCGCGACCGCCGCGGTCCTCAACGCCCTCGTCTCCATCGACGTCGACCGCTCGCTCAACCTCGTCGGGCGCGCGTCGCTGCGGTTCGTGGAGCAGGCGTTCGACGTGGAGGTGCAGCCGGGGCTCACGCTGGGCACCGCGGTCGAGATCGGCGTGCTGGACGGCCCGCAGCTCATCAAGGGCACCGTGACGGGCTTCAGCCTCGACCAGGACCTCGAGCGCTCCGCGGGTACGACGCTGACGGTCACCGTCGACGACGACGCGCACAAGCTCGCCCGCAGCACCACCCACCAGGCCCTGCTCAAGATGACCTACACCGAGGCCCTCAAGGCGGTCATCAGCGCAAGCGGCCTGACCCCCGACGTGCTGAGCATGTCGACCGTGGAGGAGTACGTGCTGCAGTCCGGCACCGCCCTCTCGTTCCTGGACTGGGTCTGCGCGCGCCAGGGACTCCAGTGGTGGGTCGAGGGCCGGACCCTCACGGTCGAGAAGGCGGGCACCAGCAGCGCGACCGTCCAGCTCAAGCTCGGGGAGGACCTGATCCGGCTCTCGACGCGGGCCTCCGACCGACACCCCAACGAGGTGACGGTGACCGGCTGGGACCCCAAGCAGCAGGTCCAGGTGACCAGCACCGCGACGCCCGCGGGCGGCGACGCGGAGTCGAGGCTCGCCCAGAAGTTCCCCGGGCGCGGCGGTCAGCCCACCGGCAAGGTCACGCTGCCCGCGCTCGCGATGACGACCGGCGAGGCACAGGCCGTGAGCAAGGCGTTGCTCGCCCAGTCGACCGCGGCGGCGGTGACGACCCGCGGCACCGCCTTCGCGACCCCGGCGCTCAAGCCCGGTACGACGGTCCAGATCTCGCGCGCCGGCGGGGCCTCGGGCTCCTACCTCGTGTCGCGGGTGCAGCACTCGTACACGTCGTCCGGCTTCTACACCCACTTCACCGCCGGTCCGTTCCAGCCGCAGTCGCTGGTGGACCTGCTCGCCACCCCGCCGCCGTCGGGCGGGGCACTCTCGGGTCACCTCGCCACGGCCGTCGTGACCAACAACCACGACCCCCAGAACGAGCACGCAGGCCAGGTGAAGGTCAAGCTCTCGACGTACGGCGCCGGCGTGGAGTCCCAGTGGGCGCGGGTCGTCACGCTGGGCGGCGGCGCCAGCCGCGGCGCGGTCTTCCACCCCGAGGTCGGCGACGAGGTGCTGGTCGGGTTCGAGGACGGCGACACCCGCAGGCCGGTCGTCATCGGTGGGCTCTTCAGCGACAAGAACGCGCTCCCGAGCACCGACAACGTCGACAACGGCAAGGTCAACTACCGCCGGATCACCTCCCGCCTGGGCCACATCATCGAGCTGTACGACGGGGCCTCGGAGGCCGAGAAGTACGTCCAGCTCAAGACCGCGGGCGGCCACTACGTGAAGGTCGCCGAGGACAAGCTCGAGCTCAAGGTGAGCAACAAGCCGGTGTCGATCACCAACGGACCTGCCAAGATCGAGTTCACCGATCAGGGCGACATCACCATCCAGGGCGCCAACATCACGATCAAGGCGGACCAGGCGGTGAAGATCGAGGGGATGGACGTCAGCGTGAAGGGCACCGGGAACGCCTCGGTCGAGGGCAAGATGGTCGACGTGAAGGCCTCGGCGTCCGGCAGCATCGACGGCGGCGGCTCGCTCACCGTCAAGGGCGGCACGGTGGCGATCAACTGATGTCTGACTCCACGCTTCGTCGCCCGGACACGCCCGGTCAGCCGGACTCGTCGTTCATCGGCCGCGGCTTCGACTGGCCGCTCGGTGTCGACCACACCGGCGCGATCGCGTTCAGCGACGGCGCCGCTGACCTGGACAGCTCCATCGAGCTGGTGCTGATGACGGCGCCGGGCGAGCGCCTGATGCGCCCGCAGTTCGGGTGCCGCATCTGGGACCTGCTCTTCGAGCCGGTGACCGGCAACCTGCTCGGCCTGATCGCGGAGGCGGTGCGCGACGCGCTCGCCCAGTGGGAGCCGCGCATCGTCGTCGACGAGGTCAAGCCGGAGCCCGACCGCGACAACCACGCGCTGGTGCGCATCCAGGTCTCCTACCGGGTGCGGTCGACCAACGACCGGCGCAACCTCGTCTACCCCTTCTACGTGATCCCCCACGACGCCGAGTAGGACGCCCATGCCGCTGCCCACCCCCGGTCTCGACGACCGCACCTTCCAGGACATCGTCGACGAGGCCAAGCGCCTGATCCCGCGCTACTGCCCCGAGTGGACCAACCACAACGTCTCCGACCCGGGCGTGGCGCTGATCGAGCTGTTCGCGTGGATGAGCGAGATGGTGCTCTACCGGGTCAACCAGGTCCCGGACCGGCTCTACGTGCACTTCCTCAACCTCGTCGGGATCGAGCCGTTCCCGCCGTCGGTGGCGCACACCGACCTGACGTTCTGGCTCTCCGCCGTGCTCGACCAGCCGGTGCTGGTGCCGGCCAACACCCCGGTGATGACCCAGGCGAGCGTGGCGGAGAGCGAGAGCATCGTCTTCACGACGACCACCGACCTGCTGATCGCGCCGCCGGACCTCGTCGCCGCGAAGTCAGCGTCGGCGTCGACCGACCAGATCGTCGACGTCTGGGAGGACCTGCGGTTCGGGTCCGACGGCGCCCGCTGCTTCCCCGACGACAACCTCACCCCGGGTGACTCCTTCTACCTCGGCTTCCAGGACAGCCTCGCCGGCATGGTGCTGAGCATCCGCGTCGAGGCCGAGGCCGAGGGCATCGGCGTCGACCCGCGCAACCCGCCCCTGGTGTGGGAGGTCTGGAACGGCGAGGGCTGGCTCCCGACCCGGATCCACGAGGACACCACCGGTGGGCTCAACCGGCCCGGCGAGGTCGTCCTGCTGGTCCCGGTCGAGCACGAGCCGCTGACCGTCGCCAACCAGTCGGCGTACTGGCTGCGCACCCGCCTGGTCGCGCCGACCAGCGGGCAGCCGACCTACCGCAAGTCCCCGCGGGTGCGGGGCATCGAGGTCTCCGCACTGGGCGGCACCGTCACCGGCGAGCACGCCGAGGTGCTGACCGCCGAGGCCATCGGGCGCAGCAACGGGTCGCCGGCCCAGCGCTTCCAGGTCGGCAGGTTCCCCGTGCTGCCCCGGCGCGAGGGCGAGACCGTCCGCATCGTCGACGGCGACCGCACGGATGCGTGGACGGAGGTCGACGACTTCTCCGGCTCCGGGCCGACCGACCGGCACTTCGTGTGGGATAGCGGCACCGGCGTCGTGCACTTCGGTCCCCGGATCCGCTACCCCGACGGCTCGGTGCGCCAGCACGGCGCGATCCCGCGGGACGGCGCCTTCGTCGAGGTCAGCGGCTACCGCCACGGGGGCGGCTCCCGCGGCAACGTGGGCGCACGCACGCTGACGCTGCTGCGCACCGCCGTGCCCTTCGTCAACGGCGTGGTCAACCTGGCCCCGGCCTCGGGCGGCGTCGACGCCGAGACGGTGGCGGAGGCCAAGCAGCGCGGCCCCCTGACGTTGCGCACCGGACGGCGTGCCGTCACCGCGCGCGACTTCGAGCGGCTGACGCTCGAGTCGTCGGTCGAGGTCGCGCGCGCCCGGTGCCGACCCGCCGGCCGCGGCAACGGTGCCGTGCAGCTGCTCGTCGTGCCCCACGTGCGCAGCGACCCGGCCCACCACCGGCTCGACGACTTCGCGATCTCGCAGCCGCTGATGAACACGATCACCGACGCTCTCGACGAGCACCGGTTGGTCGGGACGGCGGTCGAGGTCAGCACGCCGTACTACCAGGGTGTGTCCGTGGTGGCCCTCCTGCACGGCGCGCCCGGACGCCCCGCGGCGCTGGTGCGGCAGCGGGCGATGGACGCGCTCGCGCGCTACCTCAACCCGCTCGTCGGAGGCTCGGACGGCGCCGGCTGGCCCTTCGACGCCGACGTCAACCTGGCGGTGGTGACCCAGCTGCTCGAGAGCGTGGACGGCGTCGAGCGCGTCGACGAGGTGCTGCTCTACGAGTACGACCTGCGCACCGGCCGCCGGCTCGGCGCCGGCAAGGACGTCATCCGGCTCGACAAGCAGTCGCTCTTCCTCTCCGCCGGGCACCAGGTGGTCGTGCGGTGACCATCGAGCGGATCAGCTCCTCGGTCGTGCCCGCCGGGCACGTCCGGCCGCACCGCTCGCCGACCTGGATGCTCGACCAGCTGCCCGTCTCGATGGTCGACCACGACTTCTTCGCGCGCTTCGTCTCGATCTTCCAGGAGCTCGGCACGACGCTGCTCGAGGACGCCGACAACGTCGAGCACGTGCCCGACGTGCACGTCACGCCCGCCCCGATGCTGCCCTACCTGGCCGCGTGGATCGGTGTCGAGACGATCGACGATTCCCAGCCGGAGGCGCTGCAACGCCGTATCGTGGCGGGTGCGGCGAAGACGCTGACGTGGCGTGGCACCGCTCGCGGACTCAGGTCCTACCTGGAGCTGATCAGCGACGGTCCGGCCGAGGTCGAGGAAGGCGGCGGCATCTGGCGTGCCGGCGACGCACCGGAGGACACTGCCTGGGTGGTGCTGAGGGTGCGGTCGACGGGGCTCCTGGAGCTCGACGACTTCATCGACGTCGTCCGGGACGAGGTCCCGGCACACGTCCGCGCCGAGCTCTACGTCGGACCCGACCGGGTGTGGACCAGCGAGGAGGAGTGGGCGGGGTGAGCGAGACCCTGACCGGCAAGCACGCGCTCTCGGGCGACGGGTCCGGCGACGCGCGCACGGCTGCGCCCGCCGACGACCTCGGCCTCGACGACGCCACGCAGTCGATGGAGCCGGCGCTGCAGCCGCCGCTCGCCGTACCGACTCCCGGACCGGCGACCGAGCAGCAGGTGACCTGCCCCGAGTGCGGCACCGTCGCGATGGTCGCACTCAGCCGCCGGGAGTCCGCGGACTTCTGTGCGCGCTGCGACTACCCGCTCTTCTGGACCCCCACCAAGGTCGTGCTCGACTCGACCGGCGGCAGCGGCGAGTCGCTTCGCCGGCTGCCCGGCACCTCGGGGCAGGCCGTCGTCGCCTCGGTGGCGTGCCCGCACTGCGCCGAGGGCAACGCGATCACGGCGCTCGTCTGCGTGCGGTGCGGCGGCCTGATGAACCCGCCCCCGCCGGCGCCCGAGCCCGTCGTCGTGGCTCCCCCAGCGCCGGCGCCGGAGCCCGAGCCGGAGCACACCCTGCCCCTCTGGGTCTGGATCGTGAGCGGCGCGACGCTGCTCATGCTGATGGCGCTGGTGGTCTACTTCTTCGCCACCCGCTGACGCGGGCGGCGCCCGATCGGGTGCCGGACCCCGCTAGACCACCGCTGACCTGTGCAAACGGTTTGCTCAGGTCGGGCCACTGCCGACCGACTTCTCACCGCATGAGGAAGATCCGTTGGACCGTGGGCCGACGCGTCGCGGCGATCATCGCCGTGTGCCTGGCCTCCACGCTGCTCGTCGCCTCGATGGCCTGGCTCTCGGCCGGGACCGTCGACCACGAGGCCGACCGCGTCCGCATGCACGACGACGCGCAGGCTCTCTACCAGTCGCTCGACACCCGGTCGAGCGAGCTCAAGGTCGACGGCTTCAAGGCCGCGACGTACGAGGACCCGGCCGCGGCCGCGGCCGACATCGCCGACGACACCCAGAAGGTCGCCGACCTGATCGGGCAGCTGCGCGCGCTGGACCTCGACCCGGACGACGTCGAGGTGATCGACGAGGTCGAGACGGCGTTCGCCGACTACACCGCGGCGATCAGCGACTTCGCGAAGGCGACCGCCGCCGGGGACGAGCCCCCCGTCGAGGACATCCAGACGGCCAACGACGCGATGGACACGGTGCTCAGCAACGCCACCGGCATGGTCAGCGGTGACGCGGACGCGGCGGCCGACAAGCTGGCCTCCACCGTCAGCGGCATGAGCTCGAAGGTCCTGCTCTTCACGCTGCTCGGGCTGCTGGTGGCCGGCATCGTCGGCTGGGCTCTCACGCGCGGCCTGGTCCGGCCGCTCAAGGTGGCGGTCGGAGCCCTGCAGCGGTTCGCGGGCGGTGACCTGTCGCACCGTCTCCACGTCACGACCACCGGCGAGATGGGCGCCCTCGAGGCCGCCTTCAACCAGACCGTCGAGGCCGTCAGCACCATCGTGACGGCCGTCGACGACTCGGCTCGCGCCGTCGCCGCGGCGTCGGAGGAGCTCTCGGCGACCTCCCGCCAGATCGCAGCGGGCGCGGAGGAGACCTCGGCGCAGGCCGGCGTCGTCGCCGGTGCCGCCGACGAGGTGTCCCGCAACGTCCAGACCGTCGCCGCAGGCGCCGAGCAGATGGGTGCCTCGATCCGCGAGATCTCCGCGTCGGCCAACGACGCCGCCCGGGTCGCCTCGCAGGCGGTCGGGATCGTCGAGACCACCAACGTCTCGGTCGGCAAGCTCGGCGCCTCCAGCCAGGAGATCGGCAACGTGGTCAAGGTGATCACCTCGATCGCCGAGCAGACCAACCTCCTCGCCCTCAACGCCACCATCGAGGCCGCCCGGGCCGGCGAGGCCGGCAAGGGCTTCGCGGTCGTCGCCAACGAGGTCAAGGAGCTGGCCCAGGAGACCGCGCGGGCCACCGAGGACATCGCCCGCCGGGTCGAGGCCATCCAGGCCGACACCACCGGCGCGGTCGACGCCATCGGCGAGATC
>Ga0164308_10001312_pt1 | contig 13203 bp, 17 predicted proteins | sample Whisoiple_246_MG_FD_109983 | JGI IMG/M metagenome (GOLD analysis project Ga0164308, IMG submission 109983) | Soil microbial communities amended with fresh organic matter from upstate New York, USA - Whitman soil sample_246_MG | ecosystem: Environmental > Terrestrial > Soil > Unclassified >...
AGGGCCAGGGCCATACTCGCTAGTTGCGAGTCAACTTAGGCATCTAATGCCGAAGGAGGATGTCATGAAGTAAGCTCCTACAATTTAATAATGACATTTAACCTAAGATGATTAGTTGATTTAAGGTAGTATCTAAACCCGAAAGGGTAACACTTGTTTCAGTATAGGCTGACAGACTCGTCAAGGTTGGGGCGGTATCCGCTCCTTTAACTTATGAGATATTGTTCATCTTCGTATATGTTCATCCCAGCATCACTGTATATCCGTTAGATCTTGGGTCATAGCAACCGACGAAGTAGGGAGTTTTCCCAGTATGCGCTAACAGATTCCTTTTACGGATCTTCTGCCACGTTCATACCTAATCGAGATATATGTTTGATACGATAGCTGGTCATACTTGCGAGGCTTGGTGGGTGCCCTAAAAAGGCTTGAGCCTATTCCCCTATTAAGGAGATTGTTATGATGTATACTTGTGCTCATTGCAGTTTGACTTACAACACAGTTGTATACTGGCAATGTCCTAGTGAGTGCTGTAAAGCACGACGTAAGAATCGCAACGGTGTGTAGCTCCAATTGGTAGAGCGCGTGCTTTGGGAGCATGAGGCTGCAGGTTCGAACCCTGCTACACCGACCAGTTAGAGAACGGATGTGTAGAGCAGCCCGTGGATGGCTCTTAAATGAGCAGTGGATACGAAATCGCTGCATCCTAGTATCGCCCATTAATAGTACTACGGTCATTTCCTACAAGGAGACCATAATGCAAGCCGGTGATAAAGTAATTCTCAAATCAGGTCATGAAGTTGTATTCGTGGAGACTATCAAGTCCCAAAAAGATATAGATGTACATTATTTCTCTCATCCCGAATGGGGTGATAACTTCCTCTCGCTCACGAATGCCGAGCTTGAGTACAACCGGAGAGCCTAATGGGTCCCGTTGCTGGTAAAGCCGTTCGCAAGGTCAGTGAAACCAAGGCCGAGAAGCGTCTCAATCGGCGTCGTAAGGATTACAGTTCCATGACTGCAGGTAGCAAAGACTACTCGGGCTTTAAACGTCCGGGTTCCTACTCTAAATAACCATTACGGAGATTTATGAATGAAGTTCTCAAAACTAGTACTAGTTGCCCTGTTGTTCGCATCGGGGACAGCCCTCGCCGCTGGTCAGGATCATACGTGCCAAGGGGGCCACAACTGCAATACGGGTTCAGGGGGTGGAGGTTCCGGCAACTCGGCTGGAACCACAAACATCACACCCAACATTTCGCCGGTCGTAGGTTCAACGAGCAATAGCTCGGTTGCCAACAGCACTGAAGCCATTGGCTTTGGTGGTGAAGGTGGACAAGGCGGTCTTAGTGTCGCAACAGGTGGTACAACTACGTCGGTCTCGAATTCGACGGGTGGACAGAGTAGCAGCAATGCTACGGGTGGTACGTCCAGCGTGGGTAACACCACGTCTTCATCGTCGTCTAACGGGGGATCGGTAAATGCTAGTGGCAATACTGTTGGTAATGGGGGTGGTGCTACTGTTGTCGTAGACAATGGCACCCGTGTAGCTGCTGCTCAAGCTGGTACTGCAGCTACCGTTATCAGCGGTAATGACCAATGCCGAGTAGGTACATCGCTCGGTGGTCAAGCCATGAGCTTCGGCTTCGTTATTGGAGCCAACACTGCTGATGAAGTATGCGAACGCATCAAGCTTGCACGTGAACTGTCCCTCATGGGACTGAAGAGTGCTGCTCTTGCGCTTCTCGCTCAAGATGGACGCGTCCGACAAGCGTTGGAATCGGTAGCGAATGGTGAACTGTTCGCCAAGTAATCAAAGAAAGGAAGTGCCCCTCTGGCATGGGCTTAATGGGTGTTAGGAGTGACACCCACTTCCCCGTTGTATGAAAGGTAACATGAAACTTATTACTACGGTCATGGCTACGTCAATCGCCATAATGCTCAATGGTTGCGGTGGTGGTGGTGGGTCGTCTAATGGCGGCACTCAAGTCACTACCCCGCCGTCAACCGCCACTCGTACTACACTATATGCAGGTTACTTTGGGGCTGATAGTGAAACCGTTAGAACAACAGCCGGACATACTAATATTCTTCTGGTGCTTGATTGGGGTGATACTGCTAATCGCCCTGCCATCCAGTCTCGCATTCTGGATCAACTCAACCAATGCAAAGCAGCCGGAATTAAAGCAGTTCTCGGAATCTCGTATATCCTTTTCGAGAAGAATCAATCAAGGGGTAGTGTCGCTGACACTGAGTTGCGAGCCCTACTGAATCTTGTCAAAGCACAAGGTTACACAGACACACTCATCGGTCTCTATCCTATGGATGAACCCGATGGCACAGGAATCAATGTTAACACGCTAGTTGCAGGCATTAATGCAGCTAAAGTTGTGACTCGTGAGTACCCCGAGTTCACTAATCTTAAATGGGTGGTGATTTATGGTGATCATGGAACTCCGGGAATCGAAGTATTCGATTGGGTCTCCACTGATCGATACGGATTGGGTCAAGGTCAAGTGTCCATTGTGGATGCACTACCTCTTACAGGCAACCAATTGCGTTTCTATACTATTGGCGGCGCGGATCGGTACCGCAATGATCCACGACCATTCCTTGCTGCTGCTATTCAAAACAAGTCTGTTACTGCCCTTGTGTTTTTTCTCGATGTGGATTACGTTGACCCTGACGGCATACCACAAAAAGGAATTAGAAACAACGGGATGCAGCCCTTGTTTGTCGAGGTAGGTACCCAGATTAAATCTATGTCACCATAGCTCAATCGGATAGAGCAACAGACTTCTAATCTGTAGGTTGCTAGTTCGAGTCTAGCTGGTGATGCCAAACAACGGAGACTAGTAATGAAGCATGATCGCACAAGTATTCTTGCTATGTTTAAGTTAATGTCCAAACGAGAGATCGACCATGTGGTTGATCGTGCGATGCACGCTCTAAGCAATTGCTCTGTGGTTATTAATACCCCACAACAAGGGACTGCTAGAAGTTATGATGATGTAGATATGGATGCTAACATGGAGTTTGAACTCTATTACTTCATCATCACTGAAGGGTTGAAGTATAGCAAGAACAGCAAGAAGAAGATCTGGATGGCATCGACACCACATATCCAAGCCAAGCATCGTGCTCTTACTGTTGAGTCTCAATCCTCATTGGATCGTAGGCGTGGGCGTTTGGCCCGAGCACAGCAACAGAATGCACAACGACGTGCTAGACATCAGCGTCAGATGGAAGTGCAAGCACGGGCCGCAAGGCATCGTGCTCAACGAGATAGATTAGCTGCACAAGGTAATAGACCTGCTGTTGTAGCATCCGATATTGAATCACTCACATCATACCACTCTGCTTCTGAATTAAGTAACCTCTTAAATGTACCACCACTACGTAATAGTACATGGACATCCGCTTTAGCTTCGCTACAAGCGAATCATGTTGTCCCACGTCGAGTACAGGGCACTAGCTCTGTTCCTAGATCCCGACACCCTTAACTCAAGGAGATAGTAATGCCACGTGTTCTGAATACCAACCCCAACGAACCGAAGTTCATTCACCTTCGCTATCAGAATGACGACGGATCCACTGCCAATCAAGGTGGTGTGACTATTGCATGGAGACCTAGCCATGAGCATGCCGACAAGGTGGAAGTGGCCTTTAGTCGTTGCATTTGGTACGATAACTTTAACCGTAAGATTGGTAGGTCTATCGCTGTGGGGAATCTTAAGTATTATTCCCTGTATCTTGTCGATAAGATCAGCACACCGTCTGAACAATACAATGCTATCATCGACTTCGTTAACAAGAAGTGTGAAGAGCATGAGCAAGTGGCAACTGCTGTTAAAGAGGCATCGACTGCAACGATCCAATGAAAACTATTATCTTCGATCTAGACGGTACACTAGCAGACCTTACCCATCGGATTGAGTTTGCTAAGAGAAAAGAATACCGTGAGTTCTTCGGACGGGTGTTGCTAGATACACCCATCACTGACGTTATCTACATGGCTACCATCTTGAAGGTAGCTGGTCATCGTATCATTGTGTGTAGTGGGAGAAGTGATGAATGCCGTGCTGACACGGAGACGTGGCTTGCCCGTAACAAGGTCCTCTATGACGCCCTGTATATGCGGCGTGCAGGCGATCACCGCCCAGATTACATTGTTAAGGCTGAGATCTACAGGACATTCATTAAAGATAAGGAAGATGTGCTCTGTGCATTCGATGATCGTGATCAAGTTGTGGCCTTTTGGCGATCATTGGGTATCCGTTGTTATCAAGTGGCGAAGGGGAACTTCTAATGCCTAGGCGAATGATACTTATCCGTGGACTTCCGGGTTCAGGTAAGTCTACCTATGCCATGTACTTGCAGGATGCCTACAATAAGATCGATAAGGTCATGCCTATGTGGGCCGAGGCTGACCATCGGATGCATGACGATGAAGGTAACTACCTGTTCGATCCGACCTTGCTTGAGTTCGTGCATAAGGAATGCTGGAAGGACGCCCAACGGGCGGCCATTGAGGGGTTGCCCTGTATCATCGTGAGCAATACGTTCTCCCAGTTGTGGGAGATTAAGCCCTATAAAGAATTAGCTATGGCGTATGGCTATACGTTCGATGTTATCAAGGTCACTAGCCAATACGGTAACACACATAACGTGCCCGAAGCTACGATCCAGAAGATGAAGGATCGTTGGCAGTACTATGAGGGTGAGTCTATCAATGCTGATACACCAAAACCGGGGGTTAAGTTCCGTGTCTAAGAAACCTACTGCACATATCCGTGACTGGACTATCGTGAACAACCGTATCTACGGGCGTGTCACGGGTCATCCTAGTACCTTCCATGGTGCGTATCAAGTTACTAGCGAGCTTGTCTCGTTGGATCTTAATGCTATGAGGGCTGAGACAAAGAATACAATCTATGTTCTTAATCCCCCTCCTACCAAGGATGTAGCCATCCGTGACTACGGTCATCTTCCTGTTGCTGGTGGCAACGGAATCGACCCATACGGGCTATCGCCCGGCTATGAGGCTACGCCCCATCGCTATCAAGGGCTAATTGGAGGCGAACATTTTTAAGCCATTCCTCCACGTCGAACGTTTCGGTAACGAAGAAGTCACCAACATTGAGCTAGGAGAATGTTTTGTTTTCCCTAAAATTGACGGATCAAACGCGAGCATCTGGGCGACTCCAGTTGAGGGCTCTTCCGAACCGCTCCTGTGTTTTGGAAGTCGTACCCGACAACTCTCTCTTGAGTCCGATAACGCTGGGTTTATGCGAGCCATGCTCGAACCCGAACCTAGCAAGCGACTACTGGCATTCTTTAAGCAGCATCCTACTCACCGTCTCTACGGAGAATGGCTCGTTCCTCACACCCTTAAGACTTATCGTGAGGATGCGTGGCGTCGATTCTGGATTTTCGATGTCTTTAACGATGCTACCGATCAATTTATCTCCTATTACGGATACAAACAATGGCTCACCGATGCCTGCTTAGACTACGTAGATCCCTTAGCGATTATTCGCAATGGATCCTACGACAATTTCATTCACATCCTAGAACAAAACAATTTCTACATTCAGGATGGGAAAGGACTTGGTGAGGGAATTGTCATTAAGAACTACGAATTCTACAATCGCTTTGCGAGACCAGCGCAAGCAAAGATCGTTCGATCCGAATTCAAAGAGATGCACCATCGAGAGATGGGAGCGCCAGAACGAGATAGCAAGATGGTCGAAGAACTTATCGCAGAACGGTACTGCACTAAGGCTCTATGTGAGAAAGTCCAAGCCAAAATTATTGCCGAGGAAGGTGGAGCTTGGTCTTCCAAGTTCATTCCCCGGCTTCTCGAAACCTGTTACTACGACGTGATACGTGAGGAAACATGGGAATTTCTGAAGGAACACAAGCAACCGACGATCAACTTTGGGGCCCTGAAACACCTAATTTTCAAGCAGATAAAGAGCCACTTAACAAGCGTCTTCTAAAGAATTGTGCTCTGATTACATACAATGTCCAACAGGATTTTGTACATGGTTCGATGTCATCGTACCGGATCTGGACTGTACTACGCCCGCTCTATAAGCTGGTACATATCTTTGATAGCATGGGACTACCAGTCGCTAATTGCAAGTTAATCCGTAACCCTGAGCATGATATGTTCAGACGAGAACACCCCCATTGTATAGAGGGTACACCGGGAGCAGCGACAGTATATCAGTATCGCAAGGGTAAGAATATTAAAACATTTACACGAGGATACAATGATGTGGATTACTCCGTCTTCAAGTCTGCTGGGTTACATGATTGGCTTTCTCTTCACGGCGTGCGTACTCTATTTCTTGTGGGGACTGACCTCCAGCATTCGGGGGTCGCATCTGCGAAAGAAGGAAGGAGACTAGGATACAATGTAGTTATCCCTACGTTTGCTAATACATCCAGAGATCTGCGGCATGATCTCGACAGAACTAATCAGTATCTTCAGCCCCTTGTTAATAACCTAGGTTGCAAAGTTATATGAAAATCCTACAAGTAAAGCGTCTTCCAATCTATGATATCTTTCTTGACGATGGTTGGAATCACTGGACACGTGTACTCCTGAAGAAGGACCACCTCATTCATCTTAATGGCGACAGACTAAATGGAACAACCACAAGAGACGCCCTCCAACAGCTTGTCAAACCAAGCAATACAGGCCGCAACGCACAGCCTGCTAAGGTTCAGCAACAGTCACCTGTGGCTCCAGTACTATCGAAATAAGTACAAGCTACAGGAACGCCAATGTTTGGGGATGTTCTTCTGGAACTACGAGACGTACTCTGTCTACAGCAGCCCACTAGAGCATTTCTTGGGGTCGGTTAAGTGTCCGGGCGTATGGCTGATGGAAGAGACAGCTTTGTTCTATGTCTTTATCATCCCGATGTATCGTATCAGAAATATCCCAGAAGACTATGTATGCGTGGTTCCTAAAGCTAGGTTCCATGATTTCCCGTACTTGAATAAGTCATTGCAATCATCGCAGTATACACCTCCGAGTATGCTTACCACTCAGAGGTTTAAAGAGAAGATGGCTGAGTATCCTACCATCGATTTGAGAAACATTACATCAGAGCATCCTGCTTATCACATGACGAAACGCACACTGCTTTCTCTCCGTCGTACCTACATTAAGACGGCTAATGACTTGAAGTCCAAGCCAAAGGCTTACTTCTGGAACTGGGTGTCTGCCCATGTGGGCGACCAGATCACCAAAGACCCACGGATTGGGGTCTATGGCATTGCCAACCTAGCTGTCCTTAACAATGAAGTTATCCCAGTTATCATGAAGAGAATCTCCAAGATCTTTGGAGAAGAATTCGTATACGTGGGTAATGGATTTATGCATAGCGGAATGAAGAGCCTTGTCTTCCCGAAGAGTATCTGTAAGTCCTATACAACTGCATCTTCAGATGAAGACTGGTTGCATCAGGATGATTGGGCAAGGCTGAAGGATATGGAGACCATCGTCTGGGACCCATACAATAAGCTGTGGTGTATCCAAGATGCCCGCCGTATCATCCTCGGGATGGATAGCGCGGGAGTTAAGTTCTCTACCATCGCTGCCTATACCACGCGGGTCAAGAGTGAGACTCAGGACTGTCCAAGCTGTGGGGGTAAGTGGTTCAAGCAGTGGATCACCAGATATGAAAACAATAACTGGTGTCCTGACTGTATCACTAAGGCCAAGGCACCCAATGTTCCACACAACATCCAGACGATCTATCAGGGGTACCATAGCAGTGTAAAGAATGGATGGAAGTTCCGAGTCCAGCGAAGCGGGGACGAGGACAGCATGCCTATGGGGGTGGAACTGGAAGTGCATAGCCGCTCCTTGCGGGATACTGAGTCGGCTGAGTACACGAAGCTCCGTTGTGGAGCTATCCAGCAGTATCGCTCATGGAAGATCTATGAGCACCAGAAAGAGCACAATAAAGAATGGCATAACCTGATCTTCGAACGGGATGGTTCGCTTGGAGATGGGGGTGTGGAGATCATTAGCAACCCGATGACTCTGGAATATGGCTCGGACTTCTGGGGCAAGATGTTGCCCTTCATCTCGAAGCAGTGTATCGGTTGGGGTACTGAGGAATTCGTGGGTAATTCCCATGATTACGGTATCCATATCACGGTACATCGTGACTTCTGGACCGACTACCGCATTGGTAGGATGGTGAAGTTCATGCACAACCCAGACAATACCTCGTTCCTACTGGCTACAGCCCAGCGTGCTACACTGTATGGTGGTGGGGATATCGGTACGTTTAACTCCAGCTTGAAGAAGCACATCACCTACAAAAATAAGGGTAAGTTGGGTGGTAGTATTCAGAGGTATAGCTTGGCGAATGTCAAGTCGAACTTCATTGAATTTAGAATGTTCCGTAGCACCTTGAACATCGAAAGCTTTATGAAGAATTTGGAGCTTATCGATGGACTGTACCGCTGGATTCATGCGGCACCGTACTCTAATAACTATATGGACTTTATCAAATGGTTGGTTAGCACCCCGGATAATCGTAAACGATACACGCACCTGATCCACTATTTGGACAGGCCGAAGTTCAATGTGAAGAAGCTTCGCGTTCCGATCATTAACTCGTGGAAACCGCTTTTGACTCAGTATACCAAAGGACAGAAAGCTCTGTTCGAGGATTTGGCAGTAACTACAACGGATATCCCAGAGGAACCACCATGTGTTTGATCATTAGATGTGAGAAGGAAAAAGAAATTACGAAGGAGATCATGAAGGGCATGTATGCCCGGAATGATGATGGGTATGGATTCATGTGGGTGCAGGACAATAAGATCCATGGCCTGAAGAAGTCAGGTGGTAACATCGATGAACTGTACGATAAGTACCAAGAGCTAAAGGAATACAACCCGTTCATCCATCTTCGGATGCGTACACACGGGGAGATCAACGACGAGAATGCCCATCCGTATTTCTGTGGCTATGGTATCTGGCTCATGCACAATGGGGTCATTCACCACAGTAGCATCAAGCAGCAGGATAAGAAGTCGGATACGTGGCAGTTCGTTGATAATGTTTTGAACCCACTGTTTAAGAACTCGAAGAACCCGCACCAACTCATTCGCTCGGATATGTTTCGCAATGTTGTGGAACACTTCCTTGGGAGCGGCAATCGTGTAGTTATCGGGGATCGAGGTGGGTTCGTTCTTATGAACGAGAAGACGTGGTATACTGTACCTGAATATGTTCCGGGTCTTGAGGGACTACTGGTTTCCAATAGCTATGCATGGAGCCCAGATAGTTATAATCCCAAAAAAAACACAAGCTCATGGGGCGGAACGGGGACAGTACATTACGGCTATCAAAGCGGGAGCGCAAGCAGCTCAAGGCAATCCAACGGCTCACCTTCAAACACCTGCTTGCCAGTCAGCCCAGTCTCTTCAACTGACAGCAATCGCTTTAGCAGCTATCAGACTAGCAATAGCAACCTTCGTCTTATCAGCGGTAAGTATTGGACAGATCCTTTTGGTGGTATGTGGAGCTTCAATGGGTACGGGTACGTCCGTAGGCGAGATCTTGACGATATCACTGAAACTGAGATCAAGGCTCTTGAAGTGGTTCACAAGGGGGACATTCCTTTTCAAGTCCAGCCTGCGTACCATGCAGTCGATGCTGCCAAAGCAGCCAACGATGCCATTGTCAAAGCAGCCCTCGCAAGCGGAGGTGTCGTACTTGCAACACCGACGGAGGAGGAGACTAGAGCAGTTAATCAGTCCCGACTCGACGTATCCTCCGGTGAAGATGTTCGAGTGAATGATGCTACTCCTATCGAGATTGTTCCTCCATTCGATAATAGCACTGAGTCGATTCTGATTCTCCCGTATGGAGAGAATGACAATGGAGAGCATAACGTAAAGGAAGAAGTTGATGACGCTGGTAATGTTCGACTAGTTGTCAGCGACAGCGGTGAAGAGGTAAGTCTGGAGGACTTCATGGCTGGTGATGTGCTCTGCCGCAGATGGGCTGAGTTTCCAGAAGAGGATATGGTTGCCTTGATGTGGACTGAACCAGAAGAAACAATCAAGGTTCTTCAACACGCACTTAGGAGATACAAGTGAGTCGGATTTTGATCAAGCAGTACAAGCCCTGTGATGGGGCGAAAGCTCTGGCCGATGGCCTCAATGGACAAAGGATTAAATGTGAAGGGTCTACCTACCGATATCAAGCAGGCGATATTGTTATCAACTGGGGTTTCTCTGGTACTTTTGACGGGCGTATTACTTACAACCAACCCGCCGCTATCCGAGAAGCCACTGACAAGCGGCGTTCTTTTAGATTGTTTGATCATCATCGGGTTCCTACGCTTCGTTGGACTACTGATCCGGGGGTCGCCGCAAGCTGGTGTAGAGATGGTAAGCGGGTTTATGGAAGGACTGCATCGGGGATGGCGGGGCTTGGGATTACTGTATACGAACCTCATTCCTCTGTCGGTAGTCATGAGCTTTATACTGAAGGGTTCGCTACCAAGCGCGAGTTCCGCGTTCATGTAGTAGGCGGTAAAGCAGTTCACACCATGGAGAAGAAGAAGGTACGTGATTATGAAGGAACACCTGATCCCCTTGTTCGTAGCCATCGTCGCGGTTGGGTCTTCTGTATTCGTAACTTGGACCCAATCCCTTCTGCCGTTCAGCAGGCTGCCATCGGAGCGGTTAAAGCTCTTGGCCTTGATTTCGGTGGGGTTGACATTGGCTTGGATGTACGGAATAATGTCGTGGTCTTCGAGGTAAACACAGCGCCGGGGCTTGAAGGTAGTACGATCCCGGCTTATATTAACCGATTCAAGGAGATGATTAATGAAAGCCAAGGTAGCCCAGAAGTGGGTAGAAGCCCTGTTGTCCGGGAAATACAAGCAAGGCAAGAGCCAGCTTGGAATGGCGTCGAACGGCGGGTGGCTTCAAGAAGATGCAACGACCGGGAAGTATCCGCAGCCATCGAAGTTCTGCTGTCTCGGAGTACTCTGCGACCTGTACAACAAGACCAAAGAAGGCAAGCGTAAACCCGTAGAAGGTCTTAATTGGGCTAACGGTGTTATGCCTACCCGAGTTAAAGAATGGGCTGGTATGAAGTCCGAAGATGGTAACTATAAAGAGGGCTTCAGAGCAGTAGGAAATAAACATGCCTTCTTGGAATACAACCTTGCTAACCTGAATGATGTCAGCAAGAAGGGATTCAAATACATTGCGGGAGTAATCCAAAAACATGTTAAGGATCTTTAATTCTATCGTTGATTCATTGGTCCGCTTCGCTCAGAAGCGGCCCTACTTTCATCTAGAGAATTACATGAATCGCTACTGGGTTCTCAAACCCGCTAGCTGGCACCCCTTTGCAGCGAGGATCCATGAAATACTTCGTTCGGATAGTGATCGGCATCTCCATGATCATCCTTGGTCATACATTACGGTGGTACTACGGGGAGGATATTGGGAGCATACTCCCGATGGTAATCGCCGCTGGTATGGCGTTGGCAGGGTACTATATAGGCCATACACTAGCATCCATCGTCTTGAACTACCAGAAGGACAAACGGCTACAACGCTGTTTATCACTGGTCCATACCGTCAAGGATGGGGATTCCACACCGAGAACGGAAAGGTGCCTTGGAGAGAGTACTTGGGAGAAGCTGCAAGCGGTGCAGAGGCAGCGACTCTTGCTCACTACCCCGGAAGGAGAAAGCGTGAACGACAACAGTAAATCAATTGAGAAGCGAATCGCTATTCAGCGTAGATCAGATCGCCTGCAACGAGCTATCAATACTACCCTAGATTCACGAACCGAATCAGAATATGATCGGGGATTCAGGCAAGGACGAGCTAATAGCGAGGCCAACATGGCCGCGAATCTAGCGGCTAATGAACGGCTTCGATTGATCAATCGTACTCTAGAAGGAAAGCTGGCTAACATTCAGCAAATCCTTAATGTCAAAAGTTATTAGAAAAGAACGGTGCCCTAAGTGTGCAGAGCAGGGCAAGGATAGGTCTGGTAACAACCTAGCTATCTATGATGACGGCCACAAGTATTGCTACGGATGTGGATGGATCGACTACGGTCATAACTCTACCACTTGGATGCACAAGAAGTTATACAAGACAAAGACTTCTTCCGATCCGTATGAATTTGATTTAGATAATATCACCCACAATATTCCTCCTGAACCTAGGAAGTGGTTAAACTCCTACGGCCTAAGCCTTGATGAAATCAAGACCCATCGTATATACTATGATCTCCAAAAGAGCTACCTAGTATTTCCCGTCTATGACGGAGAGCGTCTCGTACACATTACGGGTCGCTACTTTGGGAGCAACCCCAAACACCCGAAGTATATTACTAAGGGATGGAAGAGTGGTTACTTTAAGATTGTTAAACCAAAGGAACCCTCTGATGTTTACGTGCTAGTTGAGGATCATATCAGTGCTATCAAAGTCGGAAGGCAATTCAACGCTGTCCCTTTACTTGGATGTTTTGTACCGCATGAGTTGGTTCTCTCTCTCATGCGCTATGCTCCAAGGCTGCGTCTCTGGCTTGACCCGGACAAAATCCGAGAGGCAATTAGACAATCAGCGGTTTGTAGACAGTTGGTCAAAGACTGTGGTACAATCATCGCCGACAAAGACCCGAAAGACTACAACGACGACGAGATAAAAAGGATCGTAAGTGCAACTCTATCTGGCAATATTGAAAGCTCTACTCAACAAGGCTAACTATGAACGCTACTTTCAGACGGTGCCTCTACAATTCATTAAGGAAAACTATCCAGAGATCGCTAAACTCTTCCAATGCCTACCTATGCTTCACGAAGTGGAGGCATCTCCATCGGGCGAGGTTTTTCCCCAGCGTTCTGTATCCGACTTGCAGTTGTGTTACCATACAAACTACCCGGCTAGTAGGTCCACTGAAGTTGATCAAATTCTACAAGATCTCGAATCGACAGAGGTGTCTTCAGACATCTTATCTGAATACTTCGAGAGGCTACAACAACGGGAGAGGGCCACGCGGATTGCTAAGGCTGCGCTTATGGTCTCCGAGGGATTGGCACCCGAATCCTCGCTTGCGGACATTGAGACTCAACTTGTACGACCGCCGACTGAAATAGCGACGGATTTCGTAACCACTAACCTACATGA
>Ga0164308_10001313_pt1 | contig 13203 bp, 13 predicted proteins | sample Whisoiple_246_MG_FD_109983 | JGI IMG/M metagenome (GOLD analysis project Ga0164308, IMG submission 109983) | Soil microbial communities amended with fresh organic matter from upstate New York, USA - Whitman soil sample_246_MG | ecosystem: Environmental > Terrestrial > Soil > Unclassified >...
CTCGTGGTAGAGCTTGTCGACCTTCGCCTTGACCTCGCTCTTGGTCGGCTTCGGGTCGGCGTGGGCCGCCTGGGAGGTCAGGGCCACGGCCGCGGCGGCGGTCGCGGTGAGCAAGGTCACACGGGCGCGGCTCGGCTGCTTGGGACGACGGTGGGACGCCACGAAGGCGAGCTCCTTCTTCCTCGAGCCGCCTACCGGGTAGTGGGGGATGACGAACGGATCCCCGGCTCCGTGTACATCACGGACTCGGCGGTTCCTTCGCCGTCGCCCCGGATGGGCAGACAACCGTGCGAAGGTTCGAGGCCTGACCCTAGTGACCATCTTGTGATCAGTTCAAATCCTCACGAGGAAAATCTCGTCACACCAGGCACTTCTTTACTTTCATCACACGGGGTGTAGCGGCGACTTGACGGTACGTTCCATAAATTCCGGCAAGCCTCACATGACGCGCATGACGCCTCAGACGCGCGAAAGCCGCTTCAGGAGCAAGGCGGACGCGACCGGCCGCGCCCCCGCCTTCGCCACCCCGTCGGCGACTTCGCGGTCGGTGGAGACCACGACGACGGGCCTGCCCGGCGGTTCGGCGCGCGCCAGCTGCCGGATCAGCTCGTCCGCGGTCACCCCGGCCTTGCTGAAGAGCACACGGACGCCACGCGGCGGGGCGAGCAGGACGGGAACCGCCAGTTCGGCACCGTCGAAGACGCAGGTCATCTCGGCGCCGGTCTGTGCCGCGAGGACCGAGAGACCACCCAGGAGGCGCAACCGCTGCTTCTCCAGGGGCATCTGGGGATAGCCGGTCTTGGTGACGTTGTAGCCGTCGACGATCAGATGAGCCTGCGGGAGGGCCAGCAACTGGTCGAGGAGCGCCGGGTCGGTCTCCGAAAGGGCCCTGGCGGCGATGTCCTTGGGTGACATCCGGCCCGGCTCGACCGCTTCGACGCCGTCCGCGGGGCGGAGCGAGGACGGGGGCAGCGCCAGCTCACGGCGGAGCCCCTGGGCGGCGTCGAGCACGGTGTCCAGGAGCAGCCGCAGCCGCATGTCCTCGACCGAGCGCCCCTCCCGGGCCGCCCGGCGGCCGGCCTCCACGGACGCCTCCGCCTCGGCCAGGCGGGCCTTGAGCCGGCGGGTCTCGCTCTCGGCGGCGGAGACCTGGGCGGCCGTCTCGGCCCGCACGGTGTCGGCCTCGGCGCCCGCCTTGCGCAGGGCGGCCTCCCCGCGCTTCACCTCGCTGAGGGCGCTGCGGAGCTTGCGGTGCAGCGAGTCGGCCTCCTTGCGTGCCGCGTCCAGCTCCGAGCGCAGCCGTTCGGTGTCCGCCCGGGTCTGGCCGCGGGCGTGCTCCAGCTCCTCGCGCAGTCGCTCGAGCTCGCGTCTGGTCTCCTCGTCCGCCCGCTCGGCATGGGCCCGCTGGACCTCCTCGCCGGCGGCGGCGACCAGCTTGACCCAGCCGGCGGGCCGCAGCACGTAGGCGGCCGCGGCCACGTCGACGGGGTCGGCGGCGGCGGGCGGCGCACCGGACTCGAGGGCCTCGGCCAGCTCCGGCTGGGTCTGGCCGATCCGCTCGCCGATGCGCCGGCGGAACACCGGGTCGCTCTCCAGGGCGGCCGCCATCGCGTTACCCGCGAACTTGGCCCGCCTGCTCGGGGTGAAACGGGCGTACTGCCGGAGCTGGGCGGGGAGTTCGCCGACGGTCAGCCCGCCGAACGCGTCCGAGACCAGCGCCACCACCTTGCGGCGTACGCCTTCGGGCAGCGGACGGTCGAGCGACTCCGCGGTGCCGTCGGCCGCGTCGGCCGGTCCGGCGCCGCCTGTCGGCTGCTCCACCTTCCATCACCCCAATGTGTCTGTCCGCGCGGCTCCGTCAGGAGTCGGCACCAGGCCTGTCGACCAGTTCGATCTGATCCACGGCGTTGCACCAACGGCAGCGCACCGACTCGATGGTCTCACTGACCACCTCGCGCTCCTCGACACTCGACTCCCCGGCCAGGTCGAGGTGCACGTACTCCACGACCTTCGAGGAGCGCGTGACATCGAAGCGCGTGAGGTTGCCGCAGAGCGTGCAGCGCCAGCGGGTCCCGTCGGTCGGCTGGGGAACCGTCGTCATCGTTGCGTCCTCTTTCGTCGTACGTCGAGTCTGTGCGTGCCCAGGTCTTCGATCTCGCGGTGCGCCGTCGAACTGCGGATGTCCTGCCGCAACCCTACGGCCTCGCGCATACCTGCCGGCACGGCGAGGCGCTCCGTCCCGTTCTCGCCTGTTGCGTCATGCTCTGTACGTGATCGATCTGCGGGAAGTCGACTGGCGGGAGCGGGCCAGGGGGTTCGGGGCCGCGGCGGGCGGTGCCCCGGTCACCTACGGGCTGATGGCGCTGTGCTGCGCCGTCTTCCTGATGAGCCCGCTCTCGGGGTTCAACCCCGTCTACGGCGACGCCGACGCGCTCCTCGCCGCTCAGGCGGGGTACTTCGAGCGGTGGGGCGTGATCCCCAGCGAGCTCCTGGACGGCTCGGCGCACGCGGCGCTCACCCCGCTGACCGCGCTCTTCGTCCACGGCAGCTGGCTGCACCTGCTGGGCAACATGCTCTTCCTCTACGTCTTCGGGGCGATGGCGGAGGAACGCATGGGCCGCGTCGAGTTCACCCTCTTCTACCTCGTGTGCGGGTACTTCGCCCTGGTCGCCTACGCGGTCGTGCACGCGGATTCCGACCAGACGCTGGTGGGCGCCTCGGGGGCGATCTCCGCGGTGCTGGGCGCCTTCCTCTACCTCTTCCCCAAGGCCCGCGTCACCAGCCTCTTCCCCTTCCTCTTCTTCCTCCCGCTGCGCTTCCCCGCCTGGATCGTGCTCGTCTTCTGGTTCGTCCTGCAGTGGCTGGCGGCGCGGGGTGCGGGCAGCGGCCCGGGCGTGGCGTACCTCGCGCACGTGGCGGGTTTCGCGGCCGGGTTCCTCTACGCCTGGGTCCGGTTCCGGGGGACTAGAGTGAAGGTTCCAGCCACGGCCACCGAGGGAGAAAGACAGCCGTGATCACCGCGATCGTGCTCATCAAGACCAGCGTGGACCGGATTCCCGAGATCGCCGAAGCCATCGCCGCGCTGGACAGCGTCAGTGAGGTCTTCTCGGTCACCGGTACGTACGACCTGATCGCCATGGTCCGGGTGGCCCGGCACGACGATCTGGCGGATGTCATCCCCGGCCGGATCAGCAAGATCCAGGGCGTCGAGGCCACGGACACCCACGTGGCCTTCCGCACCTACTCCCAGCACGACCTGGAGGCGGCCTTCGCCATCGGCCTCGACGGCTGAGGCGGCCCACCGCCGGCACGACCGCGGCCGGGGACGGGGCGGGACGCCCTCGCCCCCGGCCGTTCGCGTACCGCGTGCGGTCAGACCTGGGCGGCGCCCCGGTCGGGCACGCAGCGGCCCTCCTCGGTGCGGTAGGTCCAGCGGGCTCCCTCGCCCACCAGTTCGCGGACGGCGCCCAGGAACCGCTCGATGTGCTCGTCCGGGGTGCCCGCGCCGAAGCTCACCCGGATGGCGTTGAGCGACCTCTCCCCCGGCGCGGCGTCCGGCGCGCCGCACTCGCCCGGGTCCTGCGGCTCACTGCCCAGCAGGGTCCGCACCAGCGGGTGGGCGCAGAAGAGTCCGTCGCGCACTCCGATGCCGTACTCGGCGGAGAGCGCGGCCGCGAAGTGCGAGCTGTTCCATCCCTCGACCACGAAGGAGAGGACGCCGACCCTCGGGGCCTCGTCGCCGAACAGGGAGAGCACCTTGACCTCGGGGACGCCGGCGAGGCCCTCACGGACCCGGGTCACCAGCTGCTGCTCCCGGTCGACCAGCCGGTCGAAGCCGGCCTCGGTCAGCGCCTTGCAGGCGGCGGCGATGGAGTAGACGCCGATGACGTTGGGCGATCCGGCCTCGTGCCGGGCCGCGGTGGTGTGCCACTCGACGTCCACACCGCCGTCGGCGCGCCGGGCGACCTTGCGGGAGGCCCCGCCGCCCGCGAGGTACGGCTCCGCGTCCACCAGCCAGTCGGCCCGGCCCGCGAGGACACCCGAACCGAAGGGCGCGTACAGCTTGTGCCCGGAGAAGGCGACCCAGTCGACGTCCAGCTCCGCGATGTCCACCGGGTGGTGCGGCGCCAGCTGTGCCGCGTCGAGCACGATCCGCGCACCGTGGGCGTGGGCGGCGGCAGCCAGTTCGCGCACCGGCCAGAGCTCGCCCGTGACGTTGGAGGCGCCGGTGACGCAGACCAGCGCGGGGCCGTGGGGGTCACGGGCGGCGAGGGCCTTCTCCAGCGTGGCGACCGCCTGGTCCGGGGTGCGGGGGGCGTCCAGGTAGGTCACCCGGGCGTCGCGCCAGGGCAGCAGCGACGCGTGGTGCTCGGTCTCGAAGACGAACACCTGGCAGCCGGCGGGCAGCGAGGCCGCCAGCAGGTTGAGGGAGTCGGTCGTCGAGCGGGTGAAGACCACCTGGTCCTCCGCACGGCAGCCGAGGAACTCCGCGACGGTCGCACGGCTGGTCTCGAACAGGTCGGTGGAGAGCTGGGAGAGATATCCGGCACCGCGGTGGACGCTGCCGTAGTACGGCGCATAGGCGGCCACGTCGTCCCAGACGCGCTGCAGGGCGGGGGAGCTTGCCGCGTAGTCCAGGGCCGCGTAGGTGACGTCTCCGCCCGTGACGAGCGGAACGGTGACATCGGCACCCAGAACCGGCAGCGGTGCACAAATGGCCTGGTCGGCGGCAGCGGTGGGGACAGACATGGCGAACTCCTGTGAGAGGCAGGCGAAATCCTCGCGCCGGTGACCCGAAGGGTGCGCGGCGACGCGGGGAGAGGAAGAGAAGAAGGGTGTGCGGAGGAGGGCTCGAAGCCCTATCGCATTCGCTTGCTCACAAGAGGCTCCCTGGGACCAAGGACCCCAAGGGGTGGCATGGGAAGATGCCGAGGGGCCCGCGCTTGCCACAGACCTCGCTGCCTGCGGCCTGGTCTTCACCCGGGGCACCCCGCCACGGACGGAGGGTTGCCGGACAGCGGGCCGGGGCCGTAGTCGCTGTCACTCATGACCTGCGCAGCATCTTGCCACATCCCCCGGCACGCGCAAGGCGCGGTCCGCGATCCGGACCGCGCCTCGGGCACTCCCGCCGCAGCCGGGCTGTCCCGGCGCGATGGGCCTCGACTCGTCTCGTACGCCCTCTCAGGCGTTGCTGGCCGCCACCCAGCGCTCCAGGGCCCGTTTGGCCGCTCCCGAGTCGATCGACGCGGCGGCCCGCTCGATCCCGCCCGCGAGCTGCTCGTCCAGGGTGCCCGCACCCGGGTCCAGCGCGACCAGCGCGGCGGCCGAGTTCAGCAGTACGGCGTCGCGTACGGGGCCGGTCTCCCCGTCGAGCAGCCGGCGGGCCACGTCGGCGTTGTACGAGGCGTCAGCTCCGCGCAGCGCCTCGACGGGGACCAGGCCGAGGCCGACGTCACGCGGGTCGAACGCCTCCTCGCGGACGCCGCCGTCGCGGACGATCCAGACACGGGAGGTCGCCGTGGTGGTCAGCTCGTCGAGACCGTCGTCGCCCCGGAAGACGAGCGCGGAGTTGCCCCGGTCGGCCAGCACACCGGCCACGATGGGCGCCATCTTCGGGTCGGCCACGCCGATGGCCTGGGAGCGGACCCGGGCCGGGTTGGTGAGCGGGCCCAGGATGTTGAAGGTGGTCTGCGTGCCGAGTTCCTTGCGCGCCCTGGCCGCGTGCCGCAGGGCAGGGTGGAACTTCACCGCGAAGCAGAAGGTGATGCCCGCTTCCTCGGCCACCGCGACGACACGCTGCGGCGTCAGCTCCAGGTTGACGCCGAGCTTCTCCAGCACGTCGGAGGCACCGCTGGCCGAGGAGGAGGCCCGGCTCCCGTGCTTGACGACCTTCGCGCCCGTCCCCGCGACGACGATCGCCGACATGGTGGAGATGTTGACCGTCCTGGCCATGTCGCCGCCGGTTCCCACGATGTCCACCGTGCGGCCGGGGACCTCGATGGTGTGGGCGTGCTCGTACATGGCGCGGACCAGGCCGGTGACCTCGTCGACGGTCTCGCCCTTGGCCCGCAGCGCGATCGCGAAGCCGGCGATCTGCACGTCCGTGGCCTCGCCGCTCATGATCCGGTCCATGGCCCACGCCGTCGCGTCGGTGCCGAGGTCCTCGCCGCGCAGGAGGGGGGTCAGCACGCCGGGCCAGGTGAAGTCCGCCACGCTGCCGCCGCCGTCCGGGGTCACAACGTTCATGGTCCGCTCCTGGGTCCACAGCCGGTAGAAGTACGCCTCCACCCTATCCAGCCCCGGGAGCAGCGAAGAGCCCCGTCCATCGGATGGACGGGGCTCCTGCTGTGGCGGTCAGCTGAGGTGATCAGTGGTGGCCGTGGCCGCTGGTGATCTCCTTGTACTCCTCGGCGGTGGGCTTGGCGATCTGGTTGTTCTCGCCGTAGTAGCTCTTGCTGAGCCTGGCCCGCAGCTTCTGCAGCGCCGACGGCTTGCGCTCGACACCGTTCTCGTCGACCGTCGGGCCGATCTCGATCGGCTTGTACTGCTCGTGCGCCGTGAGCGTGTGCAGCTGCTCCGGGCTGAGCGGCTCGTGGATCTCGACGAACTCACCGTGCGGCAGGCGCTTGATGGTGCCGGACTCGCGTCCGTGCAGCACCTTCTCCTTGTCGCGGCGCTGGAGGCCGAGGCAGATCCGCCGGGTGACGACGAACGCCAGGACCGGGCCGACGAAGAACGCGATCCGCACGAACCAGCTGATGGCGTTGAGCGACATGTGGAAGTGGGTCGCCCAGATGTCGTTGCCGCCGCCGATCAGCATGACGAAGTAGATCGTCACCCAGGCGACACCCAGACCCGTACGGGTCGGAGCGTTGCGCGGACGGTCCAGGATGTGGTGCTCGCGCTTGTCCCCGGTGATCCAGGACTCGATGAACGGGTAGAGCGCGAGTGCCGCCAGGACCACACCGAAGAGGACCAGCGGGATCAGCACGCCGAGGACCAGCGTGTGGCCCCACAGGTTGATCTCCCAGCCCGGCATGACGCGGACGAAGCCTTCGGCGAAGCCCATGTACCAGTCCGGCTGGGCGCCCGTGGACACCTGGTCGGGACGGTAGGGACCGAGTGCCCAGATCGGGTTGATCGTGGCGATCGCCGCGATGACCGAGATGAAGCCGAAGACGAGGAAGAAGAACCCTCCGGCCTTCGCCATGTACACCGGGAGCAGCGGCATGCCGACGACGTTCTTGTTCGTCTTGCCCGGTCCCGCGAACTGCGTGTGCTTGTGGAAGAACACCAGGATGAGGTGGCCGACCACGAGGCCGAGCATGATGCCCGGCAGCAGCAGGATGTGGATCGAGTAGAACCTCGCGATGATGTCCGTGCCGGGGAACTCCCCGCCGAACAGGAACATCGAGATGTACGTACCGACGATCGGCATCGACAGGATGGCGCCCTGCGTGAAGCGCACACCCGTACCCGAGAGCAGGTCGTCCGGGAGGGAGTAGCCGGTGAACCCGGTGAACATGCCCAGGACGAACAGCAGGAAGCCGAACAGCCAGTTGATCTCACGGGGCTTGCGGTACGCGCCGGTGAAGAACACACGGAACATGTGCACGAACATGCCGGCGAGGAAGATCACCGCTGCCCAGTGGTGGATCTGCCGGACCAGCAGACCACCGCGGACGTCGAAGCTGATGTCCAGCGTCGAGGCGTAGGCCTCGGACATCCGGATGCCCTGCATCGGCTCGTACGAGCCGTGGTACACGACCTCGTTCATGCTCGGGTGGAAGAACAGCGTCAGGTACACACCCGTGAGGATGATGATGATGAAGCTGTAGAGGCAGATCTCACCGAGCATGAAGGACCAGTGGTCCGGGAAGATCTTGCGCATGTTGGCCTTGGCCAGGCCGTAGATGCCGAGCCGGCCGTCCGCCCAGTCGGCGACCCGCTCACCGGCGGGCGCCTTGCGCTGTGTTTCCGTCGCAGTACTCATCCGCGCTCCCAGAAGGCAGGACCGACGGGCTCTTCGAAGTCACCGAGCGCCTCGAGGTTGCCCTCGCTGTTCACGCCGATCCGCAGCTGCGGAAGGGCGTGACCGGCCGGACCGAAGATGACGCGGGCGCCGTCGGAGAGGTCGAAGGTGGACTGGTGGCACGGGCAGAGCACGTGGTGCGTCTGCTGCTCGTACAGGCTGATCGGGCAGCCGACGTGGGTGCAGATCTTGGAGAAGGCGACGATTCCCTCGTGCGCCCACTCGCGCTCACGCTTGTCCTTGATGTTGTCCGGCTCGATGCGGATGATCATCAGGGCGGCCTTGGCGATCTGCGACTGGAAGTCGTGCGCGTCCTCCTCCAGGCCCTCGGGCATGGCGAAGGTCAGCGAACCGACGACGACGTCCTCGGGACGCAGCGGCTCCATGGTGTTCATGTTGACGAGCTGCTTGCCCTTGGCCCACAGCGTCTTGCGGAGCTTCTTCTCCGGCAGCGGGCCGAGGTCGCGCAGCAGCACCACACCGGAGAGCGGCACCAGGGCCAGCGCGCCGAACATGGTGTTGCGGATCAGCTTGCGCCGTCCGAGCGCGGACTCCCGGGCGCCGTCCGCGAAGTCGGCCAGAACCTTGGCCTTGACCTCGGGCGTCGCCTCGATCGCGTGCCGGTCGTCGGCGACCTCCACGTCGGACATCAGGGTGCGCGCCCAGTGGACGGCGCCCGCGCCGATGAGGAAGAGCGCCAGTCCCAGGGTCAGACCCAGGGAGAAGTTCAGCGCGCTCACGTGGCCGAACGGCCAGATGTAGACGATCTTGTCGACCGGGAAGATGACGTACGAGGCGATGAAGCCGACCGTCGCCAGCATGGACAGCGTGAACATGAGCGCGACGGCCCGCTCGGAGCGGTTCGCGGCGCGTTCGTCGATGTCCTGGATGCGCGGCTTGTGGGCCGGCAGCCCCGGGTCGGCGAACGGGTCGCCCGCACCCTCTACCGCGCCGTGCGCGGTGCCCTGCTCTACCGGCAGGTTCTCTTCTGGAATCTGTTGGCTACTCATGACTTCTTGGCCTTAGCGGTGTGGGCCGCGACCCATACGGCGATGGCGATCAGGCCGCCCAGGCCGAAGATCCAGCCGAAGAGACCTTCACTGACGGGACCGAGGCCACCGAGCGAGAGCCCGCCGGGGGACTCGGACTCACTACCGTTGACGGTCTTGATGTACGCGATGATGTCTTTCTTCTCCTGCTCCGGCATCGTGGTGTCCGGGAAGGAGGGCATGCTCTGCGGGCCGGTCTGCATGGCCTCGTAGATGTGCTTCGCGCTCACGCCTTCGAGGTTCGGCGCGTACTTGCCCTTGGTCAGGGCACCGCCCTGACCGGTGAAGTTGTGGCACTGCGCGCAGTTCGTGCGGAACAGGTCGCCGCCCTTGGCCACGTCGGCGCCCGAGGGGTCGACCTGGCTCTTGGTGGGCGTGATCGGACCGGCGCCCAGGGACGCGACGTACGCCGCGAGCTGGTCGATCTCGGCCTGGTTGTAGATGACCTTCTTCTTCGGGACCTGGGCACCCGGCTGCTGAGCCGGCATGCGTCCGGTACCGACCTGGAAGTCGACGGCGGCGGAGCCGACGCCCACGAGGGACGGCCCGTCGGTGGTGCCCTGACCGCCGGATCCGTGGCAGCTGGCGCAGCCCACGGAGTAGAGCTTCTTGCCCTCGTCGATGGCGAGGGACTGGGCGGTTTCGTCGGCCTGCGCCTTACCCGCAGGCGCGAACGCGGCGTACAGCCCCCCGGTAGCCGCCAGCGCGAGGAGTAGTACGACGACCGCCGCCAGCGGATGGCGTCGTCGTGCGGAGAGCTTTTTCACGGATTACCCCGGTGTCAGGATCTTCTGCGTCGATGGTGAGTGGGCGCGAGCCCGGTTACTTGATCATGTAGATCGTGGCGAACAGGCCGATCCAGACGACGTCGACGAAGTGCCAGTAGTAGGACACGACGATGGCGGCGGTGGCCTGTTCGTGGGTGAATCTCGAGGCCGCGTATGTCCTGCCCAGGACGAGCAGGAAGGCGATGAGGCCGCCTGTCACATGCAGACCGTGGAAGCCGGTCGTCAGGTAGAACACCGAGCCGTACGGGTCGGAGGACAGGGAGAGACCCGCGTCCTTGACCAGCTCGGTGTACTCGAGGACCTGGCCTCCGATGAAGATCGCACCCATCACGAACGTGATGATGAACCAGGTGCGGAGCTTCTTCACATCGCCCCGCTCCGCGGCGAAAACGCCGAGCTGGCAGGTGAGAGAGGAAAGCACCAGGATCGTGGTGTTCGTCGCCGAGAACGGGAAGTTCAGATGGTGGGCCATCTCCTTCCAGTGATCGGGTCCCATCACCGATCGCAGGGTGAAGTACATCGCGAAGAGGGCCGCGAAGAACATCAGCTCGGAACTCAACCAGATGATGGTTCCGACGCTGGTGAGGTTCGGCCGATTGACCGACGGGTGCGCGTGCCCGGTTTCTACTGTCGTTGCTGTCGCCACGACCGACATTATGTCGGTCGCTTATCCCGCCCTCACTCCGGGGGGTGCCGTTCGGTGTGTCAGAGCCGTGTGTCCTCACCGAACGGCCCATCGAATCGCTGTCTTTACCGGTGCTGACAGGCAGTCCGCCGGAGTACCATCCGCCCATCGGTTCATGCCCACAGAGCCCCGAAGACACAGACGTCACGGAGGAACAATGCAGCCGACCGCCACGGTCCTGGTCTACAGCGACGACGCCAACACCCGCGAGCAGGTGAGGCTGGCAGCCGGGCGCAGGCCTGCGGCGGACGTGCCAGCGGTGGAGTTCCTGGAGTGCGCCACCCTGCCCGCCGTCCTGAGCGCGCTGGACCGGGGCGGTGTCGACGTCTGCGTGCTGGACGGCGAGACGGCCCCCGCGGGCGGCATGGGGGTCTGCCGGCAGATCAAGGACGAGATCTTCGACTGCCCGCCGGTGCTGCTGCTGATCGGACGCCCGCAGGACGCCTGGCTGGCCACGTGGAGCCGTGCGGACGCCGCTGTGACGCATCCGGTCGACCCGGTCGACTTCGCGGACGCCCTGGCCTCCCTGCTGCGCCGCAGGCTGGCCGTGGGAGCCTGAGGCGGAGGGGCCCCGAACCCCTCCGCGGTGACTCTCCGGGGCGCGGCGCACTCCCGGGCGGCTCAGACCTGGGGGCGCAGCCGCGCCGTCTCGACGTCGGTGCCCGTGTCCGGGGTGCCGCCGCCGTGCAGGGCGCTGCCCTTCTGCCAGGCTTCCCAGTCGAGGTTCCAGTCACCGAAGCCGTTGTCGAACGGCGTCATCGTCTCGCCGTCGCTCCCGACGACCTTGACGATGTCGCCCTCGCGTACGGTCTCGAAGAACCACTCCGCGTCGGCGGTGCTCATGCCCGTGCAGCCGTGGCTGACGTTGGCGTTGCCCTGAGAACCCGTCGACCAGGGCGCGGCGTGGACGTACTCACCGCTCCAGGTGACGCGTGTCGCCCAGTAGACCGGCAGGTCGTAGGACTCCGAGGAGCCGGCGGCGATGCCGATGCTCTCCCCGCGCATGCGTACGAACTGCTCCTTGGCCAGCACCACCTTGACGCCGTTGCGCGTGTCGAAGCCGGGCTTGCCCGTGGTGACCGGCAGGGTGTTGATCACTTCGCCGTTGCGGAGGACGGTCATGTGGTGCGCCGCGGCGTCGGTGATCGCTTCTATGCGGTCACCGGTGGTGAGCTTCAGGGGTTTCGCGGCGGCGCCGTAGAGGGCGTTCGTGACCTTGATGCCCTTGAGGTTGCTGCGGATGTCGATGGTGGCGTCGGCGGGCCAGTACTCCTTGGGCCGGTAGTGCAGCGTCTTGTCGTCGACCCAGTACCAGGAGCCCCTGACGGCGGGCGTGGACCGGACCTGGAGCCCGCGCTCCACGGTGGCCCTGGCCGCCCTGTCGGGGACCGGAGCGCTGAGTTCCGCCGTGAGGGGCTGTCCGACGCCGTAGGTGCCCGCCTGCGGGCCGAAGGAGACCTTCAGGAACTTCTTGGCCGCGGTCGTGCCGAAGCCGTACGTACGGCTGCCGGGGGCGCCGTCACCGTTCTCGGTGGAGACCTTGACGGTGTATCGGGTGCCCGCGGCGAGCGAGGTGGTGGAGTGCCACCGCTTCCCGTCGGCGTCGAGCTCCCCCGCCAGGTGGCGGCCCTCGGTGTCGACCGCCGTCACGTCGGTGATCTTCGCGTCGTCGTCCTTGACGCTGACCTCGAGGGGCTTGTCCGGGTCGGCCTTCTCGCCCTCGGCCGGGCCGTTGAACGAGATGAGGTCGGCGGCGTCGTGGGGCCTCAGCGACAGCGGATCGCCGTCGGGCCCTCCACAGGCGGTCGCACCCGCTACCAGGGTCACGACCAGCAGAGTGCAGCTCACTACGGTGTGGATGCGCGGCGTGTGGTTCATGAACCCACGCTAAGAAGATTCATCCGATCCAGCGCGTTCAATGACTGCAAACGGGGGCCCGGCCCGCTCATCACTGAGCGGACCGGGCCCCCGTACGGGTGCGACACGTCCGGTGCGGACGCGTCCTACTGGGTGCGGTTCTCGCCCCGGTAGTACTCGAAGACCCAGCCGAAGAGGCCGATCAGGAGCAGCGGTGCGGCGAAGTAGGCGAGCCACCAGCCGAAGACGACGCCCAGGAAGAGGAAGGCACCGCCGATGGCCAGCGAGAGCGGCTGCCAGCTGTGCGGCGAGAAGAAGCCCACCTCACCGGCCTCGTCCGCGACGTCGGCTTCCTTGTTGTCCTGGGCCATCGCGTCGACGCGGTTGGCCGTGAAGGCCAGGTAGAAGCCGATCATGATGGTCAGCCCGAAGGACAGGACCAGCGCGGTGGTACCGACCGGCTCCTTGGACCAGACGCCGTACGTGACGGCCATGATCAGCATGAAGACGCTCAGCCAGATGAAGAGCTTGCCCTGGATCTTCACTTGCCGTCCTCCTTGCCGCCGACGAGGACCTTCTCACCCTCGGACAGGTGATCCAGCTGCTCGAGCGCCGTGATCTCCGGGTGGTGCAGGTCGAACGCCGGGGATTCGGAACGGATCCGCGGCAGGCTGAGGAAGTTGTGCCGCGGCGGCGGGCACGACGTCGCCCATTCGAGCGAACGGCCGTAGCCCCAGGGGTCGTCGACCTCGATCTTCTTGCCGTACTTGGCGGTCTTCCAGACGTTGTACA
>Ga0164308_10001314_pt1 | contig 13202 bp, 12 predicted proteins | sample Whisoiple_246_MG_FD_109983 | JGI IMG/M metagenome (GOLD analysis project Ga0164308, IMG submission 109983) | Soil microbial communities amended with fresh organic matter from upstate New York, USA - Whitman soil sample_246_MG | ecosystem: Environmental > Terrestrial > Soil > Unclassified >...
TATGGGCGCGGCCTCTCCCGGCCCGAGCTGGCGGTCGTTCTCTCTATTTCCAAGATCGTCCTGCAGGACGCGGCTGAGGAGCTTCGTCCCGCCGAGGATCCGCTTCTCGAGCCTCAGCTGTTCGAAGCGTTTCCGCAGCCGATGCGCAAGGCGCACGCCGAGGCCATCCGCGTCCACCGCCTACGGAACGAAATCGTTGCGACCAAGATTGCCAACCGGCTGGTCAACCGGCTTGGCCCGGGTGTCGCGTTTGACCTGACGGAAGAAGAAGGCGCATCCCTCCAGCAGGTCGTGGCGGCGTTCCTGGTCGCGGAGCGACTGCTCCAGCTCGACAAGCTGTGGAGTGAGATCGAGGATGAGCCGCTTCCGGAAACGGTCCGCATCGAGATCTTCACGATGACGGCCGCAAGCGTCAGGGCGCACTTGTCGGACATCATCCGCGCCGCGGGTGGCGAGACGAGCATCCAGGCGCTGTGCAAGCTGTTCGAGCCCGGCGCACGCAAGATTTCGGCGGCGGCGACCAAGCTGATTCGCGCCGAAGTCCGTAACGAGGCCGCGGCGCGGCGCGACCGCCTGATTGCACTCGGAGCGAGCGAAGAGATCGTTCACGGGCTGGTCCGCCTCTACGAACTCGACGGGGTGTTTGGCATCGCTGCCCTTGCCGCGCGCAAGCGCACCGACGAGCTCGGACTGACACGCGCCTATACCCGGTTGGGCGAGGCGCTTGGGCTGGACTGGGCGCAGCAGCAAGTCGCGCGATTCGTCCCGGCCGATCATTGGGAACGACTGCTCACGGCGGGGCTCGCACGCGATTTCGAGCAGCTTCGGATCGACTTCCTCGCCCGCGTACGCGGCGATGCCGATGAAGCGGTCGACAAGTTCATCGAGGCGCAAGCCGCCCGCATCGATCAGTTCCGGCAGTTGATCGCGCGGGCTCGAACCGAAGGGCAGGTCAGCGCCCCAATGCTCGCCCAGATCGCGGGCCAGGCGCGGATTCTGCTTGGGCGCTAGGTGCGGATCGCCTTCCTAGTTCCAGCTCCGGATTATCCGGAGCCGTGGCGCTGGGCGTTCGATGTAGAGGCAGAGGCGCTCATCGCAGCGGGTGCGGAGGTCGCTCCGCTCCCCTGGACGGAGGCTCACGACCTCACTGGCTTCGATCTCGTGCTGCCGCTGGTCGCCTGGGGCTATCATCTGCGCTTTGATGACTGGCTCGATTTTCTCGATCGCATGAGCGTGTCCGGAATAGCGGTGATCAACCCTCCCGCGCTGCTTCGCTGGAATAGCGACAAGGCCTATCTGGCGGAGCTTGCGGATGCAGGCGTCTCCACGGTGCCGACGCTCGCCGTCGAAGCGTGTTGCGATGCCGACCTCGAAGAAGCGCGACGGCGCTTCGGCAGCGATTGGCTCGTGATCAAGCCGCCCGTCTCCGCGAGCGCGACGGGCACGCACAGGCTGGGGCCATCGGACGATTTGCCGCCCGACAGCCGCGGACGACCGATGATCGTCCAGCCCATGATCGACGAGATCGCGAGAACGGGGGAATTCTCGCTCATGCTGTTCGACGGCCAACTCAGCCACACCGTCGTGAAGCGGCCGAAATCGGGCGACTTTCGCGTTCAGCCCCATCTCGGCGGCATCACCTTGCCGTCACCCGCGCCGCCCGGTGCGGAGGAGCTTGCCCGGGCCGCGCTTGCGGCGGCACCTGCCAAGGCAACCTACGCGAGGGTCGACATCGTTCCGGACGATGACGGGGTCCTGCGCATTATGGAGCTCGAACTGATCGAGCCAGCGCTCTTCCTGGACTATGCCCCGGATGGTGGAGCGGCATTCACCCGCGCAATCCTGGCCGCCGTGCAAACAGCCACTGCCTGATTGCCGAGGTCAGGTTTGGCGTCGGACGCGTGTCGAGCCGTTCGGCATCGATCCTGGCCACAAGCGCATTTACCGGGCAACCGCATTCACGTGCCGCATCTTCGAGCGCTCGCCAGAACATGGGTTCCAGGCTGATCGACGTCGCATGGCCCGCAATGAGCACCGACCGCTTGGTCGGCGGAGCGTAACCGGGCCCACCATCTTCCTGTGGCATCAGTACATGTGCTGGCCGCCGTTGATCGATAGCGTCGACCCAGTGACGAAGCCTGCATTCTCATCGACCAGGAATTCGACGCCTCGCGCGATCTCCTGGGCTTTGCCGAGTCGCCCGACTGGGATGCGAGCGACGATCTTGCCGAGCACTTCTTCCGGTACCGCGGCGACCATGTCGGTATCGATGTAACCCGGAGCGATGGCGTTCACCGTGACGCCGTTTCGCGCGCCTTCCTGCGCCAACGCCTTGGTGAAGCCGTGGATGCCGGACTTGGCGGCGGCATAATTGACCTGCCCGTATTGGCCGGCCTGGCCGTTGATCGAGCCGATGTTGACGATGCGGCCATAGCCTCGGCCCGCCATGCCCTCAAACACGGCTTTTGCCATGTTGAAGCAGCCGCCGAGGTTCGTATCCATCACGTCCTGCCACTTCTGATGGTCCATTCGCTTCATCGTCGCATCGCGGGTGATGCCGGCGTTATTGACCAGGACGTCGACGGGGCCGAGCTGTGACTCGACCTTCATGACGCCTTCCTGACACGCTTCGAAGTCCGATACGTCCCACTTGAACGCCGGAATTCCCGTGCGCTCGGTGAATTCCCGCGCTCGCTCGTCATTGCCCGCGTAATTCGCGGCGACCTGCATTCCCATGTCCTTTAGTGCGACGCTGATCGCTTCTCCGATACCGCGCGTTCCGCCAGTGACGATCGCCACTCGAGCCATGTTTCTCTCCTCTTCTCCAAGGAGGCGATTAAGTCTGCGGCAACCAGCCTGCAAGTTCGCGCTGGATCAGTCCTTCCAGCATTGCGACGCTTTCAGCGGAATCGTTCAGGCAATCGAGCAGCGCGAAACGCTCGCCGCCGGAACGTTTAAAGCTCTCGCGGCCACGAATGCCGAGCTCTTCCAGCGTCTCCAGACAGTCGGCGGAAAATCCGGGCGCGGCGATGGCCAGGCGCTTCACCCCCCGCATCGGATAAGCGGCGAGCGTTTTGTCGGTGGCGGGTTCCAGCCACTTCGCCCGCCCGAAGCGCGACTGGAACGCGACGTCGACCTCGCGCCCCAGCGCATCCGACAATAGCCGCGCCGTTTTTTGGCTATGGCAATGATAAGGGTCGCCCTGCTCCAGCGTCCGCTGCGGCATTCCATGAAAGCTCAGCAACAGGCGGTCGGGCTCAAAATCGAGCGCACCGATCTGCCGCGTCAGGTTCGCGCGCAGCGCTTCGATGTAGAGCGGATCGTCGTGATAAGGCGGGAGCGTGCGCAACGCGGGCTGCCAGCGCATCGACGCCAGCGCGGCGAACACCGCATCGTTCGCCGTCGCCGTCGTCGCTGCGCAATATTGCGGATAGAGGGGAGCGGCGAGGATGCGCGTGCAGCCTTCGCGGACCATGTTCGCGACTGCCGCTGCGATGCCCGGGTTCCCGTAGCGCATCGCGTAATGAATGCGGATATCCGGAAAGCGCGCGCGCAGCGCTTTTGTCTGGCGATGCGCGATGACGCGCAGCGGTGAGCCTTCGTTGGTCCACACCTGGTTGTACGCTTCGGCGGATTTGCGCGGCCGTGTTCGCAGAATGATCCCGTGCAGGATTGGCTTCCACGCAATCGCCGGGATCTCGATTACTCGCGGGTCGCTGAGGAATTCGGCAAGGTAGCGGCGCACCGCGCGCACCTCCGGCGCGTCCGGTGTGCCGAGGTTGATGAGAAGGACACCGACCTTCGATTCCGGCACCCGCGGATGCTGTGCGGAGGGCGTCATGCAGTCGCCATGGGATCGAAGGGCAAGGCGCGCATACGCTTGCCGGTGCCGGCAAAGATGGCATTGGCGACGGAGGGTGCGAGCGCCGTCGCGCCCAATCCGCTGACGCCACCCGCGGCTTCACTGCTCGGGATGATCTGAATCACGATTTCCGGCATGTCCCCGATGCGTGGAAGCGCAAGACCTCCGAAAGGCCGTGCACGCGGCAATCCACTGACCCATTCGGGGGATGGGATGGTCGCCTGGGCGAGCGCCCAGATCAGCCCCGCTTCGATCTGCTGCCTGACCAGTCCCGGATTGACGACGCTCCCGCAATCGACGGCGGCCACCAGGCGCTGAACCTTTACGCGTTGCTCGCTGTCGATGCTCGCCGTCGCGACCAAGCCGATGTGCGACCCGAAGGCAGAGCACCCCGCAATTCCCATCGTGCTTCCGCGCCCGCCGCCGTCCCATTGCGCGATCCGTGCCGCACCCTGCAGGCAGCGCGCCAGCCTCGCGTCGCCGCCTAGCATCGACATGCGGAATGCCAGGGGCTCCATGCCCGCCGCGCGCCCCAGCTCGTCGATGAAGCTTTCAGTAAAGAAGGCGAATTCGCGTTGCGGTGAACCGCGCATATAGCCGGCGGCGAAGGGCAGGACGGCCGGAACGCTCTCAATCCGCAGGTTCGGGATCGAGTAAGGCGGGATCACACCGGTCAGCGCTGTCTTCCCGAGCTTCGCGGCCGCTTTGCCGCCTGCGAGCCGCGCGAGCGCCGATCCCAGTCCATCGGCCGTGGCCACCCGCATCTGCCACGCCGCCGTAAGCCCGCCCGCACCGGGGAGCGCGGTCATGCGGGCAAGCGCGCCTGGCGAAGGGCGATCGTGATTCTGGCTTGCGCTTTGCGATAGCGTCACCTGCACGGGCCGCTTCATTTCTCGCGCGAGCTCGGCCGCAATTGCCGCCGCGTCGGGTTCCATGGCTCGCCCACCAGGTTCACCCGCCGGCATTGGATAAAGCAGCGCGCCCTCAAGCAAGTCCCGCGCAAGGCCCGGTGCCTGCGCGGGCGTCCAGATCTCGACAGACGTTCCGGCTGGCCGCGCGGTGGCCGTAACCGGTTCCAGGCCAAGATGCTGCGACGGCGCCGCATAATAGGTTGCGGCAAGAGCCCGGGACCCACTGACCGAATCCTCATAATCGCCGCGGCTGAACCACTCGCTGGCGTCACCCTCGGCGAGCGCTTTTTCGAAGATGGGCCGAATGTCGGCGGGCGACCGATCGCCCGAGAAAACGGGAGCCGACGCCTTGAGCGCGCGCTCGGCAGCCCACCAGCTGTCCGCGACGATGGCTACCCACGTATCGCGCGCCGCGAGATGGCGGACGCCCGGCGCGCCCTTCACGGCTTCTCTGGAGAAGCTCCGCAGCTTGCCGCCGGGAGGCGCCATCCGGACCGACGCGAAGAGCATGCCCTGATGCCGCACGTCTCCGGCGAAGCGGAAGCTTCCGTCGCTCTTCGCCGGAGCGTCGAGCCTCTGTAGCGGCTGCCCGACCAACCGCGCCTTGCCCGAGGTCCTCAGCGCCGGGCCGCGCGGCGGACTACGCGATGCCGCTTCTTCGGCCAGCTCGCCGAACGTGAAGGTTCGTGGGCCGCAGATCACCATGCCCTCGGCCGTGTCGCATTCTTCGGCGGTAAGGTTCAGTCGGTCGGCTGCGACCCCGATGAGCATCGCGCGCGCCGTCGCGGCTGCCTCCCGGAGGGGCTGTTCGTAAGCCCGTACCGAGGTCGACCCGGCGGTGATGCGAAGATCCCCCGGCCAGCCTTCATTTTCCGCCAGACGATTGGCGTAGGAGGTCGTGAGCGGAGCCGGCTCCACCGCGATCGTGTCCCACGCCGCGCCAAGTTCATCGGCGACGATTTGCGGCAGCGCCGTCCAGATGCCCTGGCCGGTCTCGGTCTGGGGAATAGCGACCGTGATCCGGCCGTCGCGGCCGATCTTGATGTAATTGCCGAATGCCTGCTCGCCGCGCTCGATTGAAAGGTCGCCACCCAGCCGTCGCGGCCACAGTGCGAAGCCGACGATGAGCCCGACGCCGGCTCCGCCACCGATCAGCAATGTCCGGCGGTCGAGCTTCAATTCGCGTGCTGCGCCTTCAGGGCCCGGCGGTCGATCTTCCCCGTGCCCAGCCGCGGTAGGGGCTCACTGCTGAAGACGAAGCGCGCCGGGATCTTGAACTTCGCAATACGCGTTTCGAGGAAGGCGCGAAGGCTGTCTTCGGACAGCGAGTTCTTCGAGTGGATGACGGCGACGGGCACTTCGCCCAGGCGCTCGTCTGGCACTCCGAACACTGCGACTTCGGAAACGTTGGGACAGGCGTAACATTCTGCTTCGACCTCGGCCGCGGAGATATTCTCGCCGCCGCGGATGATGATTTCTTTCTTGCGGTCGACGATGAACAGATAGCCGTCCTCGTCGACATAGCCGACGTCGCCGGTGCGAACGTAGCCGTCGGCCGTGAACAGGGCATCCGTCGCCTCTGGATTCTCCCAGTAGCAGCTGATGTTCACTGCGCCCCGGATCGCGATCTCGCCGACTTCGCCGGTCGGCAAATGAGCGTCGCCGGCGCCGAGGATTGCAAGCTCGATGAAAGGCTTCTGCGCGCGTCCTGTCGAGGCCGGCTTGGCCGCATAATTGCCCCAGTAATTCGCGCACCCCGCGGCATTGGTCTCGGTCAGGCCGTAGCCGAGCGCCGGCTGCGCGTGCGGGAACTCCTCCCGCAAGCGCTCGACGTGGGTGACCGGGCGCGGCGCTCCGCCGGCCGTGATGTCGGTCAGTGACGACAAATCGTACTTGTGCCGCTCCGGATGGTTCATGAGCTCGAGGCTCATGGTCGGCACGCCGACGAAATACGTGATGCGTTCCTTCGCGATCAGGCGCAGCGCCTCGGTTGCGTCCCACTTGGGCATGATCACCATGCAGCGGCCGACGACAAAGCTGTTGATCATCACCGGGACCGCGCCGGTCACATGGAACAAGGGTACATTGAGCAGCGTGCGCGGCTGGCTGGCTGGAGGCCGTCCCTCAGTGGTCAGGATGCCGAGCAGGACGATGAGGCCGGTCGAATAAGCGTAGGTTGCCGTCGTAACCGCGCGGTGCGTCGACAGAGCACCCTTGGACTCGCCCGTCGAGCCCGACGTGAAGAGGATCGTCGCATCGTCCTCCGGTGCAATTTCCGGCAGCCCGCCCTCATCCGCGCCAAGCAGCTCGGCCAGCGCCTGCTCGACCGGCAGATCGATCGGCAGCGACAACAGCGTCACGCGTTCGCACCGGGCCGCAATTCGCTTTGCGCGAGGCGGATCGGCAAGGATCAGCTTGGGCGCGGTCAGCTGGACCGCATGCTCCATCTCGAGCGGCTCCCACCAGCCGTTGAGCAGGGTGGCGATTCCACCAGCCTTCACGATTCCGATGTAGCTGACGATCCACGCCGGGCAGTTGCGCATCGCGATGCCGACCCGGTCGCCCTTTGCAATGCCCCGCGCGACGAGGCCGTACGCGACCCGTTCGGAAATCCTGTCGATGTCGGCGAACGTCAGCCGCTCGTCGCCCGATACGACCGCTTCCGCTTCTCCGTTCAGTGCGCAAAAGGTGCGGAACAGCTGCGGGAGCGTTGCTGGAAAGTTGGTGACGATGGCACGGCCTTTGTCGTCTTCGCCGATGACGAGCCGCCCGCCGGGACCGGTAACCTGGTCCAGCATCTCATCGAACTTGCGATCGAGCTCCGTCCGCATGTGCCGTCCGCTCTCCTTTGCCTTTGCGGCCTCCCGCCTTATGAGGCGCTGTCCATTGATGGGGAAGTCCTTGCAAGCCGCCGATTACTCAGGGTTCACCAAGTTCAGCGATCTTGGCCTTTCTCCGATTGCGCTGCACGTCGGTCCGTTCGACCTTCGCTGGTACAGCCTCGCCTATCTGGCGGGCATCTTCATTGGCTATTGGTACCTGCTGAAGCTGATCAAGGAGCCGGGCGCGCCCTTCGCCCGCCGCCATGCCGACGACCTGGTGTTCTACGCCGCCCTCGGCATCATTCTAGGCGGCCGCCTGGGCTATGTGCTCTTCTACAATCTCGGCGAGTATCTTCGGCAGCCGCTTGAGATCCTGAAGCTGTGGGATGGCGGCATGTCGTTCCACGGTGGCGTGATCGGCACTTCGCTCGGCATTTTCTACTTCGCGTACAAACACAAGCTGTCGTGGCTGCGGGTGCATGATTATGTCGCCTGCTGCGTTCCATTCGGCCTGTTCTTCGGTCGGCTTGCGAACTTCATCAACCAGGAGTTGTGGGGCGCGGTGACGACCGTGCCCTGGGCCATCCGCTTCCAAGAGGTGACGCAGTTCGGTCAGGTCCTTGGGCCACCGCGGCACCCGAGCCAGATTTACGAGGCCGCGCTGGAAGGCATCGTCCTGTTCGCAATCCTCTGGTGGATGTTCTGGAAGACGAGCGCTCGGTACGAGCCCGGCAAGCTCGTCGGCGCATTCATCTTCTTCTACGGCCTGTTCCGGTTCGGCGTGGAGTTCATCCGCGAGCCGGACCAGCAACTCTTCGGTTTCGCTCAGGCGACCGGCCTGCACATGGGTCAGTGGCTGTCGGTGCCGATGATCCTCGGCGGCCTGTACCTGATGATGACCGCCAAGCGCCGGCGCGTGAGGATCGAACCGACGGCGGGAACCGCTTCAGTCGCGTGACCCCCCTCGAACGGGCGCTCCGCGACCGCATTCAAGCGGAAGGGCCGATCACGGTCGAAGTGTTCATGGAATCCTGCAACGCTTATTATTACGCGACCCGCGACCCGTTCGGCGTGGACGGGGATTTCACGACTGCGCCCGAAATCAGCCAGATGTTTGGCGAAATGGTCGGTGCGGCACTGGCGGATTGTTGGACGCGCGCGGGATCGCCTCCCGAGACGATCTATGTCGAGCTTGGGCCGGGCAGGGGGACGCTTGCAGCGGACGCGCTGAGGGTTCTTCGCTCCGCAGGCTTCACTGGCGAGGCGCATCTCGTCGAAACGAGCCCTTTGCTCCGCGAGGCACAGGCTTCGGCAGTACCGGACGCCCGATGGCACGAGACGACCGATGCGCTTCCCGCGGCACCGATGCTTCTCGTCGCCAATGAATTTCTCGACGCCCTTCCGATCCAGCAGTTCGTGCAGGGTACCGAGCGACGCATTGCCGTGGCCGCAGGAGGCCTAGCGTTCGATCGAGATGGCGAGATCGTCGAAATCGCCCCGGCGCGCGAAAAGGTGATACGCGATCTATCATCGCGCCTCGCCAGCAACGGCGGAGTCGCTCTGATCATCGACTATGGGCATGCGCGTAGCGGACGGGGCGACACCTTGCAGGCGGTGCGCGGGCATCGCTTCTCGCCCGTGCTCACAGATCCTGGCGAACAGGACCTCACGTCACACGTCGATTTTGAGGCCCTCCAGCGAGCAGCGCGCGAGGCCGGTGCAGCGGTAACGCCGGTCGTGACGCAGGGTGAGTGGCTTGAGCGTCTGGGGATCGAGCGCCGGGCGCAGGCGCTGACGCGCTCCAACCCGGACCTTGCCAATGACGTGGAGAAGGACCTGCAGCGCCTGACGGCTACGGATCAGATGGGCGAATTGTTCAAGGTCGTCGCCATTCACGCGCCGAAATGGCCAGCCCCCGCAGGCTTTGCATGACCATCACCTATCGCGACGCGACGCGCGAGGATCTTCCGCAGGTCGACCTCGTCTTCCGCTCCAGTTTTTGCGAGACCTTCGCGCAACTCTACTCTCCGGAAAACCTGGCTGCGTTCCTCGGAAAGTTCACGCATGGGGCGTGGCAGGAGGAATTCGACGATCCCGCCTATGCGTTCCGGCTGGCGGAGGCCGACGGCGAGGCTGTCGGCTATTGCAAGCTCGGCCCGCTGACGCTTCCCGTCGAGGCCGAAGGGTCCGCGATTGAGCTTCGACAGCTGTACATCCTGAAAGACCATCTCGGCACCGGCATTGCTCCGCTGCTGATGGACTGGGCGCTCGAGGAGGCCGGGACCCGCGGCGCGCGCGAAGTCTATCTGACCGTCTATATCGACAACCATCGCGCCAAGCGCTTCTACGAACGCTACGGCTTCGTCGAAGTCGGCAAATACGACTTCATGGTCGGCGACCAGGCCGACCATGACATCATCATGAAGAAGCGGCTGTGAGCGGTGTCGAAGTCATTCGTGCGGCCGGTCTCGAGACCGTCCCGCATGGCTTCCTCGGTCGGCGCGGCGGCGTCTCGACCGGAGACCTTGCGGGCCTGAACGTCGGCTTCGGCAGTCAGGACGACCGGGCAGCCATCGAGGAAAACCGGCGACGCGCCATCGAAGCGGTCATGCCGGGTGCCGCCCTCGCCACCGTGCACCAGGTTCATTCGGGCGAAGCTGTCTATGTCGACGCACCATGGCGGCAGGACGAACGGCCTCACGTCGATGCGATGGTGACAGACCGCCCGGGCATCCTGCTCGGCATCCTGACCGCGGATTGCGCGCCCGTTCTGTTCGCCGACCCCGAAGCCGGCGTGGTCGGGGCGGCGCATGCGGGATGGCGCGGCGCCATCGCGGGCGTGACGGATTCGACCATCGAAGCGATGGAGCGCCTCGGCGCCAAACGCGAGCGGATCGCCGCCGCCGTCGGCCCATGCATCGCGCAATCGTCTTACGAAGTGGATGAAGCATTTCGTCAGTGCTTCCTCGACACCGATCAGCCCAACGTGAGCTTCTTCGTCCCCGGTCCGCAAGGGAAGCCGCAATTCGACCTCGCGGGCTATGTCGCCCATCGCCTCCGCAGCGCGGGTCTCTTCAAAGTCGAGATCGTGGGCCTCGACACCTATGCCGACCCGAATCGTTTCTACAGCTTCCGCCGGGCCACCCACCGCGGGGAAGCCGACTACGGCCGACAAGTCAGCCTTATCGGCCTCACGGGAACTTCAGCTTGACCGGTTCCGGACGCGAGGCCTAGCGACGCCGTCAAGGAGAACCAGCTTGCCTACCGAAGACGAACTCAGCGGCGCGCCTAGCCAGCACAGGCGCCCCACGCCATCGCCGACCAAGATCGGCAACCACAAGCTGAAGGCGCAATCGCTGATGCTTGGCTACGGTTTCGATCCCGAGCTGAGCGAAGGTTCGCTGAAGCCGCCGATCTTCCTGACGTCGACCTTCGTGTTCGAAAATGCGGCTGCGGGTAAGCGCTTCTTCGAAGGCGTCACCGGCAAGCGTCCGGGCGGCGCGGAAGGCCTCATCTACTCGCGCTTCAATGGGCCGAACCAGGAAATCCTCGAGGATCGATTGGCGGTCTGGGAAGACGCGGACGATGCGCTCGCCTTTTCCAGCGGCATGTCGGCGATCGCGACGCTACTGCTCACCTTCGTCCGCCCAGGCGACTGCGTGGTCCATTCGGGCCCGCTCTATGCGGCGACCGAAACTTTGATCGCCAAGATTCTCGGCCAGTTTGGCGTGTCCTGGGTCGACTTTCCGTCCGGCGCGACGCGCGAAGAAATCGATGCGGCCATTGCCAAGGGCAAGGAGAAGGGCCGCGTCAGCCTCATCTATCTCGAAAGCCCGGCCAACCCGACGAACGCGCTGGTCGACGTCGAAGCCGTGGCGGCCGCGCGCGACGCGAGCTTCGGTGACGGCGAGCGCCCGCCGATCGCAATCGACAACACCTTCCTCGGCCCGCTCTGGGCCAAGCCGCTCGCGCAAGGCGCCGACCTCTCGGTCTACAGCCTCACCAAATATGTCGGCGGGCACAGCGACCTCGTGGCCGGCGGCGTCGTCGGAGAGAAGGGGCTGATCAACCAGATGCGCATGATGCGCAACACGATCGGCACCATCTGCGATCCAAACACCGCCTGGATGCTCCTGCGCAGCCTCGAGACGCTGGAGCTGCGCATGACGCGCGCGGGCGAGAATGCCGCTAAGGTCTGCGAATTCCTGCGGTCGCACCCGAAGGTCGAAAAGATCGGCTACCTCGGCTTCCTCGAAGAGGGATCCCGGCAGGCCGACATTTACCGCCGCCATTGCCTTGGCGCGGGGTCGACCTTCTCGCTTTATCTCAAGGGTGGAGAGAAAGAGGCGTTCGCCTTCCTCGACGCACTGCAGATCGCGAACCTCGCAGTCAGCCTCGGCGGCACGGAAACGCTCGCCAGCGCGCCCGCCGCAATGACGCATTTGTCGGTCCCGGACGAGCGCAAGAAGCAGCTCGACATCACGCCGAACCTGGTGCGCATCTCGATCGGAGTCGAAGATGCCGACGACCTCATCGCCGATTTCGCCAACGCGCTGAACGCCGTTTAGCTCTGCCTTCCTCTGAGGTCGCTCGCGACCTTCATCGGTCATAACCCCGATTCCCCTGCAGACCGCGGGCCGTCATGGCGGCTGCGCTTGCCGGGGCGGGGACTCGAGCTGCTCCGGAGGACGATATAAAATGAAACGCCTGTGGGTTTGCGCCGCTGCCTTGAGCAGCCTTGCGCTCGAAGGTTGTACAAGCGATCCCTATAGGGATCACGTGGTTGCCAGTGGCGCGACCGGAGCCGTGATCGGGGCCGGAGTCGGCGCTGTGGCTGGCTCGGTCATCCCGGGAATCGGAACTGGAGCAGGTGCGGTCGTGGGCGGCGTATTAGGCGGCACGGTCGGCGCGATCATCGGAGATCGGCAATATTATCGCGATACGCGCGGCTATTGTTACTACGTCGATCAAAACCGGCAGGTGCACTACAATTACCAGGTGAGGTGCTAGCGGCTGCTTCGGCGACGGAGCGAAGATAAGGTGCCCGAAAGCGCTCTCAGTCCCAATCCTCGATCGCCCAGCCGCGCTGCGCGGCGAGGCGGCGGAGCTTGCCGTGGGGGTTTACGGCGACAGCCTCGTCCGCCCATTCGAACGCAGGCGCGTCGGACACGTGGTCGGAATAGAAGCGGACGTGGCCGTGCTTCCCGGAAAGGCCTGATTTTTCGACCCAATCCGCGATCATCCTCAGCTTCGCGGGGCCGTAGCAATTTTCGCCCGAGATCTTCGCGTGCACGCGCTCATCAAGGCCGATAATCGATCCAGTGCCGATCACGTCGTCGAAGCCCAGGCGCTCAGCGATCGCGTCGGCGTAAAGACGGTAGGAGGCGGTCGCGAGCACCACTCGGCGGCCTTCGCTTTTGTCGCGGGCAATAGCGACGCGAGCGCCCGGGCGAACGTTGGACTCAACCTGCTTGTCGGCGAAGCTGTCGACCAGAGGCTTGAGGTCGCGCGGATGGATCTGGCCGCCAAGCAACAGGCGATGGTTGATCTCCTTGAGCGTCGCGCGGTCGATGAACCGCGCGACATAGGCAAGCATCGACAGGATGA
>Ga0164308_10001315_pt1 | contig 13199 bp, 12 predicted proteins | sample Whisoiple_246_MG_FD_109983 | JGI IMG/M metagenome (GOLD analysis project Ga0164308, IMG submission 109983) | Soil microbial communities amended with fresh organic matter from upstate New York, USA - Whitman soil sample_246_MG | ecosystem: Environmental > Terrestrial > Soil > Unclassified >...
GACGGCGAAGCCGTGGTTGTGCGCGGTGACCTCGACCTTGCCGGTCGTGCGGTCCTGCACGGGCTGGTTGATGCCGCGGTGGCCGTACTTCAGCTTGTAGGTGCCGAAGCCGAGGGCGCGGCCCAGGATCTGGTTGCCGAAGCAGATGCCGAAGAGCGGGGTCTTCCGCTCCAGGACTCCGCGCATGACGGAGACCGGGTGGTCGGCGGTGGAGGGGTCGCCGGGGCCGTTGGAGAAGAACACGCCGTCGGGCTCGACCGCGTACACGTCCTCCAGGGTGGCGGTGGCGGGCAGGACGTGCACCTCGATGCCGCGCTCGGCCATGCGGTGCGGGGTCATGCCCTTGATGCCGAGGTCGATCGCCGCGACGGTGAACTTCTTGGTGCCGACCGCGGGGACGACGTACGTCTCCTTGGTGGCGACCTCGGCCGCGAGGTCGGCGCCCGTCATCTCGGGCGCCTGGCGGACCTTGGCGAGCAGTACGCCCTCGTCCTGGACGGCGTTGCCGGAGAAGATGCCGACGCGCATCGCGCCGCGCTCGCGCAGGTGGCGGGTGAGCGCGCGGGTGTCGATGCCGCTGATGCCGACGACACCCTGGCTCGCGAGCTCCTCGTCCAGCGACCGGCGGGAGCGCCAGTTGGAGGGAACCCGGGCGGGGTCGCGCACGACGTAGCCGGAGACCCAGATGCGCTTCGACTCGGGGTCCTCGTCGTTCACGCCGGTGTTGCCGACGTGCGGGGCCGTCATCACGACGACCTGGCGGTGGTACGAGGGGTCGGTCAGCGTTTCCTGGTAGCCGGTCATGCCGGTGGAGAACACCGCCTCGCCGAAGGTCTCCCCCACGGCCCCGTAGGCACGGCCGCGGAAGGAGCGGCCGTCCTCCAGGACGAGTACGGCGGGAGCTTTTCCGGCTCCCCGGGTGGAGATCGTCATCGTGCGGTGCCTTCCGTCGTGCTGGTGGTGGTGCTGGTGAGGTGGTCGCCGGACGTACCGGCGAGGTGGTTGACGGCGTCGACCCACGCCTGGTGCTCGGCCGCGTGGTCGGAGCGGAAGCCGGAGTCGATCAGCTGGTCGCCGTGCGCCCAGGTGATGACCAGCAAGCCGCCCTCGGGGAGGACCTTTCCGGCGAGCGCCTTGTCGAGCCTGGCCTCGCGCAGGGCGGCGGCCGGCACGAAGAAGTCGGCCGCGCCGGGGCGTACGACGTCGAGGCCCTGCTCGGTGAGGGTCAGCTCGGTCCGGCTGCGGGTGCCGAGACCGTGCGCCACGATCCGGTCGAGCCACTGCCCGGCGGTCGTCGAGGCGTGGTAGCGGCCGGTGAGGGTGAGCAGGGTCTCACCGTCGGCGAAGCCCTCCGGGGTGGTGGCCAGCTCGGGCAGGCCGGACTGCAGGCTTCCCCGCCACTTCCATCCCTGGCGCATCAGCCAGTAGACGAACGCGATGAATACGACCAGTCCGAGTACCCAGCTGATGCGGGCGGACCAGTCCGTCACCTCGGCCGACTTCTGCTCGGCGGCCATCCGGTAGAGCTGATAACTGGGGGTGAGTGTTGTCACGCGAGCTTCCCGTCGACGACCGTGGCACGGCCCCGCAGGAAGGTGTGGGTCACTCGGCCGGGCAGCTCGCGACCCTCGTAGGGAGTGTTGCGGCTGCGGGAGGCGAAGCCCGCGGGGTCCACGGCTCCACGGTATGACGGATCGACCAGGGTGAGGTTGGCGGGCTCACCCGCCGAGACGGGCCGGCCGTGTCCTTCGAGCCTGCCGATGGCCGCGGGGCGCAGTGACATCCGGTCGGCGACGCCCGCCCAGTCGAGGAGTCCGGTGTCCACCATCGTCTGCTGGACCACGGAGAGCGCGGTCTCCAGGCCCACCATGCCCATGGCGGCGGCGGCCCACTCGCAGTCCTTGTCCTCGTGCGGGTGCGGGGCGTGGTCGGTGGCCACGCAGTCGATGGTGCCGTCGGCGAGGGCCTCGCGCAGGGCCATGACGTCGGCCTCGGTGCGCAGCGGCGGGTTCACCTTGTAGACGGGGTTGTAGGTCCGCACGAGTTCGTCGGTGAGCAGCAGGTGGTGCGGGGTCACCTCGGCGGTGACGTCCCAGCCCTTGGACTTGGCCCAGCGGACGATCTCCACGGAGCCGGCGGTCGACAGGTGGCAGATGTGCACCCGGGAGCCGACGTGGGCGGCCAGGAGGACGTCGCGGGCGATGATCGACTCCTCGGCGACGGCGGGCCAGCCGCCGAGACCGAGCTCGGCGGAGACGACGCCCTCGTTCATCTGGGCGCCCTCGGTGAGGCGGGGTTCCTGGGCGTGCTGGGCCACGACGCCGTCGAAGGCCTTCACGTACTCCAGCGCGCGGCGCATGATCACGGCGTCGTCGACGCACTTGCCGTCGTCGGAGAAGACCTTCACCCCGGCGGCCGAGTCGTGCATGGCGCCGAGCTCGGCGAGCTGCTTGCCCTCCAGGCCGACGGTGACGGCGCCGACGGGCTGCACGTCGCAGTAGCCGGACTCCTTGCCGAGCCGCCAGACCTGCTCGACGACACCGGCGGTGTCGGCGACCGGGAAGGTGTTGGCCATGGCGTGGACGGCGGTGAAGCCGCCGACCGCGGCCGCCTTGGTGCCGGTGAGGACGGTCTCGGAGTCCTCGCGTCCCGGCTCACGCAGATGGGTGTGCAGGTCGACGAGGCCGGGCAGCAGGATCCGCCCGGCCGCCTCGATCACGGTGGCGCCCTCGGCGTCGAGTCCGGAGCCGGTGGCGGCGATGTTCTCGCCCTCGATGAGGACGTCCTGCGGCTCTCCGCCGAGGACCTTCGCGCCGCGGATAAGGATCTTGCTCATGGTTACTTGTTCTCCTCGGTACGGGCGGCGGCGGACGGCAGGGCGGTCTCGGAACCGCCCAGCAGCAGGTACAGGACGGCCATGCGGGTGGAGACGCCGTTCGCCACCTGTTCGACGGCGGTGCAGCGGTCGGAGTCGGCGACCTCGGCCGTGATCTCCATGCCGCGGACCATCGGGCCGGGGTGCATCACGATGGCGTGCTCGGGCATCCGCGCCATGCGCTCGCCGTCCAGGCCGTAGCGCCGGGAGTACTCGCGCTCGGTCGGGAAGTAGGCGGCGTTCATCCGCTCACGCTGCACACGGAGCATCATGACCGCGTCCGACTTCGGCAGCACGTCGTCGAGCCGGTAGCTGACGTCGCACGGCCACCGCTCGACGCCGACCGGCACGAGGGTGGGCGGCGCGACCAGGGTGACGTGCGCGCCGAGCGTGTGCAGCAGGTGGACGTTGCTGCGGGCCACGCGGCTGTGCAGGATGTCGCCGACGATCGTGATCCGCCGGCCGTCCAGGTCGCGGCCGATCCCCGCGTCGGGCCCGACCAGCCGGCGGCGCATGGTGAACGCGTCCAGCAGCGCCTGGGTGGGGTGCTCGTGCGTTCCGTCACCGGCGTTGACGACGGCGCTGTCGATCCATCCCGAGGTCGCGAGGCGGTACGGGGCGCCGGAGGCGCCGTGCCGGATGACGACGGCGTCGGCGCCCATGGCCTCCAGGGTCAGGGCGGTGTCCTTGAGGGACTCGCCCTTGGAGACGGAGGAGCCCTTCGCGGAGAAGTTGATGACGTCGGCGGAGAGGCGCTTGGCGGCGGCCTCGAAGGAGATCCGGGTACGGGTCGAGTCCTCGAAGAAGAGGTTGACGACCGTTCGTCCACGCAGGGTGGGGAGCTTCTTGATCGGCCGGTCCGCGACCCTGGCCATCTCCTCGGCGGTGTCGAGGATCAGGACGGCGTCGTCGCGGGTGAGGTCTGCGGCCGAGATGAGGTGACGGGGGGTCCGGGGGTTGTCCCCGGGAGGGCGCAGCATCTGAGGGTCTCCGTGAAGGGTGGAGGGATCAGGCAGGCGGGCGTGCGGAAGCGGCCGTGCGGCCGGTGGGGCGCGCACGGGACGTGACTCGGCTACCGCTCGCCTGTCGGGGCGGTCTGCTTGACACCGAGCAGTACGGCGTCGCGGCCGTCCTCCTCGGCGAGCTGGACCCTGACCGTCTCCCGCAGCGACGTGGGGAGGTTCTTGCCGACGTAGTCGGCGCGGATCGGCAGTTCGCGGTGGCCGCGGTCGACGAGGACCGCGAGCTGTACGGCACGCGGACGGCCGATGTCGCCGAGCGCGTCGAGTGCGGCACGGATCGTGCGCCCGGAGAAGAGCACGTCGTCGACCAGGACGACGAGACGGTTCTCGATTCCCTCACCGGGGATCTCGGTGCGCGCCAGAGCGCGCGCGGGGCGCATCCGCAGGTCGTCGCGGTACATCGTGATGTCGAGTGACCCGACCGGCGTCTTCCGGCCGGTGATCTCCTCGAGCTTTTCGGCCAGTCGGCCCGCGAGGAAGACCCCTCGTGTCGGGATGCCGAGCAGCACCACGTCGTCGGCGCCCTTGGCGCGTTCGACGATCTCGTGGGCGATGCGGGTCAGTGCCCGGGCGATGTCGGGAGCCTCGAGAACGGGGCGTGCCGCATTGCCGGTGTGGTCATGCTGTGCGTCCATAAGAAACGGACCTCCTTCTCCGCCTCACTGGACGGACGTTAAAGGACGTCGAAATTGCGTCATCCACGTTACCAGGGCTTGCGTGAGGCCCTGGCCCCACCCCCGGAAGGTGGCAGTCCGGACCTTTCGGCTTGACGCAGCCATGTAACGCTGCGTAACCTCACAGTGAGTTACCAGCCACGCGGCCCAGCCGCAGAATGTTCCAGCGTCCGGGGAGCCTTATGTCCAGCGAATACGCAAAGCAGCTCGGGGCCAAGCTCCGCGCCATCCGCACCCAGCAGGGTCTCTCCCTCCACGGCGTGGAGGAGAAGTCGCAGGGTCGCTGGAAGGCCGTCGTGGTCGGATCCTACGAGCGCGGGGACCGCGCCGTGACCGTGCAGCGCCTTGCCGAGCTGGCCGACTTCTACGGCGTCCCCGTGCAGGAGCTCCTGCCCGGCACGACCCCCGGCGGCGCCGCCGAGCCGCCGCCGAAGCTGGTCCTCGACCTGGAGCGCCTGGCCCACGTGCCGCCGGAGAAGGCCGGACCGCTGCAGCGTTACGCGGCGACGATCCAGAGCCAGCGCGGTGACTACAACGGCAAGGTGCTCTCGATCCGCCAGGACGACCTGCGCACGCTGGCCGTGATCTACGACCAGTCGCCGTCCGTGCTGACGGAGCAGCTGATCAGCTGGGGCGTGCTGGACGCCGACGCGCGTCGCGCGGTCGCGCACGACGAGGGCTGACCGGCTCCGCAGAAGACGTACCGCCGGGTCGGCGGGGCCTTCGGGCCCCGCCGACCCGGCGTTTTCGTGTCCCTGCCGGGCCCGTACCGGGTGCCGGGACGCCGAAGGGCCCACGGTCGCATCGACCGTGGGCCCTTCGTGCGGCGCGACGCCGCCGGGGATCACTGCTCCCGGCGGAGATTCGGCTTGAGGTCCTTGAACCGGGCCAGCAGGCCGTTCACGAAAGCCGGGGAGTCGTCGGTGGAGAACTCCTTGGCGAGCTGGACCGCCTCGTCGATCACCACGGCGTCCGGGGTGGAGTCCATCCAGACCAGCTCGTACGCGCCGAGCCTGAGGATGCTCCGGTCGACGACCGGCATGCGGTCGATCTCCCAGTCCACGGCGTAGGTGACGATGAGGTCGTCGATCCGGTCCGCGTACTGCGCGTACCCCTCGACCAGCTCCATCGTGAATTCGCCGACCGGCGGCTGGCGGTCGTCGGTCCGCGAGAGCCGTACCCAGTCCGCGAGGACCGTCTGCACGGACTCGCCGCGCTGGTCGGCCTCGAAGAGGATCTGGAAGGCGCGCTTGCGGGCCTTGTTCCGGGCAGCCACGGTTAGCTGTTCACCCGGCCGAGGTAGTCGCCCGAGCGGGTGTCGACCTTGATCTTCTCGCCGGTGGTGATGAAGAGCGGGACGCCGATCTCGTAGCCGGTCTCCAGGGTGGCGGGCTTGGTGCCACCGGTGGAGCGGTCGCCCTGGACACCCGGGTCGGTGTGCTGGATGGTCAGCTCGACCGCGGCGGGCAGCTCGACGTAGAGCACCTCGCCCTCGTGCTGGGCGACGGAGGCGGTGAAGCCCTCGATCAGGAAGTTGGCGGCGTCGCCGACGGACTTGCGGTCGACCATGAGCTGGTCGTACGTGTCCATGTCCATGAAGACGAAGTACTCGCCGTCCATGTACGAGAACTGCATGTCGCGGCGGTCAATGGTGGCCGTCTCGACCTTCACGCCGGCGTTGAACGTCTTGTCGACGACCTTGCCGGAGAGCACGTTCTTGAGCTTGGTGCGCACGAAGGCGGGGCCCTTGCCGGGCTTGACGTGCTGGAACTCGACGACGGACCAGAGCTGGCCTCCGTCGAGCTTGAGCACCAGGCCGTTCTTGAGGTCGTTCGTGGAAGCCACGGTTGCGGAATCTCCTGGACTGAAGCTGGTGGACGACAAAGGATGCGCGCCGGGGTCCCCGCGAGAGGTTCCCCCTAGAGCGCGAGCAGCTCCTTGGTCGTAATGGTGAGTAGCTCGGGTCCGCCGTCCGCCTCGGGGCGTACGACGAGCGTGTCATCGATCCGGACACCGCCCCGGCCCGGGAGGTGAACCCCCGGTTCGACGGTGACCGGCACGCAAGCGTCCAGTTTACCCATGGCTGTCGGTGCCAACTGCGGGTCCTCGTCGATTTCCAGTCCGACACCGTGCCCGGTGCTGGGCGGGAGGCCGTCCGAGTGGCCCGCGGAGTCCAGCAGATGCCTGGCCGCGCGGTCCACGTCACGGTAGGCGGCTCCGGGCACCAGGGCCTCCCGTCCGGCCTTCTGAGCGGCGAAAACAAGGTCGTAGAGCTCGATCTGCCAGTCGGCGGGACTGGTGCCGATGACGAAGGTCCGGCCGATCTCGCAGCGGTAGCCGCGGTAGTTCGCTCCCAGACCGACGGAAAGGAAATCGCCTTCCTCGACCCTGCGGTCGGTGGGCCGGTGACGGCCCTGCCCCGAGTGGGGGCCCGTGCCGACGGAGGTCGCGAAGGCCGGGCCGTCGGCACCGTGGTCCACCAGCCTGCGCTCCAGCTCCAGGGCGAGGTGGCGTTCGGTGCGCCCGACCAGGATGGATTCGAGGAGCTCGCCGAGGGCCTGGTCGGTGATCTCCGCGGCGATCCGCAGGCAGGCGATCTCCTCCTCGTCCTTCACCAGACGCAGCTGTTCGACGGTGCTGCCGAGGTCGCAGAGGCGCAGGCGTGGGGCCGCGGCGGCCATGGCACGGTGGCGGGCGACCGTCAGGTCGTGCTCCTCGACCGCGAGGGAGTCGGCGTGCAGGCCGCCGGCGAGGCCGGCCGCCGCGACGACCGGGTCGCCGTCGTCGTCCGGCAGGACGGTCAGCCTCAGCTGCTCGTCGGGGCGACCGTGGGGTGGGTCCCCGGCCGGTGCCCGTGGGCAGAGCAGGACGTCCTCGCCGGGGCCGAGCAGCAGCACGGCACCGGGCGGGGCCCCGCCCGCGAGATAGCGGACGTTGGCGGGGCGGGAGACCAGGGCGGCCGCGGATCCGGCGGCGGCGAACCGGTCCCGCAGCAGCCCGCGTCGGACGGCGTACACCTCTGACATGTGTCCGAGCGTACGAGCGCGGGCGGGGCCCCGCCCGGTCAGCGCACCCGACCGGGAAAGCGGGGGCCGCTACCAGGCGGGCGGACTGGCTATGGAGCGGGCGAGGACGTCGTCGAGGACCCGCGCGGTCGTCTCGACGTCGTAGGTGGAGTTGTCGATGATGGGCAGGCCGGAGCCGTACCAGCCGGCCATCCGGCCGTGGATACGGGCGACCTCCTCGTCGGAGAGCCTGCGGTTCCCGCTGCGGGCCGCGTTCCGCTCCAGGACGACCTCCAGACCGGGCAGGAGGACCACGGGCAGGAGCCCGGGGCCCACATGGCGTTTCCAGCCGCCGAGACCGACGACCGGCCGGTCGGGGAAGACCGCGTCGTCGAGGATGCAGGAGATGCCGTTGGCGAGGAAGTTACGGGCGGCGAAGCCGCAGGTACGCCGGGCCAGCCGGTACTGGGCCTCGGAGTGGTCGTTCCATCCGGCCTGGGGGTCCGCGAAGCCGGAGCAGACCCACTCGCGGACGTCGTCCAGGGACACGTGCGCGGTGGGGACGCGGCGGCGGCCCGCCCAGAGCTTGGCGACCGTGGTCTTGCCGGCTCCGGCGGGCCCGATGAGGAGCACGGCCAGGGTCGCGGCCCCGGTCCCGGGCTCCGCGGGAGGGGCGGGCAGCGGAACGGGGCCGCCGGGCGGCAGCTGGACGTGCCCGGTGGTCTCCCTTGAAGGAGGCACCGGGGCGTGCTGGGGCGCCGGCGGCTGATGGCCGGGCGCCGTGGGAGGAAGAGGCGGCCCCGGCGGGCCGGAATGGGCTGAGTGCTGTGCCTGCGTCGTCCACGGTCCGTTCCCGGAACCCTGGGGCGGCGGCAGCGGGGCCCCCACTGCGTGCTGCATCCGGTGCCACTCCGTCTCGTACAGGCATTTGGCGCTGATCGACGGCAACCGTACCTTCCCCGGCGGCCATGCGGTGAACGGGCGGGGAAGGTACGAAGTGCCCGGTGTCAGTCCGTCAGTTCGTCCGCGAGGGCCCTCAGGGCCAGCCGGTAGGATCCGATGCCGAACCCGGCCACGGTCCCGGTGGCCACCGGTGCGACCACCGAGGTGTGGCGGAATTCCTCCCGTGCGTACGGATTCGAGATGTGCACCTCGATCAGCGGGGCGGTGCGCTGGGCTGCCGCGTCGCGCATTCCGTACGAATAGTGCGTGAAGGCACCCGGGTTGAGAACGACCGGAATCGAACCGTCTGCCGCCTCGTGGAGCCAGCGGATCAGCTCGCCCTCGTCGTTGGTCTCGCGGACCTCGACGTCGAAGCCGAGCTCCTTGCCGAGGACCTGGCAGGCCTCGACGAGACCGGCGTAGGAGGTCGCACCGTAGACATCGGGCTCGCGGGAGCCGAGACGGCCAAGGTTCGGCCCGTTGAGCACGAGGACCCTGCGGGCCGTCACGCGGAGACCTCCCCGTAGGCGGCGAGCAGCACGGCCGGGTCGGGGCCCTCCAGGACGGTGGGCTTGCCGATGCCGTCCAGGACGATGAAGCGCAGCAGGTCGCCGCGGGACTTCTTGTCGACCTTCATGTTCTCCAGCAGCTTGGGCCACTGGTCACCGCGGTAGGTGAGCGGCAGCCCGACGGACTCCAGGACGGCGCGGTGCCGGTCGGCGGTGGCGTCGTCGAGACGTCCGGCGAGCCGGCCCAGCTCCGCGGCGAACACCATGCCGACCGAGACGGCCGCGCCGTGGCGCCACTTGTAGCGCTCGTTCTTCTCGATGGCGTGGGCCAGCGTGTGCCCGTAGTTGAGGATCTCCCGGAGGCCGGACTCCTTGAGGTCGCTGGAGACGACGTCGGCCTTGACCCGGATGGAGCGCTGGATCAGCTCCGCGGTGTGCGGTCCGGCGGGCGTACGGGCGCCTTCCGGGTCGGCCTCGACGAGGTCGAGGATCACGGGGTCGGCGATGAAACCGGCCTTGATGATCTCGGCCATGCCGGAGACGTAGTCGTGGACGGGCAGCGAGTCCAGGGCGGCGAGGTCGCAGAGCACCCCGGCCGGCGGGTGGAAGGCACCGACGAGGTTCTTGCCCTCGGCGGTGTTGATGCCGGTCTTCCCGCCGACCGCGGCGTCGACCATGGCGAGCACGGTCGTCGGGACGGCGATCCAGCGGACCCCGCGCAGCCAGGAAGCGGCGACGAACCCGGCGACATCGGTGGTGGCGCCGCCGCCGACCCCGACGATGACGTCGGTGCGGGTGAAGCCGGTCTGGCCGAGTGCCTTCCAGCAGTAGGCGGCGACCTCGACGGTCTTGGCCTCCTCGGCGTTCGGCAGCTGGATCGCGATGGCCTCGTAGCCCTGGGACGCGAGGTCCTCGCGGACCGCCTCACCGGTCTCGGCGAGCGCCTCGGGGTGCAGGACGGCGACCCGCTTGGCCTGGTCGCCGATGAGGTTCGGCAGCTCGCCGAGTAGCTGGCGGCCGACGAGCACCTCGTACGGGTCGGTGCCTGCCGTGCCGGCGATCTGGATACGGGTGGTGCCCTGCTCGGTCATCGTGTGGTTCTCCTGGCCGGCCGGCACGGCCGCGGCCGTCCGCTCCGGCAGTCCTGTCGCGTCGAGGACCGCCTGGGCGACCTCTTCGGGGGTGCGTTCGTCGGTGGCCACGGTCACGCCGGCCACGTCCTCGTACAGATGGCGCCTGGCGTCCATGAGTTCACGCCACTGCCGCCGCGGGTTGACGGCGAGCAGGGGGCGGGCGGTGTTCAGCCCGACCCTCCTGACCGCCTCGTCGACGTCCATCGACAGGTAGACGACCCGGTGGCCGGCCAGGAGCCCGCGGGTCGTCCCGTCGAGCACGGCACCGCCGCCGAGCGCGAGAACGCCCGGATGCTCGGCGACCGCGTCCCGGACCGCCCGGCGCTCCAGGGAGCGGAACCGCTCCTCGCCCTCGTCGAAGAAGATCTCCGCGATCGACTTGCCGGCCGCGGCCACGACGTCCGCGTCGGTGTCGCGATACGTGGTCCCGAGCCGGTCGGCGAGCAGTTCGCCCACGGTCGACTTGCCGACCCCCATCGGGCCGACCAGGACGATCAGCGGGGCGCTCACCGGATCTGGAGGTGGGAGAGGTACGACTGCACGTTGCGGTGGGTCTCGGCCACGCTGTCGCCGCCGAACTTCTCCGCGACGGCGTCGGCCAGCACCAGGGCGACCATCGCCTCGGCGACGATCCCGGCGGCCGGGACGGCGCACACGTCGGAACGCTGGTGATGGGCCTTGGCCGCCTCGCCGGTCACGACGTCGACGGTGGCGAGCGCGCGGGGCACGGTGGCGATGGGCTTCATGGCGGCGCGGACCCGCAGCAGCTCACCGGTGGTCAGCCCGCCCTCGGTGCCGCCGGAGCGGCCGGAGGTGCGCCTGATGCCGTCCGGGGTGGCCACGATCTCGTCGTGCGCCTTGGAGCCGGGCACCCGGGCGAGGTCGAAGCCGTCGCCGACCTCGACACCCTTGATGGCCTGGATGCCCATCAGCGCGGCTGCGAGGCGGGCGTCGAGCCTGCGGTCCCAGTGGACGTGCGAGCCGAGGCCGACGGGGACGCCGTAGGCGAGCACCTCGACGACTCCCCCGAGGGTGTCGCCGTCCTTGTGGGCCTGGTCGATCTCCTCGACCATCGCCTTCGACGCCTCGGCGTCCAGGCAGCGCACGGGGTCGGCGTCGAGCCGCTCGACGTCGGAGGGCTTCGGGTAGACACCGTAGGGCGCCTTGGCCGCGGCCAGCTCGACGACGTGCGAGACGATCTCGATGCCCGCGGTCTCCTTGAGGTAGGAGCGGGCCACGGCGCCGAGGGCGACCCGGGCCGCGGTCTCCCGGGCGCTGGCGCGCTCCAGGACCGGGCGGGCCTCGTCGAAGCCGTACTTCTGCATGCCCGCCAGGTCGGCGTGGCCGGGGCGGGGGCGGGTCAGCGGGGCGTTGCGCGCCTGCTCGGCCAGTACGTCGGGGTCGACCGGGTCGGCCGACATCACCTGTTCCCACTTGGGCCACTCGGTGTTGCCCACCATGACGGCGACCGGCGATCCCATGGTGAGGCCGTGCCGGACACCGCCGAGGAAGGTGACCTCGTCCCTCTCGAACTTCATCCGGGCGCCGCGCCCGTAACCGAGCCGTCGCCGGGCGAGCGCGTCCGCCACCATCTCCGTGGTGACGGGAATACCGGCGGGAAGACCCTCCAGCGTCGCCACCAGTGCGGGGCCGTGCGACTCTCCGGCGGTCAGCCAGCGCAACCTGCTCAACGGTGCTCCTCATGCTCGCGCCTGTAACTGCAACGGCGCGACCGGGTGCGCGGCCCTGGCCCGCCGCCCTCGATCCTCCCACGATCAGGGACGATTCCCTGCCGCCGGTCCAGGGGGCGGACGCCGCGGTCCCGTCTCCCGGGGCCGGGAGACGGGACCGGAGCCGGTGCGGATCGTCAGCCGCAGTTCGAGTAGGTGCTGGTGTGGTACCAGTCGCGGATGCTGGAGGCGCCGATCTCCTGGTAGTGCGCCCAGAAGCGGACGCACTTGCCCGGGGCGTTCAGATACACCGGACCCGCGTAGTATTTGTAGTCGTCGTCGTCCTTCTTCATCGAGCCGCCCTCGGCCTGGATCCCCGCGCCGAGCCCGGTGGCCGTGCCGTAGTAGGCACCCGCGTTCTCGTGCTTGACCGTGACCACGCAGTTGTTGCCGGTGGACGAGCTGTAGAGCAGGAACACCGTGACGTTCTGTCCCAGGCCCAGCGAATACTGCCGCTGCACGTAGTAGCTCGACCCGCAGGCCGAAACAGCCTTCTGGGCGGGCGTGGACGCACTGGCGACCCCGGTCCCGGTCACGAGCAGTGCGAACGCTGCGGCAGCTATCGCGGCGGCTCTGGCAATCGGTCTGCGCATGGAACCCTCCCCGGCGGCACGCTCGTGCCGCCTCCGCCGAGGAGCGTAGTGAAAGTGCGCACCGGCGTGGCGGGAGCAGATCGATCAGGCCATCAACTGGCGAGAATCAGTGAGTCCGCGCCGCGAGCGCCGCCTCGCCCGCCGCGCGCATGACGGCGAGAGGTGCGTCCAGGCCCGTCATCTGCTCCACCTGAAGGACCGCCTGGTGCACCAGGAGATCGAGGCCTCCCACGACACCCGCTCCGGTCGCCCCCCAGCGCGAGGCCAGCGCGGTCGGCCAGGGATCGTAAAGGACGTCGAAGAGCGTGCCCGGCGCCGACGGGACGGCGCCGGCGAGGGCGTCCGTGGTGCCGGCCGGGGTGGTGGCGATCACCAGGGGCGCACGCAGGGCCTCATCGGCCTCGGCCCAGTCCGCGACCCTGACGTCGACGCCGAGCCGTCGGCCCCAGCCGCGCATCTCGTCGGCCCGGGCCTCGCTGCGCACGTAGGCCGTGACCGGCCCGGTGCAGATCTCCGCGAGAGCCGCCAGCGCGGAGGACGCCGTCGCCCCTGCGCCGAGGACAGCCGCCGTCCCGACCTTCTCCACGCCTCGTTCGCGCAGGGCGGCGACCATTCCGGGGATGTCCGTGTTGTCGCCGAGCCGCCGGCCGTCCTCGGTGAGGACCACCGTGTTGACGGCCTCGACGGACGCGGCGGTGTCGCTGATCCCGTCCAGC
>Ga0164308_10001317_pt1 | contig 13181 bp, 15 predicted proteins | sample Whisoiple_246_MG_FD_109983 | JGI IMG/M metagenome (GOLD analysis project Ga0164308, IMG submission 109983) | Soil microbial communities amended with fresh organic matter from upstate New York, USA - Whitman soil sample_246_MG | ecosystem: Environmental > Terrestrial > Soil > Unclassified >...
CCCGGCAGGCATCGACGCCGAACGCACCTACCCGATGGTGTTCCGCAACGTGCACATCACCAGGGGCGGTAGCTGGCCATGGGGAAGCAGTGGCGACCTCCGCACCGGTGACCTCGTCCAGGCACTCAGGCCAATGACGACAACTACGGTTCGTTTCCCACACCGCTCGCGGGCCTGGTGAACTCACTTCCGGCCGACCATCTGCTGTTGCCGACAAACCATAAACTCATTGGTGGAAGGTGACTCTCCGACGATCGCCACAAGCGATCTGGATTATCGAAATGCTGTGGACGGTCGCCGCGTCGAGCCACCAGAAGCAGAGTGGCGCGGCTTGAATAACTCCCGCGATGAGCGGTGCACTGCCGTCGGGGAAGAACCTCTGCACCAACAGCCTCGAGGCCAAAGGCTCGGCTCTTTACACGCACGCTGAGACGGATCGAGCAGGCTTGTTGGGCAGCTGGCCCGATCGGCAAGTTGACTCCTTGGTCAGTCAACTGGTCCTACTTCGCATTGCGCGCCACGTCGACCACGTCGTGGATGGAGTCGATCACCAGTTGCGGGTTCCCGAGCTGGATGTAGTGGTCGCTGTGGGTATCGGTGATGTGCACGGCACCGGGGAACTTCGCAGCCATCGAGTTCTGCGCGGCCAATTGCGCCGCCCACAACGCATCGGCGAACGTCTGGTCGACGCCGGGCGGCAGCTGGCCGGACGCCAGAGCCTCAGGCGTCAGCTGCGGATTGTCCGCAGTGAGCACGGTGACCGGCACGTCGGGCGCCGCAGTTGCCTGGCGAACCTGGGTGGCGACGGCGGTGAAATCGACGGTCTCAGCCCCCGGCCGAGGTGGTGGCGTGTTCAACGTATGGAAAATTGCCGTCTGATCGGCGGTCAGGCCGTCCTCGAGGTCTTCGGACAAGCCGTCGACGAGGACCAGCCCACCCACCTCATCGGGGTGTTCGCCGGCAAAGATGCGGACGATCGGACCGCCATAGGAATGTCCGACCAGAATGTACGGCTCGGCCTCGCCGGCTGCGCCGAGCAGTTTCGCCAGATCGTCCGCCGACGTCTGCGCCGACGTCGGCTGGGGGACTTCCGTGGATCGGCTGTCACTGGTTCCCGGACGGTCGTAAGCGCAGACCCGGGTGAATTCCCCGATGCCGCGGAACACGGTCACGGGTTCCGCTCGCACGGGCGATGTCACCGCTGATGCGGTCGAGGATCCGTCGGTCGGGGAGGTGTTCCAGACCTCGGCGTTGTCGCCGAAGCCGGACACGAGGACGACCGTGGGGGAGCCGGTTCCTTGGCACTCCAGGTAGATCGCGCGGCCGGAACCGATGTCGACCGGGCCGGCACGATCGGGTTGCGATCTCAGCGATGTCGTCGCTGTCGGCGATGCCGGGCCGGTGCTGGTGGCATTGTTGCCGGATGTCCCGCTGCACGCGCTGATCAGCACGGCCACGGCCGAGCCGATCAGGAAGATGGATCGATCACGCAGTCTGTGCCCGATCATGTCCAGCAGCCCCATTTCACCTGGTTGCAGTCGTACTGCTCTGGATGGTCATCGGTGGCGCTTGGTGAAATGCAAAAGATAGCCGAGACAACAATGCTCCCGATCGCCAACTATTGCTCCTTGTTGACAACTGCGACAGAAGTCAGGAATGACTCCTTCTCCCAATGCATTCTCGGATCCGAAATCCTAGGTGGATACCGACCGCGACCCCGTACGGGGAGGTTGTATTCAATGTCCGATGACGTCGTACGAGGTCGGGACTCCTTCGGTCGGCGCGCGTGGGAACGGGCGTTCGAGGAATTGTCTGCAGCGGAGACGCAGCACGACCTGGATGCGGCGGACCTCGAGCGTCTGGCGACGTGTGCTTACTGATCGGCCGCGCCGATGAGAGCGCCGACGGCTGGGACCGTGCCTACCTGGCCCATCTGCGGCGCGATGAGACAGTGGACGCTGCCCGTTGCGCCCTCTGGGCCTCGTTCGTACTGCTGAATCGGGGCGAATTGGCGCGTGGTGGTGGATGGGTTCACCGAGGCCAGAGCCTGCTGGACGGCGTCGGCACCGATTGCGTGGAGCTGGGCTATCTCGGATACGTGTACTCACTGCGCCGGGTGATCGAAGGTGATGTCGACGGCGCCGCAACGAGTTTCGCTGCTGCCGCCACGACCGGCGATCGCTTCGGCGATGCGGAACTGGTTGCATTGGCTCGGGTGGGCGAGGGTCGCTACCTGATCAGGCGGGGTGCTGTTGGTCAGGGGATGGCCCTGCTGGACGAAGCGATGTCGGTCGTCACGGCCACTGAGGTTTCGCCGACGGTCATCGGGGACCTGTACTTCACCGTCATCGAGGGATGCCATGACGTGTCCGACGTGCGGCGGGCGAGAGAGTGGACGGACGCTTTGACCCGCTGGTGTGAGGCGCAGCCGGAAATCGTTGTCTACCAGGGGCAATGCCTCGTGCACCGCGCAGAGTTGTTGTCGTTCGGTGGGTCGTGGTCGCAGGCGCTCGTCGAGGCGCATCGGGCCAGTGACGCTTTGTCCCGCCCTCGGAACCACCCTGCACTTGGTTCTGCTCATTACATTCGGGCGGAATTGCATCGGGTGAGGGGAGAGTTCCCCCGAGGCGCAGGCGGCTTACCAGCGGGCCTCTGCGTGGGGACGCGAGCCTCAAACCGGCCTTGCCCTGTTACGGCTGGCTCAAGCACAGATCTGGGCAGCGGCATTCGCGATCCGGCAGGCCATGGCCGGGACCGAGGCTGCCCCGGCATTTCGGGCCACGTTGTTGGGACCGTACGTTGAGATCAGCCTCGCCGCCGGAGATGTCGCATCCGCCCGACGTGCCGCCGACGAGCTGACCGGATTCGCTGCCCCGATGGCACCGGTCATCTGTGCCATGGCGGCCCATGCCCATGGATCGGTGCTCATCGCGGAGGGGCAGCCGGGCACCGGACGGGCCTTCCGTCGTGATGCGTGGGCGGGTTGGACGGAGCTCGGTGCTCCCTATGAGGCCGCCCGAGCCCGGGCCCTGATCGCCACCGCGCAACGAGCGTCGGGCAACGAGCAGGGAGCGGCGCTGGAGCTGGACGCGGCACGCTCGGAATTACGACGGTTGGCGCCCTTGTCGATCTGCCGGCGATCGTCGACCAGTCCGTCGGCGCCACGGTTGGTGTCGACGAGGGATTGACCACCCGGGAGGTCGAGATACTCCGGTTGTTGGCCACCGGCGTGACCAACAACAGATCGCGGTCGGCCTGTTCATCAGTGAGAAGACGGTGGCCACCCACGTCGGCAGCATTCTGCGCAAGCTCGGGGTGAGATCGCGGTCGGCGGCCACGGCATACGCCCACGACCGACACACCTGCTGTCATGACACGTCGGTAGAAATGCCGATCCGCCTCCGTGGAAGTCATCAATGCCACCGATGTGCCGGAGTCAACGGCTCCCTACATTCGTCACCAGAGATGCTTCACATCGCCGGCCAAGGGCCCGCAGAGCGTCTGACGGAGGAACAGCAATGACAACGAAGGCCGGAACGGCGCCCGACCACGATCAGCAATTTGCTCCACCCGAGGCATGGGACGCGATTGCGGCCGGATACGACGAGTTCGTGGCGCCCGGCGAAGAATCGTTCGCCGTCGACGCGCTCCAGCTCGTCGGCCTGCGGGCCGGTGAGCGGTTCCTCGATGTGGCGGCGGGGACCGGCGGTCTGTCGTTACCTGCCGCGCGGCTCGGCGCCGCCGTGATGGCCACCGACTGGTCGCCGGCGATGATCGAACGGTTCGAGAGTCGCGTCCGCGCTGAACGCTTGGCTGCGGCGCAGAGCCGGGTGATGGACGCTCACGCCCTGAATTTCGACGACGACTCGTTCGATGTCACGGGTTCGCAGTTCGGGGTGATGCTGGTGCCGGACCAGGTCGGCGCGTTGCGCGAGATGGTGCGGGTGACGAGACCGGAAGGGCGAGTGGTGCTGATCGCTTACGGCGACCCGGCTCGATTCGAGGCCCTGCAGTTTTTCGTCGCGGCACTTCAGGCGGTGGTCCCGGGATTCGAGGGGTTGCCTGACGATCCACCGCCCTTGGAATTCCAGGTGTCGGACCCGGACGTCATGCGAGCCCGGTTGTTCGCCGTTGATTGAGCGACGTTCGGGTGGACACCGGATTGTTCGAGAGGGTTGGGTTCGGTGATGGCGAAGAATGTTGGACGTGGATGCGCAGCAGCAAATCCGGTTGTCGAGATGATCCTCGCCGACGTCTCCGATGGAAGATGCCCTTGTGTTGGCGGAAGTGCTTGCGGTGACGTCGGACTGGTCCGAGGTCGGCGAAGCATTCGAACGTGCGCGCCGGGCCAGGGTCGATCACGTTCAGACCGTCACCGACCCGATGTCCCGGTTGGCCGGACTTGCCGACCTGGTTGCGCGACCTGGGAGCCCCGGTCCTGGGTCCACGAGCCTTTCGAGCGGCCTACGGCCCGCTTCAGGTCGACCCATTCCCGATCCGGTAGGGCGTAGCCAGGCACTTCTGGCCAGCACCTCGTCCATGCCGGGATCTCCGTCGGCAGCCAGGGCTGCCGCGGCCCCGGCGGTGGTGACCGTGGATTCTGACCGCAGCGCCGGTCTTCGTGGTGTGGACACCACCGTTGTTGGGAACTCTGATCTGACAGAGCACTCCCCGTTCCGAGAGAGGACATCACGATGGGCATCGGCGACAAGATCCAGAATGCCGGCGAGGAAGCGGCCGGCAAGGTCAAGGAAGCGACCGGCAAGGCGACCGACAACGAGAGCCTGGAAGCCGAAGGCAAGGGAGACCAGGCTTCGGCGAACGTGAAGCAGGCCGGTGAAAAGGCCAAGGACGCCGTCAAGAACGTTTTCGACTGATCGGCCCCGGTCGGCTCGGGTCCTGGCGGGGCGAGCGAGCGGTTTCGGCGGCGGAGCAGTGAACGCGGAGAAGTCGCTCGTCTCGCCCGCAGCAGGGTGCCCGAAGAAGATGATCTTCGGGCCTTGCGGCGGCGTCAGAACTGATGGCCGTTGTGAAATGCAGCCCGGGAAGTGTGTTTTCGAGCAGATTGTTCGCTGGCCGGGGCTACCGGCGGCCGTCGCGCCGGTGTCGGCTCCGCTGGTGCTCACCGATCTGAGCGTGCCACCGGCCGACCCGGTCAGCTTGTCGGCAACCGCACGCATCCTCGGGCCGAGCTGTGACGCGGTCCTGGTGGGTGATCACCAGGACCGCCCGGACTTTCCACCGACCATGTTGGCCGAGTTGTTGTCGACCGCCGGCGTCGTCCCCTGGGTCACGCTTGCCTGCCGGGACCGCAACCGCGTCGTGCTGGAGCAGGAACTGCAGGGGTTGCGGCAGAACGGAAAAGCAACCGTGCTGTGTGTCACCGGCGACGGGCGAGCATTCGATGTGCGGCCCGACGTGACCCAGGTGTTCGATCTGGACGGGACCAGGCTGGTGGCGTTGGCTGCCGAGATCGGTGTGCCGGCGGCGGTGCCCGAGACTCCCACGGCTCCGCCGTTGTCGGTGCGTCCCGAACGCCTCGTGGAGAAACAGCACGCCGGCGCCGGCATCGCGGTGTTGAACCATGTGGGTTCGCCGGGCGCTGTTGACGCTTTCCTGGTGCAGGCGCGTCGGGCCGGTCTGACGATCCCGGTCGTCGCGTCGGTCGCGGTCTATACCGATCATCGCTCCGCCGCGGTGTTGACCGCATTGCCTGGACTGGAACTCGATGCGGCAGTGGTGGAATCGGTGCTGACCGCGGATGACCCGGTGGCGGCCGGAATCGCCGCCGCAGTCCGGCAGGCCCGGGCGCTGCTGGCGGTGGACGGTGTCAGAGGGGTCAATCTGTCCGGGATGGCGTCCGAACGGGGCATTGCGTTCGCGGCGGAAGTGCAGGCCGAGATCGGACATCGGATCCGATCCGAGCGAGATCCACAGGGGGCCGGAAATCACTGACGCAATGGAAGCCGAGTTCGGCACCGTCGCCGAGTGGACTGCGGAGGTGGCAGCGGACCTGGGTCGCGAGTACTTCGTGCCCGCCGCCTGCCGGGGAAGCGGCAGCCCGACAACGCTGCGGTGGCTGATCGAGCAGCTGGCGATCAGCAGCCGCGACCGGATGTTGGATTGCGGTGCAGGCGTCGGCGGTCCCGCGGCGTTCGCCGCGGAGCTCACCGGGGTGGTGCCCCTGTTGAGCGATCCGGAGGCGGGCGCCTGCCGGGCTGCTCGGCGCCTTTTCGGCTTCCCGGTGGTGCAGGCAGCGTCGGAGCAGCCGTTCATGTCCGGAATCTTCACCGTGGCCTGGAGTCTGGGGGTGCTGTGTACGGTCGACGAACAACTCGGCTTCCTGCGCGAGCTGCGCCGTGTGCTGACCCCGGCGGGCCGGCTGGGGTTGCTGGTTTTCGTCGCCAACGGCAACCTCCATCGAAAGGCACCTGCTGGCAACAACTTTCCGCAGTGGAATGAATTGCTCGACCTGTTGTCGGCAGCGGGATTCACCGTCGACACGGCGGCCTGCGAAGCCGACCAGGCAACCGCACCGGCCCACTGGCAGGACCGGGCCGACCAGGTGCATGAAGAGCTCGCGCGCCGGCATGCGCAGGACGAGCGCTGGCTTGTCTCGGCAGAGCAATCGGCCCTGATCGGTGAACTGCTCAAGCGACGAGAGGTCAACGCCACGGCGATCATCGCCAGTCCGATGCCACATGATCATGGGCACGTCGACGAGGCCCGGTGAGTTATCTGCTTCCTCTCCGGCCCGGACCGCCGGGTGACCCCCGCAACCTGAACTGCGAGATGAACGGATCATCATGGGCGAAAAGCTGGTAGCGGACCTGATTGTCGACCGGCTGCTGAGCTGGGGAGTGACGAGAGTCTTCGGCTACAGCGGCGACGGGATCAACGCCTTCATGGGCGCCCTGCGGCGGGCGGCGAATCAGGTCGAATTCGTCCAGGCGCGGCACGAGGAGAACGCCGCCTTCATGGCCGTCGGGCATGCGAAGTACTCCGGTGGCGTCGGCGTGGTGACCTCGACCCAGGGACCTGGTGCCGTTCACCTGCTGAACGGGCTGTACGACGCGAAGTTGGACGGCGTTCCGGTGGTCGCCATTGTCGGTCAGCAGAACAGCAGCGTGCTCGGATCCGGATACATGCAGGAGGTGGATCTGCTCACCCTGGTGAAGGACGTCGCGGCCCAGTTCGCGCAGCAGATCAGCACCCCCGAGCAGGTACCCATGGTGTTGGACAGGGCGTTTCGGGCTGCGCTCACCACCAGGTCACCGGTCGTCATCATCGTTCCGCAGGACATGCAGGAGGCGCCGGCGCCGGATCTTCCGCAGGAGCACGGCGTCGTGGTGACCGCCCCGGTGTGGCGACCGTCCCGGGTTCAGCCGTACGAGGAGGATCTGCATTCGGCCGCGGAGCTGTTGAACTCGGGGGAGCGGATCGCCCTCCTGGTCGGGCAGGGTGCCCGGCGGGCGCGAGATGAAGTGATCGCCGTGGCGGAACGGCTCGGCGCCGGTATCACCACCAGCCTGCTCGGCAAACCCTATGTGGACGAATCGTTGTCGTTCGTGGTCGGCACCATGGGTCACCTGGGATCAACCGCGAGCGCACAGCTGCTGGGGGAGTGCGACACCCTTCTCATCGTCGGATCCAACGATCCGTGGACCGAGTTCTATCCACCGCCGGGGTCGGCCCGCGCGGTGCAGATCGACATCGACGGACGCAAGGTCGGCAACCGTTATCCGATCGAAGTCCCGCTGGTGGGCGACGCGGCCGGCACCCTTTCGGCGTTGCTACCGCTGCTGCGTAGGGACCGCGACCGATCGTGGCGACGACAGGTCGAACGAAGCGTCCGACAGTGGCATTCGCTGGCCGAGCGTCGGGCACACACTCCGGCCGACCCGATCAATCCGGAGCGTGTGGTGTGGGAGCTGAACAGCCGACTACCGGCCGACGCGCAGGTAGCGGTGGACGTCGGCAGCTGCGTCTACTGGTACGCCCGACAGCTGAGGCTACCGGTCGGCGTGCCGGCCCACCTGTCCGGGACGCTGGCCAGCATGGGGTGCTCGGTGCCGTACGGCATCGCTGCGAAGTTGTACCGGCCGGACCTCCCGCTGATCGCGCTGACCGGCGACGGGGCGATGCAGATGGCCGGGTTGGCAGAGCTTGTCACCGTCTCCCGGATGTGGCCGCAGTGGTCGGATCCACGCTTCGTCGTCTGCGTGTTCCACAACGGTGATCTGGCCGAGGTTTCCTGGGAGCAGCGGGAGACCGGCGGCGACCCGGTATTCCCGGACAGCCAGGACCTGCCCGCCTTCCCGTACGCGGGGTATGCGGAGCTGTTGGGGATGAAAGGTCTTCGAGTGGACGACCCGGATGAGCTCGGCGGAGCCTGGGATCTCGCGTTGGCGGCGGACCGGCCGGTAGTGCTCGAGGTCATCACCGACCGGTCGGTGCCGCTGCTGCCGCCGTTTCCTGCCGGTGCGGAAAAACTCGACACCATGCGGTCGGGGTTGGCTCAGGAAGGTCAGGCCGGCGCGCATGCGCGCCGTCTGCTGGACATCTATGCCGCCCAGGAGGCGGCTCCTGAACCGGTGAATTGAGGCTGCTCGCAGATGTCGAACCCGTTGTCATCCTTCGGTTTTCTGTTCACGAACCGGCCGGGTCGAGCTGTCCCCGCGGCTGTTCCGGAGTTGCTGGCCCTGCTCGAAATCCAGAGCGTCCTTCGCCGCGTTCTTCTTGATGACCCTGGTGTCGCGGGGTGGCAGCTGAATGTCGTCCTCGGCGGGTATCCCGGCCTGAAGTTGCCGACCGCGTTCCATCTCGGCGTTCAGCTCGGCACCGAAAAGTAATGCCAGGTTGGTGATCCATAGCCCGAGCAGGAAGATGATGACGCCGGCCAGGGATCCGTAGGTCTTGTTGCAGTTCGAGAACTGGGAGACGTAGAGGCCGAAAAGGGCAGAGGCGATGACCCAGGTGATGATGGCGACGATCGCGCCGAGACTGATCCACTTGAACTCGGGTTGCTGCACGTTGGGAGTGGTGTAGTACAGGATCGCCACCACGACGGCGGCGAGCCCGAGAAGCACTGGCCACTTGGCGATACTCCAGATGGTGACGGCGGTGTCGCCCAGCCCGATGGCCTCGCCGACCGCGCGGGCGGCCGGCCCGGACACCACGGTACGTGGCGACTGTCCGTGGCGAACACCACGTCATTGCTGACCTCTCCGACTGCGGTGTCGATGCCTTCTTACCTTGTAAAGGTACCCACAATCCCATCGTGGTTTACAAGGTAAACCAAAAAATAAATTCGCTCGTGTAGGCCATTCAGGCGATGAGGTGCGCAATCGAGAAATTCTATGAAACAACAGTTCCCGGCGGGTTTGGGCGCGCCGGGACTCAGCAGATGATGTGACGGGCTGCGCGGCGCACCGGCTCAGTGATGTCGTAGTACCCGCGAACCGGAAGGTGAGACGTTCAGGAGCCACTGAGTGAAGAGGCGAGTTGCCCAGGGACCGCAGATGACCGGCATGGTGGCCGGCAGGCGAGGGCGGCTCCCGACGCTGCTCCGGCACCCGTTGCAGTCGCCTTCACCAGCGTTTGACGAACGCCCTAACCCTTGCGCCGACGCTGTGGACGCCGATCCAGCAGGTCAATCCGATCGATCAGCGTTTCCAGTGATTCCTCGAATTCGGCCGCAGAGTGATCCTCGGACAATTCGGATTCCAGGCTTTTGAGTCGCGGATACTCGCTGAGGTCTGTTTTCGGCGGATCATCCGGGTCGGCCTGCTCGATCGGTCCGATGTCCGCGCCCTGGGCCGACACCTCGAGCAGCAGGTGGCCGAGCAGGAAGCTGGAGAACGACCGGTAGGCGGCCACACATCCGGAATCGGTGAAGCCACATTGATACAGCGTGTCCAGGAACGACTCCATCCACCGCAGGCTCCGCAGCGGTGGCCGCACCCACGGTGCCGCCGGTGGTCGGGTCGCGATCAGCGGGAACACCTGAGGGTGTGCCAGCGCGATCCGCCGGACACCATGGGCAAGGCGTTGCAGATAGTCCTGCCAGTCCGTGGCGGTCAGGTGTACCTGCGGGTCCCCGTACAGATCGTCGATGACCAGTTCGACAATGCCGTCGAGCAGGTCCTCCCGGCCGTGGATGTAGTGGTACAGCGCCATCCCCTCGACCCCGAGGTGTGCACCGAGTCGACGCATCGTCAGATGCCGCAGATCGTGCTCGTCGATCATCGTCACGGCAGCCAACAGAATAGTCCGGCGGTCCAACGGCTGACGGCCGGCGGCTCCGGGTTCGACCGTCGGGGTGGGTGAGGCGCTGCTGCCCAGACCCTCCGGGCTGTCCGGGTCGACTTCGGCATCGGTTGCGGCGTTCCCGGCGCCTCGCGTCGGCGGTGACACAGAGGGATCCATACGATTCGATCCCTCCCCTCATCGACGCTGCAGCGAGAACCGGCTCCAGGACAGTATCGCGCTGCCATTCAGTTTCTGTAGGTGTGCCGGCAGTGGTTCGGGGCGGTCAGGCATCCGTGCGACGAAGGCGCCGGGCGGCGAACCCGATGAGGACGGCGGCGTCACCACAGAGCACGCCGAATCCGTTCCAGGCTGCAAGGAGTCGGCGAATCCCGGGGACCCGCCGATCAGTACGCCGCCGATGCTCGTTGCGAATGACCAAGAGCTCGAACTGACCGATGAGTTCCCACTGGATGGGGTGTCTGCAACCCGAGACCGTTCGGGAGATGGAGGCAGAACCATGGCGGTGGCGGAAGGTGTGGACGCGAACGTCGCGGCGGACGAAGCGCGGCGGGTGCTCGCTGCGAACGCCTACCTGACGCTGGCCACCGCCGACGCCGACGGGCATCCGTGGGCCACTCCGGTGTGGTTCGCCACACGTGACCTGCGGGATTTCGTCTGGGTGTCGCGACCGGGAGCGAAGCACTCGCGCAACATCGCGGCCACTCCCGCGGTCGGCATCGTCGTCTTCGATTCGGCGGTGCCGGTTGGTGAGGCGTCGGCGGTCTACGTCGAGGCCGTGGCGGAGGAGGTCGGCCCCGACGACCGACCCGATGCGCTCGCCGCCTTCAACAAGCGTGCTCAGGAGCAGGGCATTGACACGTGGGACGAGCGGAAGGTCGTTGGGGCATCACAGTTCCGGCTCTTCCGGGCACGGGCGACGCGGTTGTTCGTCCTGGATGAGCATGACGGTCGGGTCGAGGTGGGCGGGAAGGCGATCTTGTCCGGAATGTGATGTTCGGGTTCGGTGACTGGACCTATCCTGGCCGTGGGGTTCGAAAGCAGCTCTCAGCTGTTCGATCGCGTCACGATCCGGGGAAGTGTGTTGTGGACCAATCGGTGTCTGCGGTGGACGACGTCGACAGAATCTCAGCAGGGGGCGCGAAACCGGCGGACACCTCTTCATCGGTCGCCAGTTGGCCGACCCCTGGCCGTGTCGATCTGCCACGGGTCGCCGCCGCCGTCCGGCATCTGGCGGGTTCGATGGAACCCGCCCGAATGTTCAGCCAGTTGACCCAGATGTGCGTCCCTGCGGTCTGCGACATCTGCACTGTCGACATGGTGGAAGCGGCAGGTCACCATTACCGTGCCCGGCAACCCGCCGATTGCCCCAGCAGCTTCCAGGAACTCGACCCGGATTCGGTGGTCCGCATCGAGTTCTCCTCCGAAGGCGCAGGTGGCCCACGCTTCTCCGGCGTACTGGCGTGCAGGTGGCTGGACGGGTACCGGCCCAACGCCGCGGATTCAGCTCTGCTTCGGCTGCTGGTCGATCACACCACGGCGCTGGTGGAGAACGAGCGTCTCACCGCGCGGGTCGACGAACTCCAAACTGCGGCGGCCGGCTGCGGCGTCACGTTGCCCGGTCATCAGCGGGTTGCCGCTGCAGTCGGAATTCTCATGGCATTGCACCACCTGAGCGCCGCCCAAGCCACCGACCTGCTCAGCCGTGCCAGTCAACACACCCACCAGAGCATCCGCGGAGTGGCGGACACCGTCCTGCGGACCGGTTCCCTACCCGAGCACCAGCACCAGGCAGCCGCCTGGGCCTGAATCCGGTCCGGCAGTTGTGCAGGTAGCTCTCTGCGCAAAAGTCGCAACAATCCGCGCGAGCTGCTGGTGTTACGACATTCGCGGGGCCAGACTGGTGCCGTCCACATCAGCGAAGGGTGTCCGTGATGACCGTCCCCGCCGCCGAATTCGTTGCCTCCGGGTGTCCGTACGTCGTCACCGACGTGGCCGGCAGGCCACCGGCCGATCTGGACGACTTCGTCGGCGGCAGCCGGTTCACCGCCGTCCGTGGCGACGTCCGATGCGGCGTCGCCGGCTTCGGCAGCAGGGTCGGCCCTGTCGTCCGATTCCACGAGAAAGACAGTGGTACCGGCAAGGATCTGCGGGTCTGGCAGGTGTCATCGGCCGACAACAACGCCTTCGAGGCGACAGCTATCTCGAACTATTGAGCTGAGAGAACTATCATCCCCGGCTGGCGAAGAACTCGTTCGCCTTGGGCGAGAACAGGATCGCCAGGATGATGACTCCGAAGATGATGCCGCCGATTGCCGTCGATCGACTGTTGTCGGTGCGTGCGAACGCGGTATAGAGGTTCCCGATCAGGTGCAGCACGGTGACGATGGCGACGATGGTGCGGCTCACCGGGTTGCCGTTGGAAAGCCCTTTGGCCACCGCGAGATAGATGACCCCGAAGAGGATCGCGATGATTGCCAGCGCGATGATCACGCCACCGCTCATTCCATCGACATCGATCCCGGTGCCAATTCCGACGATGAGTAACAGCACCCCGCCGATCACTGACAAGATTCCGGATATCACCACCAGAACCACGAGCAGAGTGACAAGTCCGGGGCGGTGGACAGTGGGAGAAGTCATGGGTGAAGTCCTTTCTGCGTGAAGAACAGCACATGAGACATCCACCTGGTCCCGCAACTCGGGCGCGTCCGCGCCTCGCCGAATGCAGCGTCGGCATCCCGGCGCCGGCGTGACTGCCATGGCGATGATCGTCATTACCTTCTGAGACGAACAACAAGTAGCCCGACCGCGCGATGCAGCGCATCCAATGTTGATCGAGAAGCACTGCAGCGCAGTGACACTAGTTGCCGTTGCCGTTGCCGTTGCCGTTGCCGTTGCCGTTGCCGTTC
>Ga0164308_10001320_pt1 | contig 13171 bp, 22 predicted proteins | sample Whisoiple_246_MG_FD_109983 | JGI IMG/M metagenome (GOLD analysis project Ga0164308, IMG submission 109983) | Soil microbial communities amended with fresh organic matter from upstate New York, USA - Whitman soil sample_246_MG | ecosystem: Environmental > Terrestrial > Soil > Unclassified >...
CATAAGTTACAGACACCCTAATCTTGGGGCCATGCTCACTAACTATACCAACACTGTTTTTAAATATTTGTGTAGCTAATTTACTATTAAATGCTGCTAAGTAATTTGATGTCATCTTCTCTCTAAGTCTTTCAAAATCAGGGCTATTAGGACTATCTAATTCAGCAGCTGCTATGTAGGATTCCTGACTAAGTATCTCATGTATCTCATCAAAATTTATACAAGATAGAGGCTCAGTCATTAACTTATGTAGATTCATTTTCTTTTCCTTACAGGTATTTTAATGGTTTCTTCAAATGTCCATCCAGCATGTAATCTAGCTCTGAGACTATTAACATTCTCACCTAGATAATTAGCCCAACCATCTAAGGTCATAGCTAGATCATCAAACTCATATATCTTACCTGTTTGGATTCGCATAGGACTCTTTAATGTAGTAGGATCCACATTGAGTTCCATACGATGTCTTAGAGTGGGTTCAGCTATACCTGTTAATTTTGATAATAATCTGATATTCTTAAACTTATATGGCATTGGCTCTAGGCCTAATACTACATCCATAGGTAGCCCTGCTCGAACTCTAGCACGGATGATGTCCTTTGGCACTCGATACTTAGAGGAGATCCAGGCTATTGACCGCATCTTCCCATCGATAACAAAGTTATTTGGACACAACTGTACCTCATACGATGGTACACAACCACAAGATCTAATCTTATCAGACTGAAGTAATGTTGATGCTAATCTAACTTCGTTACCACAATCACATCTGCACAACCAGAATGAACTAGTTCTAATTGTGTGTACAAACTCTATAACCTGTAGCATGCCAAATCTGACACCTTGGATGTCTTTCTTTGGTAGCATACCTTTATGAAGGACTTTACCTATTGAATAATTACTTCTGATACGTTGTGTTAGAGTAGCCTTTGGTATACCTAGATGAGCTGCCCACTGCGTAACTGTTCTAGTCTGACCTTCATAATATAATTCTCTTTCTTTGCCTTTACGCCAACCTGTAGTCTGTGGATTATAAACTTTACATCCGACATCTCTATCTAGATAGCTATTATCACCTGGCATTGGTCCAACATTTTTAAAGAAGTTGCCAAACATATGCCAATCATCAACTACATATACACCAATTCTACCGTTGAATGGATATAGAGGTGATTGCTTATCGTAACAAGCATGCATCATCTCTAACCATCTAGCGTGCTCTCTAACAGGCGGTATTAAGGATTGCATAATATTCTAAGATCTTCATCACTAAGACCAGCAGCCTTAGCTTTAATAAAGATTTCACGCTTAACATCTAATTGCTTCTGTAATGCTATATCTTCAGGTGTGGGTTTCACAATCTCTACAGCAAAAGTTGGCATATACCATCTCTCATTAATCTTTACCAGATTCACTGCTGTTACTGGTCCATTACTACCTTGTACATACTTCTTATGTGCTAGACGTTTCGCTGTAGTTTCTAACTCACATACTGCAAAAGGTATATCGTAGCCCCTACCTTCAGTAAGATCTGAATTAGTATGAGCTACATATACAGTCTTAACTTCATCTACCATCTTATTTCTTCCAGCTAATCTTCCAGGTCTCATTAGCCATGTTAGAGCTAAAAGAGAACCCTATCCTGAAGTTCAGATCTATTAAGCTGTTGTATATACGTTCTTTAGTCCAGAATGGGTTATCACCAAACTGTTCAAGGATATCAACTTCCTTGAGTAATCTACTATAACTACAGCTAGATTTAAACTGATTCGTTAACCAATCCCATCCTTTAGATGGATTTGACTCTATAAAATCCTTAGCTACTGCTATATTCTTGGTTATCTCAAACTCAGTAAACTTCTTCGCCATCGATGCATCAATCATTATATTCCTTTCGTTTATCAATTATACCTGGTAGACCAGTGTTATAAAGTAATGTTAACTTTACACCAGCTTCTTCTAACAGCTCTAAGGCTTCTACACCACCTTCAGCCCATTTACTTTTAGGCTCAAGTACAGGTGTATTAGGGCAAATTAAATGGACAATACCTGCTTGAATAATTGACTTAGCACAATGTACACATGGACATAAATTAACGATCATTGTACTAGCTAGAGTACTGACCCCTAGTCTAGCAGCATTACTGATAGCATTCTGCTCTGCATGAACTGTCAATCTAAGCTTCACTTCATTGTCATTTAATCTTGCTGGCGTATCTTGCACACCTCTAGGAAAGCCATTATAACCACTGGTGATAATGTCATTCATGCTGGTGACAATAACTGCACCAACCTTACGTCTAGGATCCTTAGATAAGTCTGATACTGCTAGGACTATTGGCCAGTACTTATGCATGATTAGTCCTTACTAGGAAATAGGACTACGATGATATTAAAGATTTTATCTCTGTTAGAATCTAACCAAGATGTATCATAAACTGACATATTATTTTGTTTAACACTATGTGCATGCTCTAAGTGATCCGGGAACTCTGCATAGAATGCCTTATGGATCTTAGTCATCTCTCTAGTGCTAAACTTCTCATTAGTGTGTTCATCTAACCACTGATGTATAGTCTTGTAGGTAATCTCTCGCTTAACTTCTAATTCTATCTTCTTCTGAGTAACGCCTAATATCTTATCTACCAGGCTAGTAGTCTTAGCTTGATTCTCAAGCAGCATATACACCATTTGCTTTAACTCATGTATCTGACCACCTTGCATTTCACCTAAACCTAATCTACCATTATTAGATTCTATTATTCTACCACCAGTTAGCTGAATGTATTCCTGATTAATGCGATACTGTAATGCTGAATCAAAGAAACCTATCAGTGTAATACCAACATCATAAGGCATATCATAACAAGGCAACTCTCTTCCTTGACTACTTGAGTAGAGGCCGGAAAAAACCGTCGTCCCCATCTCTAACTTAGCGAATAGTTTTTCCGCTGCTTGCATGATATCTGAGTGTCGTTTATCTGGAAATAATACTACGAGATCACTAGTCTTGATAATGAGTTTACTGTCTTTGTTGGTAAATACGCTACCAACCTTAAGCTCACTAGTCATGATTAACGGGGATTAGACTCGTTGTAGATCGTGTAATCCACCTTGTCAATCACATGCTTATACGTAATCTTTGGATTCTCAACAATATCATCCTTGACACCAAGGACAGTAGCGAGTTGAGGTGTAAAGTTAGCACCTACAGGAACAACAACCAGATCACCTTGCTGTAAGTTGAGACGTTTATCATACTTATAGGTGTATGCCTTAGCGGACTCTTCCTTGGTATAACGCACACCTACATATCCAATAGTCATGATGTATCCTTCAGTTTGTTTCAAGTATTGAGATTAACACGAATTGTCTATTTCGGCCTAAGCCTAATCTAGTCTAAGCTCGTATTCTTCTTTATACTGATACATTAAACTAGGATTCAATCTTCATCATTAACCTGTGATAGTATCAGACTGTCTAATGCTTGATGGAGTGTTGCTCCTTCAGCGACTGTCTTACTACCTAATTTAATAAATACTGTACGTGTAGCATCATCTTGAGTGATGCATACTGTTTCAGCAGTACCATTTTGATAATAACCGCATAACTTCTCTAATGCTTGTAATCTATTGCTATTATCAACACACTGGCTAACCGTTCTTTTAAGCTTTGCTGCTTGCTCAAGTTTCATGATTCACCCTATAAGAAAGTGTTGGATCTAAGATAAATCTCCAGTCTTGATGTAATATCACATTCCGGAGCCTATCCTTAAATAGAGGAGCGATATCCTCATTTTTATAGTCGGCTAAGCCACAACCAATTCTAGTTACACTGAATACTAACTCTGGATGCTGTCTAGCATACTCTAAAAATGAATCTACGTAACCTTTAATCTTGTGGATAGGCAATGGATTCAACTGCTTATCCTTAGTAGGTATAGCATATGATTGCCCTTGTCTACCTACTGGCATTCCATAAATTGCACCATATAATCTAACAGCATCTAGGGCAGCACCCTTACCGTGTCTGCCTGCTAGATTACTGCCAAACACAAAGATTATGGGTGGATTAACTTCGACAGATTCAGCGGGTTCCATGCTTGTTTGTTCCTGCACTTTTCTGAATGTCGAGGTAAGCCTAATCTCGTGAAGAATAGCTTGCAGTCTGCGCATCTTACATATCCACCCTCTTCTCGTTCAACTCTTGGTTTACTGTTTTCCTCTCGATAATTGTAACGTGTGGTGCCACCATTGGCGGTGGGTCTATCGGATTCCATTTTAGTACTCCTTCCTTTACTTCTTTAGTCCACCTGATATATCTCCTTACTATTGACTCTAGGCGCCTATCTACAGTCAAATGTTCTGTGACATTGTGCCTAGTATATATGCATGCATAAATCTTTGTAGGCTTATCTTGAATTCTAACCCTAGCTACTTGATAATCTTGGTCAACCTTGTAGGCATGAATGCCATGTAGATTGCACCAGGTTATAAACTCATCTAACTTCTTTGTATGTAAGAGTTGTCTGCTCATCTTTTCTCCATTGAACAAGTATGTATTGTCTTATCATGAGGAGAGAATAATCTCCATCCTGTCTCTAATTTAACCCATCTTAAGTCTTTAGTACCGCAGTACTTACAAGTAGGTGGAGTAGGTGTCCTACGCATTCTCTGAACACCATCCCAACCATACTCATCATCATCTTCATCTCTACTTAAATATGCATCTAATTCATGGTCGAATATATCGCTCATGATTACTCCACATTAGGTGATTGTAGTCTCTTAACAGCTGCTTCTAATAAAGCACCTGCTGTCTCTAATCTGCTTCCTACATTTGATCCACCAATACTATACATATTGTTAGGTTTAAATTCTACGAATGTAACACTGATAGTTTCACCTGACTTACATCTCTCTAATAAGGCTTCAACTACCGATACCAAGGAATCTTTGTCCTTACTAAGAATAGGTACAATATTCACAGGCATCTCCTAATGGGTATCAGCCCAGTTGTTGCCATGCTTTGCCTTACCATTAGTAATCATTACACCAAACTCTTTAGCAGCCTCAGTGAAAGCCTCTTCAGCAATCTCTTTAGCTCTCTTAATAATCTCAGGATCATCTTTAACTAAGAACTGTGTCTCATCATGATAGATGATTAAAGGCTTATACCAGATACCTTCTGCTTCAAACTTCTTCACCATGTAGTGAATAGCTGATTTAACAGTAATACTTTCAAATCTCTGTAATAAATAATTAAGACTCTTGTGCGCAGAATCTGTATAGATCAATCCACCATCAAGACCAATAATCTTACTAAGACCTAGCTTACCTTTATACTTCTTAAAGTCATGCTCAAGCTTACCTGATAGTTCTGCAAATCCAGGAACAGCCTCAATAAACTTTTGCTTTAAGATCTTGCCTTTATCACTTCTCTTACCAAACACAATCAATGCACACTTATCTCCACCTGCACCAAAGAGAATCGCATAGAAGAACTTCTTAGCAATAGCTCTAGGTGGTATAGCTGTCATCAGTGGTTCACCGATCTCTTGAGAGATAGCTATTAGCTGATTACCATTAGATGTATGTACATCACCATACATTATAAGCTTGGTATATTCTTCATTCTTAAGATAGAAACATAAGCCTCTAGCTTGATTACCTTCTGAGTCACAGCCAATAACCACAGTACCAGGATCTGCTATAAATAGCGATCTAATCTCTTTACCCCAGAGATTGTCCACAGTAGGTATATTAGCTATAACCTTATGTGTCATTCGACCTGTAGGTGTACCAAATACCATGGCACCACCATGAAGCCTATCATTCTCATCCAACTCGTTCAACCACCCTCTAAGGATGTTGGCACGAGAACTGGTAGTTAAATATCTGTCATATAACTGACCGATAGTACCTAATCTTTGTAGTGAACTCTCACTAACCTTTTCAGAAGTCTTTACAAACTTAAATGTTACTGGATCCTTCTTAAAGTTCCAGTCATCTGCTTCCCATCCAATGCTGTGTAGCCAGACTTTTGCATCTATAGGGCTAGACAGGGATCTAGGGACAAAGCTAATTCTAGTAAATGGACCTTCTACCAAGCAATCTACATAGAGACCACTCTCTTGTGTTACACCAAACCATTGAGCTATACTAGTAGTATAAGTACCGTTCTTTAACCATTTAGGAAACTTAACTGGTACTGCATAGAATGTATCATTAGCAAAATACATGCTATAAGGCTTTAGTGTGCCATCTGATAATAAGTTCTTTTCATCACCTTCATAAGTACCTAGATTCACCTGGTCTTTAACTATGAGCTTGAAGCCCATGGTAGGCTCAATCACATCTTCAGTAGTCTTGAGTTCAAACTCCATCTCCTTAAGTAGAAGAAGACCTTTAGCCTTATCAAATAACCAACCTTGTAATTCTGATTCAGCCATAAACAAAGCTGCTGAATGCTCATTTCTTAGGCTTAAGCTAATTCTAGGATTTCTACCACGCTGTGTTACGAACTCTTGAACTACCTGCTTATATACTTTGTGATTCAAGTTAACGTCTTGAATGCAATATACAACCATATCAAATGTAAGCCTGGACCAATCTTTAAAGTAAATCTTATGATCACCTAATGCTTCACCCCAGAGTTCTAGACTGTGACCTCTAAATCCAAATCTTCTAAAGTTAAGCAACTGGCTAAATAACACTGTGTCTTGAAGTATAGTCTTGGGATTACGAATAAACCCATGAAGCTTCTTTAGTACATTCAAGTCATAGTTGATAATACCATGACCTATTAGCATATCTGCTGAATGCAAATACTCTTGCCAAGTCATGTTCAGTTCAAGTAATGGCATCAATAACTGAGTCTGTTCTTCAGTACATGTAGCTAATAGCTCTACTAGATCCTCATGATCAATAAATACTTTAATCTGATTGGTGTCTATATCTTTGGTTACAAGACACCACTTTTTAGTAACCTTTCTGAGCAGTTCATTAGCTTCAATGTCGAATAAGATTCTTAACATTAGAGCTTAACCCACTCAAAACCTAGTGTAAGCTTCTGCATAAAGCGATGAAATCTATTTGGAGGCACAACTACCTCCATACAGAAGTTCTTTGTGATATACACCTTCCATGTAGGCTTAGGTATATCTAAGAAGGAATAACCTACTGAAGTTGTGGTATAATCATCCACCATGTTCCTCCTGAAGCTCTCGCCTTACACTCATAATGATCTTACCAAGATGGTTTTGACCTGCACTAGAGCATACACCCCAAAAATCATCACCCCATCTATTTGTCTCAATAATGTCAGCAGTACCTGTAGCTAGTAACTTCTTGCGTAAGAACTCATTGTTGAACTTGATAGTAACTATATCACGCATAATCACTAACTTATGTTGATCCCAGCTCTTAGGTAACACAAAAGTACTACCTTTCTTCTTAGCAGAACCTGGTCTAGCCATATCAGCTATTTCCATCTTTTCTTTAACACTAAATGTTTTAGATGCTTGATAGGCATGCTCTGCTGATGGATATACAATAAAGTTATAATCAACATCTACTAAGTAAAAATTGGACAACCAACGATATTCACCAAAAAAGCCTTGTATTGCAGTCATATTGTCCCACTTAGGTTTATTGTAGGCTAGCTTTTACACTAGCCTACTGGTCACAATTATTTCGCTGAGTTCAGAATAGGATCTACCTCTGCGACTCTAACATCTCTACCTGCTACTAATCTTGCAGTATAGAACTTAAGGTACCAAAGAGCCTTAAGAGCATCCTGCCTATCATCATCTTTCTTACCAAGCCTGGCAATATACTTTTGTGAAGTACCTAACACCAGACCATTAAACTGTTCTTTAGGCATTACGCCTTGCATTACCTCAAGCCACTGATAGTCTTGGAAATAACCTTGATAGTGCGATGGATTAACCTGACTAGCAATCTTCTTAAGATCTACATCGAAGTTTCTATCACCAGCTATAGTGGCATTAGAGATCTTGGCATCATTAATCTGAGTACCTTCTGGTAGTAATGATCTAGTAGAGATATCTTTAGTAGCCTCATAGGATCTAGGTTGATCACTATCAGGACCAGGCTCTGGTGCAGCACTAGGTACATTCACCAGAAAGGTATGATGCTTCTTATAAGTTGGATCTTTAATGAAACCCTTAATTGTCGAATTATCTTGAAGATAAAATATATCACCAGTAATATTGTCTTCCACACGGAGGACTTGATCTTTATCTATTCTAAAACCATCGTTATATCTAGCTTCAAGCTTAATAAATTCTTCACCCATTGTATGGTCATGTCTATTAATGACCCTGAATGAGTAGTTCATTACCACTTAACCTCAGGTGTATCATCTGGCGGTTCATCTGACATCTCTTCAGGCTCAACCACTTCAGTGTCTTCAGCCTCATCAAAGTCTTCGAAAGGCTTCGGTTTAAAGACAACATGTCGCAGGAGCTGGATACCTTGCAGTTGGAATGCAGTACCCTTCTTACCTTCATAAGTATAATCATACGGGAATAGCCTGATATTAGCTACTGAGCCGTTACCAACAGTTGTAGCATCGATTGCTACCAGCTTGGCATTAAGTACTGATGGTGGCTGATTCTTAGCACCATCCTTCTTCAATGCTTTCTTTCTGAAGTTAACTGTGTAAATGATACCTTCTGCATCTTCAGCTAACTTGACAGTAATACCTATCTTCTTCCATTCAGCAAGCTGTTCTTTATTTCTGGTATAAGCTTGTACAGTCCATTCGCCGTCTTTATTGTTCTTCGTCGATGGTCGATTCGGATTAAGACGAGCATAGCGAATGTTGACATTTTTAAGAATAGTCACTTGACTTCCTTCGTGGTTTAGAATGGGATATCATCAAACGAGGCAGGACCGTAATCTTCATCGGTTCCTCTACCTGCTGATGCTAAAGCTTCACTATCAGTTGGCTCTAAGCCTTCATCTAAGCTACCCTCTAAACCTTCAGTATCCTCTTCAGTAAGCTTATCCCATTCTTCTTGGGACATACCAGTCATAAGAAACTCGCGATCATCTGACGATAAGTCTGGCCATACATTCTGTATCAACTCACCTGACTGCCATCTCATAATCTCTTCTTTTGTTACAGGTAATTCCTTCGATACTTCTTCACCAGTAATTGCATGTGACACATATACTAGCATGCTGCCTCCTTTATTGCTAGCTGGATGTATACACAGCTAAGCTTCAGGCGTTTAGGCACATAGTATTGATTACCACCACTGTTGTTAGTGATAAGGCACAACTTAACATAATTTACTAGGTCTTTATCATCAGCGATATCAAAGATATAACCACCTTCAGTGATAGGTGCTGTTGTTACATCTGGATTATCACGCCGATCTTTAGGCAGTATCCCTACTACTTTATCTAGATCCTGTAATGTTTCTACAATAAATATTTCACCACCGCAGTAGTAATCAAAGTCGATTGTTCTTTGACCCACATCTTTCTTTAACATAACTGTCATCTCGCTGCCATCACTGTCAACGTCAGACACAATCAATAAGACACCTGCCAGTACATCGAATGCGATCTCTGGAGGCACTTCTCTGCTTTCAACTTGTGCTTTAAGCTCTGCTAGATCAGGATTAACCGTAATCATTAGCGAGTCCTAGTTAAAGTTGCTGACTCAATCCTATCTCAGATGAATGAGAATTCAGAGTTGAGGACCTCTTCAATATTGTAACTACCATAATCTACATGCATATCACTAACCCCTAACTGATCCAATAGACCAGGTAACGGGTTTCTCTCATATAACTGATAAAACTGTTCTCTAACCACACCAAATAAATTACTCATATTGCCTGGTATTGTACCAAATGAATCGTGAATTGTCACTATCTCACCTGGACAATTGTCAATCACTCTCATTAGATGTGCTGCATCCATACTGTGAACAACATTAGGTGCTGCACCTGACTTCTGCTTACTAGGTATCTGAATCTGATTTTCATCATCAAAGCCAATTGCCTTTATAAGCTTACCATCAAATGGAACACTCATTGTAAACTTAGTGTTAATGCTATAATCCTGAATTACCGTGAAGCCATTAGGTGTTGTCCAAGACAACTCTTTACCAAGATTACCAATACGCTTACCTGCTGCTTCAAATATCTTTAATAATGCAGTACTCTTTGGCATGGACTCATACATGGTGTCATATATGAGATTACCTAACTGAATAGCCCAAGCACTATCCATATACTCCATACCTGCAATGTTATGCTTAGGTGAGTCCTCTATGATCTGGTTACCAGCACCATATCTAGTTACACCATACACCATAGTCATCACATTACGCTTACAGATCTTTCTTCTTTCACTTACTGATGTGAACCTGCTCCAATATAGTGGTGCAGCTTCTTTAATCTGTTCTTTATGAGCTTTAACAAATTCTCTAAAGACTTGTATAGCTACTTCTTTATTCTGTGATTCTCTAATACGTCTACGTAAATCAATTGTGTGTATAACTATAGGTTCTAGATGCTTCAAGCTAGCTGCCATATAATCTATCTTCCTCCACACGAATGCTGCTACATAAGCATATAAGTCACCTGGTGTATCTCTAGAAATTAGATTAACATGTCCTGCTGATATCTCATCTCTAGTCATCGCTGCAAGATGCTGACTACCATTACAGCTACCATCTATAAAGCAGATGATACTACTGTGATAGTTTTCAATATCATTACCAGCTTCTGCCCAGGTCATAATCTTATCATATTCTATACACTTAGCTAAGAACTGCCATGGCTCATCTGCTGCAGTCCAGCCATCATCTGTCATGTACTCTCTGGCATATTTCCTGATTAGGTGTGATAGACTATCAACCCAGATCACTCTATCCTTTAAAGATAGCTTATCAGATTTTACACCAAATGTAGTTGCACCAGCATAATGTGCAGCTAGTCCATGCTTAATCCACATGAAACCATCTTTACCTAATGGAATAGAATGCTTTAACACTAGTAACGATCTTGCTAAGTCATGACTTTGTTCATTTAAGAAACCCGTATAAGGATATAATCTGCCTCTAAAATCAACAAAATAATTACTGTAAAATGTGTGTTGATGGAACTCTATAGATAGATCAATGATTCTGTTAATCATTAACCTCTTAGAGTTAGCAGCTTCAGCAGATTTAGATTTCAAATAATTTGATATAACCTTACCATTACTCTGTCTCAGCTTAATAGCTGCTGATAACATATTTAAGTTAATACACCACTCTCGTTGAGTAGCTTTCTTAATTGTTCTAATTAATATATGGTTATCTTCAGGACTAAAGGCTCTTTTAACTTTCTTTAATCCTCTGAATACTGTATCAACACTAACATTGATTGGTTCTAGAGATGGCTTAACAGCTTCTCTAACTACTTTAATTTCTTTCCATATTTCTTTAATAAGTTCTATATCTACATCAGTAATTACAGCCTCATCATCAACTATTTCAACCACTAACAAACTGGTCAAATGAAAATTTAATAACAAGAAGGAACCTAATAGTGGCCAATCTCTGACATTAGAGATCTTACCTAGCTTATGACATCTCTTACCTATATAGCCAATCATCTCAGCTACAGGCATATCACTCTCTATTACTTTTGCAAGTGAATCTATAGACTTATTTACTAATTCAACTATTTCATCCCAATCTAAACCACCTAATTCTTTCAATTCTGGTAGTTTATGCTGTTCATTTACAGTCAAAGCTTCAAACGTTTGATATAGTAGCTCTTTATGCAAAGCAACTCCTATTCATCTACTTTCTGACAAATGGCAAAATAAATAATGGTTAATGCAGCAGCGATCAGTACAGTATAAATAATCACTTTGACTAAATAAGCTGTACCAACCGCTACTGCAATTGTGGGGATAATTTTAGAAGACTTGCCCTTTCTCATAATTTCTCATAGGCTATACCTTTCTTAGGTTGTTGCAGGAGATTACGAGGAAGATTAGCGTGAATCTATTTGGCAAATAAGAACAGTAGAATAACTACAACCAAACATGGGACAAGCATCAGTATAAAAGCTGACACAATTACTGCAAGGATCTTGTAGATAACTGTGAATATGAAAAAGATAAGGGGAAAGATGATGAAGAATAAGATTAAACCGTTAAAGAAAGCCATAATTTACTCTGGTAGTAATTCCGAAGGAAGTTCTTTAACCTTCTCGACCAAGGTCATAAGTTCCATATTACACTCGGTTAACGTATCCCTACGTGGACCTGTTGGTGTAGTACTGATCAAGAAGTTAATCTCGATTGATGCACTATCAAGGGCTCTCATCAATACATTGGTTGCATGACTACGAACCAATCTTTGTCCAGGTGAATCGAGACTCATCTAAAACTCCTTTAGGGACGTTGTGACTTCATAATGAAACCTCCAGCTTGCAGCTTATCCCAAGCAGCTTGAGCTAGATCGATTGTAGGTGATCGTACATTTAAGCACAACCACTCCCAATCCCACTCTGATTGAACGAACCAGATAGTGTACATTCAACTCTCCTTCAAGTACACTCGAATACACGCACCACAACCTATTTATGATATAATCAGCAACACCTGTTATTATATCGGAGGAAGACAAACGGTACGTGTACAAGGCTACACTCGATAGCACTAGATTCGGCATAAAGCACGGGGCTGACACTCGGAACAAGTCACTCGGTCTACACCCAACATTTTATATACCTTGTGAGTATTTCGACCTTCTTGGTCTCATCAGTAAAAAGAATAATAGGAACCTTGTGGGTCCCTATCATTCATTCAACGTTAAGCCTTACCGGCAATAACGTCATTCGCCTTCGTCTCAAGTTCCTTGATGGCATCCTTGATGGTGTTCTCTTGACGACGAACATTGTTCAATTCAGTCACCTGACGCTGGATTGCAGCATAGATGGCACGAAGCTTGCGTTCGACCTCAGCCTGACGCTCTTCTTCCATCTTCTGTTGCAACGATTCCAGCGTAGCCTTCGTTGCCGGACTTGCTTCTTCCTTGGCCAAACGGGTCAGGAAAGCACCAAAATCTTGCGTCTTCGTTTCCTTGCTCATACCTTCTCCTTGTTGAGCTGTTTCATAACGAGTTCATCGAA
>Ga0164308_10001321_pt1 | contig 13169 bp, 11 predicted proteins | sample Whisoiple_246_MG_FD_109983 | JGI IMG/M metagenome (GOLD analysis project Ga0164308, IMG submission 109983) | Soil microbial communities amended with fresh organic matter from upstate New York, USA - Whitman soil sample_246_MG | ecosystem: Environmental > Terrestrial > Soil > Unclassified >...
GGCGTCCACCGACTACGTCGACGTGCAGATCTCGCTCGACGGCGCGACCGCCGAGGTCAACGACTACGTGCGGGGGCCGGGCTCGTTCGACACCGCGATCCGGGCGCTGGAGAACCTGCAGGACGCCGGCTTCAAGGACGCGAAGATCAGCGTCGTCTGCACCCGGCAGAACATCGGCCAGCTCGACGAGTTCAAGGCGATCGCCGACCGCTACGGCGCGACGCTGCGCCTGACGCGGCTGCGCCCGTCGGGCCGCGGCGCCGACGTGTGGGACGAGCTGCACCCGCTGCCCGAGCAGCAGCGCGAGCTCTACGACTGGCTGATGGCGAGCGGTGACAACGTGCTGACCGGTGACTCGTTCTTCCACCTGGCCGCGTTCGGCGAGGCGCTGCCGGGGCTCAACCTGTGTGGCGCCGGGCGCGTGGTGTGCCTGATCGACCCGGTGGGCGACGTCTACGCCTGCCCGTTCGCGATCCACGACCAGTTCCACGCGGGCAACCTGCTGACCGACGGCGGCTTCCGCCAGGTCTGGCAGACCTCTCCGCTCTTCCAGGAGCTGCGCTCGCCCCAGACCGGCGGCGCGTGCACGAAGTGCGCGCACTACGACGCCTGCCGAGGTGGCTGCATGGCCGCCAAGTTCTTCACCGGCCTGCCGCTCGACGGCCCCGACCCCGAGTGCGTGCAGGGACACAGCGAGCTCGCGCTCGCCGGCGCCCGCACGGTCCCGGCTGCGAGCCAGGACCACTCGAAGGCGGCGCCGACGCGCAACCAGCCGGTGATGCTCAAGCTGATGACCCGTCCGCCGGTCAGTGACTGCGCGGAGAGCCCCCTCGCGGGCTTCACCCCCTGACGAACGAGCCAGAGAGCGACATGTCCAAGTTCGAGAACCCCTGGAAGCAGAACCCCTGGTTCGAGTCGGTCGCGGTCGCGCAGCAGCGGGCCCGCAAGCGCCTGCCGGCGCCGGTGTACGGCGCGCTGGTCGCCGGCTCGGAGCGGGGGCAGTCGATCGCCGACAACCAGGCGGCGTTCGCCCAGCTCGGCGTGCTGCCGCACGTCGCCGGCCACCACGCCGAGCGGTCGATGGCGCGCAGCGTGCTCGGCCACGAGGTGTCGCTGCCGGTGCTGATCAGCCCGACCGGCGTGCAGGCCGTGCACCCCGACGGAGAGGTCGCGGTCGCCCGCGCCGCCAACGCGCGGGGCACCTTGATGGGGCTGTCGAACTTCGCCTCCAAGCCGATCGAGGAGGTCGTCGAGGCCTGCCCGCGCACGTTCTTCCAGATGTACTGGACCGGCGACCGCACCCTGATGGTGCAGCGCATGGAGCGCGCCCACAAGGCCGGCGCGATCGGCCTGATCGCCACGCTGGACTGGTCGTTCTCGATGGGCCGCGACTGGGGCTCGCCCGAGATCCCGGAGAAGGTCGACCTCAAGACGATGGTGCGGATGGCGCCGAAGGTCGCCACCAAGCCGCGCTGGCTCTACCAGTTCGGGAAGACCGGACAGATCCCGGACCTGACCGCGCCGAACCTCGCCCCGCCCGACGGCGGCCCCGCGCCGACGTTCTTCGGCGCCTACTACGAGTGGATGACCACCACGCCGCCGTCCTGGGAGGACGTCGCGTGGATGCGCGAGCAGTGGGGCCAGATCAGCGGGACGCCCTTCGTGCTGAAGGGCGTCGGCCGGGTCGACGACGCGAAGCGCGCGGTCGACGCAGGCGTCGCGGCGATCTCGGTCTCCAACCACGGCGGCAACAACCTCGACGGCACGCCGGCCGCCATCCGGCTGCTGAACCCGATCGCCACCGCGGTCGGCGACCAGGTCGAGGTGCTCATGGACGGCGGCGTACGCCGGGGCTCGGACGTCGTGAAGGCGCTCGCCCTCGGCGCGCGGGCCGTGCTCATCGGCCGCGCGTACCTCTGGGGCCTCGCGGCCAACGGCCAGGCGGGCGTGGAGAACGTGCTCGACGTGCTCCGCGGCGGCATCGACTCCTCCCTCATGGGGCTGGGCCTCTCGTCGATCGACGAGCTCACGCCTGAGTCACTGATCGTGCCCGAGGGCTTCCACGTCTCATGAGCTCGCTCGCGGACGCGACCTCCCCCGAGACCGGCAGCTCCGCGCTCGTGCTGGTGCCGGTCGGGTCGATCGAGCAGCACGGCCCGCACCTGCCGCTCGACACCGACACGGTGATCGCGGTCGCGGTCGCGGAGGGCGTCGCTGCGGAGCTGCCCGGCACCTGGGTGGCGCCCCCGCTCTGCTACGGCTCGAGCGGTGAGCACCAGTCGTTCCCGGGCACGGTCTCGGTCGGCACCGAGGCGCTGACCCACGTGGCGGTCGAGCTCGTCCGCTCGGTGCGCACCTGGGCGTCGCGGGTCGTCTTCGTCAACGCGCACGGCGGCAACCTCGCCGCGCTCAGGGCCTCCGACGAGATCGAGTGGGTGCCCTGCGCGACGGAGGAGGTCGACCTCCACGCGGGCATCACCGAGACGTCGCTGATGCTGCACCTGCGGCCGGAGTCGGTGCGCCTCGATCGCGCCGAGGCCGGGAACACCCAGCCGTTGAGCGAGATCCTCCCGGCGATGATGACCGGCGGCATCGCGGCCGTCTCGCCCAACGGCGTCCTCGGCGACCCCGCCGGCGCCACCGCGGCCGAGGGCGCGCGGGTGCTGAAGGCGATGGTCGCCGACGTCCTGGGGCGCCTGTCGTGAGGGTCGCCCTGGTGACCGGCGCCGCCGGTGGCATCGGGTCTGCGACCGTCAGAACCCTTGCTGCACAGGGATATCGCGTCATCGGGTTCGACGTCCGCGACGCCGCGGCCGCCGAGGACGGCGTCCACGTCGTCGGCGACGTCTGCGAGCGGGAGGAGCTCCAGGGCGCTGTCGACCTGGCGCTCGAGCGCTGGGGTCGGCTCGACGCCGTCGTCGCCGCCGCCGCCGTGATCGCCGGCGGGCAGCCGCTCTGGGAGACCCCCGACGACCAGCTCCAGGAGCTCTGGGACGTCGACGTGCGCGGCGTCTGGAACACCGCTGCCGTCGCCGTGCCCGCCATGCTCGCCGGCCCGGCGCCGAGCGGCTGCCGGTTCGTGGCGGTGGCGTCGGCGGCCGCGTCGTACGGGCTCTTCCACCTGGCCGGCTACAACGCCGCCAAGCACGCGGTCGTCGGGCTGGTGCGCGGGCTCGCCGCCGACCTCGTGTCGACCGGCGTCACCGCCGTCGCCGTCTCGCCCGGGTCGACGAACACGCTGATGCTGGAGGCGACCGCGGAGCTCTACGGGCTCTCGGACCCGATCGCGTTCGCGTCCAACCAGCTGCTGCGGCGGGTGCTCGACCCCGACGAGGTCGCCGCCACCATCGCCTTCTGCTGCTCGGTCGAGGGCGCCGCGCTCAACGGCAGCGTCGTCAACGCCGACGGCGGCTTCCGGCCATGACACTGCCCGCGGGCTTCCGGGTCCGGGTCGGTGCCGACGTCCGCGTGCACGACGGCGGCCGCACGCTCGTGGGTGGCTCCCCGTTGCGAGTGCTGCGGCTGCGGGAGCCCGCACCGGCCCTGGCCCGCGGCGAGGTGCTCGAGGTCGCCGACCCCACCAGCGCCGTCGTCGCCGAGCGGCTCCTGGCCGCCAACCTCGCCGCCCCGGTGCTCGGCCCCTCGCCGACCGCCGACCTCACGGTCGTGGTCCCGATCCGGGACCGTGCCGACCGCCTCGACCGCCTGCTCTCGGGCCTGGTCGGCCTGCCGGTCGTGGTTGTCGACGACGCCTCTCGCGAGCCGTCGGCCGTGGCCGCGGTCGCCGCGCGGCACGGCGCCCGGCTCGTCGCGCTGACGGTGAACGTCGGACCCGCCGGCGCCCGCAACGCCGGACTGGCCGAGGTGTGCACGCCGTACGTCGCGTTCGTCGACTCCGACGTCGTCGTCACCGCCGAGACCCTGCGCGGGCTGGCCGGCCACTTCGCCGACCCGCAGGTCGCGGCGGTCGGGCCGCGGGTGCGCGGCGTCGCGCGCAACTCCCAGCCGCGGAGGTTCGAGCGGTGGGACGTCGACGGGCTGTCGCTGGACCTCGGCACGGAGCCCGCGCTGGTGCGGCCCTGGTCGAAGGTCGGCTGGCTGCCCAGCGCGTGCCTTCTCGTCCGGACCGCCGACCTGCAGGAGGGCGCGTTCGCGGAGGGCCAGCGCGTCGGGGAGGACGTCGATCTCGTCTGGCGGCTGATCCAGCGCGGCCGGCACGTCCGCTACGACCCGGAGCACGTCGCCGAGCACGACAGCCGCGGCACCTGGACGACCTGGCTGGGGCGGAAGGCGTTCTACGGCTCCGGCGGCGCGTGGCTGGCTCGGCGGCACGGCGACTGGATGGCTCCTGCGGTGCTGTCCCCGGTGCCCACCATCGGCGCACTTGCGCTGCTGGTGCAGCGCAGGTGGTCGATCCCCTGCACCGCCGGCGCCATCGTACTGGTCAGGCTCCGGCTCGGCCGCACGCTGCCGGACACCCCCGACCGCGGCCGGCTCGCGACGGAGCTGACCGCCGAGGTCGGCGTGTCCACGCTGCGCCAGGGCTCCCACCTCCTGCTGCGGCACTGGTGGCCCGGCGCCGCCGTCGCCTGCCTCGTCTCGCGCCGCGCGCGCCGAGCGGTGGCCGCGGCGATGGTGTGGGACCTGCTCGACCACCGGGAGGTGCCGGTGACGAGGGCGCCCGAGGCGTTCGTCGCCCGGCGTCTCGACGACCTCTCCTACGGCGCCGGGCTGTGGTGGGGCGCTCTCCGCGCCCGGTCGGTCCGGGTGCTGGTGCCCAAGGTCACGGGGCTGCGTCGCTCGCGAGCGCCGCGGCCGGCGGCCTGACCGGCGAGTCGACGCGCTCGACGACGATCCGCTGCACGACCGAGGCGATGGCCTCCCGGACCGCCTCCGGGGTCTCCTCGTCCATGCCCTCGAGGTGCTCGAGGATCCACGCCGCGAGGTCGGCGCCCAGGCGGTCGACGGTCGTCGAGCCCATCGCGGTCAGGGTGAGGTCGTCGAGGTTGCCCTCGGCGTACCCCTCGGCCACGATCCGGCGGAAGAGCGGCTCGAGCACCGAGGGCGGCAGGTTGCGCGACCACGCGACCTGGGCCACGTCGGCGCGGCGCCCCGACGAGGTCAGCCCGTAGACCTGGATGATCGCCCAGATGGCGGCGGAGTCGAGGGCGGAGTCGTCGGTCTCGAGCAGCTCGAGCACGCGGTCGCGGCGGTGACCGTAGAGCAGGTTCGCGATCCGGCGGGACAGGATCTCCTGGTTGGGCAGCGACTCGGGGGCGCCGAAGCCGGAGCCGAGGTCGCTGGCGACGGGCGCCAGGCTGTCGGCGAGCTTGACCTGCGGCAGCATGAGCGCGAGCACGAACGCGACCAGCGCGACCGGCGCCGCCCAGAGGAAGACCAGCGAGAGCGCCTCGGCGTACGCGTCCACGATCGGCCGGATCAGCTCGGCGTCCAGCGCGTGCAGGGCGCTCGGGGTGCTGATCGTGGCGGGATCGACGCCGGGGCTCTGCGCGATCGCCGCCGGCAGGCGGTCGGCGAGGAAGTTGGCGTAGAGGCTGCCGAAGATCGCGGAGCCAAACGCGCTGCCCATCGTGCGGAAGAACGTCACGCCCGAGGTCGCGACACCCAGCTCGGTGTAGGGGACCGAGCCCTGCACGATGATCGTCAGCACCTGCATGCTGAACCCGATGCCGAGGCCGAGCACGAAGAGCGAGATCGCCGTCTGCCAGCCACCCGTGTCGGCATCCATCCGGGAGAGCAGCAGCAGCCCGAGCGTCATCACGAGCGAGCCGACGACCGGGAAGATCTTGTAGCGGCCGGTGCGGCTGACGACGTTGCCCGCGAAGACCGAGGTGATCAATAGGCCCAGCACCAGCGGCAGCATCCGCAGCCCGGACTCGGTGGCGGAGTCGCCCTCGACGTACTGGAAGAACGTCGGCAGGAACGTCATCGAGCCCATCATCGTGAAGCCGACGACGAAGCTCAGGGCGCAGCAGTCGGCGAACACCCGCGACCGGAAGAGCCGCATCGGCAGGATCGGCTCGGCCGCGCGCAGCTCGATCAGCACGAACAGCCCGAGGATCGCCACGCCCGCGACCAGCAGGCCGAGGATCTGCCAGGAGTCCCAGGGGTACGTCGTACCGCCCCAGCTCGTCGCGAGCACCAGGGCGGCCGCGCCGAGCGAGACCGCCGCCATGCCGGCGAAGTCGATGCGTGGGCGGGCGCCTCCCGGGATGCTGGGGATGCTGGTGCGCGCCACCAGGATCACGACGATCGCCAGCGGCACGTTGACGTAGAAGCACCAGCGCCAGCTGAGGTGGTCGGTGAAGAGGCCGCCGAGGAACGGGCCGATCACCGTCGCGATCCCGAAGACGGCGCCGAGAGCGCCCTGGAACTTGCCGCGGTCGCGCAGCGGGATGATGTCGGCGATCAGCGCGGTCGCGGTCACCGTCAGGCCGCCGGCGCCGAGCCCCTGCAGCGACCGCGAGACGATCAGCCAGGTCATCCCCTGGGCGAGACCGCAGAGCGCCGAGCCGATGATGAAGACCAGGACGCTGACCTGGAAGACCTGCTTGCGCCCGAACTGGTCGCCGATCTTGCCGACCACCGCGGTGATCGCGGTCTGCGCGAGCAGGTACGCCGTGACCACCCAGGAGACGTGGTTGCCACCGCCCAGGTCGCCCACGATCGTCGGGAGCGCCGTCGCCACGATCGTGCCGTCGAGGGCCGCCAGCAGCATCCCGAGGGCGATCGTCGCGAAGGCGACGTTCCTGGCGCGCCCGGTCAGGGCCCGGGGTGCCGGTGGAGCGGTCGCGGTCGCGGACATCGGCCCTCCTTGGTCTGTGACGCGTACCACCCTGCCTGACGGGCTCGGCGCCGCGCCAGGCTGAGAGAGTGACCTTCATGAGTGGACTCCCCGAATCCCTGGCCGGTACGACGATCGCGGTCCTCGGCGGCACCGGTCCGCAGGGTCGCGGCCTGGCCCGCCGCTTCGCGGCCGCCGGCCTGCCCGTGGTGATCGGCAGCCGCAGCGCCGACCGGGCCGCGGAGACCGCCACCGCCCTGGTCGAGGCCGTCGGCGGCACGGTCACCGGCGCCGACAACGCGGGCGCCGCCGAGGCGGGCGACATCGTGGTGGTCGCCGTACCGTGGGACGGCCACGGCGAGCTGCTCGAGTCGCTCAAGGGCGCGCTGGCCGGCAAGGTCGTCGTCGACTGCGTGAACCCGCTCGGCTTCGACAAGCAGGGTGCCTACGCGCTGCCCGTCGAGGAGGGCTCGGCCGCCGAGCAGGCGCAGGCGATCCTCGCCGACTCGACCGTGGTCGGCGCGTTCCACAACGTCAGCGCCGTGCTGCTCGAGGACCCCGAGGTCGCGTCCGTGGACACCGACGTGCTCGTCCTCGGCGACGACCGCGAGGCCACCGACCTGGTCCAGGACCTCTGCGGGGTCATCCCCGGCGTCCGCGGCGTCTTCGGCGGCCGCCTCCGCAACGCCCACCAGGTCGAGGCGCTCACCGCCAACCTGATCTCGGTCAACCGCCGCTACAAGGCCCACGCCGGCATCCGGGTGACGGACATCTGATCGCTTCCGGAGCGAATTGCCGGGATAGTCCCTGACGGAGTGGCCGGGAGTCAGCGCGCTCGAGGGCCACTCCGTCAGGGACTATCCCAACGGTGCGGGAGGAGCGGGCATGGCGGACGAGGTGCTGACGGAGCGGCGCGATGGCGTCCTGGTGGTCACGATCAACCGGCCGGAGGCGAAGAACTCCGTGAACGCCGCCGTGGCGGCCGGGATCGCGGCCGCGCTCGACGAGCTGGACGCCGACGACGAGCTGCGGGTCGGGGTCCTGACGGGCGCCGGCGGCACGTTCTGCGCCGGCATGGACCTCAAGGCGTTCCTGCGCGGCGAGGCGCCGACCGTCGAGGGCCGCGGGTTCGGCGGCCTCACCGAGGCGCCCCCGCGCAAGCCGCTGATCGGCGCGGTCGAGGGCTGGGCCGTGGCCGGTGGCTTCGAGCTGCTCCTGGCGTGCGACCTCGTCGTCGCGGCGGAGACCGCCCACCTCGGCGTACCCGAGGTGAAGCGCGCCCTGGTGGCGGCCGCCGGTGCCGCGATGCTGCTCCCGCAGCGGGTGCCGCAGGCGATCGCGCTCGAGATGCTGCTCACCGGCGACCCGATCACGGCGCAGCGCGCCGCCGAGCTCGGCCTGGTCAACCGGGTGACCGCGGAGGGCGGAGCCCTGGACGGCGCGCTCGCCCTCGCGGCGGCCATCGCGGCCAACGGCCCGCTGGCGGTGGCGGTCAGCAAGCAGGTCGCCCGCGAGGCCCGCGACTGGTCCGGTGCGGAGGCCTGGGCCAGGCAGGCCGACCTCGTGCTGCCGGTCTTCGCGTCCCAGGACGCGCAGGAGGGCGCCACCGCGTTCGCGGAGAAGCGTCCGCCGCGCTATCAGGGCCGCTGACGGAATAATTTTCGGCAGGATCGGAGTTAGACAGGACGATCTGTGGGTGACATCACCTCAGATCGGCCATGGTTTTGGTCGAGTTCGGTCCGGAACGGTCGTATTCTTGACCGTGCCGGCCCGGAGCCGGCGTCCCCAGTCAGTGCGACGACGGTCGCTGCGTGCCTCGGCACGCGGCGGCCGTCGTCTGTGTGCGGAAGAGAAAGCAGCCCGTGAACCTCTCGCTCGCGACCGTCGTCGGCCTCGCCGGCACGCTCCTCGCGTTCGCCTACACCGTCCCCCAGATGCGCAAGCTCGCGCGCTCGGGCAGTGCGGCCGGGGTCAGCGTGGCCGCACTCGCGAACTCGACGGTCAGTGGCATCGCCTGGACCGTCTTCGGCGTCGTCGAGCACGAGCTCTGGGTGATCCTCCCGGCCCTCCTCGCCCTGCCCGGTACGGCGGGCGCGCTGGTCCTCGCCTGGCGCCGCGGCGGCAACCGCGACCGGCTCTGGCTGCCGGTCGTCTGGGCCGGCGTGATCGCGACCCTGACCGCGCTGGTGCCGGTGCTCGGCTCGCGCCCGATCATCGTCGCGCTGGGCTGCTCGATCACCCTCATGGTCGCGCCCGCAGCCGTCACCGCCTGGCGCTCGCACGACGTCTCAGCGATCGCGGCGTCCGCCTGGGCCATGCTCATCGTCGACGCGATGCTCGCCGGCGCCTACGGCCTGCTCGCCGACATCGACGCCAACCTGATCTACGCGCTGGTCGCCACGAGCGGCGCGGCGCTGATCCTCGCCCGCCTGGCGGTCCCGCCCCACGTGCACGCGCGGATCGTCCCGATCCCGGACGACGTCGACCGCGACGGCCTGAGCCTGGCCGCCTGAGCCCGGCCGCCTGGCCCGACGTACGTACGACGCGGCCTTGCGTCGTTCTGGCAGGCTTCGGGCATGGCATTTCCCGGCGGCGCCGCGGCGAGGCGGATCGTGCTGGAGGTCGTCGGCTGGACGCTCGTGGTCGTGGGGATCGCGGCCCTGGTGCTGCCCGGGCCCGGCCTCCTGATGCTCTTCGCCGGCCTGGTCGTGCTCTCCCAGCAGTACGAGTGGGCCGAGCGCCGGCTCGACCCGGTGGAGCGGGCCGCCAAGCGGGCCGCCGCCGAGGGTGTCGAGAACTGGTTCCGGATCACGATGTCCGCGCTGGGTGCGCTGTGCATCGTCGGGTTCGGTGTGGTCTGGCTCCTCGACCCCGACGTGCCCGGCTGGTGGCCGGTGCGCGACTCGCTGTGGCTGCCCGGTGCTCCGGCGGCCGGCATCAGCCTGGTGCTCTCCGGCTTCATCGCCCTCGGGCTGCTCGTCTACAGCTACGTGCACTTCCGGGTGCACGGCGCACCGGTGCCGCAGAAGCGACAGGCCGCCGACGAGGTCCTGGAGGACCCCGTCGACGGCCCGTCGACGTAGCGACTCAGGCCGCCCGGGCCTGAACCAGCCGGCTCGTGGTCGTGGTGCACACACCCGGGATCGGCAGGCCGAGCCCGCAGACCGGGCCGAGCACGGTGCCCGGGTCGGGGGTGCTGCCGGTGCCGCTGGCGCCGTCGCAGATCGCCTGGGGGAGCCCGGCGTCGCAGAGGGGCTGGATCGGTGAGGCGCCCCCCGGGCCCGCCGGTGCCGTGGCCGCGTCGCAGATCGCCTGCGGCAGTCCCGCGTCGCAGAGGGGCTGGATCGGCGAGGCCCCGCTGCCGCCGCTCGGCGCCGGCAGCTGGGCGAACGCGTCGCAGATCGCCTGCGGCAGCCCGGCGTCGCAGGCCGGCTGGAGCGGGTTGGTGCTGCCCCCGGTGGTGCCCCCACCCGTGCCCGTGCCGCCGCCGGTCTGGCCCTCGCGGCACGTCCGCCAGGCCTTGCGGGCCTTCTTCAGCTGGCGGTCGGTGCGGGACTCGATCCGCTTCGCCTTGGTGACCCGCTTCGACGCGGCCCGCTTCTCGTGCCGGGTATCGGCCCGTCGCTGGGCCTTGCGTGCGTTGGTGAGCCTTTGGTCGCCGCGGTCCTCGGCCCGCTTGGCCTTGCGCAGCGCGCGCCACTGCGCGGTGCACGCGCCGGCCCGCTCCGTGGCCGTGCTCGTGGACTGACGTGCGGCGGCGCGCTCGGCGCTCGTCGCGCCGGCGGTGCTCGCTCCCACCACGGTCAGGGAGCACGCCACGCACAGGGCGAGCAGTCCCTTCAACAGCTGCGTGATCATCGGGTCTCCCTCAGGTCCGGCCACCCCCAGCGGGGGGGGCACGCGAAGTCGTACCCCCCGGTAACGAGGGCCGAACCGAAAGGTTGTGACCGCTGTCACGCTGGTCTAGACCACTCAGTTCACCGGTGACTCGCCGAGGGTCACGGTCGCCTCGTGGGACTGGCCGTCGGCGTCGGTCCACCGCAGCGCCACCGAGTCGCCGGGCTGGTAGGCCGCGAGCGCCTTGTGCAGCACGTCGTACGACGTGATGTCGGTGTCGCCGAGCCCGGTGATCGTGGCGCCGGCCTGGACGCCGGCCTTCTGCGCCGCGCCGCCGCTCTGCACCTGGGCGACCTGGACGCTGCCCTGGTCGGTCGCGATGGAGAGGCCGAGGTAGGCGGACGGGCCGACCTGCACGCCGTCGCCCTCGTCGCCGTTCTCGATCTTCGTGGCGACCTCGAGCGCGGTGTCGATCGGGACCGCGTAGCTCTCGGCGGCGCCGCCGCTGGAGGCGGCCGTCGTGATGCCGACGACCTCGCCCTCGTCGTCGAGGAGCGCGCCACCGGAGAAGCCGCCGACGACGTAGGCGTCGGTCTGGATCAGGCCGGTGAGGTGCTCGCCGGCGACCGGGCCCTCGGCCTGGGTGTCGATGGACTGGTCGAGCGCGACGACCTTGCCGGTCGCCGCGGACAGGAAGCCCTGGCCCTGGGCGTTGCCGACGGCCGTGACCTCGTCGGAGGTCGCCGGGTCGCCGTCGTCGTCCAGCTTCACGGTGTCGAGGCCTGACGCGTCGGTGAGCTTGACCAGCGCGACGTCGGCCTCCTGGTCGTGGCCGACCACGGTGCCGACGTACTGCACGCCGGTGCTCGCGATGGTGACCTCGACCTGGGTAGAGCCCTCGACCACGTGGTAGTTGGTGAGCACCAGGCCGTCGGACTGGAGCACCAGACCGGTGCCGGCGCCCGCGCCGCTCGTGGTGCGGGTGTTGATCAGGACGACCCCCTTCGACTGGTCGGTGGTCGCGTCCTTCCAGTCACCGGTGCCGCTGCTGGTGCTGCCGCCGGACTGGCCGTCCTGGCCGGGGAGCTGCCCGCCGAACGGGTCGGTGCCGAACGGGTCGGTGCCCTGGTCGCCCTGGCTGCCCTGGTCGGGCGTCTGCGGGAGCGTCGGAGTCTGCTGGGCCGACGAGGACGAGGACGCCGGGTCCATCGCGATCCGCGTGATCGCCCAGGTCACCGGGACGGCGACGGAGGCGGCGAGCACGCCGCCCGCGACGGCGCCCGCGACGGTCGCCCGCCAGCTCCAGGCCGGCCGCGCCGGCCGCGGCGTCGGCTGCGGCTGGAAGGCCGGGATCGGCTGGGTCTGCTCGGTCTGCGAGTAGGGCGGGTACGGCGGCGGCGGGCTCGACGGCGTGACGTACGGGTTGTGCGGCGGCGGCGGCGGGAAGTCCGAGGAAGTCATGACGCTATTCGACGGGGTCTACCTACCGACCAGGTGAGGGAGTGCTGTGGGAATGCTGTGAACCTCAGGAGCCGATCGCCAGGCCCGCGTAGTTCTCGGCCAGGCCGGCGGCGCCCGCGTCGCTGGAGGTCACCCAGCGCAGCTGCGAGAGCTGGAGCTGCCGGTCGAAAGGGTCGCCGCTGGTGTGAAGCATCGTGGTCATCCACCAGGAGAAGTGGGTGCAGCGCCAGACTCGACGCAGGGCGGCGTCGGAGTAGGCGTCGGCGAGGGCGTGGTCGCCCTTCAGCAGTCCGGCCAGCGCGGGGGCGAGCAGCGCGACGTCGGCGACGGCGAGGTTGAGGCCCTTCGCGCCGGTGGGCGGCACGATGTGCGCGGCGTCGCCGGCCAGGAAGAGCCGCCCGTGGCGCATCGGCTGCTGCACGAAGGAGCGCATCGGCAGCACGCTCTTCTCCGTGATGGCGCCGGTCGCCAGCGACCAGCCGTCCTGGCCGTGGCCGAGCCGGGTCGCGAGGCCCTCCCAGATCCGGTCGTCGGACCACTCCTCGATCGGGGTGTCGTTGGGGACCTGGAGGTAGAAGCGCGAGACGGTCGACGACCGCATCGAGTGCAGCGCGAACCCCTCCGGGTGCCAGGCGTAGATCAGCTCGTCGGTCGACGGCGCGACGTCGGCGAGCACCCCGAGCCAGGAGTAGTCGTAGGTGCGCTCCCAGGTCCGCCGTACCGCCGCGGGCACGGCGGCCCGCGACGGCCCGAACGAGCCGTCGCAGCCGACGACGACGTCGGCCTCGAGCCGCTGCGACCGCCCCGAGGAGTCGGTGTAGGTCACCGAGGGGCGGTCGGTGTCGAGGTCGTGCAGCGCGGTGTCGCTGATCTCGTGGACGACCTGCTGCCCGCGGGCGTGGGCGGCGGCGCCGAGGTCCTTCTGCACCTCGGTCTGGCCGTAGACGAAGACCTGCCGGCCCACGAGGTCGACGAAGTCGAGGTGGTGGCGCTCGCCGGGCCACTGGAGGTAGATGCCGCGGTGCGCGTCGGCCTCGCGGTCGAGCCGGTCGCCGAGACCGACCGA
>Ga0164308_10001322_pt1 | contig 13168 bp, 14 predicted proteins | sample Whisoiple_246_MG_FD_109983 | JGI IMG/M metagenome (GOLD analysis project Ga0164308, IMG submission 109983) | Soil microbial communities amended with fresh organic matter from upstate New York, USA - Whitman soil sample_246_MG | ecosystem: Environmental > Terrestrial > Soil > Unclassified >...
GATCGCTGCCTCTAGGCTAATCCACGGCTACAGCCCTATTGAAATCGACAGTGATCTAATTCAGGATCGCAATACAGCCAAGAACATGCTAAACTGGATTGTAGACGCATGTACTCTGGACTGTGAAGCGGTTGACGCAGAGGCTTTCGGTAACCCACTAATCGAGGCCGGTGACAAGATTCGCATTGTGTACTCTGACCTAGGTTATGATGGAACCCAGTTGTTCCTAGTCACTGGAGTGTCCCACTCTTGGAGTGATGGTCTGACAACCAGGCTAACGATTAGGAGGATTAAGTAATGGCGACGAAGAAAAAGAAGCCGCCCGTAAGGAGAAAGCCAAATCCGGCCTCCAAGGCGAAGAAGTATGGCTCTCGCCCGACGATCAACTCTGCCTACAGGCGTGCCAAGGCTAGGCAAAACCTTACGAAGAAGCGTGCCGCTTCTTACAACAAGGCTCTGGCCGCTAATACTCGCCGTCTAAAGAAGGCTCAGAAGTCTAAGCGTCCACCAGCCGTCATTGCCTCGATCCGCAAGGACCGCGTGCAGATTATCAGCAAGTACAACAAGACGAAGAAAGCCACTCAAAAGAAGTGGGCTGCCTTTGACAAGAAGTTGAAGGCTCGTCTTGACAAGTTGCCGAAGCCCCTGAACTCTCGCAACCTGACTGATATCTGGGAGCATTACGATATCCAGCGTACGTTCGCCATGGACGTTTCCACGGGTGCAATTAACGACATCGTTCAAGGCCAGATTCCAGGCAGCACAGACTTCCAGCCAGAGGAATACGGCGAATACCTGGAAGAGGAATATGGAGACCCTCTCAGGGTTCTGAACCTAGGGGTTTCCGATCTGAGTGGTCTGATTGAGTGGGTCGAGACCTACGGGCCTGGAAACATCAAGACGTATACCGCCAATATCACCATTCCTAACGGTGACGGTTTCAAGACAGTGGTTGCCAGGATTAGCCCTGTCTAATGCTATAATGGAGCATATGGATATGAGTGGAACTTATCGCGTCTTTGAGGACGGAGTTCTCATTTCCGAGACCAAAAACGTCCTAACTGCCGCTGGTAAGGCCGCTATTCTCGGAATCATGGCGGGAACCACACCTCGAATCTCTAGGCTAGGGCTGGGCATTATGCCTACAGCCCCCGGAGGTTTTGACCCTGCCGTCACCGACACGACCCTCAATTTCCCCCTCGTGGACACCCCGGTCCTATTCACGATCCCGCTGTACGGTGGGGCATCGAGCAAGATTGTTTACAAGTCTAGGCTGGATGAAACCGTATCGGGTGTCATCTACGAAATCGGCTCCTACAACGGCCCCGAAATCAATGAGCCCCTACTGGTCTCCTTTGGAGACGCCGACACTGATGTAGTGGGTCCAGCCGGGGGTGGAGCAAATGATGTCCGAATTGGCCCAACCTCTCCACAGTTAACCACCACAACCGCCCTAGTGATCACTAAGGCCGCTTCCGCAGGAAGCCTACTGCCAACAGACCAGATCGCACTAGCCTGCAAGCCGTCAGCAGCCACAGCCTCAGTTATCACCATTATCATTACTGATGCGAACGGCTCCACGGCCACCAAGACCTTCACCCTTGCAGCGAACACCTCTTATCAGGTGATCAGAAATGCTGTGAACACCTTCGGCTTCGTCCTTGCTAGTGGCGTGACCACCTTTGATTGGGACTCGATTTCTTCTGTTAGCGCGCAACGAGATGCCGCTGCTAACAACATCATTCTTGACGGGCTCGCTGTGCTCTCGCCATTGCAGGCTGGCGAACTTATGAGTCACGCAAAATACACAACACCGCTTGTTAAGCGTGCTGGAGTCCGAATGGACATCGAGTACGAACTAACTTTTAACCTGGCATAACTATGATTACAACAATTCCTGATCTAAAGCCTGGGTCCGCATATAGGGTCCAATTCGCAGGACGAACCGCTGATGGAACACAAACAGAGTGGACGAACACCTTCACCCTGAATGTCCCAGCGGGAGTTCCTCATGCAGCCCCAACGGGCGGAACCGTTTCCTATACCACAGGAAACATCAACTTCGCCTGGACTGACCCGGTAAAGACCGCAGACTTCCAGGGATACGTCGTTGACGTTTACACGCCAGGAGGCGCTTTCCTAAGCCGCTTCCCTGTCGGAACCCAGCCGACATTCAACTTCACGCTAGCGCTGAATGACGCGCTAAGCCCACTTCCAATCCCTAATCCAACGATCAGGGTTTACTCGCAGAACCAACTAGGCGGATTGTCAACCACTCCGCTAATCATCACCTCGTCATATCCAGCGATGACCACCTTCGCTACGCCGACCTCTGATGCGGTTCCAAGCGGAATCAACTGGAAGTGGAGCCCGCCAGCAGTAAACGGCGATATCGTATGGTACTACGAGGTTGACGTTGACGCCAACCCAACCGTAGCAACACTGAACGATATCGAGGCCAAGGTTTACGGCCTGAACTATCTGTATGTTGGTAACCCGAATACGCAGTACAACATGCTTGTACGCGCCACTGACGTGTTCAATCGCGGTCTCGTCGCTGCTGCTACTGCTACTAATACCACTGGTCCTGTAGGCGGAACCAGCGACACCCTCGCTCCTACTGGTGTCCCTGCTGCCAACATTACTGCTACCACTACTGCGCTGCCTATGCAGAAGTTCAGCCTTAACCTAGACTGGACCGCATATGTTCCTGCCGAGAATATCAGCAAGTACATCATCGATTGGGGCACCACGGTTAGTGGGTCGTACCCTAACACGACCTCTGTTACCGCGCAGACTGCTCAGATCGTGATTCCCCGCACGGCTGCTGCCGGTACGGTCTTTCTGCGCATCCGTCCAGTTGACCTAGCGGGAAATATTTCCACGACTGCTACAGAAAAGACTGTAGCCTCTGTTCCTGTAATGGCTGGAATTCCGGGCTCGTTCAACCTGAACTGGAATACTCCTACGCTCGTTGTTACCTGGACAGCCCCTAGCACCGCCCTTGGCCTGCTAAGCGATGTCATCGGGTATAACGTCACGCTTACAAATGCGGCTGGTACGGTTTCAAGGACGTACTACACTCCTGCTCTAAGGCTCGACTGGACCCCGGATATGAACCGTGCTTCGGGACTTGCCGCCTCACCAGCGATTTACGCAAACATTCTTAGTGGCGTGTCAGTTAAGGCCGTATACGATACTGGCGCGGAATCAGCAGCAACGTCTACGCTTTCAACAAGCAACTCGTTCAATGGCACTCCTGGCGCTCCCGTACTAAGTGCCGACACCAGGCAGTTCTACGCATCGTGGACTGGCATGAACGATGCTGTAGAATATGTACTTGCCTCTGACGCTACGACCGTTATCAGCCCACCGACGACCGTTAGGTGGCGCGGGGCATCGCTAAATGCTACATGGCCTGTTACCGGAGTCCTTACCTACAAGGCCCGCGTCAAGGGCGTCAACATCCTGGGTACCGAGAGCAACTACAGCAACGAGTCAAACTCATCTACTGCCCTTATTGCCGACGTGACTGCTCCTTCCGACATTAGCGCTACAGGTTCGTCGCTTGGCAGCGCAACCGATAGCACCGATCCTTCTGGCGGAACAAGCACTCTGGTTGTTAACTGGGTCGGTTCTGCCTCTAGTGACGTGGCTGGTCACAAGGTTCGCTATGCCCCAGACACGACAACCGAGTGGACATATGTCGATGTCATCCAGCAGGGAGCGCTGGGCTCAACTCAGACGCTCACCATTCGTGGGCTTGCCGCTGGCTCTAAGTACCTTGTCCAGGTTGCCGCATATGATCGTGACTCCAACATGTCCCCAACCTATATCTCTCTTATCGGATCGCCAAAGACGCTAGCCTCTGACGCTACAGACCCGACTACGATGACTGCGATTAACTTCCGCACGTCGAACAACTACATCACTTTCTTCTGGAATGAACTGGCTGACGCTGACGTAACAAAGGGTCGCGGACGCTACGAGGTTCAGTTGGACACCTCAATCAGTTTCGGCTCCGGTGCTGTAAAGACAAACATGGTAACCGGCCTTGTTACGGCATTCCATGGTTTGCTGAGCAACACCCCTTACTATGTTAGGATTCGCGCCTATGACGCTGGAGGCCGCTTCGGCGCGTGGTACCAGTACCCATCTGCTGTCTACACCACGTTGCAGGATACCACCACCATTTCGGGTGGAAACCGACTAAAGAACTCCTCCTTCAAGGACGGAATTAACTCTGGAACCCTCGTCGGAGGTGTCGTCCAGCAAGATTTTGCTGCGTACAATGCCGCCGCGCTTTCTCTAGACGCCGCTACTGGTCGCTCCGACAACTCGGCAATGAAGGTGACCGTCAACAACGCTGCCATCATTCAGGGAGCGATCTTCTTTACCCCCATCGAGGAAACTGTCCAGCCGAACCAGAATATCGTTGTTTCTGCATGGGTTAAGGGTGACGCAAGTTCAATCGGCCAGGTCGTAAGGATTGGTTCACGATTCTGCCTACCAGGCACCACCACCTACCAGTCTGAGCAGACGCTAACCCTAGCCGCCGTTACGCTATCAGCAACCTGGCAGCGTGTGAGTTTCAAGTACGCGACCCCTGGCGTTTTGACTCGCCCAGGTATGCAGGTTGTTTTCCTAAACGCGCAGCCGCTAGCCACGCAGTTCTGGATTGACGATATTCAGTTGGAGGTTTCTGACACTCTAACCAACTACACGCCTCGCGGTGACGAGATTCTAAAGAACGCCATCATCAACGAAATGATCCTGGCGAACAACATTGAAGCCGACCGCATCAAGACGAACACCACGTTCACCCAGAACGTCTACGTTGGTGACGTTTTGGACACCGGAGCAAACGCGGGTGGAATTACTGTTCGTGGTACTGCCGGATACATTCGCTCTCAGTTGAACGTAACCGATTCTGCCCAGGGCTACAAGTTGACCAACGCTGGTCTAGATATCCTAACGGGTACCATTGGCGCTAAGGCTATCGTCCTAAAGGACGGTACGAACCTTGTATCTCCAGCCTACTCTGGATTCGATCAAGGAAGCATGGCGGATTACACAAGCAAGTTGTTTGCGCTACCTAGCACTCAACTGACGGATATTGCTCCTGCTGTCTGGGGTCCTGTTCCAGGCGGCGTAGCCATTAACTCTCTATGCTTCAATCCGAGCGGATCGCCTACGACATCCAACAACGGATTTTGGTTAGGCCCAACTGACACTTCCTACAACATTCCAGTTGAGGCTGGTCAGACGTATACCTACTCGGTTTACCTGTCCAACTACATTGGCGCTTCCGCCCTTAACCTGGCCGTAAAGTACAACAATGGTGGTGGGGTTAGTACCGGAATCACAACGAACGCCGGGTGGGCTCGAAAGTCGATGTCCTTCACGGTTCCAGCAAGCGGAGTTTCATCCGTACTACTAGGAGTTAACGGAGCGACTGGCGGAACATGGTGGATCAGCGGAATCCAGTTGGAAAAGAATGGTGTACTAACCCCATTCCGTAGTCCAGCGGCGACCTACATCGACGGTGGTCAGATCAAGACCGGCCAGATCGTGTCCTACAACTCGAAGAACGTAAACGGAATCCTTGAACCATACTGGGCCATTAACACCGATGGTCGAGCACTATTCCAAGATGCCGTTATTCGAGGTAGCGCTATTGTCGGCAAGACGTTCGCTGCAACTCCCACGGCTTGGAGCAGCGCAACCGCGTACACGGTAACCAATCCACCGACCTACGTCTCTTACAACGGTAAGATTTGGCAGGTCATGGCGGCGAGTACAAACGTAGCCCCTGTTAATGGCGCTCAGTGGCAGGAGACCACAACGGTCATCGCACCCGTTCCTTGGTCATCTACCACCACCTATGACGTATACAACCCACCTCAGTACGTTACGAGCGGAGGAAAGATTTGGCAGGCAATTGCCTACAGCAGCAACGTCACACCCGTTGAGGGTGCTCAGTGGAAGCAGGTCGTTGACCCTGATGGAGGAAACTCTGTTGTGCAGTCTGCCAACTATGTTCCCGCCTCGGCGGGTTGGAGAATTAAGTCCAATGGCGATGCTGAATTCAATGCTGGAACTTTCCGAGGCGCAGTAACCGCTACGTCCTTCAATACCATCGGAGTTCCACAGACTGTTAACTCCACCACGACAACGCCGAACATTGAAATCACCTCTGGTGCAGGAAACTATCTAAAGTTCAAGGCTGGATACCCCGGAGAGACTCTTTACGGAAGAATTCAGACAACATCTGTTGGTTCTGGTGCGGAGTTCAGTGGAAGGCTGCTCATTTACGCTCCTGCTGGAAACGATCTTAACAATTGCTACATCGATATGCGCGGAGACTTCGGCAACGCTGCTGGTGGAAACCTCGATGAGGGCGTTATCTACATCAAGGCTCCTGGCTATGTCAACGTCATCACTGGTAGCGACCTTGGAACTTTCCGTGAGTTCAGGGTTTCGGGCGCTATGCGTGTTACGGGTCAGACGCAACTTAACCAGTCCGCTACGCTTGCTGGTGGACTTATCACCAACACCTGGACAAACTACTCTGCTAGCGCGCTGAACGTCAAGGGTCTGTCCTACGGTACTGATATTGAAACCCAGGGTAACACAGCCCCGCTGATCGCATCGGCGTGGAGCGGTGTTCACTCCACCAACGTAGCCCTGATCAGGGCATACCGAGCCTCTAACAGCGCCTACGATATGATCGACTGTGTTGCCGCTTACACAACTACCCCGGACTCTGTGTTCAGGGTTCGTGGTGATGGACGAGTTTCTACCGACTATGGTTCGGGTGGTGGCTCGATCAACAACGCAACCGGATATGCTTCCGGTGGCGCTGACTACGCTGAGTATTTCGAATGGGTCGACGGTAACCCCGATAGCGAGGATCGCGCGGGTATCTCCGTCGTCCTAGAGGGCTCGCAGGTACGTCCAGCCCTAGATACTGATGCCCCAGAAGATATCATTGGTGTCGTTTCGGTTAGTGCCGTTATTGCTGGTGATGCAGCAGACTTCCGCTGGGTTGGAAAGTTCGAACTGGATGAGTTTGGACGCAAGCAGTCCGAGCCAGACCCTTCATACTATTGGGTAGCCGAGGACGGAACCGAGCGCTGGTCGCCAGTTTCTCTAGCCGACCCCGAGGTTCCAGAAGATGCTGTGATCATCACTGAGGACGAAGATGGCAAACTTCTAGAAAGGTACATTCTCAGCGAGGACTTTGACCCGGAGGCTGAGTACGTTTCTAGGGAGTTCAGAAAGGAATGGACCCTGATCGGTCTGGTAGGTAAGTTGCTTGTCCGTAAGGGCCAGCCAGTGGGTCCTAGGTGGCTCCTTATGGAAACCGGCGAGGGCACCAAGCCTGACCGCTACCTACTACGCTAATCTGATATACTAGACATCTACCAAAGGAGAAAAATGGCTGACGCACAGAAGGTAATCCAAGCACTACAGGCGACCATTGGCGAGTTGATCGTTCAGAACGCGATCCTACAGGCCGAGTTGTCTGAGCACACCGACGCGCCCGCGCAGGGCCTAGAAATTGTTCCCGATTTGCCTTGACAGATTCGATCTGAGGCGTTAAACTGATTTTGAAGGATTTTGAAAAGAAGCAATAGGATAGATTAAGATAGATTAGATTCTATAGGATCATATAGAATCCTACCATTAGATTAGGACTAAATGAGAAGCAAGCAACCTCCGCTAGACATCGTTCCACCAAGTGGAATCTTTGTCAGGACCCCTGATCTGGACGTGTTCTACATCAAGGGTGGGAAGGCGTATGGGATCACTGAGATTCATCTACGCTCATGGGATGCCCCTGTGTTCCCCATTACCCGCACCGCGCTTCTCAACATTCCCGTAGAGGGGAAATTGGGATTCCGTGATGGAACCCTCGTCAAGGACTTCGCAGATGGTAAAATGTACTTGATCTCCGATTCGAAGCGCAGGCAAATCACCAATCCCGAGACCTTCGAGGCGCTCGGTGGCAAGAAGAGGCTACGCACCGTACCATCGGAGTACCTAAACATTCATCCAGAAGGGGAACACCTTGATTAAGAAACTAGACAACGGCGAACCTATTGATATGGTCTTGCTGAACAAGATCATCAGCCGTCTAAATGCACTAGATGACGCAGACAAGTTGACTGCTATTGCCCAGAGAAGCACGCAGTACAAGTCGACTGAGGACAACATTATTGTGCAGGGTTTCCGCAAGCAAGGTATCAAGTTGACTCGTGATGCCACGGGCTACCACGGAAACATCGGCAACGTGGCCTTTCCGGTCCCCTTTGCTGACATCCCCGTAGTCACCGTGACCTTCGACAGTTGCACCTACATGCTTCCTTACGTCACTAGCGTAAGCACCACAGGGTTTAACCTGGGCGGTATGCGACTGTCTCAGACCTTCGCAGATGTACCGACTTCTGTCAACTTCAATGTAATCGCTATCGGAGCGTCGAGAGTAACATAAGGTGTACACACCCCTTGCTACTTGGCGTAAGCGTGACCGCCGAGTCCTAGCAAGCGGTTACATTCAAATCAAGGTACCGGAGCACCCACGCTCGCACAACGGGTGGATTCTGGAACATATCCTTGTGGCTGAATCTATTCATGGCCTACTGAACAAGTGGGAGACCGTACACCACATCAATGAAATCAAGTGCGACAATACCCCTGAGAACCTTTTTGTGTGCGACAGATCGTGGCACGACAGGGCTCACGGCATGAACAGCATCACCTACCGCAAGGTAAACAACAAGCAGAAGGGCAAGGTCTGCGAGGGTTGTGGCAAGATGTTCTATGGACAGCCCCACAACATCAAGCGCAGGCGCTTCTGCCACGCGGGATGCCGCCGCTTGACACAGAAGTCACGGTAGTGTATAGTTGATGCCAAAGTAGTATCTTACGAGACAGGACTGTTCTTTGAGTGACCTAAAGTGGATGCTGTCCTCGGACCAGCAAATCCCATACCATGATCCACGAGCAATTGAACTATGGTTCAAGGTGATGAAGTGGTTCAAGCCCGATGTTGTCGATATCCTTGGTGATACCGATGATCAGGACTGTTACTCACGATTCACCGAAGGACGCCCGGCAGAATTCCTACAGGCCCACAAGGACGGCGATGGTCTCACCATCTTGCCGCTCTCTCAGAAAGAGGCCGAGGGTGCCAAGGAATTCTACGTCGAGACCCGCAAGACAGCCAAGAGAAACGCTGACATCTTCACAGCGCTAGGCAACCACGATATCCGAGTGTTCGACTACTTCGAGAAGAAGTTGCCCGAGTACATTGCAGATATCACGCCGAACGCCCTGTGGGGTCTAGACGATCTGGGCATCAACTATATCTACTACAACGAACTTCCCAAGCACAGATACGGTGACATTCACGTCCACCACGGTAATGCTATCTCGCAGAACTCTGCTGAGTCCGTGAAGAAGGATATGGACACCTTCGGAGTTTCGATCATTCGTGGTCACTCCCACCGTGCAGGCTCGTACTACAAGACGTACGAGATTAGGGAAGAGACCATCCGAGGCTGGGAAATCGGCCACATGGCTGACGAGAAGTCACCAGGAATGGCGTACACAAACTCACACAACTGGCAGAAGGGCTTTGCCATTGCCCACATCGAGGGCGGTGTGTCATGGACGAAGGATGGGTATTACCCACACGTCCAGTTCGTAGAGATTACCCCTGACTACACTTGCAGGGTTGACGGAAAGGTGTTCTCGGTGTGATTACCAGGCGATGCAACAAGTGCGAGACAACACAGTCTGTAGAAGAGTTCTACCCGTCCAAGAAGTCTAAGGATGGCATCGATACATGGTGCAAGACCTGTCATTTCGCCAAGAAGTTGCGTCGTCAGTACAAGTTGACACCGCAAACATACGATGCTATACTGGTCTCCCAAGGCGGGGTCTGCATGATTTGCAAGACCCCTCCCATCGGCAAGCGTCTCTCAGTAGACCACGACCACGCTTGCTGCCCTGGTGAAGTCACCTGTGGCGAGTGTGTGCGAGGCCTCCTGTGCGACAACTGCAACTGGTGGCTCGGTCTCATTGACGATGACCTGGGTAAACTAGTACACGCAGAGAACTATCTCAGGAGGTATCAGGACGTATGTACTGTAAGAACTGCGGCGGAAACGTCTTCCCCGACAAGACCACGGTCTCGGGACAGAAATTTGACCTGGCGTGCCTCCTTTGCGGGTGGCGTAAGACGGTCGACGCTAGCGCAAATCCTCTCGCCGCCGAAATCTTGAAGAAAATCAAGTAGCAGCGCAGGGTGGTATAATGGACTATGACAGACCTTAACAAGGATGGAACCCCCAAGTACACGAGGCACCACAAGAGAGACTTGGCTAACAATCCAGAAACCACGACGTGGAAGAGGAAGCAGCCCAAGAAACTCAGGTACTTCTACCTTGACGGCAAACTTCACAAGATCATCCATATCAATCGTAGCCTAGACATTGCGACTGCGTACTCGTATCCAGATAAGGATATCAGGCAGTACCCTTGGATTTGGCTAAAGAAGAACCATCGTAGAGCGTACGGCATTCAAGACGTAGCCAACATGGTTCAGAGGCATCGCCGCTGGATTCAGCGTTTGATGCTCGATGGAGAAATCCGAAAGCCTCAGAAGGCCGTTTCGTTCGTGAACCCTGACAGGTTCACCTACTACTTCTCTGAGGATGACGTGCTGGAAATGCAGGATTACTTTGCTCACCAGCATATCGGATTCAAGCGCAAGGATGGTCTTATCACGAACGCGCCGACGCCTTCACGCACAGATTTGAAGGCGATGATGAACGAGGATACCATGTTCTACGTTCAGGGTCCAGACGGAGAGTTTAAGCCTGTTTGGAGAGAAATCGAAGACTACTAGGAGGCGCTGAATGGCAAAGAAGGATAAGAAGGGCGATCCCAAACAGCCCGGTCCTGAACTACCTACAGATGGATTCATCGAAATCCCTGCGGTGTGGGACGAAAAGTTTGAGAGCCCCGACCACCACACGTTCTTGCGCATGAGCGCAGAGGCCATGCAGGCGTCCATGAATCTTGCATTGGCGAGCGGTGACGTGGAAAAGATGCTGCAAGTGGCATCATCATGGGGTATGCTTGCAATCACTACTAGAGACCTAGAGCGTTCACGACAAGTCGCTGGCTTTGGAGTCAGCAAGGAAGAGGACAAAGATGGCTGAACTAAGAGATTCCGTGGACGTTACCAGGGAAAAGGTAAGCCCCACGCGCGTGCGCGTAGGCATCAAGTTTTTGAAGAACCTAGGGAACTTCGAGAACGTGACCCTCGATTTTGAGATTGAGGCTCCGCTCTTGGAGGGCGAGTCGGTAGACGACGCTCTAGATCGTGTTTACATCAAGTGTGATGAGCACCTGGGCAAGCGTCTACGAGATATTCTCGCAGATCACAGATGAACCGTAACCAGCAGGGACAAGCCCTGCTGACGGTATACGTCAACGCCTTCGAGAAAGAGTTCGGCTGGAAACCCACCATCAATCGCCACACGGCGAAGTGGGGTATGCTGGACGTTCTCGACAGTGTGGGGTACGAACGCGCCTGCGAATTGATCAAATACTACATGACCTGCAACGCGAATCACTCGCCGCAGAATTTCTTCCAGACCTTTGACAGGTTGGAAGAGGTCATGGTAGCATCAAGGGATGACGAGGCACGCCGCGCCAAGTTGCGCGAGCAGACGAGATTGAGGGTTGAGGAATTTGAACAGCGAAGCAGCAGTAATCAGCGCAATTTGTGAGAACAAGGATATGGCGTCCGCGCTCACGCAGGGGATCGATGATCTCTTTGTCAGCCATGAGGACGTATGGAAGGCGCTAAAGGATTACTACTTCAACTATCGTTCTGTGCCAACCGCAGCCGAGGTCCAGAACAAGTTTCCGGGCATTGAGTTGGAGCCCCGTGGCCTAGCCACCGGGTACGCGATTGACGAACTGCGAAATCAGTACGCCCTACGCGAAATGACCGACGTTATCCGTGGTGCAGTAGACGATATGAAGGGCGGATCAGCACTCCTGGCTCTGGATAAGTTGCAGGGCAGGGTTGGCAAACTGGCTAAACTGACTTCATCTACTCGTGACCTTGACATTTCTGACTTCGGTGCCGCTCGTGAGCACCAGTTGATGGTCAAGGAACGCGCGGAGAAGATGGGTGGCTCGTTCGGTATCCCTACGGGCTTCCGTGCCATTGACGCCTCCTATCTAACCGGAATGGCCCCAGGGCACCTGATCATTGTTATCGGCTGGCCTGGACGCGGCAAGACGTGGATGACAGGCTATCTAGCCGTCAAGGCCTGGGAGCGTGGGTTCAAGCCCATGATCGTCTCCCTGGAAATGTCCCCTGAGGTTATGCGAGACCGTCTTTACACAATGATGGGATCAGGACTCTTCTCGATGAGGGAGTTCTCGCAGGGAGATATCCGCCTGGACACGTTCGACGGCTGGGCACCCGATTACTTTAAGGACAAGACTCCCTTTGTGGTCGTGTCCTCAGAGGGTCAGGGTGACGTTACTCCCAACTTCATTCAGGGCAAGGTAGACCAGCACCGCCCAGACCTCGTTATTGTCGACTACCACCAGTTGATGAGCGATAACAACAGGTCCAAGTCGCCCATTGAGAGCAACAGGAACGTTTCGATGGAGTTGAAGCGCCTCGCCATGAGGAACGCTATCCCCGTCATTGACGTTGTTTCTGCTACAATGAGTGATGTGTCGGATCAGAAGGCACCGCCCATGCTGTCCCAGGTCGCTTGGGCAAAGCAGATCGAGTACGACGCTGATCACGCTATGGCAGTCCACCGTGACACGGACGACTTGGAGAATGGAGGTCTGCTTGAAATTGTTAATCGTAAGAATCGGCACGGTACTGAGTACGACTTTTTCGTTGATGCTGACTTGGGTCGTGGCGTTATTCAGGAAGTCTACGCCTGAAATGGCTGAGGACGAGAGCGACGGCTGGCACACGGTAGTTAGTGGATCAGTCCTGCTCCCTGATGAGGCTATGATTCCAGAAGCCCGTCAGGAACTTCTACGTCGTGTCTTTGAGGTCGCTGAGCGCCCGGTGGATGACGACTTTGTATATGACCTAAAGTACAATGAAGAA